>VYMD01000012.1_pt1 | contig 184640 bp, 151 predicted proteins | sample 5115311 | NCBI WGS metagenome assembly VYMD01 (sample SAMN12291779, study PRJNA351875) | freshwater metagenome | isolation source: freshwater lake | place: USA: Michigan, Wintergreen Lake | collected 2013-08-08
ACAGCAACTGCATCCATTTTTTAGAAGACACATTTGCCATCCTCAAAAACAAAACAGTAGGGTTGTTCAGAGCCGATAGTGGGTTTTGTACCAGTACTGCCTTGGATTTCATTGAGCAGAGAAATATCCCCTACGTCATTGCCTGTAAGCTGTATTCCAATTTACAAGCCAGCATTTATGGTATCACCCAATGGAATGCGATAGGCGAAGGCTTATGTGTATCGGAAATAAACTACCAGCAAGGCGGTTAGGGCAAAGCCCGTAGGATTGTGGTCATCAAGCAAAGTGAAGAAATCAGGGCCAAGGCAACGGGTAAGAAGCTCAAGACATTATTCGGCAGCTTGGGCATAGCGGACGAAAAAGTGTGCCGCAAAAGGTAACATGCCTTTGTCACTAACCAAGCCCTGCCGGCAACAAAAATATGGGAACAATATAAGCGCAGGGGTGATGCCGAAAACAGGATCAAAGTGTTGAAAGAAAATTTCGGTACAGAAGGCTTTTGCATGGATGGTTTTTGTGCTACTGAAACAGCTATGCGCTTTGTGATGGTAGCCTATAATTTGAGCCTATTCCGGCTAATAACCCATCAAAAACAGCCACAGCCCAAGCTTTCCACATTAAGGTTCAACTGCTTTGCAGTTGGAAGTTGGGTAGAGCAAGAAGCCCAAAAAGGGGTACTGAAAATGTCCGTCCCGTTCAAAAGAAGGCAATGGTACGATGGATTATTCTAAAATGTCCAAAATATAAATCTGCCAATAAGTCTGACTGGATAGTTCTACTGCAAAATCTGGGTTTAACCATTTTCTCAATATCCATTTTTGCCACTTCTAAAACCAGGCACCTCATAAAGTCATCATTCACCGCTTAATGTGTCGAGAATATATGATGTAAAAAGAGAATATTCTTTTTATTACCTGTGACTTAATAAATTCCTTTGCGTTATCACTTTGTACTACTACTACCATGCACCAGTAAGTTGTTGCGAAGTACTAGACTATAAACCGCCTACGCATGTCGGAAGATGAAATCCGGAAAGAGCAGGAAGTGATCGAGCGATCAAAAAAAGACCCGAAAGCCTTTGGTGAAATCTACGAGCAATACTTTGACCGGATTTATAACTACCTCTACCGTCAAACGGATGACGAAGAACTAGCAGGCGACCTCTGCTCGCAAACTTTTGTGAACGCGCTCAACCACTTGGGCAAGTATGAATTTCGTGGGTTTCCGTTTTCGGCCTGGCTTTACAAAATTGCGGGCAATGAGGTGAATAAACACTATCGTAAAAACAAAGGGAAAAAAGTGTTTAGCATTGAAGAATTAAAAGTAAAAGAGCTGGTTGAACAAAGTGATGAGGGCTGGGACGAGGAATTGATCACGCAAGTAATCAATTACATGAACGAGTTGCCTACAGACATGGTGCAGGTATTGGAGCTTCGATTTTTTGAAGACAAGGACTTTAAGGAAATTGCATTTATATTGGACATGACGGAGAGTGGCGCAAAAATGCGGACGTACAGAGCATTGGATAAACTGCGCACTCAGTTTAACATCAAAGTGAAGTACAATGGGTAAGCACGAAATACGTATGCGCAGACAGCGACTGACCACCCGCGGGACGGATCGCTTTAAGAACTATGGTGCTGTGCTAAAACAACACGAAGAGGAAAAGCGTATGAAAAAAATTGTCCGGGTGTTTACGTTTTTTTTGTTGATTGTGGTAGTGATCTTGCTTATAGTAGTAGTAAACAAATGGGAGAAGAAGGCTCGGGTAAAAAAGTTGCCGGTTACTAGTTACCAATTAAAGGTTAGTGCTCGTGGTGAGGTAAACTCGTAACGGCTAACTGGAAACCGGAAACTTAAACCACAAATTACAAAACATAAATCCTAAATAACTCGTGACTCCATCTTCGATTGCGGATTAAGAAGGAAAATTCTAACCCAATCAATTATGGAAGCAAAGAAAAATCCCAATAAAGATTTAAGCCTTCAACGAAATAAATTTTTCTTAATTGGCTTGACGCTGAGTATCAGCCTTGCAATTACTGCGTTTGAGTGGCGGTCAGTAAAAATGAAGCCAATCCTCCGTGAACAGAACCTGATTGAAACGGGTACTTTGCTGTTTCCTCCGATTACGACTAGCGAACCCGCAAAAGCTCCCCAGCCAATCAAGAAATTAGAACCTAAAATACAATCACCAACACCTACTGATCTCGTAGAAGTTGAAAATGAAATACCTATTGATGATCAGACTCCAATAATAGAAACTGGTAGTGAGATTCTTCTTCCATCTGTATTCATTCCCGTGGATACGGAAGTCGATACTGTTTTTGTGATTGTAGAAAAAAATCCAGAGCCAGTTAACGGTTTCAAAAATTTCTACCAGCAACTTGCTAAAAATCTAAAATACCCTACTCAAGCAAAGCGCATGGGTACCGAAGGCAAAGTATTTGTGGAGTTTATAGTAAACAAAAATGGTGAGCCTTCTGACTTAAAAATAATCCGTGGCATTGGCTCTGGCTGCGATGAAGAAGCCCTGCGCGTACTCTCTTTAACAAAATGGGAACCAGGCAAACAGCGCGGAAAGCCAGTGCGAGTGAAGATGGGGATGCAACTCAATTTTAAATTGAATTAAATCTTGACGCTGAGCGATGCAGTCATGCATCTTCCATAGCCATCAATACCAGATGCATAAACGCGATAAGCCCGGTCAAATACATTTTGGGCGGAAACTTGAACACTGATAAATTTGAACGAATAGCCGACATACAGATTTACAATATCCCAAGCAGGCATCGCACCATCAATCAATCGTACATTGATTCGCACGTCCGACTTATCGCCCGCAGCCAATCGATCTTGCTTTCCTGCCATGGCCCATTCTGTACGGATCCAAGCCCCTGACCTATGAGTGTATCGAAATCCAACTCTACCAAATACAGGTGGAATTCTTCGCATGGGTTCCTTCTTGGTCACATTTTCGCCATGCGTGTAGGTAACGTTTCCAAATACAGTTAGTGACTTTACCACCCGCGCCTCAATATCTGCCTCCACTCCTTTTACGAGTGCCTCTCCTACATTTTGCTTTTGATAAACAGTTCTTCCATCAAAAGTTGTCGAACCATTGTAACTAGCCGCAACACGATCGATCAAATCGGTCAGATTAGTTTGGTAGGCGGTAATCGTCCACGAAAGTTTAGGACTACTGTACTTGAAACCCGTCTCCACATTCATTGAACGCTCTGGAGAAAGGCTGCCGCTCGGAATTTCAAACACATTTGCTTCTAGCGTTCCAAATTTACTCATATCGTCTACATTCGGTGCACGAAAACCTGTGTTGGCAGTACCGATCGCGCGCCAGTTTTTGTTGATCTTGTACATGACTCCCGCATTTCCAACAAATGCGCTCGGATTGATTTGTTGATTGCCAAAAACATTGTCCACAACAGAAACCGTGACATTGTTGAATCGGGCACCAGCCGAAAATTGAAGTTTTCTCCAATCTAATTGGTGATTGGTGAAAACAGCCAGATTTGAAATAGTGGAGCCATCGGCATAAGATCCTCTCTGAGACTTCTCGGTATTAGTTGTCGTATTCAGCAGGTTAGCCTTGCTATTTACTTTGTCGGAATAAAATTCGATACCTGATTGGACATGCCATTTGGCAGTGGGATTTGATTGCACCTCGGCTATTACTCCGAATGTGTGTACTTCGTCTAACTGCTTTTTGATTTCTGTTGAATTGTTCTTTTGAGAAATGGTTCCTTCGATAGAACGATTAATAGAGCCCGTCAACCGAAACGACCGAAGCCAAGGGCTCTTTGTCGAAGACTCCCAACGTAAGTAGCTGAGTTGGCGGGTTTGAGGTTCAAACTCAAAAACAGCAAATCCACCCTGCACTACTTGATCATAGCGCGGCACGTGATTTTGCGTTGTTTGTTGAAAAGCTGCTGTGAGCACTCCTTGCGCACCCGTCCGTAGTAATAATTTGGCATCACCAGATCGCTCATCATATCGTGTTGGATTTAATACGCCCAAGTTCCCACCAGCCACCACATCACCAAAGTTACGAGCCGAGAAGCCACCCAAAAAAGCGATCCGCTGTCCCCTCAATTCAATCTCCGGACGAATGCTCTGTTCCATTCCGGCACTCATCCATTTTGTTTGAATGCGTCCACCAACTTGCAATCCGTTGGAGTGAAAAGAAGGTGTGGCCGAAATAACATGCACCACTCCGCCTAGCGCATCACTCCCATACAACACAGATCCACTTCCTCTATTGACTTCTATCCGTTCAATTAATCCGGGATCAATCGTGGAAAGGTATTGATTAGGTCCGTATCGATACGTAGCATTGTTCAACCGGATTCCATCTACTACCAACAGTACCTGATTACCCACAAGGCCTCTAATGATCGGTGAGCCTCCACCGTGATTTGTCTTTTGAACCCATACGCCTGTTTCATTCAACAGCGCTTCAGGCGTTGACCTGGGCGCGAGTTCCGCGAGTTGAGTTGCAGAAATGGAAGACGTGGACTGAGCCACATCAAAAGACAGTCTCTCACTGCGTTGTGCGGTGATGGTAACGGCATTGTTGAGAAGAATGGCTGAAGGAATCAACTCGATGGAGTTTTCCCTTTCTCGTGCCATTACGTACTCAACAGTCGAATAGCCAATGGCACTGACGCGAAGGCGGAGCGAATCGGCAACAGAATTGTTTAAAACAAACTCTCCTGCCTTATCGCTAACTGTGCCGAGTGCAGAATTGATAATTGATACGTGAACATCGGCCACCGGTTGCCGTGTTGTTTGATCAATGACAATGCCCTTAAATTGCGAAAAGGCAAGTTGAGTACAAAACAAAAACAGGATTGTTGAAAAAAATTTAATCATGCATGTGGACGATTCAAAGATCAAGATTTAAAGTTCAAGATTCAAAACTCAAGATTCAAGTTTCAAGTTTGTAGAAACCAAATTCTGAATCTTAAATCTAGAATATTTAGTGATTTACTTTTGTCCTACCATCGTCTTTTCTTTTCGCATTTTCTTTCATATCCTCAGGATCGTCCAGTTCTGGCGAATCGCGAAAGGCTTTCCAATCAAACTTTTCATCAAGTGGCGACATCGCTTTTGTGGGATCAAATATTCGCGGATCAACTGGCAACGCATTGTAGGGTGTAAAATCTGGTTTGCTGGTGAAGCAATCGCTTAGATCATTCACCCCAAAATCATATTGATTCAGATAGGAAGTGCCCAACACATTCCAAAACGTTTTGAAAATACTTCCGAAACTAAAGTGCTGATGACTATTGAAATTCTTCTTGGCATAAGGAGAGATCACCATCAGAATGCTGCGGTGGGCGTCAATGTGATCGCGGCCGCCCTGTGCATCGTCTTCCGTAACAACGATCATCATATTCTTCCAGTACTCTGTATGGCTCAAAAACTCAACCACCCTGCCCAACGCCAAATCGTTATCTGCCATGTAGCTTTCGTTGAATGCAAACCCGGCTGCTGCGCGCTCACCCGCTCCATGATCGTTTAGTAGTTGAAGTGTCAGCACAGAAGGCAATTCCTTTTTTGGATTGATATACTTTTCAGTGATCTCCTTCACAAAAATATCGGTGCGGAATTGATCAGGGATCGCCATATTAAAAGTCGGGAACAATCTTGAAGTACGATTGTACAACGGCCCAGGCAACGGATAATTCGCGAGGTAACGTACGCCACCATATTTAAAAGTGGAATCTGAAAAACCACCCGCGTCAAACTCTACTCCAAATCCAAAATTGTAAAATTCTTTTCCATGTCTTTCCAAATTTTCCCACATAGACCCGGCTTGATTATAGCCCTCCGGAAAAATCGCCCCGGCTGCCCCCGTCATACCAAATTTACCGGGAGCTTTTGATTCTTCGCGCTGACTACGCTTGCCACCATAAGAGGCCGGGTGGTGCGTCTCCATCCATTGATTAGGATAAGTGTTGGTCAACCACACGTGTCCATCAGCCGACACATCCGAGTCGACATAAAAGTTATCGCTGATTGTAAATTGCTCGGCCAATGCCAAATGGTTGGGCATCACAGTAGCTTTCTCTACCTTCATCGTTTTCTTTCTGTTCGTGAACGAAACATCTTTGGCGTAGTGAGCGAGAGAAGAATCTCCCTTTCCATTTTGAAGCTGGCCAAACACCTCATCATAGGTTCTGTTTTCTTTTGAAATAAAGACGATGTATTTGATCGGAGACTCTTTCGCCTTGGGAAATGAGGGAATTGGATTCTCGCTTTCCGCAGAGGCAACTTCTTTGAAACTAAAATTATTGGCGACTACTTTTTCGGTGAGGGCTTTCAATTCCGCGTCCGCGGGAACATCAATGATTGAAACCGTACCCAGCATCAGTGCACCAATGTAACTGGCATAGGGATGATCGAAGGGTGGCCTAAAATCTTTTCCTCCGTTAGGCCCGCTGCCGAAGCCCTTGGCATTGGATACTATCAACTGCTTACCATCAGGCGTAACCTTCAGCTTGGAGGGAAACCAACCTGTTGGAATGTGACCTAGCACTTTCTTAGAATCTAAATCAATCACACCCACTGCATTGATACCCGCTTCAGCTACATATAATCTTTTTTGATCGGGAGAAATTGTAAGGCCAAATGGGATCACTCCTTTCAAACTTCCTAGTCGTTCATCCAATTTCAATTCAATGCTCTCCACCACTTTATTCTGTTTTGCATCGATGACAGAAATATTATCGTTGTTGCCATTGCTCACATACACAAATTGATCGGTAGCAACCATCGAATTTGGGCTCGATCCACCCACGGCAGAAATTCCGTCAATCTCCTCTCCCACCAGCACACCTGTTTTTACTTTCGAAGTTACAGCAGGAATTTCATTGCTCACATCAATGCCCCACACTGAAAATGATTCGGGTGCATTCGGATCGCCTAAGCCAGCAAATTCAATCGAGTCGTTCTTCACTCCTTCTTTCATTTCTTTGGATCCGTAAGCGGAAGTGGGAAATTTAGACGCGGTTTCATTTAATCTTTTCTTGTCTAAACTCTTAATGTATGAATATTCGAACATCCCCACATTGGCCACATAGACTGTCTTTTCATCAGGCGAAAGGGTTATGCCAAAAGGATAACGACCCGTTTTTACATTTTGAATTACTTGGTTCGTTTTGGTGTCAATCACCATCATTCGAAAACCAATCTGATCTACGGCATACAACTTCGAGCCATCTTTGCTCAACGTCATGTCACCAATGTAGCCATCTTCATGATCAGTGCCATCAAATGATTTGTTGCAGAGAATCTCACCTAATTTTTTACTCGTATTGAGATCGAAAATGTAAATGCGATTTTGCTGGCCTCCTGCCACATACACTTTGGTGTTGTCGGGCGAGATGGCAAGTCCCATAAAAGTTGCTTCGAGCAGGCCTTTTTCAGGAGTAAGGGTTTCTGGAATTTGCTTTACGAGTGGAGTGGCGGAGTTAAAATCTTGAATGATAGAAATTGAAAAAGGCCCCACGCCTGAATTGGCAGTGATGATTGTTTTTCCATCTGGACTTAACACCAACCCGAACGGATGGGGGGCAACCATAATTTGCTTGCCTCGCGGTGTAATAATGCGCCCATTGGGAATAATTGTTTCGCCTTCTTTTTTAATCTGTGTAAATGCCGAACCCGCAGGGGCCGAGGCAACCCAGATTTTTGTGTTATCGTTTTTGGAAGGACTACAAGAAGAAAGCAGAGCAAAAAACAAGAATAGAGCAAAGGGGTAGCGGATAAGCTTCATACAATTTGGGTTGAGCCACAAAGAAAGTAAGGGAAAAGGGAAGAAACTAGCTGTAAGGATTAAGGATGTGTTATGTTAAAAAATTGGTTTAGGGTCAGATCTGTCTCTACGACCGAGAGGTCACATTTTGATTTCGTCAACATACGAATTCACTTGAAAAAATTCAACCCAAAAACAATCAAAATGTACTTGGCTTACATCTAGGTTACGTCTCTCGGATATCTTTAAACCCAAATTACGCAATAGGTTTTTCTAATGCGTAGCAATAGCTATTTTAGTGTTATGGAGTTTGAAATTGGGTATACAGACAAGGAAATCACCCCGTGGGGAGGGATGGTTTTCATGCGTCAGATGTTAGATAAAATGGGTTTTAGGACAGCAGTTCGTGCGCAAGCTGACCTTCCTGTTCCCGGCTCTAACCGGGGCTATCCGGCTGCCACTATTGTGGAAGCTTTCATGGTAAGTATTTGGTGCGGGGCAAACCGCTTTTTACACACTGAGGTAACCAGGCACGACAATGCATTAAGCAACATATTCAATTGGGACCGTACGCCAGGACAAGACACCTACAAACGTTTTTTTAGTAAGTTCACGCAAGCCACAAACCAACGGGTAAGTGATTACTTCTATTCCTGGGTATTCGACAATGTAAAGTTTGACAACTTCACATTGGACTGCGATTCATCGGTGAGGATTCAAGACAGGCCCAATGCCGTTGGCAAAACGCTGACCTTGTTTGACGATGAAAGTATCTACAAACAATATCGTTATACCGCTTATTTTACAACCCTTAAACTATTTGCAATTGAAGTATGGAGGGTGTACAGAAATCGCGCAGATGCAGAAAACCGCATCAAGGAATTGAAATACGATTTTGGCTTCAGCAGTTTTAACCTCCATGATTTTTATGCCACCGAAGCGGCACTCACCTTTGCCATGTTGAGCTATAATTTAATGTCCTTGTTCAGGATGTTCACCCTGCAAAGCAAAACCCAGCACACCCTGTCAACCTTGCGCTATAAAACCTTTTCAATAGGGGCCCATTTTGAACAGGTTGGGGACCAATTCACCCTTAAACTCGCATTGAACATCAAACGAAGAGAGTGGTGCAAGGGCCTTTGGAACCAATCCAATTCAGTCCATTTTCCATTTCAATTCTCTAATGCGTAATCTGGGTTGAAGCGTAATAATAGTGGCCTATGTGAAAACAACGTCTGCATGCCCAAAGGCGCAAGAGGCGGGACGCAAAAGAGCAACCAGCAGGAACTATATGAAACGATTATTTAATCTTACTTCTCTTTTATTATTGAAAAGCGGTCACGTACTTGGCCATCTGCGCAAATCCATTTTGCATCGAGCCTATTGTCATTAAAATCCATGATAAGAGAGCCTCCCACGGTGGTGTTATAATAGGTTGCAGCTCGCAGCGGATAACCTTCTGCTTGGCCACCCACTTGCCCACCAGATCCGCTTACAATATATATCACTCCCTGACCGCTTTTGCCGACACGATAGTTATTTGGAGAATCAGTTTTTTCTACCACATGTTTCTTTGCATCGAAGGTGTTTGCTGCACCATAATGACCCCGAAGTGGATGGGTACGTTCATACACATGGCTGTGTCCGGCTAACACTAAGTCAACTTTATGACGCTCCAATATGGTAAGTAAGTTTTCCCTGATTTTAACCAATTCGTTCTCCCGATCAGAATCGTGCGAACCTTTGGTGTAGGGCGGATGATGAAAATAGACAACCGTCCAAGGTAATTTGTTATTGGCTAAGTCCTTCTTTAACCACGTAACCTGTTTACTAAGTGTATCATAAATTCTAAAACCACCATCTAACTCCCCTTGTGAATCAAGTGAAATCAAATGCACGTTTCCATAATCAACCGAGTAATAGGATTCAGAGCCAGAAGGGATGCCGCCCGCTTCTCCCTCTTTTGGCATCGTGAAAATCTTGAAATAGGATACATCGGTTGGGTTGCGCTTTGCCTTTCCATAGTCATGATTGCCAGGCGAGGGATAAAGCGTTGTGTTTCTCAAAAAACTTTCTTGGTAAACACGAAATACGTTGCGTTGATATTCTTCATCCAACCCAATATTATAAGCATTATCTCCAAGCCATAACCACGCATCTGGTCTGTGATCAGAAGTTTCTTTGATAATAGCGTCTCTGCAATCGAGTTGGTTTTTTGAGCCATCTCCAAAATCGCCAAGTGCCCAAATGCGCAGAGGAGAGGTTGACCCCACGACTGGAGCCGTTGTTAAAAATTGCTCCTGATAAGCTTTCGCTTTTATCTTGATTGCACCAACGGTATAAAAATACTTGGTAGCTGGCGTGAGGCCTGACAAAGCTATTTCGTGATCAATCACTAGCTGAGGGTCGCTTACTTCGGCTTGCTGATCTGCTTTGCTAAGCTCGGGTGATAGAGTGACTTTACTTGTAGTGGGTGTTTCCGTTCTCCAACGAATGATGGCAGAGGTAGAAGTAACACTATTCAAGTAAGGGCCACGAATAATGTTGGGGGTTTGAGAAAACACCTGAGAAGCTAGGCCAAAAGTGTATGCGGTCAATAAAAAAACGCGAATCAAAATCATATGTTAGATTTAAGGTATAACTGCTGTGTTCAATTATTTAATTTGATCGAGGAACAAAGTTAGCTCCTCGACATGATCAGTATTTAAGATATCCACTTTCATTGAAATTAATTTTTTCCAACCCATTGCATTATCGGGTATGGCCCAAAAACGCATTGGCTTACCAAGGGAGTGCGCAGCGTCAATGACTTGAGTAAGCTTATGCTGCTCCTCTGTTTTAAATTCTCCCTTGCCGTTCCAACGTGAATATTCAGAAAAACTGTTACTTATTAGTCTTACCCTAGCGAGTTGTTCTGCGGAATAGGTTACCCCCGGCCTTCCATCAAACTTTATAAAAGAAGGATAATTGATCCACTTATCTGGTTTTGGCATATCGCCACTTACTGCTACCTGCAAAGTTTTGGAGTTGGTTAACTTAGGATAGTGGTTCAGTGCCTCGACAAGCGCATCTAATGTAAGCTCGCCATTGGTTTTTAAATCGATCATTAGTGTTAATGTCTTAGTAGTATCTGGATAGGCATAGCCATTGTTTTTTTCTACAAGCAATGCCAATGGTTTTAAATACATCGATTCTAATGTTTTATTAGGATCCACTTCAATTCGAGTATGTGCTACCAATAGTTTGCCATTAATAAGAAACACATCTGCCTCAATAAAACCTACTTGCTTATCGTAAGCCAACAGTAAGCGTTTCTTTTGAACATAATCGTTATGAGCAAAAACAGAAGATGAGTTGTATTGTTGGGCAACGCCTTGAAAAAAGGAAGCCAAAAAGAATATACTCAAAAAAAATCGTGACATGCGTTGTTAATTTTAAAGTTGAGAAAGCCTCTTTACTCGTTTGATAATTTTTTCCTTCGAATTGCGATAAGAATGCTACCTAAAACTATTAAAATCGCTATGATTAAAGGAAGACCATAAACCGGATTAACAACTTTCGCGATGATACGGGCTATGTCGCTTGAAAAAATAAATCCAAGCATGGCAAATGCCAACACTGCTGAGATTATAAAAATTTTAAAAAGTAGCATTTTCATAAAATTCACATTTATCCATTTCTTTACAATGAGTGTAATGTAAATTTAATAACTCGAATCATATTAAAGTTAGTCAACTGTAAAATTGGAGTAGTAATCTGCTTCAATTCAAGTGGCATGTCGGTGATTTACTTAATACGGGATTGCATTGGCTATATTTACCATCAAAAGTAATTTCAAAGTCTTTGTTTGGGCTCAATGATTTTTGATAATAGTCTGTAGTGATTACCTGTGCCCCAGACCGAATGGCTGCTTCAAACCGGCCCTTGTCTCCTGTTCGTGCCTCGCGAGTGTCGGCATCAGAACGGGTACGAACCATAAATCCCATCTTTACCAGATCAACAATATCTTTCTCGTGCTTAAGAGGATCATTCATGATAATAAAAGCACCATGCGGATTTTTCGAATCGGTGTTGGAAAACATCGGCCTTTCATAGTCATCATCTCCTTTCAGATACAATTCTGTCAACTCCTTTTCTGCATCCAATACAAAAAGTATTTTCCCCCTCGCTTTTGCAAGGTTGGGCCAGCCATTATCCACAATTGCCTGGCGTAATGTTTTCTTTCTTCCCTTTACCTGGCTTGGCGTAACCAACTCAGTCACTTTAAAAATCTCTAAAATCTCCTTATCAAGTGCATCTAATACATCCCTGTCGAACGGGATGATTTTAGCAAAACCGGGCCTATCAAGTCCTGAACTCTTTGGATTGATGGTGATGATAATCGGTAAATGATCGTTATGTGATCTTGACCAATTTCTAATATCAGACAAACATACTTTGAAGGTAGAGCAATGAGTTCTAAAGTCAATATCCGGAACATGCAGCACTTTAAACCCGGGATCCTTCATGACATCGGTGTTGTAGGGCATGGGTTCCATCCCTAAAGCCATCAGCATGTCAAGCCCCTTAGGTTTCGAAAACCTACCACCTTCGGGATCGTACAGCACATCAATCTCCAAACTTCTCAGTCCCAAATCTAATTGTTGCGAAATGGGAATGTGGTTATAATCCAAACCTATTGCTTCTGGGCGTTCAGACAAAATGATGTTCATCAATGGCTTTTCAATTCCAATTTTGTAACTGTTATGACTACCTATTACCTGAGTCTGGTTCATCTTGAGCGTCTGCCCATTGAGTGAGGCAAACGACACGCAAACCAAAACCATTGAAGTAAGACTCTTGTATACTTGATTCATAATTATCTGTTAGAGAATAGTCAATCTAGATGATTTTTACGCCTTGTAGATCAGAAAAAAGTCGAAAGCTGTTTTGAGCTTTCGACCTTTTCATGATTTAGTAATTTTGACAATTAACCAGAGTCAATCAATATCCAGGGTTCTGTGATAAGAATCCCGCCAGACTAGAAGAACCATCAATTGCCTTTTGCGGGATGGGGAATAGTCTTTTGTTCACATCACCATCCGTCTTACCTGTCCAACCGCCTTCATATTTGCCAAACCGTATTTGATAATTTCTCCTAAAGCCCTCCCAATAAAGTTCAAATCCTGATTCACGGAATAAAATATCAAGGTTTATTGACGTTAACGCAGCAGGCGTTTGTGCAGGCCGAGCATTTCTGGAGGTTCTAAGCGTATTTACATCTGCCAATGCGCCAGCATTATCTCCACTTCTCAATTTAGCTTCGGCACGCATCAGATAAATCTCTCCTAGCCGCATCAAAACAATGTCGACACTACTGTAATTGCAACAATCAGGAGCGGTACTGCTAAACTGATACTTTGAGAATCGGTAACCTGTGTGATGCAAGCTGCCTTGGTCAGTGAAATCAACTTGCTTTATATGGTCAACATACGCACGGCTTGCACCGCTGGTTCGTGCATTGATAACGGGGTAAATTCGTACTTTACCATCGGCACACGTCAAAATTTTACCAGCCGCATCTTTTCTTGGCCCCCATATATTGCCGCGAAGTATTCCCCTATTTATCTGAAAACTTTTGGCATCTACACAAAAATAATGTTCCGAATCATTCGCTGGGGTAATCCCTGTAAGATTTTTAAGGTTCGAGGGGACAATCGTGTTTTCCTGGAAGAAGCGTGCATCGGCCACGGCAGGGTCTACATTGCCATAGGCATCCACCCAGGTCTGGTAAAAATCTGTGGTCATAGCGGCTGCATCTGTACCGCGTGTATTCGGCCACTCAGGTCTTGGTACCAAGTCACCGGATATAGACCAATAGGCCCATCGGCTATGCTCAGTTTGAAGCACACCTCGTTGGTCAAGTGAGAATATGACTTCGCGATTGGAATTGTTGTTATCATTGAAAACTGCAAAATACTCAGGAGACAACGCGTAAGGCCCAGCTATAATTTCGTTTGTGTACTTTATAACGTTTTGCATATCTGCTGGTTTGAATTCTGGAGTTCCGTAAGGATTTCTATAAACGGCAGCATTCAAATACAACCGTGCCAACAAAGCCTTCACGGCATTTCTCGAAAATCTCCCAGGGCCTTTTTTATCATTGATCACATTAACGATCGACAACAGCTCACTTTCCAGATAATCGATGGCTTTTTGGCCTCTTAAAACCTCAGGTAGATCAATCACTATTGATTTCTTAAAGACGAGACCCCAATTATCTAACAACTGTAGATTAAGGTATGCCTTCATGGCGATCATTTCGTAAAGAGGATCCTGGGCTGCTGTATTACCTGACTGGACTTCAGACTTAAGTTTCTCTTCTGCAAACACTGCCCTTGCTAATGTTAAAGTTAATTCAGTCCAGGTGTCGCCTACAAGGGAATTGCCAGGGGGCATTAAATGTTGGTGAACTTCAATAAACTTTCCACCATCAAACCAATCTCTACCTCCGCGATTGGGAATAATGGCTTCATCTGAAGCAACCTCTTGAAGCCCGAAATTACGCGTATGCAGCCATACGTTGCGCAAAAAACCATACGTTGGCGCTACGACACCACTAACAATTTCTGCCTGACCGGTTCCGGTTAGAGACTCGTCCAATATCTCTTCTTGCAGATCCGTACAACTCAGAAAAACTAATAAAAAGGCCAACATCGGAAATGTCTTACGATACTTTATATTTTTCATATTGCTCTATTATGTTTTGTTAAAAGAATTGGTTGCTTTATCATCAAAATGTTACATTAAGACTGAACAAAAATGTCCTCGCTCTTGGATAGGTAAATCGGTCGATACCAAATGTTTGGATTTCATTTGAGGCTGATCCGGTGTCTACTTCCGGATCATAGCCTGAATAATCTGTTACCGTAAATAAGTTTTGACCGGTTACGGAAAGGCGAATGTTTCGGAATGCATTACCCAGGCCTATTTTTGACGAGCTCAAGTTGTATCCCAGGGTGGCATTATTCAATCTCAGGAAAGAGCCACTTTCCAAATAACGGGTGGACACGGTATTGGAATTACTGGATGACTCATTGGGGAACTGAATCGCAAAATTGGTCGTGTTGTTCGATCTTGTCAATTGGGCCTTATTGAACAACGTCATGGTAGTATGATTATAAATCTCGTTTCCGGCAACACCGTTGAAGTTAAACCCTAAGTCAAAATTTTTGTACTTAAAGTTCGCATTAAACGCATAGATAAAATCAGGAATCGAATTGCCAACAACCCTGCGGTCATTGGCTAACACAACGCCATCTCCGTTGGTATCCTTAAATCGGTTAAGTCCGTTATCCCCAATTCCATCAAATTCAAGCATATAGAAAGCACCTATCGGTTCATTGTTAACGTAACCATTGATGGTAGCGCCTGTTTGACCTGAACCTGAAGCCGCACCAGTAGTAAAGACGGTGACGGGTGAATCTTTCACCGTATTTGTAATATAGGTAACATTACCGCCAATGCTATACGAAAAATTGCCTTTCGCATTGCCATTGTAATTTAGTGATAACTCCAAACCATTATTTTGGATCGTCATATCGGGGATATTTCTCCAACCAGTAGGTAAAGGCAAAACCGGATCTGGTGGCGTTGTGTCTAGAATTAGATCAGAAGAGACTTTGTTAAAATAATCCAAGGTACCTGTCAACCGATAATCAAGCAGTGCAAAATCAATTCCAATATCGGTCTGTGTGGATACCTCCCACTGCAGATTGGGGGATGCCAAACGAGTGAGGGCAATTCCAAAGGGATAACCACTGATCGATGTAGCACTAGGATCAAGCGGGTAAGTATTGAGACTCTGGCCACCTGTTGCCAGTCGGGATTCTATAAAGCTTTCTCTGCTAATCTTAGACGGTATCTCTTGGTTACCAGTCTGTCCCCAGCTCGCCCGTAGCTTTAGATTTTGAAAAAACGAGTTAGACATGAAGCTCTCGTTAATAATGTTCCAGCCCAAAGCAACCGAAGGGAAATAACCGTATTTGTTATTGTTCCCGAATTTTGAGGATCCGTCAGCACGCAGTGTAGCCGTAACCAAATATTTATCTGCAAATCCATAGTTCAATCGACCAAAGAAAGCCTGTAGCTCATTTCTCTCAGCGCTTGAGGTTAGGGTAGTTAGAAATTGAGCAGTGGTGCCACTCGTTTGATCTTGATATTTAGGCTCAAGACCGTTATTTGCAAAACCAGAATAAGCAGTTGTTTTGACTTCATTTAATATATTTTGGTAAGAATGCCCGGCCAATAGCACGACCGAATGAGCATTCTTTTTCCAATTATACGTCAGGGTATTCTCCACTAACTCATTCGTATTTGAACCGATTGTAGTTGACAAAGCACCATTGGCGATATTCGCCTCGTTTGCAACTGCCGGAAATGGCCTGTATTGCTCGTCCCGATTAGTGACAGAATAATCAAAACCCAAATTCAATTTATAGACCAGACCTTTCACTATTTCTATCGATGGCGAAACGGAAGCCAGAATACGGTTATTGGTGGCTTTATCACTGTATAAGTCATTCCTCTTAAGAGGATTTAAAGCGTTGGTGGGTAACAGTGTTGGCTCGCCATTTGTAAATGCTGGTATGGTCGGGTTTAAGGTCAGCATACCACTTGTAATATCGTTTATCTGGGGACGTAAATTTTCGGTGCGGGATGCAGTCAAGTTATACTCTATATTCAACTTATCGTTTAACGCTTTCTGGGTCATATTCAATTTCCCGGAATAGCGTTTAAGGTTACTGTTCTTTAAGACTCCATCTTGATCTTGCAGTCCAACTGAGGCGAAATAAGAAAACTTATCTGCGCCACCACTCAACGACAAATTAGCATTTGTAGTTACCCCCGTTTGGGTCAGTTCATCTTGCCAATCTGTATTTCCACCTAAGTCTTCCAGAAGACCGCCCTCGGCCACTACTTGCCTGCGAAACTCATCGGCACTGAATACTGGTATCTTTTTGGATACTGAGGACACCCCAGTAGAGATTGAAAAATTCACCTCCGCTTTTCCTGATTTTCCTTTTTTAGTTGTAATCACCACAACGCCATTACCTGCCCTGGATCCATAAATTGCCGCAGCACTGGCATCCTTCAACACATCGATGCTTTCAATATCAGTTGGGTTAAGATAATTTAGTGGGTTAGTAGCTAAGCCGGTATTCGAATTATCAAGAAGAAAACCATCAACCACAAATAGGGGCTGCGTTCCCGTACGCAAACTACCCATACCGCGGATGATTATTTTTTGCGCAGCCCCAGGTTCGCCACTACTTCCGGTAATGTTTACCCCTGACAATTTGCCCTGCAAAAGCTCGCCCGCATTATTGAACACGCCTTTATTAAAATCATCGCGCTTGACAGAAGCGATGGCACCGGTAACATCCGCCCTTTTTTGAGTGCCATAGCCAACTACTACAAGCTCTGATAGAGTCTCAATACTTGCCAACAGTGACACGGAAATCTCCGACCGGTCTCCAACCGTGATTTCTTGGGTTTCAGATCCAATAAAACTAAAAATCAAAATCGATCGTGATGATGAGACGATGATTCGGTAGTTACCATTTGCATCACTGACAGTTCCGTTCGAAGTGCCTTTTTCCAGGATATTAACACCTGGAAGCGGAGCGCCATTTTCATCTTTTACATTGCCCGTTACCGCAATTTCAGCTTGAAAGTTGTGGTCTTTTGCAAATAATTCTTGCGACTGCAAGTTGATAAAAGATAATACCCCAACTACTAAAAAAGACTTTAGATACGATGTTAGCAATTGATGCTCATTGTGGAAAAACTGGTAAAATTTTTTCATAAAAATTTTTTTAAGTGAAGAGTAGATGAATTTTGGTTTAAGTCCTCAAGGTTATACACTACAAAATAACATAGGCTTTGAGAACGAAAATCAAACTCAGTGTTATTTTTCGGTTAGCGGTGAGTTAAGATTGTTTAGATTATACTATGATCGCTAACGTAGTTTACAAAAAGCAATTTGCAGTACGACCTGTTAAACGGAGCGTTAACTTGTTAAGTGCAACCAGACAAAGCGTGTTTGAAAACGCGAGGTGTCTTTTAAAAAATTCGAAAGTACTCAAGCGACCAACAAAAACGTGGGGACGAATCAATTTCCAAGTTGCTTTTGCTTTACCCTGATAGTACTAAAAGCAAAATCAAATAAATACTATTTATTTTTTTGATAGCGATGCCAAAGGTTTTTTATGTTGCTGATAGAAAGCAGCCCTCTGTTTTTCTTCGTTATCCATTTCCGGGCCAGCCATAATTTTCTTCATATCAAACGTCTTGTGATAAACATCCATGGCTTTTTGCGGATCGAAGATACGAAGATCACAAGGTTCTAATGTATAAGGCGTAAAGTCGGGCTTGTCGGTAAAAAAATCTTGCAGCAAGGAAGCGGTGGCATCATATTGATTGACATACGGCACGTTCAAAATATTGTACACTGTCTTGACCAGTGAGCCAAAATTCGCATGTGTATTTGAAACGTAGCCACGCTTAATGTATGGACCCGCCATCATCAACACAGATCGATGTGCGTCAATGTGGTCTACCCCGCCTTGGGGATCGTCTTCCATCATAATCACCAGCATATTCTTCCAATATTTTGTGCGTGACAGAAAGTGAAGAATCCGACCAATCGCCAAATCATTATCTGCCATAAATGAATGTACATATGGGAATCCTGCTGTGGGCCTTGGATCTGAACCGTGATCGTTAGGTACTTGCATAGCAATCAGGCTGGGCATTTTTTCGTTTCCTTTGATCCATCGTTTGGTAAACTCCTCTTCAAATTGATCCATTCGATACTGGTCTGGAATATTCATATTGAAGCCGGCATAGTTCCAGGAGGTATTTTTATAGAGCGCATTTTGCATCGGGAACACAACGGGCTGACGGGCACCAAAAGAAGTATGATTCCATTCCTCCCAAACTCCCGCATATTCGTTGCCTTCTCCGAAGCTATAAAACGAAACCTTATTTCTTTCCAGCGCTTCCCACATTCCACCAATCTCATTGTAATCTTCCGGATCAATCGCCCCTGTTGATTTAGGAAACCGTCTGCCCGGTGCCGATGAAAAAGTATTGAACGTACCTCGTGATGACGAATTGGCTTCGACATACTCGTTGGGAATAACACCTGCCAACCAATGGTGCCCATGGATGGATGCATCAGAATCACAATAGAAGTTATCAGAATAGGAAAATTGTTTGGCAAGCTTGTGGTGATTGGGCATGACCTTCAATCCTTGAAATTTATTTTTCATCGAATCCGGCAGTGTATAGGCCACATCAACTCCAAAGCGCGCTAAGGTTGAATCGCCCTTTCCATTTTTTAGTTGGCCGAATACTTCATCGTAAGTACGATTTTCTTTATTGATGTACACAATGTACTTGATTGGGCTTTCGCGAAGTTTCGGCAGAGGCGGCAATGGATTCTTTCCATCGTCCTCCATGTCAACTTCGCGAAAAGTATTGGTAAGCACTTGACTGGTGTAGCGCTTTAGTTGCTCATCTGTAGGTACATCTACCTCTTGTAAAGTTCCTAATTGAATGTCGCCAATGTAGGTGCCTTGCGGTGGCTCTTCAAAATTCGCTCCCCCATTGGGGCCGGCTCCATGACCACGTGCAGAGATGATGTATAATTTCTTTTCGTCAGGGGAAAGCTTCACACGAGTAGCCTCCCATCCCGTTGGGATCAATCCCTTTGTTTTTTTCGTTTGCGTATCCATCACAGCCACGGCATTAAAGCCTAGCAAGGCAACGTACAACGTTTGCTCATCTTTGCTTAATGTCAATCCAAAAGGTGTAAGGCCGCGGTATTTATCTATTCGCTCATCGACTAGAATTGGAATTTCTTCTTTGATAGAATGATTCTCTAAATCGATAACTGAAATATTATCGTTGGTGGCATTGGAAACATAGGCATACTTTGTTCCCACCACAATAGAATTGGGACTTGCCCCGCCCACAATTTCTGCTCCTTCGATCAGTTGACCAATCTGAAGACCCGTTTTATGCCGATCAATTACTCTATTGGATGCTAGATCAATTGTCCACACGCTCATCGCTTCAGAAACTAAAGCACTTCCAAGGCCTGGTATTTTTCTTCCCTCCACCTCCACACCATCTTCCATCTCCTTCGAGAAAGTACCATAAGGAGGTTTCTCCAACATCATCGTATCACGGTTTTCTTTGGTAACGCCCGGCACTGCGGGGTATTCAAATAATCCTGCATTCGCAACAAGCGCATACTTTTTATCCTTGCTTAATGCAATACCAAATGGAATCCGTCCTACTTTTACAGAAGCAATAATTTTTTTCGATTGTAAATCAATTCTTACCAATCGGTTATTCGCCCGATCTAATGCGAACAATTCATTGCGGTCATAGTCGATCGCCAAATCAGACGTAAAACTTTCTTGATAGTCAACTCCCTCGAAAACGCCATTCAAGTTGATCTGGTCAACTTTTCTATAGGTGAGTACATCCAACACAACTATTTTGCCTAAATCGCCTCCACTCAAGTAGGCCAGTTTAGAATCTGCCGAAAAAGCGGCTCCCAGAAACGATGCGCCTTCCATCACGGGCGCTATTTTTTTATCAAAACTTGGAATGCGGACGCTGGTATTTAAGTTGAAAGCATCAGAAATGGTAACCGTTCCGTTGTGATGTAGAACGAGTACCTTCTTTCCGTCAGGCGATATACTCAAGCCGTACGGGGCTCGATCAATGCGAATCGTTTCGCCCGCGGGCGTGACGTATCTGCCGCTGGGCAATACTGAATTTCCCTTTGCGTTAATGACCGCGTATTCATTGACACCCGGCACTTGCAATACCTTCACTTTTCTTTTTTCGGGCTGACAAGCGATTAACAAAGCAAAGCAAAGCACACAAAAGTAGTTTCTTATCATTCTGTAGAATTATCAGTAAAAAAAGGGTTAAAAAAATCCGGGGTCTTTTCAGAGCCCCGGAAATTGATTAAAAAAACACCTAGCAAGTACTATTTGTTGTTGAACTAATTTTTATCCCACCAAACTTGAGTATTGATATCATCAGCACCCTGCCGACCAACTGCTTCAGCACGATTTGCTCCGTTTAAAGACTGTTCGGATTGAGGATAGATGTAACGCACTGGAATTAAATTATTGTTCAAATTTCCTGTACCGGGTGTTAGCGCAGGTAGTCCAGATCTTCTCCAATCTGCCCAAGCCTCTAAACCATTGAAGAAAAGCGCCACCCACTTTTGCCGTGCAATTAAGTTCAATTTTTGTGCCTGAGTACCTGCATATGCAATGCTCGGCTGCGTAAAATAATTTGCCGGCAGCGTGAGGCTTATCCCATACGAGGAAGGAACGATCGCTCTATAATAATCGAAATTGGCATTTATTCCATTTGTATAATAAGTCTCCGCAACACCCGTAGTTATTAGGTTTTTCTCACGTGCTTCGGCCAGAATAAATTGAACTTCTGAAAAAGTCATTATCAATCCTCTGGAAGCATTAGCTACAGGTGCAGGTGAGCTACAAACCAAACATGCAAACGTTAAGCCTACTCGTGAAACACCTTGCGGACCACCATTAAAACTTAGTGCTTGCGTATCTTCAAGGCCATTAGGTATTCCTTGTACTATCGGAGTTCCTGCAGCTACGGAGGCTTCAGTCGGGCGACCAAAAACCTGCAAACGCGGATCTCCGATGCTAGTCAAATAATCACTCATTGTTTTGCTTAATCTAAATTCATCAAACGAACCAACTCTGGCTGTATATAAAGGCCATTGATTTGGCGCAGCAGATTGATAAACCAAAGCAGCATTGTCTGCATTGCCGATAAACACAGGGTTTTGAGAGGCATTATCCAAAATCGCTTGCATATCGGCTTTTACATCTCGCTTGTTTGATATGCGCATTAGGTAGCGAAGTCGAAGAGAATTAGCAAGCTTTCTCCATTGTGTAACACTACCATTGTAAATCAAGTCTCCTGAAACAGTTTCTGAACTCGTGCCCAGTATCTCATTTGCTCTTTTCAAATCTGCTAAGATTCCATTGTAAATGGTTTCTTGGGCATCATACTTGGGAGCGTAAATTGCTGATGATTTCCCTTTTGTTGCATCTATGTAGGGAACGTCTCCGTAGGTATCGGTCACAACAGAGAACATCCACGACTTCAAAATCAACGCGATACCTAGATAGTTATTTTGTACAGGTTTTGCTGCTTCAGAAGCTGCAATGATGTTTTGTACATTTCTTAGATTTCCATAAACACTGTTCCACACACCAGAACGTTCACCCCATAAGTAACGATCTTCGTTTACGAACTGAATTTTAGCGGTATGCTGCACGACAATATTGCCAATGCTCCAGGCTTCATTCACTTGATCATTTATGGTGTTTCTGATCACACCAGATAAAAGCAAGTCTGGTGTCACAGTCGTGGGCACGTTTGGGTTCGTGTTAATCTCTTCATAGCCCTCATCACAGGAAAATACTGTAAAGACGGCAACGAACGCGACAATAAATTTCTTTAAGTTTTTCATTTGTTATTTATTTTTTGAATTCTGAAACGAGGAACTTTTTTCCGCTCTAAACATCGAGCATCAATCGCTTCCGAATTCTATTTTAATAAAGGATTAAAATTTAAGTCCAACATTAAATCCATAACTTCTCGATGAAGGGATAGACATGTTTTCAATGCCAGGAAGTGCAGTACCGCCTGTATACGACATCACCTCGGGGTCAATGTGCGGAACATTTGTCCAAAGCGCCAGGTTCCTTCCAACCAATGAAATAGTGACGCTTCTAAAGGGCGTCTTGCTAAAAACTTTGTTAGGGATGGTATAACCAATTTGTAACTCGCGCAACTTCACAAATGACGCGTCATAGACCACGCCTTCTGCAATGTTCCTTCCACCTGTGTAAGCGGAATGCCATTGCCTGGGCAAAATCCTGTTGTCATTGACTTTGAAAGTACCATCGGAATTTAGATTAACACCATTTCCTACAACATACGTCCCAACAGGTGCATTCAATAAACGGGGATCAGCAGTCGCTAAGGCTTGGGGATAGTATCCATTTTCCCTACCTTCTAAAGTCTCTATAATAATTCCACCTTCTCTACCTACTGTCTGAGTCTCAGAATAGATTTGACCACCTTGGCGGATATCGAACAACACCCCTAGTTTTATACCTTTGAAAGAAAATGTGCTATTGATACCGGCCATCCAATCGGGATTATAGTTACCAAGTTTAATTCTTGCTGTGGTTGGAATCGGTCGACCTCCCCCCTGACCTTGGGCGTTGGGGTTAGTAAACACCTGCTGGCCTACAAACTGTCCGGAAGCATCATAGTATGGTTTGGTCGGATCCGTGTTTTGCACTCTTGCAAAACCAATTCCATACATATCGCCCATTCGCTCGCCAACACGTGCCTCAATTGAAACCCGTCTAGTTGCTTGCACATAGTTGGTCAACCCATCAGAAAGTGATACGACTTCGCTCCGGTTGCTGGAAAAATTGATGTCTAAATTCCACTGAAAACCATTTGAAAGCCTTACAGGTATAGTGTTCAACATTACTTCGAACCCGTAATTCTTGATCTCACCTGCGTTAATTGACAAATTATTGTATCCACTTGTGATTGAAAGAGGTATATTCAATATCTGATTTTTTGTCAATGTTTGATAATAAGTAAAATCCAATCCCAAACGATTTCCAAAGAATCGGACATCGAAACCCGCTTCTAAAGAGTTACTGATTTCAGGCTTCAAACTAAAATTTGCCAGCCTATCAGTCTCACCATACACTTGAGTTGTACCAAATGGATCACTAGGGTTGTAGGCCTGAGTGAATGTAAAAGCGTCTGTGTCATTGCCTATTTGAGCCGCGCTTAATCGAGCTTTCGCAAAAGAAAAAAACTCTGGAAGTTGAAACATGTCGGACACAACTGCACTCAACCCAACAGAAGGATAAAAATAAGAATTGTCCTGTATACCTATTCCAGCTGCCTTCAAAGCTTGAGGTAACGTCAATCCAGTAGACCAATCATTGCGAGCAGTTAAATCCAAAAAAAGGATGTTTTTATAGCCAAACTGTGCAGACCCATACAAGCTACTTACTTTCTTTCTTGTATCTGTCTGAGAGCTCTGTAAGGCTGCTCTAAAATTGGTGAGGTTATAAACGCCAGGAATATTCAATTGAGGAGCATTGACCTCTAAAAATTCTGATTTTTGGTGTAGCTGATTGCCACCAATGGAAGCAGTCAACGTGAAAACAGAGGGAATAAGTTCCTTATTAAATGTCAAGAGGAAGTCACTATTTCGTTCTTCCGTTACGATGTTAGTTTCACGGTATTGCCCAAAAGGAAAGCGTTGAGTGCTGAACGCCCTTTTATACTGACGCCTTTCATTTCCAAAATCTAATGCGGTGCGTAATTGCAGACTCAACCAAGGAGTAAAATCATATTTCAATGAAATATTACCGACTATGCGATCCACATTTTGCCCGTTTGTATTCTCGAAAACGGTGAAATAGGGATTATCATGATAATTGTAGTTCCATCCTGATTGTCTTCGCCCTTCTAAACCTGGCATCCAATAATTTTTCAATGACTCCATATCCACTGATCTTGGTAACCAACAATTAAAAAGATACATGATATTCTCTGTACCATAGCTGATTGAAGGGCGGTTGCCGCTCTCACTTTTGATATAGCTTACAAATGCTCTTGCTGAAAACTTATCAGTCAAATTGTATCCTCCGCTAAACGACACCGTGTTTCTTTTCAGATCAGTGTTGGGTACAATACCCGTTTGATCAAGATTGGTATATGACAACCTAAAGTCGCCATTTTTATTGCTGCCCACCAGTGCTACGTTGTTCGTGTATGTTCTGCCTGTTTGGAAAAAGTTCTTAACTCCATCTTTGTCGTTTTTCCAAAGAGTGGGCGTAATCACACTACCCGCTGGCGCGTTCAAATCACCGCCTCTAAAATCAATGGGTGATCCATTTAAAGTTCTAGGAGAATTGAATTGAGGATACAACTGACCATTGAATGCAGGACCCCAGCTTTCATCTGTACCGTCTGTAAGACCAGCACCGCCACCGTTTACAAAAGCAAAATCTCCACCATTTCCATTTCCCTGTCCATACACATTCTGGTAATCCGGCAAACGGAGCGCACTCTCGAAAGTAGTATTTGAACCTACTTCGACACCTATACCCTTTGATCCACGACCTGATTTAGATTTGATCATGATTACTCCGTTTGCGCCCCGAGATCCATACAATGCTGAAGCCGCACCGCCTTTGAGCACTGTCATCGACTCAATATCATCGGGGTTTATAAAACCTGCTCCATTGCCAAAATCCACCTCAAGATTGCTCCGCCCCGATGCACCAGTAATTCCGTTACTGATAGGTACTCCATCGACAACATATAGTGGCTGATTCTTGTTTAAATCAAGTGATCTTTCGCCTCGTACTGAGACTCGTGAAGACCCACCAATACCCGAATTGCTGCCAATAACAGTTACCCCAGCAATTTTTCCGGCAAGCTGGTTAGCTATGTTTGTTTCCCTGGCGGTTGTTAAGCTCTCACTTCCTACGCTTTGTATGGAGTAGCCCAAGGTCTTCTTTTCCTTTTCAACTCCCAAAGCGGTAATGACCACCTCTGAAAGTTGTTTGGCATCAGATGCCAACGTCACATCAAATGAAGTGCGTCCACCAATAGGAACTTCTTGAGATGTGAATCCAACAAAAGAGAACACCAAGATATCATTGCCCGAGGCAACAGTAATTGTAAAAGCACCATCGGCATCTGAGATTGTTCCACTTGTTGTGCCCTTCACCAAAATGTTTACGCCCGGAAGCGGGCTTTGGTCTTCTCCGGAGGTCACCTTTCCGGATACCTGGAACTCCTGTGCCATTGCAGCGGAACAGGTCATCAGCACAAACAGGAAAATCCCAACTCTGGGAATCATAAACTGCTTGCACAAACTGTTTTGTAAAAATTTAAGCATACTAATAATTGGGTTTAGTTTTCGCCAGCACACATGTATGGTTTATGAGCACTTAGCTTGCTCAAAGATTAATTTAACAATTGATGTTGAGTTTAGACGTAGGTTATTGATCGGTTAAGAATAGGCGAGTGAAAAAAAAAATATTCACACACGCTTAAAGCCAATGGCGAAAAACGGCCATTAGAAGAGAAACAAACATATCTTTTCATTAACAATCAGTTCATACTTGCACAATAGCTTGCATTGTCAACAAAAAGTTTACAAATAGGAAACAAACGACTATGGTGCAAGAAGAGCTGATTCCCCTTATCGCTAAAAGAATCAAGACGTTACGCATTGAAAAAAGCCTTACGTTACAAACACTGAGTGAACGCACTAACTTAACGAAAGGGCTGATCTCTAAAATTGAAAACTCAAGAACCATTCCTTCCGTACCGGTTTTATTCAACATAATGAATGCGCTGGAGATAAAACCGCAAGACTTTTTTGATACGCTATCAGCAGCTAGCAGTCAAAACTATCTTCACATCAAACGAAAAGAATACAAACACATTAAAAAAGAAAATCGCCCTGGGTTCGACTATAGATTCATCTTGGCTCAATCTCTTCAGGGATGTACGATGGAGACTGTTTTATTATCGATCAAACCAAAATCTAAAAGTAAAGCTACCACCACTGACGGCTTTGAATTCAAGTATGTAGTGTCAGGTGATTGCGACTACTACATTCAAAACGAAAAAATTTCTTTGCGCGAAGGCGATTCAATTTATTTTGACGCCTCTAAACCACATTATCCGCTCAACACCAGTAAGCGGAAAGTAGTGATGCTGGTTTTTTATTTTTTAACAGTGAAATAGCAACCAGAAAAAGTAAGAAAGTGGAATGCTCGGAAATTACTTTTCTTTAGTAATAGAAAACCGATCCCTGATTTGCCCATCAGCGCAAATCCATTTTGCATCCAACCGATTGTCGTTGAAATCCATTAGTAGCGACCCACCGACCGTTGTATTATAATAAGTAGCCGCCCGTAACGGGTACCCCTCCGCCTGGCCGCCCACCTGCCCACCCGATCCGCTTACAATATAAATCACACCTTGACCTTCTTTTCCAACACGGTAGTTATTCGGTGAATCCTTCTTTTCAACTACATGCTTCGTGGGATCAAACGTGTTGGCTTCGCCATAGTGACCGCGAAGTGGATGAGTGCGCTCGTACACGTGGCTATGGCCAGTTAAAACCAAGTCGACCTTAAAGCGCTCAAGGATAGTGAGTAAATTTTCTCTGATCTTCACCAATTCATTCTCGCGATCAGAATCGTGCGATCCCTTCGTATAGGGAGGATGGTGAAAGTAAACAATAGTCCAAGGCAACTTATTGGCCGTCAAATCTTTCTTCAACCACGTAATCTGTTTGCTCAAGGTATCATAAATTCGAAACCCTCCATCCAATTCACCTTGTGAATCCAGAGAAATCAAGTGTACGTTTCCAAAATCAACTGCATAGTAAGATTCCGACCCGGAAGGGATTCCGCCAGCCTCTCCGTCCTTAGGCATCGTGAATATTTTAAAGTACGAAACATCGGTCGGATTGCGTTTTGCTCTTCCGTAGTCATGGTTGCCGGGAGAAGGATAAAGATTGGTATTCTTAAAAAAGCTTTCCTGGTAAACTCTAAAAACATGGCGCTGATACTCTTCATCCAAGCCAATGTTATAGGCATTATCTCCTAGCCAAAGCCACGCATCAGGTCGGTGATCGGTGGTTTCTTTAATGATCGCGTCACGACAATTAAGTTGATTTTTTGAGCCATCACCAAAATCACCCAACGCCCAAATGCGCAGCGGTGAAGTAGATCCTACTTGTGGAGCCGTTACCAAAAACTGGTCTTCGTACATTTTCGGTTTGGCGCTATTAGCACCCACTGAGTAAAAATACTTGGTGGCAGGAGAAAGACCAGAAATAACAAGTTCATGATCTGTTTCTAGCTCGGCCTCACTTACCACACTGGCCTGCTCAACTTTAAAGCGGTCGGTGGAAAAGAACACTTTGCTATCGGTCGGCTTTTCAGTTCGCCAACGAATAACCGCTGAAGTGGATGACACACTATTCAAATAAGGGCCTCGGATAATATCCAGAGATTGTGAAAACGATGTTATGGCTAGAAAGAGTAAACAAACGAGCAAGATGAATCTATTCATGAGGGTGTAAGGAAATTTGGTTTAAGAAAACACAACAATCAATCGATCAAATGTAGTATTTTTAATTAGTTGGAATATCGTCTTTCCATTCATCAATTTACGATGACAGCTTTATATTTTATTAGCTCTTCATTTACACAGCTTTTGTGAAAAGAATTCTTGTTTGATTAACAGTTTAATAATACCAATTAACCAACTTGAGAAAATTACGAGTTAAAAAATGAAGAATCATTTTGACGTTATTGTTGTCGGCGCAGGAGTGCTAGGGACATTTCACGCTTACCATGCCGCTAAACTCGGCAAAGAAGTTTTGCTGGTTGAAAAGGATCAATTCCCTACCCAAGCGACCGTTCGAAATTTCGGTCAGGTGGTGCCTTCCGGCATGGGCGCGGATTGGTTCGACTATGGCGTGAGGGGTACCGCTATCTACAATCAGATCCAGAAAGAATATGATATCTCCATCAGAAACAATGGAAGTGTTTACATCGCGTCAGATAACGATGAACAACAACTAATCCATGAATTGAAGGCGATGATGGACACTCGCGGCTATCAGGCAGAACTGCTCAATACGCATCAATGTTTGGAAAAGTGGCCAGCGTTAAATGGTAACTATTGCAAAGAGGCATTGCTTTTTCCACAAGAGGTGAGCGCGGAACCGGAAAAAATGATTTTCAACTTACTGACTTACGTGACTCAGCAATTTCAGAACCTCACTTATCGACCAGCAACGACAATAATAGACTGCACCATTTCCGGAGATCACGTCAACGTAACTTCTACCCAAAAAGAAGCTTTCATATCCGATAAAGTCATTGTTTGCAATGGCGGTGAATTCAAATTATTGTTTCCTGATCTTTTCAAACAAAGTGGAATTGTGACCAGTAAACTGCAAATGCTGCGTACGATTCCCTTGCAGACGGTGGCGCTGGAAGGCAACATATTAACAGGCCTGACCATTAGGAGGTATGAGTCATTTCAAGAGTGCGCTTCATATAAAAACATAAAGACACCCGACCATTTGATCGAATTGAAGAAATGGGGAATTCACATTCTCTTTAAAAAAGCAATGGATGGCTCGATTATTATTGGTGACTCGCACGAATACGCTGACGTGAACCACACCGATGACTTGGGATTTGCACAAAACGAATACATCAACCAGTTAATGCTAAATGAAGCCCAACGCATTGTCAACTTTGACGTAACTAAAATTGCAACTGCCTGGTCAGGTTTTTATCCTCAGCACAACGAAAAAGACATTGTGGAGATTGACATCGAAGATAAAATACATATCCGAACTGCCATTGGCGGAAAAGGCATGACCACTTCGGCTGGCTATGCGGAGGCGAGTATTAAAAAACTAATTTAAAAATGAATCGATTTGAAGATTTGAAAATGATGCTTGGTAGAATGTTTAGCATTTCATTTTCAAATTAACTAATTTTCAAATCTTCAAATTGAAAAGATGTGGTCTAACTTTCATACTCACTCGAACTACTGCGATGGAAAAAGTACACTCGAAGAGCAAATTCAACAAGCTAAAGAATTAGATCTATTAAGCTTAGGTTTTTCTTCGCACGCCCCCGTTCCGTTTGATTGTCAGTGGTGCATGGATCAAGAAAAGTTGGGATCGTATCTTGAATCCATGAAAAAACTGAAAACAACTACAAAAGAATTAGAGATTTATGCAGGCCTAGAGGTAGACTATGTACCGACTCGGGTTTCCCCAAACGACTTCCGCGACCAACTGGACTATACGATTGGTTCCATTCATTTTGTCGATGCCTTGGTAGACGGCACCCCTTGGGAAATTGATGGGCTACATGTGGTCTTCTTAAAAGGGCTCGATGAGATTTTTCATCACAATCATCAAGCGGCTTTCACCCGATATTTTGAGCTGACGCGTGAGATGATTGATCTCGCCTGCCCTACCATTATAGGCCACCTCGACAAAATGAAAATTCAAAACCCGGACAACAAATTCTTTGACGAACAAGAAAGCTGGTACCAGAACGAAGTGAAAGACACCATCAAAGCCATCAAAAAAGCAGGCGCGATAGTGGAGGTGAACACGCGAGGCATTTATCAAAAGAAATCTGCTACTACCTACCCTAGTCCGTGGATTTTAGAATTACTTCAACAAGAAAACATTCCGATCACAATCAGCTCCGATGCCCACCATGCTGATGATTTGGTAAACCAGTTTGAATCGACCGCCACCCTTCTTCAACGCATAGGCTTTAAAAAAATCCATGTTCTTTACCAAGGTGAATGGAAACCTTTTACCTTTAACGAAAACGGAATAATCCTTTGAAAAAAACATCTTCCAAAATCACCAACTGGCTGCAGAATACTCACGGCATTTGGTTTACCATCTACGCATCGCTCGCAGCCTTTTGCCTTTACACGTGCGTGTATGCATTCCGCAAAACATTTGCCGCGGCTACATTTGAAGGCTTAATGTTTCTGGGTATCAACTATAAAGTCTGGTTGGTGACGTTTCAAGTGATTGGCTATGCACTCTCTAAGTTTATTGGCATCAAAATCATCTCTGAACTCAAAGCCCATTCTCGCGCTATGGGAATCCTTTTGATGGTAGGTGTAGCAGGAACCTCGTGGCTGTTGTTTGCGCTTGTTCCAGCTCCTTATAATATTGTGTTTCTATTTTTCAACGGGCTACCCCTCGGCATGGTATGGGGAATGGTGTTCGGCTACCTAGAGGGCAGACGTATGACGGAAGTCTTGGGCGCATCACTATCGGTTAGTTTTATTTTTTCAGCAGGCTTGTGCCGATCAGTAGGCGCCTACCTAATTCGCGATTGGGGAACGTCCGAATATTGGATGCCTTTTGTGGCCAGCTGCTTGTTCTCTATTCCGTTGATCATCTTCCTTTATCTACTCAACCAACTTCCCGCCCCCTCGGCTTTGGATGAACAACTACGCACAAAGCGGTTGCCGATGAACAATGAAGAAAGAAAAAAATTTACTACCACTTTTTTACCAGGCATCATCTTTTTTGTGCTAGCGTATGTATTGTTAACTGCCTTCAGAGATTTTAGAGATAATTTCTCGGCAGAAATTTGGAAGTCATTAGGGCTCGGAAACGATCCCTCGATTTATACGCGCACCGAAATACCGATTTCCATCGCGGTATTGTTTTGTATGGGCAGTTTGATGCTTATCAAGAACAACAAACTGGCACTAATGATCAATCATGTCCTGATTGCTTTCGGTCTGGTTTTAATTGGCGTTGCCAATTACTTTTTTGAGCAGTCGCTGATCAGTCCACAACTTTGGATGATCTTAATCGGCTTAGGCCTCTATCTTGGGTACATACCTTTCAACAGCATTTTCTTTGATCGACTTTTAGCCGCATTCAAGTACACCGGCACCGTTGGCTTCATTATGTACGTGGCCGATTCGTTTGGCTATCTGGGCAGTGTAGGTGTTTTGTTCTTTAAAGAATTTGGCTACGCCAACCTAAGTTGGCTGAACTTTTTTATTTCCGGAGGGTATTTAGTTTCGGTAATTGGTACCTTCTTGATCGCTGGCTCGATGATCTATTTTCATTACAAACATAAGAATTGGAAACTAGCTAACGGGTAGCGACAAGATCTTGTCTTCGACTTAGTTCATTGCATTTCTTCACAATGGAAAAAACAGAAACTTGATCGTGAAGGCGCAATTTATTTTGACTAATAAAATCTTCCAATTCCTTCCCGTACAACTGAACAAGTAAGGGGAAAACGGTTGACTTAAAGTTTTTCATTTGCGTCAATTCATTTCCAAACCAGCAGAAGAAATCATAGTCGTGGCCCTCATTGGCTTCTAAGGGGCTTACACCCCTCTTGATCCTTCTAATCACTTGCACTGGTCCGTAGATAACAATCTCAAAAAATCGATAAACTCCATGGTAGCGCAATGAGATGAATTGTCGGTTGATATTGGTGACAGAATCGAAATACCGAAAAGAGTTTACACGGTGTGCAGGTAAAATGGAGCAAATGGCTGTGTCGGAGTTTGATTTAAAAATCACGGCATCGAATGCCGTCTCAACAGCAACCTTGGCAAGAATAACCTCTTGGCGATGATTCACAACAACCCCATCAAACATTTTCGGTTGGGCCGAAATGACCCAAGAAACGGCTAGTAGAAGGCTTGACAGAATAACTTTCACCTCATGTTAAGTAATATTAACATGAAGTTAACAATTTAGTAATGTTAAACTACAATTGCGTGTGAATTAATTATTCCTAGCACTTCAGGAATTTGGCTGATTAAATGAGTGTGAGGGGTCAATAACAATTGCTCACGTGTAAATGCACCTGTTGTAATTCCGATTACGAGGCCGCATCCCGCTGCATTGCCTTCGCCTAAATCCGAAGCCGTATCTCCAACCTTGGCTACGCGCTTCACGTCACTTACACCGGCTAACTCCATGGCTCTGAAAATTAAATCCGGGTGAGGGCGGCCATGAGCTACTTCATCGCTCGTCACACTACCATCAATTAATTTATTCTTTTCCCAAGCCATTCGTTGAAGAAGTGCATCTACAATGGGTCGATCAAATCCCGTATCAACAAATACCTTTATTCCAGCAGCCTTCAATTGACGAAATGTTTCTGAAACCCCTTCATTTTCTTCCACGGTTTGGTCTTGCTCATAAAATGAAATCATATCCGCTACGAAATCAGCATGTATCGCCCTGATGATATCATCAGAAATAGAATCGTAGTATAATGATTCCAGAAGTTGGCGTATAGCAATTGGTTTCGGAATACCCATCACCTGGCTAGCTTGCTCTATAGAGATTTCCAACCCTACCTTGGCAAATGAATTTTTAAGCGTGCGCTGCACATCAAAATTTTCTTTGACCGTTGTTCCGGCTAAGTCAAATACTATTAAGTCGATCATAGCTGTTCAATTTTAAAACAAAGAATGGGAGAATGTTCGTCATATCCTCGAAACAGTATCTTAATTAACTATTTAGTAACGTAAACTCAGATCAGCTTAGAAATTATCTTGAGTACCTTCGAACTAACAAAGACGAGAATATGAAAAGTGAAGCGATTGTAAATGAGGTTTTTGAGTTGTATGATAGATACGGCAACGAAGACTACATCGGAGAACCCGTTTCACAAATCGAACACATGTCGCAGGCGGCAGCGTTAGCGATAAAGGAGGGATACGATGACGAAGTTATTTTGGCAGCCTTCTTTCATGATATAGGGCACATTTGCGTAAGTCGAAACAAAGAGAATGACATGGGCGGCTTCGGAACAAAAAGCCATGAAAAAATAGGGGCTGATTTTTTGCGCGAGAAAGGGTTTTCTGAGCGTATTGCAAAACTGGTCGAAAACCATGTCCAAGCAAAGCGTTACTTGACATACAAACAGCCTGATTATCTCAAAAACCTTTCTGAGGCCAGTAAGAAAACGTTGGAGCTACAAGGGGGAGTGATGAACGAGTGTGAAGCGGTTGCATTCGAAAAAGACCCACTTTTCGCTACCAGCATAAAAATGAGATACTGGGATGAGCAAGCGAAAGAGTTAGATACCCCGCTAGTCGACTTGGAAAAAATAAAAGCCAGAGCACTTCATGCCCTAGCTTTTTCAACAAACTATTATTAGAACTATTGAATTGGAACTCCGATTGGGTCAAATTTCACGGTGTCGTCCAATCTAAAATTACCGTTCCTGCCTGTCGTTACGTAGCCAAAGCTCCCCACGCCAAAACCGACCGCAGCCTCTCTGGCCACGCCACCATATTGGTTATTAATAGAATAATATTGTACCCACCGATCGGTCGTTGGATTGTATTGCCATACATCGGCCAATGGGGACCCATTGACACCTCCACCAACAATATAGCCAAACCCATCAATAGTAAATGTCGAAGCTAGCTCCCTTGCTGCAGGCTGATCTATCTTGTTTCCGCTTTCGTCTCGCTGATTGAGTGAAAGCTTTTGAGTCCACGTATCATTAGTAGGGTCATACTGCTCCACATTGCGAATGGTTTGCGCATTGTTTGTACCTCCTACTACATATGCAAAATTGCCGATCGTCATCACAAAAGCATTCACCCTCTTAAATGAAACTCCCGTGCGCTGTTCCCACGTGTTTGTTGTGGGCTTATACTCCCACAAGTCGTTGGTCGCATTTGAGCCAACTGTAGTTCCTGCACCCACAAATCCACGATTGCTGATAGAAAATGCAATGCAACCGTATCTGCCAGTTTCTGTAATAGGGTCGCCAAAATCTTTCACCTGCCTCCAGGTTCCAACTCCACTATTTCCGGCAGGATCAAACTCCCAGAAATCTTTTAGCCTATTGCTCGTTGTGCCGATGCCTGTGCCTACATAGCCCTTTCCAGCGATAACAAAGGCTACTGCGCCACTTCTTGCCGGACCGGGAAAATCTGCTTTCTTAATCCAACCATTTTTAATAGGATCGAATTGCCACCAATCATTCAGACGTTTACCTTCCGAATCAAACCCACCACCTACATAGACCTTTCCATCAATTAAGAAAGAGGCTGCTCCGCTCCTGCCCGATCCGCTAAAGTTTGCAACCTGCGACCAGTTCCCTGGTTTCGCAACCGTTGGTGTTGAGGATGACCCCCCGCACGAGGAAAGGGTTAGTGCAACAAAGCTCACCGAACTTATCGCCAAAAAATAAAATAGGTGTTTCACAGTGCTATTAGTTTTGTACATACGAATAATTGATTTTTAACTTGATTTTATGTTGCAAATTTCGTTGATCGCCTAATACCACCCGGTTTACTTCAGAATAATAAATAGGCGGAGCTACTGCAATAATCAATGGCGTAATAGTGCTGAGACTGGAGACCAACTCACTTCCCAAGAAATTGACCAACGGGAAAGAGTATTTCGTATTTACTCCGTATTCAAAATCATATAAAATGTTTGCAGAGAGGTAACCCGATCGATCAATTGCAGGCGCACGATTTAGAACAACATTCGATTGATCTGTAATAAACAACGCCAAAGAATTGGGTACCCTCAAGCTGGTAGAGTAAGTATTTTGTACTGGCACAATTTCTAACGAAGCATTAATTAAAACAAAGTTCTTTTCAGAAAAGAAACCCTTCAAAGTTGGGAATTCAACTTTAGTAGCCAATCCTATTCCCGATTGAACAAAAGTAGTATTTCCCGTAAGGCTAGATGAAATCGAGCTGCGGCCTGTTAACGCAGCAAGTGGAGTGGCACTCCGATCGCTTTGTATACTATTGAACTGCGCGGAAGCATTTCGTATCGGAAAATCGAAATAGGTTTGTTGTAACAAATCACCAAATAGCTTTTTATAATAAAGCCTAATCTTTACCTTATTAGCTCGAAAACCAACCACGCTTCCATTTCCTGAGGCGTCTGTGACTAAATGAAGGCCATTAAAAAAATCTGTTATAAAAGTATTTGGATTTGAAAAATAAGAGGTTGTTGTCCCTGCAATCGCATCCGCTTGTGCCAAATCAAACCAATTCTTTCCAAACGCTGCCGGTAGCTTGATGTAAAGTGAGTCCCTGTTTGGTGAGAACTTTACACTAGCCGTTGTGATCGGAACAGGATTAAAGTTGGCTTGACTAGTGTTGTAAATTGCCGACTGAGTGGCAGCTACAAAAAAAGAAATGTTATCATCTATTCTGTATGGCAACGGGGTTCTCAGACGCGGGATACTAGTCATTTGATGAATCTGAATAGTCTGCGTTTGAGTGGTGTCTCCGTAAAAATATTTTGAATAAGGAAGAACGAGGCCGATAGAATCAAATGAACTATTTTGATCAGGCGCAAATGAGCCCGAATAGCCGACTTGAAAATAGGTAGAAGCAGAAACCTTTCCCAGATAAGCATCTTGATAACGACCGAGCATTAGCTGGTTGGTCCCTGTCGTAGGAAGTGAATCAACCAAGATGGTGGAGGTTACTACTGAAAAGGTATCTACGAAAACCGTTCTCAAACTGCTTTTGCCGAAGTTTTGATCTCCCTTTAAAATGCCTGGGTCCTCACAGCTGATTAAAAACAACACAAAGATGACAAAAGCGTAACCGAGAAACGGTTTACCCACTAAAATAGCCTTGCTTGCACGTTTACTAACCACCTTCACTAAGACTATTTGATTAACCGGAAAGTTTTACAATTCTAAACTAATTAACAGCGGAACAATTAAAATATTGCACCGCGATGTAAAGTGGGCTTGGAGGGATTCAAACCCCCAACCTTCTGATCCGTAGTCAGATGCTCTATTCAGTTAAGCTACAGGCCCAAATAATATCTCTTTATAAACTCTTTGCCAGAACCGCCTTTCAAATATTTCTCTCGTTCTCTGGCCTGAACTCGTGTTTCAAAATTCTCGACAAAAACCAATTCCCACGGAACATAAAATCTTGTCGAACTCGTTTTACCCTTATTGTGCTCGTTCAATCTCCTTTCAACATTGTCGGTTAACCCGACATAAAACCTTCCAAAATCTACGCTTCTTAAAACCTAAACATAATACATAAACCCAACTTTAGTTCACACCAGATGCTCCCTGCCTGCCGGCAGGCAGGTATTCAGTTAAGCTACAGGCCCATATTTCAACATACAACTAAAAGAGTGCCTTCTGCATCTTCAATTCGCAATTGGTCGGCAAATTTAAGAGAATTAATCCGTTGAACAAATCTTTGATGTTGGCCACTGCGCACTAAAAATGTATTTTTGCCGTTTCAATTTTCAAAAAAAGCTATGTTTCGTCATCTTTTTCTCCTGATATTCCTCACAACTTCCTTCCATTTATCCATAGCTCAGGAAAAAGTGCAAAAAGCAAGAAGACCCGATCTGCCGGGTTCTTTTATAGTTGAGTTTGGTTTTAACCGGGCACTGGGAAGCACACCTACCAGATTCGACCAAGGTCTTTGGGGATCACGCACACTTAATTTATATTATCAATATCCCATACAACTCCTGAAGTCAAAATTCAGCTACAATCCCGCTTTTGGATTATCATTGGAACGCTATAAACTGATTAACAATTACACACTTACAAGAACACCAGAAGCTGACGGAACTTATGCGCTTCGCCCGGCAAGCGATATAGGAATGCCCAATGCCGATAAAAGCATGCTGATCATGAACTATGTTGATTTTATGCCGGCTGAGCTAAGATTTGATACAAACCCAGACGACAAAAACCGCAGCTTTCATATTTCCGCGGGCGTTCGGGTTGGTTTCTTGTTTGAAAGTCACACAAAAGTAAACTACAAGGATGGAGGCGAAGATATTACCTTAAAAACAAAACAGAATTTCGGACTTAGTTCTTTCCGATATGGTTATTACGGAAAGCTGGGAGTTGGTTCATTTAATATTTTTGGATACTACAACGCTACTCCCGTCTTCAAAGAAAACAAAGGACCCGACCAGACAACCATGAATACATTTACTATTGGAATATCGTTGAGCGGATTCTAGTTTGGGAGATTCAAATTTCTATTTTCCTAAAAAAGCGGGCTTTCTCTTTTCTAGAAATGCTTGAACACCTTCTTTGTGATCGTGTGTAGCTCCGGCAATCTCTTGGCAATACGCTTCGTATTCCAACATTTCATCTAAGCTGGCTGTGGTCGATTTATTCAGCATCTTTTTTATAAGGCCAATAGCCTTTGTTGGGGCAAAAGCAAAATAATCGGTGTATTGTTTCACCGCTTCGTCCAATTCGGAAGCAGCAACAACTTTGTTAACTAGTCCAAGTTGAAGTGCTTCCTGTGCCTTTATACGTTGGCCCATACTGCACAACTCGAACGCCTTTGCCATCCCTACCAGCTTTGGAAGGAAATAAGCAGACCCAGAGTCAGGAACAAGTCCGATATTAACAAAAACCTCAATCATAGTGGCCTCTTCTGAGGCCACTATGATATCGCAAGCCAATGCGAGTGAGCAGCCGGCTCCAGCCGCAACACCATTTAGCCGACAAACGATCGGTTTCGGCAAACTGCGCATTGCAGCAACGATTGGATTGTATCGCTTATGCAAAGAATCCATGAACGATCTCTTTCCTTGTTTAGAACTATCTTTTAAATCCTGTCCCGAGCAAAATGCTTTTCCTACACCCGTCAACACCACTACACGTACCTCGTCATCTTTTGCGATGGCCTTCAATGCATCTTGAAGTTCATAGGTGATCCCATCGTTCAGGGCATTGTAAACTTCGGGACGATTGAAAGAAACGGTAGCGACTCCCTCTTTCTTTACGTAGGTTAGAAACTGAAAATCCATAACTCACTTTTTTGATTGATGTTAAAACAAAATAATCATTCCAAAGAACCCAACAACAAACCCTACGACACCTCCATACATCACTTCGCGAGGGGAATGCGCATCCAACACTAGCCTAGAAGACATTACAAGACCCGTTACCAAAATAGTAAATGCGGTCGGCCATAGTAAACTCATTTGCTCGGTCACTTGATTCAATGGTAACAAGATACCAATGCCTCCACCCATCGCAATGCTATGAATGCTGATTTTATAGAACAATGTAATCATTAGCGAAACCACCACCAATGCCGAAATAATCATCATCAGCTTATTAAAATTTGCACTAAAAGGAAGTTTGAAGTAGAAAAGAAACGTAACAAGTAAATAGAGCAATGAAATAAAAACAAAGGGTAAAATTCGCTCCCTACGAGATTGCAATGTGAGAGACTGAATATTGCCGAATGCGCGAAGCATAACAAGGTTAACAGCCGGAAGAACGAATGTGAATACGAATACTAAACCAATAATGATCATTTGGTTCTCTTTGCGAATCTTCAACATAGAAGGAAAATAGTACGATAAAATAATGACCAGATAAGTGGTCAACAGCAAGGGATGAAAAACAACAGAAATAAATTTTGCTACTTGCTTCACGCTTACATCTCTTTTCGCAAACGAGCTACTGGAATATTCAATTGCTCGCGGTACTTAGCCACCGTACGTCTGGCAATGTTGTATCCTTTTTCGTTCAATAAATCTTCTAACTTATCATCAGGAAACGGCTTGCTCTTGTCTTCGCTTTCGATGAGGTCCTTAATGATCTGTTTCACTTCTCTGCTGCTCACCTCTTCTCCCGAATCAGTTGAAATACCTTCCGAAAAGAAATACTTCAAGGGATAAATACCAAAATCAGTTTGAATTGTTTTGCTGCTAGCCACCCGGCTCACCGTAGAGATATCCATATTGATCATCTGCGCGATGTCTTTAAGAATCATCGGCCGCAACTTGGTTTCATCTCCCTCCTGAAAATAGTCAAATTGAAAATCAACGATGGCTTTCATGGTTCGCAACAACGTATGCTGACGTTGACGGATCGCATCGATAAACCACTTGGCAGCATCTAATTTTTGCTTGACAAACGAAACTGCTTCTTTCAGCTTTTTGTCCTTTTTATCGCTTTTGTCATACGCCTTAAACATATCTGAATACGATCGACTGATTCGCAATTCAGGCGCATTTCTCGAGTTAAGGGATAACTCTAACTTGCCATTGTTATTGACGAGAATAAAATCCGGGATAACGTATTGATTTTTCACGTTACCACTACTCACTTCTCCACCCGGTTTTGGATTCAGACGCACAATCAACTCGATCGCGTCTTTGATATAATCCTCATCGTCTAAATCTAATTTTTTTAGGATTTTCGCGTAGTGCTTTTTTGTAAATTCTTCATAACACTCTTGCAAAATTCGTTTGCCAACGATTACGTCTACATCTTGCCCATCGTCCATTCTTTCCAACTGGAGTAAAAGGCACTCCTGTAGATTCCGAGCAGCGATGCCGGCTGGATCAAATGACTGAATCTTTTTTAAAACGGCTTCTACTTCCTCCAATGTTGTCTCAAAACCTTGCGAAAAGGCCAAGTCGTTTACAATGGATTCCAGTTCTCTTCGTATATAGCCATCGCCTTCTATACTTCCGATGAGCTGTTTCCCTATGGTGCTTTGTTTTTCATTTAATCCTAGAAATCCCAGTTGGGTCATGAGGGTTTCATGCAATGAGGTAGAAGTTGGCATCGGCATTTCCCGCTCTTCTTCATCACCGTCATCATTGTATGTTTTGTAACTGGTATAATCGTCATCACGCAAGTAGTCATTGATGTCGATTTCATCGTTCGCATTGGGTTCCTCGGGTGTTTGCTCATCGGAAGGTGAGTCCGAATCTACGGCCTGTTCGGGCGCCTCTTCTGGGCTGTTTTCTTCCTGATCTTCATCCTCCCCTTCTTCCAATACCGGGTTTAACTCTAATTCCTCTTCGATTCTATTTTCGAGTTCGGCCGTTGGCACTTGCAGTAACTTGATAAACTGTATCTGCTGGGGAGATAGTTTTTGTTGTAGCGATTGATGTAAGCCGAGTCGTTGCATTTATCTTGCCAAGTCACAAAGTTATCAATTAGCGAGGGGATGCAAAATCTGATCCAAAATTAATGAGCAATGATTGGACGCATTTCATAACTGTGTAACATTGTGCCTAAATGTGAGCGGCCTTAACTTCGCTTGTCAAATTCTTTGATTAAAAATTCAAAATGCCTTGCTTTGCGATCCAAAATTTGAAGCTGTATGAAACGATTCAAAATCAAAGAGTTATTAGCCACACCGCCTGCCGGACAGTCTGTAAAAATACAAGGTTGGGTGCGCACCTTTCGCAATAACCAGTTTATTGCGTTGAACGATGGATCGACCATTCAAAACATGCAAGCGGTGGTTGCGTTGGCTTCAATAGATGACGCCACGCTCAAACGAATCACTACGGGCGCTTGTTTATCGATTCAAGGTGAGTTAATTGCCTCTCTGGGCAAGGGCCAATCGGTGGAAGTGCAAGTAACAGAGCTCGAAATCCTGGGCGACTGTGACGCTGAAAAGTTTCCGTTGCAACCCAAAAAACACTCGCTTGAATTTCTTCGGGAGATCGCACACCTACGGTCGCGCACAAACACAATCAGTGCGGTCATGCGCGTGAGGCACGCGATGGCTTTTGCGATTCATCGTTTTTTTAACGACCGTGGGTTCTATTATATTCACACACCAATCATTACCGGGTCAGATGCAGAAGGGGCAGGCGATATGTTTCGCGTGACTACACTAGATGGGAAAAATCCACCGCTAGATGAGAACGGTCACGTTAATCACAAAGAAGATTTTTTTGGCAGAGAAACTAATTTGACTGTTTCTGGCCAATTGGAAGGTGAAACCTATGCATTGGCATTAAGTGAGATTTATACTTTCGGACCAACATTTAGAGCTGAGAATTCAAATACTGCTCGGCACCTGGCTGAGTTCTGGATGATTGAGCCTGAAATGGCATTTTATGATATTCATGATAACATGCAGCTAGCCACTGACCTATTGCAATATTTAGTGCGCTATGCATTAGACAACTGCAGCGATGATTTAGAGTTCCTCAACAAAAGGGCGCAGGAAGAAGAAGCTACCAAGCCACAAGAACAAAGAAGCGAGTTGAGCTTATTGGAGCGATTAAAATTTGTCGTTGAAAACGACTTTCAAAAACTGAGCTATACCGAAGCAATTGATATCTTAAAGAATTCAACGCCCAATAAGAAAAAGAAGTTTCAATACTTAGTGGAAGAATGGGGTGTCGATTTGCAATCGGAGCATGAGCGCTATCTGGTGGAAAAACATTTTAAAAAACCGGTGATCTTATACAACTATCCCAAAAACATCAAAGCCTTTTATATGAGGCAAAATGAAGATGACCAAACCGTAGCTGCCATGGATGTGCTTTTCCCCGGTATCGGAGAAATTATCGGTGGCTCTCAGCGCGAAGAACGCTACGATCGATTATTGAAAAGAATTCAAGAAATGAATTTGCCCGAAAAAGAATTGTGGTGGTATCTCGAGTTAAGAAAATTTGGATCGGCACCGCATAGCGGATTTGGCCTTGGCTTTGAACGACTCATTTTGTTTGTAACAGGCATGACAAATATCCGCGATGTAATTCCCTTTCCACGATTTCCGAAGAGCGCGGAGTTTTGATTTTTACCGCGCGAAAAAGAACGTTATCTTTCAAAATTTCAAAGCCTCATAAATGCTGAAGATCTGCTTATTCATTTTTTCATTGCTGGCTCTTTTAAAGCCTCTGTTCGCACAAAACAAAGATACCATCACCGTGATCGGGGTGGGAGATATTATGATGGGCAGCAATTATCCGAATGATTCAAAACTTCCAACTCAGGACGGACTTCTATTAATGAAGGAAGTCGAGCCTATTCTGAAAAACGCAGATGTAACGTTTGGAAACCTGGAAGGGGTTTTATTAAATCAAGGTGGCACCGCAAAAACGTGTCGTGATCCAAAAGTTTGTTACGTTTTTCGAAGCCCTGAAAAATATGTGCAAAACCTGGTGAATGCAGGATTTGATGTGATGAGCCTAGCGAATAATCACTCTGGTGATTTTGGTGAATTGGGCAAACGAAAGAGCATCGAAACATTAGAGAAAGCTGGCATTCAGCAAGCGGGTCAATTAAATAAACCTTACGTAGTCATTGAAAAGAATGGCGTAAAGTTTGGGTTGGCAGCTTTTGCACCCAATGCTGGGTGTCCGGACATCAACAAAATAGGAGTTGCAAAAAAAATCATTGCTCAGCTCGATTCGTTGGTGGATATCATCATTGTATCTTTTCATGGGGGTGCTGAGGGTCCACAGCATGAGCACGTGCCTCGCAAAAACGAAATTTTTTATGGCGAAAATAGAGGAGATGTTTACCAGTTTGCCCACCAGCTCATAGATGCTGGCGCGGATATCGTGCTGGGTCACGGTCCTCATGTTACACGGGGAGTGGAGGTGTATAATGACAAGTTCATCACCTATAGCATGGGAAACTTTTGCACCTATGGAGGAATAAATGTGAGTGGTATCAACGGCTTGGCTCCTATCATAAAAGTTTTTACAAACAGCAAAGGAGACTTCTTTAAAGCGCATATCACATCTACCAAGCAAACATTTTATGGCCCAGTGATGCTGGACGAGCAAAAACAAGTATTAAAACGCATTCAGCTATTGACAAAACAGGATTTCCCCGAAAGTCGTATTGAAATCGACAATGAAGGTTGGGTGCGTAAATCCACAAAGTGATGTGAATAGCTTGTCGATAAAAAACTTATCCAACATTGCTTACAGTTTAAAGAATTGTTACTTTGCATGATGTTCGTTTGCGAAAACGAGCAAAAATCAGGCGCTATCCAACTTCATGGCTTACAAAGAAAAAGAAATCGAAAAGCTGTACTACTCCATCGGTGAAGTTGCCGAACAGTTTAACGTAGCCCCTTCATTAATCCGTTTTTGGGAGACTGAATTTGAACTAATACAGCCCAAAAAAAACAGGAAAGGAAATCGTCAGTTTACTAAAGAAGATATTGAGAGTGTTCGCACTATATATCACCTAGTAAAAGAGAAAGGATTCACGTTGCAAGGTGCCAAAGAGATGCTCAAAAACGATACACAATCCGTTCGCGATAAAATGGAATTGCTGGATTCGTTGAAAAAAGTACGCCAGTTTCTGGTGGAAGTAAGAGAAAAACTTTCCTAAATAATTCGTTTATTCGTCAAGGCTTTGCAGGTGTCTACACCAAAGTCATTTTTGCCGTATGGATCAAGAAGAACTTTTCTTTGTTGCTTTACATCAGATACCCGGAGTGGGTGATTATCTTTTACGTCAGTTAATTAGTTATTGCGGATCCGCTGAGCAGGTTTTTAAGACTCCAATCGGTAAACTGCAAAAAATACCTGGAGTAGGCAAAGTAACTGCCGATGCGATCAGGAAACAAAGCACATTTGAAAGTGCCGAAAAAGAATTAGCTAAAGCTGCAAAAACAAACACCAAGATTCTACTTTTCACAGATAAGAGATTCCCAAAAAGACTCCGAGAATTCAATGATTCGCCAAGCCTTCTTTATTTTCAGGGCGATGCCAATTTGAACGCTGGAAAAACAGTAGGGATTGTTGGCACACGTCAGGCAACTGCCTATGGGAAAGAAATGGTTAGTCAAATCATCAACGATTTAGTTCCACATCAAGCATTGATCATCAGTGGGCTTGCTTACGGCATAGATATTCAAGCACACAAACAGGCACTCAAATCAGGCCTTTCAACAATCGGTGTAATGGGCAGCGGTATGGATATCATTTACCCATGGGCCCACAAAGACACCGCTCACAAGATGATACATCAGGGTGGGCTGCTCACTGAAAATATGTTTGGCACCAAACCAGATGCACACAATTTTCCAGCTCGTAACAGAATTATTGCTGCGTTGTGCGATGTGTTGATTGTAGTGGAGGCTGCCGAAAAAGGAGGAGCGTTGATCACCGCAGAAATTGCCAACACGTACAACAAAGACGTATTCGCTGTTCCTGGGAGTATCGGTGAAACCTATTCGGAAGGGTGTAACAAGCTGATCAAAACGAACAAGGCCAATATTTATACATCCATCAAGGACGTAGAATACATTATGAATTGGTCTGCAGAAGATGACAAGTTAAAAAAAGAAAAAGCTTTTTCCATGGATGTTAGTCAACTGGATCCTGATGAGCAAACGATCGTGAAAATATTGCAGGATAAAAAAAGCCCGATTATGATTGACGAGCTAACTATCAAAACGATGCTTTCTCCAAGCCTGCTGGCTTCCCTGCTTTTAGGGCTCGAATTCAAAAACATAGTTGAATCACTTCCAGGAAAGATGTTCTCGCTGGCGGGCTTTAAGTAAATGCAGGAAACAAAATACCACAGAAACTGTTTATAAATAAATAAAAGTGTTGTTCCACCAATAATAGTTGTCATTATGGAAAGAAAAGAATTTTTATCGCAAGTAGGTTTTGGAGTTGCTGCGCTCCTATTGCCAGCCTGCATCAGTACACTAACCGGCTGTTCATCAAACGATGTGGCGCCAACAACACCCACGAACGTTGATTTCACAATTGACATATCTTCGGGTCCATTGGCAACCAACGGAGGGTTCTTAGTAAGTAATCGAATAATTGTTGCCCGTACCACAGCCGGAAGTTTTTTAGCCGTGTCAGCCATTTGCACACACGAAGGCACTACGATTCAATATCAAAGTGGGAGTAACAATTTTCGTTGTCCAAACCATGGCGCCACGTTTAGTTCAACAGGCCAGGTGACCAACGGCCCGGCCAATAGACCTCTTACTCAATATAAGACTGAACCAACCGGAACATCTTTGCGTGTTTTTTCTTAAGTAGTACACAATCATTTTCCTGAACTAGTGGGGGAATATGGTATCAGCCAGAAGAATAGCGTCATTAAATGCCAATCTATCAATAGGTGGTGCATCATTTTTGGAATCAAGGTAAGAGAGAACCGTTTCTGTCGCCAGATTCCCGACAAGTTCATCTTCTGCCATCGGGCAGCCGCCAAACCCTTTAATAGCCCCATCGAATCGCTGACACCCCGATGCATAAGCCGCGGCAATTTTTTCAATAGCAGTTGCGGGGTTAGAATGAAGATGCACCCCGAATTCAATCTTGGGATATTTTATCGTCAACCCTCCAAACAACTTCTGAATCTGGTCGGGTTTGGAAACACCAATGGTGTCGGCAAGAGAAATTATGCGAACATTCATGGCATTGAGTAATTCTGAAAATTGCTCAACAATTCCCGTGTCGTACGGATCGCCATAAGGATTGCCAAACCCCATACTGATGTACGTGACTAATTCCTTGTTTTTCCAAATGCATATTTCCTGAATCTCTTGAACAGTTAAGAGCGCATCTGCAATTGACTTGTTGGTATTCCTCCGCTGGAAGGTTTCGGAAATCGAAAGGGGAAAACCAAGATATGAGATACTTTGATACTCAGCAGCTTCTCGCGCTCCACGCGTATTAGCAACTATCGCCAACAATTTTGACTTTGTATTTGCTAGGTCGAGCTTTGAAAGCACTTCCGCTGTGTCCCTGAGTTGTGGAATTGCTTTGGGTGATACAAAACTACCAAAGTCAACAGTATCAAACCCAATCTTTAACAGCTGAGATAGATAAGCTACTTTTCTTTCCGTGGGAATAAAGACAGAAAGGCCTTGCATGGCATCTCGGGGACATTCAATGATCTTCATATCTTCAATCGTTATACTAAGTAAATCCAGATAATTGCAAAAGCTAAATTTAGTCGAGTGACTTCAAAAATTAAACTTTAAGTCTCAATGTAGGGTATCTACGCATCGAAGTTACCAATTAAACTGCGTTCACTGCTTTCATAATTTTCATTATACTAGTTTAATATGTGCTGAGTTTTTTATTCCTTGCTCGTTGATTTATGACTCAACTTGAAGAAAATAAAGACCTTGAAGCATTAAATACTTTTGGATTCAAGGTAAGCGCAAAGTACTTCGCCACCATTCATTCAAAAGATGAGCTTCAAGAACTGATTCATTCTGATCTCTACCAACGAGAAAAGTGCCTGATCCTAGGTGGTGGAAGTAATATGCTATTTAAGCACAACTACGATGGATTAGTTATGAAAGTAGATCTCAAAGGGATCACGGTCGTATCTCAGACAGAGGACAACCTCTTGCTAAAAGTTGCTTCGGGTGAAGTGTGGCACGAATTAGTTCTTCACTGCGTAAATAATAACTGGGGTGGTATTGAAAACTTGTCTCTCATACCGGGATTAGTTGGAGCAGCACCTATTCAAAACATTGGTGCGTATGGAACAGAGATCAAAACCGTGATCACTGAAGTTGAAGCGGTTGAATTGAAAACTGGGATGACAAGGTCGTTCACCAACGAGGAATGTTGCTTCGGATACCGAGAAAGTGTTTTCAAAAACACGCTGCGAGAAAAATATTTTATTTCAAGTATTACTTTAAGTCTTACCAAAAAAAATCATCAACTCAACACTAGTTATGGAGCCATTCATGAGACGTTGTCGAGCATGAATATCGAGCAACCAACGATCAAATCTATAAGCGATGCAGTGATTGCAATACGACAAAGTAAGTTGCCTGATCCACGAGTGATTGGAAATGCAGGAAGTTTTTTTAAGAACCCATCTATCACCATAAATCACTATCAGCTATTGCAAAAAAATAATCCAACGATACCATCTTACCCATCTGCTAATCAGGATGTTAAAGTTCCTGCTGGATGGCTCATTGAACAATGTGGATGGAAAGGAAAAAAAATAAATCAAGTAGGCGTTCATCCACAGCAAGCGCTTGTATTAGTAAACTACGGAGACGGAAATGGTGAAGATATTTTTGATCTCGCGATGAAAATTTCAAAAAGTGTAAAAGAAAAATTCAACATTGAATTGATACCTGAAGTAAATATAATTGAATGAGAAAACTATTGAAGTTATACGCGAGTCGACAAAATCATCAACATGAATTTCTTGCGTCATAAAAAAATATTTCGCTAAAAATTTTTGTAGATTAATTTTTTGTTATACATTTCGTAAGTTTTAAACCAAATTATAAAACGCTATGGCAAAAAAACCCGCTAAGAAAGCAGCTAAAAAAGCAAAGAAGGCTGCTAAGAAGAAAAAGTAATCGAGCTTAGCTTGATACTCAACAAGGGAAGTGATCTTAGATCGCTTCCCTTTTTCTTTTTCAAAAAAAAGTCAATGCGCAAGGAGCTTTTCGTCAGTGTTAGGCAACACTTGATAAGCAAAATGTATTTCTGTTTTCATCCGTTCGTGCCTCGCAATGGGCGCAATCCATTTCAAAAGATGCATTTCAAGAAACGATTGCGTAAATATTAACTGATTCTCACTTGCTTACGATCAAACAATGACATTAACTTTGTATAAAAACAAATAAACTATGGCTAAAACTACTGCCAAAACCCCAATTCCAAAGGTTGCTCCAACGAAAGTTTCCGTCAAAGCAGTCTCAAAGGCATCTAGCAATACTGATATTGAAAAGCTTTCAAAAAGTATTTTAGAGAAACTAAAAACTCTTGGTCTGGATGAACAACTGCAAGCTGACATTGAGTGGTGTTTGGGAAGCTACAGCTACGATAAGAATCCCGTTGGGCTAATTAAAGCGGCTCACAATGCGTTGAACCTATTTAAGACTGAGTTGGCAAGAAAAACCAAAGGTGTTACTGCTAAACTGATCTCAGATATTGAGAAAGCTATAGAAGCGGCTTAAACTTCTTTTTCTAATGAACGATAAAGGCTGGAACTCCAGCCTTTATCGTATCATCTCAGCTCAACTTGCACAAAAAGTTCGGAATAACGAACTGACTAAATCATATGAGTAACGTTGGACAATTCTCCCTCGTAGCGCGAGCACTGCACACCAAACTTGTTTAAGAAGTCCACTCCCTCATCTGATGCAATTTTTTTATATTCTGCATAAGACTTGAGATATATCACCTTCTGGATGCCCATGCTGAAGATGATTCGAGCACAAGCCAAACAAGGCGACAACGTTACGTATAGCGTGGCACCCTCTACAGAAGTTTTGTTCTTTACCGCATAAAGAATTGCATTTTGCTCTGCATGTATTGCAAGTGAGCAACTCCCTTTCGAATCTCGAGGGCATCCGGCATCAGCCCATTCTTCGTCACAATTGTGAGTGCCCGAGGGAGGACCGTTGTAGCCAATGGAGATAATGCGTGTATCCTTGGTAAGCACTGCTCCCACATGCCTCTTCACACAATGTGAGCGTTTGGCCAGGTTAACAGCCAACTCCATATAAATATCCTCGAATTCAGGTTTCTGTTGATTCATCGTTTAGTGGCCTAGCGAGTAAAAATACCAAATAAAAAATTCGCACCACAAAAACCAGAATCGATATAAGCTACCTCGACAAATATCGTGCGCTCCTTAAAATCTCTCTCTCGCTTGCTACTGATAAAAAAAGAAAATCGAAGAGATTGCTGATGATTTCTAGTTCTGTTTTGTAAGAAATTCAGTAGTTAGCCTTTGTAACTTATTCTGTAAATCACGCCCGCATAGTCATCGCTAACCAACATTGACCCATCGGGTAGCAGCAAAATATCCACAGGTCGCCCCCAGACTTTTTGCGTAGTTTCATCTAACCAACCACTGGCAAACGTGGTGTAACTAGTGGCAGCGTTGGATTTGTCTACTCTAACCAAGCTTAGCTTATAGCCACTTTTCTTTGAACGATTCCATGAACCATGCTCGGCTAAAATGATTTGATTCTTGTATTCTGCCGGGAACATGGATGCAGTATAAAATTTCAATCCTAGTGGTGCCACGTGTGCACCCAGATTTTGTGCCGGTTGCACAAACTCTGAACATGCCTTCTTGTTTCCGAACTCAGGATCCTTGATGGTTCCGCCATGGCAATACGGGTAACCAAAATGCTGTCCTGCTTTTGTGGCCGTATTCAATTCGCAAGGAGGAGTGTCATCTCCCATCATATCTCTGCCATTATCGGTGAACCAGATGTTCTTTGTTTCAGGATGCCAAGTAAACCCAACGGTGTTCCGCACACCGTTAGCATAAACCTCCAAGCCTGAACCATCACTATTCATACGAGTGATCGAGGCAAAAACAGGATCTTTTGACTCGCAAATATTGCAAGGTGCTCCGACAGGCACATATAATTTACCATCCGGGCCGAAAGCAATATACTTCCAGCCATGGTGCTTTTCGGTTGGAAATCTATCGTAGATGATTTTTGATTTGCCTGGCGCAGCAAGTTTAGATTCAATACCGGTAAACTTGTGAATTTGATTTACCTCGGCTACAAATAAATCTCCATCCTTGAAAGCAACTCCGTTTGGCATATTTAAGCCAGAGGCGATTACCCACTTTTTATCGGCTTTGAAATCACCGTCAGTATCTTTTACAGCGTAGACCTTATCCTCACTTCGATTACCAACAAACAAGGTGCCGTTGGGTGTCAGAGCCATCGATCTTGCATCTTCCACCTCGGCAAAAACGCTGATCGAAAAACCGTTTGGCAGTTTTATCAATTCCAAAGGAAGTTTGGCACTTGCTTCAGTAATTGCTGGAAAAGAATTGTCTACAGCAGTTGATACAACTGAATTGTTGGTTGATGTATTATTGCAACACAACGCCACAATTAATAAACTAAAAAGGAGAACTGATTTTTTGAAGCTCATAATTTCTTTTTTGAAGGTTCAAATTACCAATTAGAGGAATAGCATCAATCTTTTTTGCTTTGTAAATGGAAAGAACTTGACAAACGGTCTTGGATGAGGTTTGGGAATGAGTCAGCTTAGTACCACCAAATAGAAAACAAGAAATAGACAAAATCGAATTACCTTTGCTGGATTTTTATTTAGAATGATTTCCATTTCAAACATCTCCTATTTCATTGGTGGGCGGGCACTCTACCAAAATGCCTCGATGTTTATTAAACCTGATGATAAAATCGGGTTGATTGGTTTAAATGGACGTGGAAAATCAACGTTGCTAAAGATCATCAATGGCGAACTCAAGATAGATTCCGGTTCCATCAGTAAGGCAAAAGACTGTACCATTGGCTTTCTCAACCAAGATCTTCTCTCTTACCAAACCGATGATGCCATTCTTACGGTGGCCATGGGTGCTTTTAAGGAAGCTGTAGATACGCAACGTCAACTAGAAAAGGTATTGCACCAATTAGAAACGGAATATTCAGATGAGCTGGTTGATAGATTGACAAAGTTGCAGGAAAAATTTGAGCACCTGGATGGATACACCATGCAGTCCAAGGCAGAAGAGGTGTTGGAAGGTATTGGTTTTACAACCAAAGATCTTCATAGGCCGCTGCGCGAGTTTTCAGGTGGGTGGCGCATGCGTGTCATGCTGGCTAAGCTTCTTCTGGAGAAACCCTCATGTCTCATGCTGGATGAGCCTACCAACCACTTGGATCTTCCTTCTATCGAATGGGTTGAAAACTACCTGCGCAACTACGAGGGCGCGGTAGTCATTGTTTCCCACGACCGTACATTTTTAGATAACGTAATTTCTAAAACGGTAGATGTAACACAGGAACAGTTAATCACCTACGAGGGCAATTACACCTACTACCTTCACGAGAAAGAAATGCGTGAGGAGATTCAACAAGGTGCTTTTGAAAACCAACAAGCTAAAATACGGCAGACAGAAAGGTTTATTGAACGCTTTCGCGCGAAGGCAACGAAGTCTAAACAAGTACAATCTCGTGTGAAGGCGTTGGACAGAATGGATTTAGTTGAAGAGGTGGTCAGCGACAACGCTGCCGTCAACTTCCGATTCACTTTCAAGCAACCATCCGGACGGCAAGTAGTGACACTGAAAGATGTGTCAAAGGCATACGGCCCATTGGATATATTAAAAAACACAAACGCCATAGTTGAGCGGGGAGACAAGATTGCGCTGATTGGGGCCAATGGCAAAGGCAAGTCGACCTTGCTCCGGATAATTGCCAACGATGAACCGGTAGACGGAGAGCGAACCATCGGATACAATGTCATATACGGTTTCTATGCACAACATCAGCTGGAATCCCTTCATGTTGATAGCGAGATTCTTGATGAGTTGAAACACGCAGGAAGCGGTAAGACCGAACAAGAACTGAGAAACGTGCTTGGATGTTTTCTTTTCTCTGATGAAGATGTTTTCAAAAAAATAAAAGTGCTGTCGGGGGGCGAAAAGTCACGGGTGGCTCTCGCAAAAACGCTCATTTCAGAAGCTAATTTTCTATTACTCGATGAGCCTACTAACCACCTGGATTTTATTTCTGAGAACATTCTGATTCAAGCACTGCAACAATACCAGGGAAGTTTTGTCGTGGTGTCACACAACCGCCATTTTGTAAGTCAGGTGGCCAACAAGATCTGGTATATCGAGAACCATGAGATCAAAGAGTACCTTGGCACCTATGACGAGTATGAATACTGGCGCAAGAAAAAAGAATCGGAAGCACTTCCTGCACCAATTGCTGTAAAAAAACAAGCACCCAAGCCGCAGGAGAAGTCAATTTCATCTGTAGCAAATCCGAACGCCAAAAAAATATCAGATTTGAATCGCGAACTGAAAAAGGTGGAGGATGCTATTCACCTTGTGCAACTCGAGAAAGAGAAAATAGAAGCAGAGCTGGCCTTGCCCGAAGTATATGGAAACTTTGAAAAGCTAAACGCCTTTCAGCAACAGTACGAAAAGGTTGATCTTCGGCTAGAAGAAGAGAATAAGAAATGGGAGTCGCTCGCCTTAGAGATTGAAGAGCTAGAAGGGAAATAAGGTTCGGAATTCACCGCCACCCAAAACCAATTTGCAAGACCAGCCGATTAAATTCATTTTTTATGGTTGTTTCGTTATACGAAAGGCCTTGAAAACTTTGATATTCAAATCGAGAAGAATAACCAGTTACTTGACTTTTGTAGCCCACTGAAAATTTTAGGTTCCATTTTTCTATGCCAATCTGGTATGTCAATGCCGGGTGAATCATGAATCCGCCAGTTTGTTGAAAATTGGGCAGCGTGTACTCTTGTTTATCGTACCAGGCCCATGCATAACCTGAATTTAGTTGTAAAAGGAGAGCATTTTTCGTTCCCGCGATCTTTTGTGAAAGGTGTAAAAAAAGCGGCATTGTTTTCCACTGCTGATAGCTATCAGCCCCTACGCCAACACCAACTGCAAAACTCTTCGTCAATTGAAACCCATTGATCAAGTAGGCTGATGCTGTCAATTGATTCCCAGTTGTGCAATTACTACACCCTATCTGAACACCGCTCAACAGCGTGCCGAAATAGTGCATCTTGAATTTTGTGGAATCAAGTGTGTGCTGCGAATAAACGGATTGGATACTGCAACCAATCAAAAGGAAGACAATTAATCGCATACTTACTCCTTTGAGAACGTAAGACGACTTAATTGTCTAATATCCTTTGGATTGGAATAGTCGTATTGATAAATCCCATCTTTGCCCGTCATAATCGCCACATTTTGATAGGGGATCACATCGTAGGTATTGATGTTTTTGTAGTGAGCCAATTGATTGTCAGAGATTTTTAAATGGTCTGTGGCATCGTAGACCTTTAATCCGTCATCGCCATCACACACAAAAAGATTCTTGTTGTCAATACCCAAGCCGTGTGGATTCGTCATTGGATAAATTTTTAACAGCACCGGATTGGTCAAGTCTTTGATGTTAATCACTTCTAACTGATTTGTAAACCCTTGGCAATTGGTTCCAGAACGAAGGGTTACGTAGGCTAGATCGCCTTCTACAACTACTGGGTCACAGCTTCGAACATGCGTATATTGACTGATTCGGCTGGGCTTTTCCGGATCTGCTAATCCGTAGATGTACATACCACTTTGTGCTCCAAAAAAGAGATTCCCATTGTGTGGAAAAATCGTTTCAATATCCCACGCAATCATGCTCTTGCTTTTTGCAACTGGATTAGTCAACGCCCCGATGCTCACCGAATGAATACTTCCCGCATCTAACATATATAAATAATCCCCTTCAATGGTAAAGCGCGCCATCGAGCCGCCAATGCCGGAGGTAGCAGGATTGCCTGGAGTTGTGGCTGTTTTGATGCTCGACATCTGTGTAAAAGCCACGCCATCGTCAAGCCAAAATCCACCCCACGGCTGGATTTTGGCCTGACCCTTTGAAGTTGTTACCATTACATTTTCCTTTTGCTCCCAGCTTGTGATGATTCCCTTGACCGGGTCAAGACCTGAACCCATTCGATTATACACGGAGAAAATTCCCTCCAGCCTTTTTGTGATTTTGATGTTCGCTTTGTCCGCAATGTCAATCGCCAGTAGATCAATATAGCTGTCGGCATAAAGAATATTTCCTTTAACAGCTAAATCATAGTTTCCCGGAATTGCCAAGAAACCCTGGATGATAGGATTAGCCGGATTTGTATTGTCGATAATATGAATTCCTTTACCCACTTCATTTACAAAAAGCCAATTGTCTTTAATGTAAATCTTGCCGGCTTCCTTGATCGCTTGCGGGGGTGTTAAGCCCACTGATGCTCTGATCTCGGCAGTGGTGGTGTAGACGGGTTCAAAATAGGAATACTTCTGTTCAATCTCATAGTTGTCCTCGCAGCCAAATGAGATTAGAAGCAGAATGCAAAACAGAAATCGTGTGATAGAAGTAAGTTTTTTCATAAGTCAGGTGTTTGTATCACTTCGACACACCTGAACTAAAAACAGTTGGAACTAGGGAAACAAAAACGTTCGCACAGACAATGCCAGTTGACCTTTCACATAGCCAAAAGCGCCAATTGCTAAAGAAAGTCCACCAAATAGCAACCCCGCCATTAAAAAAGCAAAAAACAAAACAAACCCGACAGGCACGAAAATGAAACGAAAGGGGCTCTCCATATGGCAGTTTTTAAAAGTCAAAGGTCTCACTCCACTTCTATCGACACAACGTGGAAAACCACGTATTTCACACGTGGTTTTCCACGTATTTTTCTAAAACATCGCCCTAAACATCCTTTTTTTTCTAAAACAGATACCTAAATCGAAAACCAACATCCCAAATAACTGGAAAGGTCGTCCCAGACTTCAATACGGGATTAAGACCATAGCGTAACCCTGGGAGCAACGAGACTCGATAATGATTAGATATGCGGTAGCTTAACTCAGTACTCGCCAGCCCCGTCCAGTTGATGGTTCGATAAGCTGAGTTGTCACCTGCGCCTTGGGAAAAGCTTGCTAACTTTCCGCTTTCATCTATCAATGTGTTTTTCATAAAAAAATCAGATGAGACACCCGCATTTAGTTGTAGCCCGATCTTTTTGTCAAGCAAAATAAACCCTGCTTGAAGTGGGATCGATAAAAATTCATTACTGCTGTTTATTTTATAAGGAGTAGTCGTTGTCAGATTTGAGGAGTTTGCATTTAAGTCGGCTACATATGCTTGTGCTCTATTGTTGGCGTCCAAAGACGCCACATTTGAATTGTAGCCGATTGACTGATTCAAATAATTCACGCCTGTTACAATTACCCAGCGCTTAGCGACTTTCTTTCCAAGATTTACTCCATATGAAAATGCCGTACCCGCTGTTGCCTCGCTACTAGAGGGGGCTGTACTACTGGAGGATGGCACCTTGGCAAATTGAGCCTGCGAAAAATTTGTGGATACGGAGGTATTAGGATTGTAATTGCCAGCTGTGCCACCGACAGATGCCCACCAACCTCTATCGTCCTTTTGTTCATTTTTAGAAGCTACAGTCGGCTCTTTAAAACGCTTTGCTTGGGCAACCGTTCTGGTTGGTTCGCCCGTTAGCTTTATTTCGACCACTGGTAACTCTTCAGACGAAATCGTAGGACACTCACGCGTTAAATGCGTAGATCTAAAATTCTCATTTTTTTCGTTTGCAATTCCGTTTTGTTCTTTGTCCGCAACTAGGGACGCAAGAGAGTTAGAGCCCAAAAGATGACGACTATCTTTCTCTTTTGGAGTCACGTATTTCCCAGTACTCTTTTCTCTTATCCCCTCATCTTGAACAGAAGATGGGGAGTTTTTTTGAATTAAATTTTCTTCGGACAATTTACTGGCGCTTGTACCATTGATTGCAGTCGCCATTTCTTTTTGAATATTGCCATGGACCAGAGGTTCCTTATCGATCGGTTTACTTTTCTGCGCTACAGTCTGCGGCAGTTGTCCCTGTTTGGTCGCCCAATTCCATACGCCTACCCCTCCTGCTAAAAGTGCAAACAATATAGAAGCCGCAGCTAAACGCTGATAGAACACAACGCGCCTTTTCATACTGCCACTTTCCATTTTTGAAAGGTGCATGTCAATGCCGTCCCAAACTTTTTCTGACGGATTGATCTCAGCATCAGAAAAAGCTTTTTCCCAGCTTTCCTCAAATTTTCGACTCTCCGAATTTTTCATATTTTTTTTCGCCTGCCTCAAGTTTACTTCGAAGCAAACTTTTAGCCCTGCTATATTGTGATTTTGAAGTACCCTCACTAATCCCAACCATCTCTGCTATTTCTTTATGACTAAATCCCTCAATGGCAAACAAGTTGAAAACAATTCGACAACCATCTGGGAGTGCCTGCACAATTGCAATCAATTCCGAGAAATGAAATGAAGACAAGCTAACTTCTTCCTCTTCTCGAATTGAAACATGGGCAACATCAACCATTGGGAACAGGTACAACTTTTGACGCTGTGAATTCAATGCCGTGTTTATAATGATCCTGGTTATCCAGGTACTTAACTGCGATTCAGCTCTGAAGGATTTTATACTTGCAAACACTTTGATAAACCCTTCTTGCAAAATATCTTCAGCTTCTTGTGTCGATTTGGCATACCGTTGGCACATGACCATCATTTTTCTACAATAGCGGTCATACAAAGCCTTTTGCGCAGACCTTTCTCCTTTCGCACAGCCTTCAACTAGCTCTTTTTCGCTTTGCATGAACCCTATCTGTTGCTTAGACACGATCTAAAAACGATTGGTTGGAATACAAATTGAAGTAATTATTCGTTTAGTTTTGAGTTTATGAATCGATATAAAAAAAGTCGTTTTGGAGCTTTTGGGACATTTCGCTCTGCCAATCCCAGACCAGGTTACTCTGCACAAGGCGGATTCCCAGTAATTGTGTTGTTGGCACTTTGCCTAAGCCACCATTTATTCGGTCAAAAGAAGATTGAATTCGCAGATAAAACGTATGAACCTCAGATAAAAACAGTTCTCTTATACTCTGGTTTGGGCAATTCAAGAGAAAATCTCCGGTCTGCAGTGGTACCGCTCCAACAGCAGTCATTAGTACTTGAATTTGATGACCTTCAAGAAAACAGTAGTGACTATTACGTAAAACTTATCCATTGCAACTATGACTGGACAAAATCCACATTGATGGATTTGGATTTTCTTGAGAGTTTCAATGAAAATCGCATTCTCGACTATGCTTATTCGATCAACACACACACACGCTATGTACATTACCATTTTCAAGTTCCACCCGTAAAACTACCCGGGAATTATTTACTGGTTGCTTATCGGGAAGATCCCAATGATCTCATCCTATCAAAGCGCTTGATGGTGTATCAAAATCAAGTATCCTTTTCACGAGACAATCAATTTGCAGGAACCGGCACCCTTCAACGAGGAAAGCAACCTTTCAATTTTGACATTGAATACTCTAATTTAGAAATCCTCAATCCAATGGAAACGGTGCATGTCACGATCCGCCAAAACCAGCGGTGGGACAATATGAAAACAAATCTCCAACCCAATTTTATTCGGGAGAATACCCAACAATTGGAATACCGTTTTTTCGATATTGAAAATCAATTTGACGGAGGAAACGAATTCCGTTTCGTTGATTTCAGGTCGTTGATGGCGCCTGGGCAAAACACCGGAAAAATCAATCGCACTGTAAAACCCTATGAATTATATGTTGCGCTTGACCAAAATCGAAGCAGCGAAGCTTACTCCCAGTACTTAGATCTAAATGGAAATTACGTAATTGCGAATCTTGATTTTGGTGAACCCGCCCTTACTGGAAACTATCTATACGTCAATTTTTTATTAAAGTCTGCGGAACTCCCTCGTGAAGATGTTTATGTGGTGGGATCCTTTAATGACTTTCAACGGGATAACGAAAGCAAAATGAGCTACAATGGAGCGGGCTATTATGAGTCAAGACAATTCTTGAAACAAGGTCTTTATAATTACCAATACGAAGTAGGCACGAGAGGAAATAGCACAACTTCCTTTGAGGGAAATCATTTTGAGACAGAAAATTTCTATGAGATATTTGTATACCAACGACCATTTAGGCCAAATGCTGATTTGCTGGTAGGCTATTTTCAATTGCCCATTAATCCGCGCTAAGCATAGGTAGCCTCCAAATCAGCTTCCTTCTTTTGAGTGCTCGATCCTGAAACGTCCAGCATTCCGAACCCTTTGTGAGAAAAATAGCCCAGGCCATTTTCATAGATAAACTGTTGCACTGGCTGAGGTGCATACAAAATAAAGGGGAAGGTATAACCGCGTACTTCATACTTCACGTCAGAATCGTAAAGCGGATAGATGCGGGCAAATTTCTTGTGTGAAGATTGAATACGCTCGATGTAGTCTTTGTCGGCTACCAATTGAAATTTATAAAACTCAGCCATTTGCTGATCAGAGAAATTGCCGCTGGCAGTCATTCGTTCAATTGTATTATCATAAAGTAAATCGGAGAACTCATCAGTATCCGGAGGAATAAATCGTTTACTACCATCATCATTGAAAGAAGAGGGAAGCACAACGACTGGCGAGATACAAAGAAACTTGACCGAGTCACTAATTACCACTGGTTCTTCCAATTCCTTTGCCTCGGGTACCAATTGCAGGTTACCAATTAACAACTCCTTTTGGTCGAATAATACGGTAAGAAAATGCTCAAGGAAATCGGGGTTCGTAGCCGAGAACACGAGCGTAACGCGAGAGGAATAAAAATGCAATCCCTTTCGGCTGATCTTGGTCTGGCCTTTAAGTGCTGAGAAGTTATATTGGGTATAAGAATAGTATTCAGGTTTTTTTCCAAGCATGATCAACCCCTTGATGGTTTGAGCCAACAAAAACTGATGGTGAAAGGGTACGTACGCACCCCTATTCTTTAACGAAAAAACGATTCTTGTTCTCACAATGAAAGAGCTAAAAAAATAGCCTGAACTATAAATCCGCCTAAAAAATCAAATTTGCGGAAAGCCAAAGTACTAAAAATCAGACGAATCGCTAACTGCGATGTAAGGAAATATCAAACATTGAAGCGAAAATGCATCACATCTCCGTCTTCCACCGTGTATTCCTTGCCCTCCACTGCCAATTTACCCGCCTCCCGGCATCCTGCTTCGGACTTATACTTCTGGTAATCGGATATCTTTATTACCTCTGCCCGTATAAACCCCTTCTCAAAATCGGTGTGAATAACTCCGGCTGCAGCAGGCGCCTTCCAGCCTTTGTGAATGGTCCAAGCGCGTACTTCCTTTTCTCCAGCAGTAAAGTAGGTAATCAAATCAAGTAAATCATAAGCCGCCCGAATAAGGCGACTTAATCCTGATTCCTTCAAACCATACTCATCCAAGAATACTTTCCTGTCTTCTTCGCTCTCCAATTCTGCAATTTGAGCTTCGATGGCAGCACAAACTAAAACTACTTCAGCGCCTTCCTGCTTTACTAACCTACGCAATGCTTCAACATGTTGATTGCCAGTATGAATTGACTTTTCGTCCAAATTGGCAACATAAATCACCGGCTTATCTGTAAGCAAAAGCAAGTCCTCAATGGCTTTTTTATCTTCTGCATCGACCTGTAGGCTTCGTGCGTTTTTGCCCGCAAGCAGCGTATCCCGATAAGCGGTTAACGTCCCTAATTCTTTCTTTGATTTAGCATCCCCACTTTTAGCAGTTCGCTCGACTTTGCTTATTTTCTTCTCAACTGACTCCAGATCTTTCAACTGCAATTCAGTGTCAATAATCTCTTTGTCAGAAATAGGATCAACCTTACCTCCAACATGAATAATATTATCATTGTCAAAGCAACGCACCACATGGGCAATTGCATCGACCTCTCGAATATTGGCAAGAAATTGGTTTCCAAGACCTTCTCCCTTACTGGCTCCTTTTACTAAGCCGGCAATATCAACAAACTCAAAGCTTGTCGGGATTACTTTCTGGGGGTTCACCAAGCTCTCCAGAATTTTTAATCTGGCATCAGGCACAGAAATCACACCCACATTGGGTTCGATCGTGCAAAAAGGAAAATTAGCAGCTTCGGCTTTGTTATTTGATATCGCATTAAAAAGGGTTGATTTACCCACATTCGGAAGCCCGACAATGCCGCACTTTAGTCCCATTCGCTCGGTTTTGTTTTAAATTAGCCCGCAAAGATATGGGTTTTGCTATCGAGTACAAGTTGCATAATTGGCTGGGTATATTTCAAATTGACGCGCCTTTTCTACCCTCACCCCATTGAGGTCCTACGTTCACGCAGTTCATCATCCCCTCTCCCTCGGGAGAGGGACTTACAAGCTATAAGGAATGGAAGATACCGGACAAAGGCGCCAAGTTACCAGCCTCAAGCTTCTGTCCTCGAAAAAGAAAAAGCCCCAGTTTTCACCGAGGCCTTCTCCAGTTTAGGTAAAGGTAAAATCTTAATCCCACTTCAAATCAGAGCCAACCGCTGCTGTCTTAGGTTCTTCATGGGCTTCTTTCTCTTCTCGTGCTTGGTCAAATGAATCAAAATCAACATCTGGAAGAAGCTCTTGCTTGACGTGATTGACAGTATTATTAAGAGCTTCCATAAATTTGTTAAAGTCTTCCTTATAGAGGAAAATCTTGTGCTTTTCGTAGGTAAAACCTTCGTCATCTTTGTTAAAACGCTTCTTGCTTTCGGTGATGGTCAGGTAATAATCATTTGACCGGGTGGACTTTACATCGAAAAAATAGGTGCGTTTACCTGCCTTTACTTTCTCAGAATAAATCTCATCACGGCCATTGCTCTTGTTCTCTTCCACAGATCGTTAGGTTTAGGTTAGGTTTTAGGTTTAATGGTCAATTCGAAGGTAGTATTTTAAAAATTTAATGCAAACAGAACACACTAAATTTAGGCCGTATTCCGTTTATTTATGCTTAAATGAAGTCAACCCTCGAAGAAACAAGACAAACCGGAAGCCTGGAGTTACTGGCAAAGCAATTAGTCGAGGGGTTTATTACCGGCCTACACAAGTCGCCCTACCATGGTTTCTCCGTTGAATTCGCTGAGCATCGACTCTATAATGTAGGTCAAACCACTCGGCATATTGACTGGAAGGTATTTGCTCGCACCGATCGGTTGTACACAAAACAGTATGAAGAAGAGACCAATTTGCGCTGTCTGCTTGTGGTGGACTGCTCTTCTTCGATGTACTACCCTAAAGAGTCTTTAGCCAAAATTAGGTTCAGTGTTTTCGCTTCCTCTGCCTTGGCGTTTTTACTTCATCGCCAACGAGATGCAGTGGGGTTGAGTTTATTCGCAGACTCGGTAGAAGAATTAACGCCCATAAAATCTTCTTCCACACATCTCAACAAGGTTTTCACGTTGCTCGAAAAGAAGTTGCAGGCTAGTGAGAAAGTTTCAAAGCATACGAATGTCGTTAGAGTCCTCCATGAATTAGCGGAAAAAATTCACAAGCGGTCACTCGTGATTATTTTCAGCGATATGTTTGATGGAAGTGAAAATCACGAAGATATTTTCAAGGCACTACAGCACTTAAAACACAACAAACACGAAGTGCTGCTTTTTCATGTTACCGATCACGAAACGGAACTTCGGTTTTCGTTTGCCGAAAAACCGTACGAATTTATCGACCTGGAAAGTGGTGAAAAATTGAAGCTACACCCTTCAGAAATCAGAGAGAAGTTTGAGAACCAATTGGCGAAAATGCATGATCAGCTAAAACTAAAATGCAATCAGTTAAAAATTGATTTCATCTCGGTGGATTCCAAAAGTTCGTATGACGAAGTGCTACAGGCTTATCTGATTAAGCGCAGCAAAATGAAGTAGTTCGAAAATAAATCCGAAATTATCTAGGCCTGCAACTGCTCGTTGTGCAAGTAGGCCTTTCTCGCCATTAACACATCTTTTGATTCTACATGATCAGGATCTGGAACGCAGCAATCTACAGGGCAAACGGCCGCGCATTGAGGCTCCTCATGAAATCCAGTACACTCGGTACACTTACCTGACACGATATAATAAAATTCAGCCGATACCGGATTTTGGTCCAGTTTGGCATCTGTCGTGGTTCCATCTTCTAGCCTAACTTCTTTCAAAGCCGTTCCTCCTGCCCACGTCCACTCGCGTCCACCTTCATAAATGGCCGTATTAGGGCACTCTGGTTCACAAGCTCCACAATTAATACACTCGTCTGTTATCTTTATGGCCATAATTGCTTCCTTTGAATCTTTTTTAAAAGAAATTGCAGCAAAAATACGGTTCAAACCGCATTAGTCAAAACAGAATTCAGTGTACAAAGTTCAACGTTAAGATGACATTAGAAGAGAGAATTGAGTCGTTTGTTCGGTTAAAGTCAATTATTGAAAACCAATCAGCAGCCGACAAAGAATATCTTTTTACGAAGGCAACAAACCAAAATCCCTGGTTCACGCACGAGAATATTGAGTTAGCCCTACAGGGCGTCACCAAATTTTTGGACAAAAAAAATCTAACCGAATGGGCTTACACTCACGTTCTCCTGGCAGGCAAATCAAGTAAGAGAGTGGGTGTGGCAATGGCCGGAAATATTCCACTCGTTGGCTTTCATGACTTGCTTTGTGTGCTGATTTCCGGACACGTGTTGGTAGCCAAATTGAGCTCGCAGGATACAGTATTGATGGAATTTATCTGCAACCAATTGAAACAAATTGATTCGCGTTTCCGCGAATTAATCTTTATCGAAGAGAAATTGACAACTATTGATGCGGTAATCGCTACAGGCAGCGACAATACAGGTCGTTACTTCGAGTATTATTTCAGAAATATTCCACACATCATCCGGAAAAACAGAACGTCCTGTGCAGTGATTAGGGGCGAAGAGAACGAAGCTGAATTAAAGGAATTGGGGAAGGATGTATTCAGCTATTTTGGCCAGGGGTGTCGGAATGTTTCGAAACTCTTCCTTCCAGCAGGTTACGATATCAAAAAAATCATGAAAGCTTGGGAAGAATATGGCGCACTTGTCAATCATAACAAATACGCCAACAACTACCATTATCAGCACTCCATTTTATTGATCAACCTCATCCATTTTTTTGACAACGGCTCAGTGATACTGTCGGAAAGCAAATCTCTTGTTTCACCGATTGCTGTGGTGTATTACGAATTCTATAGCGACCTTGCTCAGCTTGAAAATCGACTGTTGGAGAACAAGGAAAAAATCCAATGTATTGTATCAGCTGACCGATGGTATCCGAAAAGCGTAGCTTTTGGCAATACACAAACTCCGGGTCTTTCTGACTATGCTGACGAAGTTAACACGCTTGCATTCCTGGCGTCAATGACCTGATCGCCAAGAGCAGAAGGCAACTAGAAACTTCTATTACTTGCCTCTGATAATTTCAACCCATCCCGTAAATGTGTTTCCTCCGGCCACAATACGGTAGAAATAAACGCCATCCGCATTGTTGCTGCCATTCCAATCATTCTGGTAGTTACTAGAGCTATACACCTCTGCCCCCCAACGATTGGAAATATTCATTTTTGAATCAGCAGGCAAATTTCGAATGAAGAACGTTTCGTTTGAACCGTCTTCGTTAGGTGTAAACACATTCGGTATAAAAATATTTACATCTACCTTAATCTCAATGTCAGCATACGTTTTTTCACACCCGAGGGCATCTTTTATTCTCAATTCATAGAGTCCAGCAAACAAATTCCGAATGTTGTATTCGATCTTTAAATTCTGCGTGTTTCTAGGAGGAAAATCAGTATAGTCAAGTAGAAAAGCTTGAAGTGGATCAATTGGCTTTTTTAATTCAAGTCTAACTTGGTAAGGTGTCTGTTGGCTTTCCTTTAGGCCAACGAGCATGGTGCCAGTGGGCTGATCAGGCAGTGATATCGTGCGGGTAACATAAAGCGTATCCAATGCCGCTGTGGGTCCGAGCAAAGTAAACGATTTGAACGCTGACGAAATAGGAGCCACACACCCACTAGCAACTGATTGATTCTGGAATAACCTTATTCTGTATTCGCCAGCTGATAATCCTAACAAATTTACCGTGCCCAGTGCTTGAAGTTGATTAATTGGATTCGGTGGTGTTACACTGCTGGCTGGGAGGATGGCACCCGTTGCGTCTACTATCTCGTAACTATAATTCACCAATGGCGACCCTTTAATAGCTGATATCGCCACGCCACCTTTGTTTTCAAAACAAAGTATGTTCTGCACATTCAACGAGAAGTCAACTTGGTCTGGGCCGGAGTTAATTACAAATGGTGCCTTCGTAGGGCAAGCTGCGCCCGTTGGCGTCAATGACACATAATAGGTTCCTTTGCTAAGCCCGCCAAAAGTAACCGGTGTACTCCCTGCTGAAACAACATTTTGAAAAACTGTTGGTGGTGCAATTGGATCAGTAGTGATACCCGCAAAAAACGTACCTGTTGATGTTATGGTCAACACAATACTTCCATTTTGACCAGAGCCACTGCAATCCGGGTTGTTAACTGCCGATGTATAATTCACCAATCCAGGGAAATTAATCGTTGTAGAAAAATCAACTTGACAATTTTTTGAATCAATAACAGTTAACGTATAGTTACCTCCACTTTTGGCTGTAATTCTATTCGAAGTCGGAAGAGTTATTGTTGTACCATTTAACTTGAACGTATAGGGACCTGCTCCGCCAGAAACGGTACCGACCAAAATACTCCCATCATTATTAGCGCATGTTGCGTCAGTGGGCGTTAAAGTAGTAGTGATTGCTGCACTGGCGTCCTGGATAACTATAGTAATCGATGCATTGCAGGGGTCACCAGCATTCCTGCGAACACTAATGACGCGCTGGAAAGTTGGCGCCAATCCAGCCGGAACACCCGTAATAGTACTGCCAGCAGTAAAATTCGTAAATGCAAGTCCATCCAACGACCATTGCAATACATTGCCCGTTTCACCAGGTACATCTAACTTTATAGATCCAGTTGAGGACCCAGCACAAACAGGGCCAACAATATTTGAAGCAACGGGGGTCCCAACTGTACCCGATTGATCAATTGTAACCTGACCCGTCTTCAAACAGCTCACATCTCCATACTCAATAGAATAGTTATAAACACCAATGGGTAAGGCTGGGAATGCAGGATCGTTAAAATTAGTCCTTGCTACTGTTGAATTAGTAGTAGAAATACCAGTGATAGTAATCTTCACTCCCGATGGGTTGACAATCGGTGTTGCCGGATTGATATTGAAGTTAATCGATCCATTTGAAAGTGTACAAGTAGCAGGCGAAGGAACTGGTGTAATCACTACTGTTGCGCAAGTACCTGTTCCCCCACCACCCCCTGTACAACCTGGATTGGTGGATGCTAGCACGTTTATTAATAAAGTGTTGTTTATGGTGCAGCCACCGCTTACATACATCACGGAAATGCTTTGAATACCCAAAAGCCCGGTCGGATCAAGTATAGTCCCCGCCACTTGCGTGCCCGTAAATGTCAACGTACCCCCCGCTGGCGATACCGAAACCAAGGCTGACAGATCGAGGTTCCCAATATTTTGGCAATGATTGCTATTAAATACATTCAATGCTGCTGCATTAAAAGTAATCTGAACATCATCAGTACTTGCAGGGCAACTTCCATTTGTAATTGACCATCTCAAAACGTAAACTCGACCCGCCACACCAGTGAACGCTGAGACTGCGCTACCAGGTGTTGTGATACTACCGCCTATGCCGCTTACAATAGACCAAGTACCTGTGCCAATTATTGGCACTGTTGCATTGAGAGTTGTATTTATAGCGCCACAAATAGCCTGATCAGCGCCTGCATTGGCTGAAGGCAATGCACTATTAAAGTTGATAATTACCTGATCTGTACTAATGCAGGTGGCCAATGTAACCGACCAATTGAGAAGATAGGTTTGACCTATCGTTCCGCTAAAGCCGCTTGCTTGATTATTCACATCGGTAAAGACTCCAAGCCCGTCAGGGTTGCCACCAACCGCAAAACTCCATTGACCAATTCCTAGAGTTGGGCTATTTCCAGTAAGTATTGTTGACGTTGCTCCGCATACGGATTGATCTGATCCAGCATTGGCAGGGGTTGGACCAACGGGATCATACGTAATCGTTACTTCGTCTATGCTTACAGGACATATACCGTTTGTGATAGACCAACGCAATATATATGATATTCCAGCTGCACCATTGAAGTTGCTTTGTCTATCATTGACATTACCTAAAGAGCCGCCTGCTCCACTAAAGATACTCCACTGCCCAGTTCCTACTGTTGGCTGATTGGCATTGAGTGATATCGTTCCACAAACATTCAGTTGGTCAGGCCCAGCCGCTGAAGGGGTAGGAGCCTCATCTAATTTTACCGTAACATCATCAGTGGTGACCGGGCAACTTCCATTTGAAATAGTCCATCGAAGGGTATAAGTGACTCCCGCAGTACCTGTAAAAGTAGAGAGAGGATTGTTAACAGCTGTGACTGTTCCGCCCGTCCCCGCCTGAATTGTCCAAGTGCCTGTTCCCACCAACGGAGCAGTGGCAGCCAGCGTTGCGCTTGTTCCACAAACAGCCTGATCTAATCCGGCAGATGCCGCAGAAGGTGGGAGGCTATTGGTGAGAGTAACATTGTCAAAACTTGTACAAGTTGCACCATCCGAAATTGTCCAACGGAGAACAGCGCTGCCGCTCACACTCGTAACTGTGCTGATGTTAGATGCCGGTGTCGCGATCGTTGCTGTCCCTGAAATTAGGGTCCATGCGCCAGTTTCTGTTACTGCCGGAGCATTTGCTGCCAGGGTGAAATTACCATTATTACATTTTTCTTGGTCTGGTCCAGCATTAGAGGGTGTTACTCCCGGATTGCTGAACGTTACAACCACGTCATCGGTACTTGGAGGACATACCCCATTGCTAATGGTCCATCGCAAAGTATAGCTAATGCCTGGAGTTCCATTGAACCCACTATTGTTGGCGGATGGGGTAAGTATAGACCCAAGTCCATTCGGGTTGCCACCGGGCGCAAAAGTCCAATTTCCTGTTCCTACTGCCGGCACATTTCCGGCAAGAGTTACTGTGCCACAAGCCGCTGGTTGATTTAGGCCAGCATTAGATGCTGTTGGTTGAGCGTCAACAGTAATGGTGGCTGTACGCTGACATCCATTGTTATCGGTATAGGTTATCGTTGTCGTTCCTGCTGATACCCCGCTCACTAAACCTGAACTGTTCACCGTTGCTACTCCAGTGTTCGAAGATGCCCACGGGGTGACAGCCGCGGGAGTACCGCTGCCCGTCAAGGTCGTTGTGCCCGTGCCGCAGATCGTCAATATCCCGCTGATCGTGGGGAGAGAATTAACCGTGACAGTTATTGGCATTCCAGAAGTCACACAAGTACTCCCACTATTCCTTGCATAGAAGAGACCACTATAAGTGCCTGCTGAAACGGGAATACCAGAAATAGTAATTGGAGAAACAGGTAAAACTATAAACCCAGGAAACGCAACATCCGCCAACCCTGCTGTGTTTGCAGCATTATCCCAATCAATACTATATAAATCTAAGGGCCCGCCTGATGTAGCTAACCAGGCTAAACTGCTTGTTGTAGTACCGGAACATACAGGAGGTATTGCTCCGACAGTAACTGAAGGCGTTGCAATGTTGACCGTAATCGGCCCAAAAGAAAAATTACAAACTGGGTTCAAATTCACATCGCCAATTACTACCGTATAATTCCCGGCTTCCAGCCCTGAAATGTCCTCGGTTGTGGCCGTAAATCCTCCAGGGCCTGTCCATGAATAGGTATAGCCTAACGTAGATCCTCCGGATGGTGTTAAATTAATCGTTCCGTCTACAGGTGAACAAGTAGTCAAATCTGTATGGGACTCTGTAGCCGAAATAGTGGAATAAAGCCTAATGGTGGTTACCCCTAGCGTACTTCCATCGTCATCATTTACAGAAACATTATATATCCGACCAGCAGCAGTTCCTGAGAGAAGGGGAACGGTGACTGGAACACCAATAGTCAGTGATGGTATATTTAAAAAATAAGTACCACTAAAAACAAACGCAGTTATAGGGCCATTTAATGGACCAGACTGTGATGTTACTAGAATTTCAAATGAACCATTTAAAGGGCCGCAAGCATCCTTCTTGTTTTGAATGGTAAAAATGGGTTGCGAAAAGCCGATGGTAGCACTTAAAAAAAGTAAGGCAGAAGTGACTAATACTTTAAAAGGAGTTTTTCGCATCCTTTACTTGATAATAAATTGAAAATATTCTTGGCAAAAGTTATCTGCTTCGTTTCTTCCTCCAATGATAAGAATATGGGGTCCTCTACTTAAGCTTTTTAACTCATGTTCCTTAAAATCATGATTAATATATCTTCTCGGCCCAATCAATGATAACACGAACCTATCATTTGGTTGACCCTTGAAATCCAGCTTTACTAAGCCTGTTTCAGTGGTTCCAACGGCATCAATTGCCTCAAAAGTGATATTACTTTTTTTGCAATCACCCTGTCCTTCCGCATTCCACGACAAAACAATTAACCCTATCGTTAAACACTTGCTTAGTAAACTTTTAGTGATCATATCTTAAATCAAAAGTTCAAAAAAATTACATAATTATTAATAGCCGTCAAAAAATATAGTAACCTTTAATTTTTATAAATATGGCATCAATCTTAAAAAATAGACTTGTGAAAAGCCCGATTAAAACATCCAAGTAATATTTAGATCAAAAAATAACTAAAACTTCCGGTTTAGTACCTCACTTAAGATAAATGCTTTTCTGAAACCATTGGAATCTTGCAAGTCTTTCACATACTCTGCGAGCACATTTACCTCTGTATCTAGTTGATAGCCTTTAAATTGACCAAATCGCACGACTGTGTCCTCAATTTTCATGGTCTCTTCCAACGAAGCCCTATTGAATGCATCCTGTTTTGCCCGCTCATACGTTTGAAACGTATTGTCCTGGTCACGCTTCGAGTAATCTACGCGCTCGGCAACTGCTTCTTCTTCCAACTCATCATCATAGTCAACGTATTCATGCTTTTTTGTAACAACCGGTGCTGGTAGAGGTGCCTTTGACGCTTGAATTTCGCGCAGTAAATCCTCGAACGAAATAGGCCTGTCTACAGGTGAAGTCCGTCTGTCAATGGGTTCGCCTCCAAATGTGGTTGTGTCACCCTCAGGCTTCTTTTTTTTTGCCCGCGCAATAAACGTGACGATGATCACGATTAGCCAAATCCAAAACTGAATATTATCCATTCAGACCAAAGGTATTGATTATTTCGTTAAAAAAAGGGGTTTTCGCAACAAATTAGGCATGGATAAAATGTGAATGGTTTGGGAATAGGTAGTTTTTCAAATGCCAAACCGAAAGTTATCTTTGCCGTCTTTAAAAAAGTTCCTAGTTGCCAGCTGCAAGTTGCCGGTTAGCAAAACCGACAACAACAAACTGGAAACCTGAAACTGGAAACATTGATAAAATCTAGAAATGCAACTATCGAAGCTGGAGATCAAAGGGTTTAAAAGTTTTGCTGATAAAATCGTCATCAATTTTGATGAGGGGATCACCGGCATCGTGGGTCCCAACGGTTGCGGGAAATCCAACGTTGTGGATTCTATTCGCTGGGTATTAGGCGAGCAAAAAACGAGTGCGTTACGCTCAGAGAAAATGGAAAATGTCATTTTCAATGGCACCAGCCAGCGTTCTGCGCAGCAAATGGCTGAAGTTTCTCTGACAATCAACAACACAAAAAACATTTTACCTACTGAGTATTCTCAGATTACTATTACCAGGCGTTTGTACCGCTCAGGAGAAAGTGAGTATCTACTCAATGGAGTAGCCTGCCGACTGAAAGATATTACGAATCTATTTTTGGACACCGGGGTAGCGTCCAATAGCTATGCAATCATCGAACTGGGCATGGTAGATGATCTTTTAAACGACCGCGACAATTCCCGAAGAATGTTGTTTGAAGAAGCGGCAGGTATCTCCAAATTCAAAAAACGCAAAAAAGAAACGCTTAAAAAACTGGAAGATACAGATGCTGACTTAGAGCGGGTAGAAGACCTACTTTTTGAAATCGAAAAAAATATGAAGAGCCTGGAGAAACAGGCCAAACAAACCGAACAGTACTATAAGATCAAAGAAGACTACAAAGAGAAGAGCATTCACCTCGCAAAAGCAGTCGTCAATAAGCAAAAGGATAAGTTCGGGTTACTCAACAAACAAATTGAGACCGAAAGCGACCGCAAAACAAAGTTGGCCGCAGCAGTGGCAGAGAAAGAGGCGTTGATCGAAAAATCCAAAGCGGAACTGATTTTAAAAGAAAAGACGTTGTCGTCTCGTCAAAAATCAATCAATGAATTTGTTTCTAAAATCAGGCAGTACGAAAGTGATAAACAAGTTAAGAACGAACGTCTTCGTTTTCTAACGGATCGTGTTAACAATTTAAAAGACCAAATTGATCAGGATAAAAAGAGCAACGAACGCGCACGCTTTAGCATTCAAAGCTTAGAATCGGAAAGAGAATCGGCACAATCCATATTGACTGAAATCACCAACAAAGTCGAGGCACTTCGAAACGAATATGAAAGTCAAAAAGCAACCACCTACACGCTGCAAGGAGAATCGGATGCACTGCGTCAAGTACATCGCGCCAAGCAAGAAGAGTCATTTCAATTAAATAAAGGTTTAGAGATTCGTGAAATCCAAGTCTCGTCTTTTAAACAAGAGTTAGAGCGCACGACTACAGACACCCATCAACAAAGTACCAGCCTCGCGGAGTTTGAAAAGAAGCTAGTGTTGTTGAACGAAGACATCGGACAAAAAAATAATTACCTCGAAAAACTAAAAAGAGAAGAGGAAGAGGTGTATCAACGAATCGGATCATTGGAAAAAACCATTGATATGATTCGTGAAGAAATGACGGAGAACAGCAGAAAACTGGACGCACGTCAAAATGAGTTTCAACTGACAAAATCGCTGGTTGAAAATTTGGAAGGCTTCCCCGAGGCCATCAAGTTCTTGAAAAAGAATGTTGAGTTAACGAAAAACGCTCCTCTCCTATCTGATATTCTTTCTACCACTGAAGAATATCGAGTGGCCATTGAAAACTATTTAGAGCCCTACCTCAATTACTATATCGTAGACCATGAGGCGCACGCTTACGAAGCAATCAATATATTAAGTGACGCCAGCAAGGGAAAGGCTAACTTTTTCATTTTGGATGCCTTCGAAAAATTTACACCCTCCCCGCTTCAAATGTATGGAGACGCCTTTCCGGCTACCCAAATCATTGAGTTCGATCCCAAGTACTCAAAGTTGATGGCTTTCATTTTGGACAAAGTGTACGTTGCGGAAGGAGACATTAAAAACATTCCATCTTCAGATGATAACACCTTTATTACGAAGAGTGGAAAAGTAACCAAACGCAGATTTAGTATTTCAGGCGGATCGGTGGGTTTGTTTGAAGGAAAGAAAATTGGCCGTGCAAAAAACTTAGAAAAGCTCGACAAGGAGATCAAAGACCTTACGAAAAAAGTTGAAGATATTCGATTCTCATTGCTTGACAGACAGCGTGAATTGGAGCGCCTGCGTAATAATACGCTCAAGCAACAAATTGAAGAAGCGCAGAGCGCCATCAAACTGGTAAGTGACGAACACATTTCGGTGCGCACTAAACAAGAACAATTTTCCAGCATGCTGAGTAGTGCGGATCTGCGAAGAGAAGATATCTTGGAAAAGATTGAATCGTTGACTTTGGAGTTGGAAGACATGAAGCCAAAATCGGAGTTGGCGAAGATGGAGCTAAGCCAACACGAAGAGAAAATGAAGTTGATCGTGAATGATTTGGCTACTCAAAGCGATTTGCTAAGCCAAAAATCATCAGCATTCAACGAACAAAATATTTTCTTCCATCAGCAAGAGAATAGAGTGAAGAGCGTGGAACAAGAAATTCGGTTCAAGCAAGAATCAATGGAGCAAAGCAGCTTGCGCATTGAAACAAATAGCGAAGAATTGAAAAAGAATGAGGAAGAGTCCAAAACAATTGTCGAGACCACTCAAAATAACGACACCGACCTCATCGGCATGTATGGCGAAAAAGAGGAGATGGAGAAAGGACTGAGTGAAGCCGAAAAAGAATACTACACCGGCCGGGGGGAAATAGACCAATACGACAAAGACCTCCGCGAAACACAGCATCAGCGCCAAAACATTGACACCGTGTTAATGGAATTGCAAAACCAACTGAATGAAAGCAAACTCCAATTAAACTCAGTAAAAGAACGTCTATCGGTTGAGTTTAACGTGGATTTGGATTCCGTAGTGGGAGAAGCAACCCCGGAAGAAGCAGACGCTCTGATGAAGTTGGATGATGAGAAGATGAGAGCGGACGTATCAAAGATTCGCGAAAAGCTCGATAACATGGGTCCGATCAACCCGATGGCGATGGAAGCCTACAATGAGATTAAGCAACGGAATGATTTCATCATTGCCCAAAAAGATGATTTGTTGAAGGCGAAAGAATCTTTGTTCAGCACGATCAGCGAAATCGAAGGAGTAGCGAGCGAAACGTTTATGCAAGCGTTCGGTCAAATCAAAGAACATTTCGTTCGCGTCTTCCGCTCATTGTTTAACGAAGGCGATGATTGCGATTTGAAATTGGCCGACCCAAGCAAACCACTAGATTCCGAAATTGACATTATTGCCAAGCCAAAAGGAAAACGCCCGCTCACCATCAACCAACTTTCAGGTGGAGAGAAAACATTAACGGCTACAGCACTGCTGTTCTCTATGTATTTATTGAAGCCTGCGCCTTTCTGTATCTTCGATGAGGTGGATGCACCGCTCGATGATGCGAACATTGACAAGTTCAATAACATCATTCGCAGTTTTAGTAAAGACAGTCAATTTGTAATTGTTACGCACAATAAGCGCACGATGACAACAACCGATGTCATTTACGGAATCACCATGGTGGAAAAAGGAATTTCCAGAGTGGTGCCGGTTGATTTGAGGGAGCTGGCGTAGAATTCAAAGTTCAAAGTTCAAGATTCAAGATTCAAGATTTCTGGTTTAGAAGTCGATTTTGAATCTTGATTTTTGAATTAATCTAAGGCTATTCTGAAGCTCTAACGCGTTGCCCGATGTAGAGTGCAGTTAATACCAGCGCAGCACCTAATGCAGTCAATAGCGTGAAGGGTTCGTTCAATAAAATCGTTGCATACGTCAACCCAAAAATCGGGCAAAGAAAAAGCCAGATCGATGCACGAACGGCATCGTCTTTAAGTAGACGAAGCCATAGTTGAACTGCACCAATGGAGACCGGAATCACTAGCCAGGTAAGCGAAAGAAAAAATTTTAGATCAAAGGAGTTAGTGCCACTTTCAAATATCCACGCGAACGGAAGCAACATCAAGCCTCCGAAAAAAACCTGCCAGGCGTTAATTGTTGTGCGCTGCAGCTTCCATTTTACAGTGGCATAGTAGACAGAGCCAATCGAATACATGAGCATACAAAGAACAATCAGCAAAACCCCGGAAACGGTGGCATGCTTTGTTTTTAAAAGTGGCAATGTGGCTATCGCCACACCTAGCATACCGATAAAAATACTAAGCCATTCGCGCCAAAGCACTTTCCGTTTCAAGGTTTGAGAAGAAAGAATTCCTATTAACAAGGGGTTCAATGCAATAGCCATGGTTGTAATTCCGGCTGCCACGTTTTTTAGCGCAATGATAAAAATGCCCAAATACAAAGCCGTATTGAATGCACCAAAGACCGTTACCTGCCACCACTCTATACCCGTTGGAAGAGCGTAGCGCATAATCATGTGCGAGAATACTAAGAGAAGAATGCCCGCTGCTAAAAACCGGATGGTAAAGAAAGTCAGTGGTTCAACGGATTGAATTCCGAATTTTCCAGCTGTAGATGCCGATGCCCACAATAGCGCAAAAGCGATGCCTGTTAGAATGTATTTGGCATCAAGATTTTTCAATGAGTTGGAAACCGAAGTTAGAAGTTAGAAGCAAGAAGCTAGAATTTAGAATTTGAATCAACTAATAGTTGAGCCTGGACTCACTGCTTCATTGGGTTGCAGCAAACGTAGTTTTCCATCTTTATTAGCGGCCATCAATATCATCCCTTGCGATTCTACCCCCATTATCTTTCTCGGAGCAAGATTTACAAGAATGGTCACTTGTTTGCCAACGATATCTTCCGGAGAAAAGTGTTCCGCAATTCCACTCATCACCGTGCGCTTGTCAATCCCGGTGTCAACTTGGAGTTTCAATAATTTTTTAGATTTCTCCACTCGCTCAGCCGTTACTACTGTGCCTATGCGAATATCCATCTTTGCAAATTCGTCAAAAGAAACTTCAGCTTTTGCTGGTTCTACAGGTTGGTTCGCTATTTCCATGGCCTTTTTTGAGTCTAACAATTTTTTGATCTGTGCTTGTATTACTTCGTCTTCTATTTTTTCGAATAGCAGTGAAGCTTCACCTAACGAGTGCCCATCGCTCAATAAATTCGATGAGCCCGCATCGCTCCAATTCGCTTTTTTAAAATTCAACATGCCTCTTAGCTTCTCTGCAGTGAAAGGAAGGAATGGCTCCACAGTTATGGCTAAGCTGGCAGCAATCTGCAATGAAATGTTCAAAATGGTTGCCACCCTTGTCATGTCTGTCTTGGCTAACTTCCAAGGCTCTGTTTCTGCCAGGTATTTGTTCCCCACACGAGCCAGATCAATTAAGTTAGCAGTAGCCTCTCTGAAACGGTACAACTCGATGGACGATCCAATTTTGGAGGGGAACTCTTTCAAGTCATTCAATACCTTTTGGTCAACTTCTGCCAACAATCCACGAGTAGGTACTAGGTTGTCAAAATACTTTTGGGTGAGGACCAGTGCTCTATTTACAAAATTCCCAAAAATGGCGACCAACTCATTATTGTTCTTAGCCTGGAAATCTTTCCAGGTAAACTCGCTGTCCTTTGTCTCTGGTAGATTCGTGAGCAGTGCGTAGCGCAATACATCCGGCTTATCGGGAAAGTCGGCCAGATACTCGTGCATCTCAATTGACCAGCCGCGACTCGTAGACATCTTATCACCTTCCAAGTTCATGAACTCGTTGGCAGGCACATTGTCTGGCAAAATGTATTCACCCGTGGCATGCAGCATGATCGGAAAAATAATACAGTGGAAAACAATATTATCCTTTCCTACAAAATGTACAAGCTTGGTTTCATTATCTTGCCAGTAGGGTTTCCAACCATCTTTAGACGGGTTGATAAAACTGCTTTGGGGTGTAGCATATTTCGCTTTTCCACTCGCCAGCTCTTCAAATAAAGCCCGTGTGGCCGATATGTATCCAATGGGTGCATCGAACCACACGTAGAGTACCTTTCCTTCCGCATCCGGCAACGGAACATTGATACCCCAATCCAAATCGCGGGTCATGGCGCGAGGTTGCAGACCTGCATCGATCCAGGATTTGCATTGCCCGTACACATTTACTTTCCAATCATCTTTGTGCGACTTCAGAATCCAATCACACAACCAAGTTTCGTAATCCTGCAAAGGCAAATACCAGTGCTTTGTGGATTTTAGAATGGGCGAATTACCTGAAAGTGTCGATCTTGGATTGATCAACTCGCGTGGGCTAAGCGTGGAGCCACACCGTTCGCATTGATCGCCATAAGCATTGGGATTTCCGCACTTAGGGCAGGTGCCAATAATGTAGCGATCAGCCAAAAATGCTTTAGCCTCTTCATCGTAATACTGTTCAGAGGTCTCCTCAGTGAGCAGTCCTTTGTTGTATAAATTCAAAAAAATTTCTTTCGAAGTTTGGTGGTGGATCAGCTCGCTGGTGCGGTGATAAATATCAAACGACATACCCAGTTGATAAAAACACGACCGAATCTGGGCATCGTATTTATCTATTATGGCTCGCGCGGATGTTCCTTCTTTTAGTGCTTGATTGGGAATAGCCGTGCCGTGCTCATCGCTGCCGCATACGAATACAACATCCCTACCCAAAGACCTTAAATATCGAACATAAACATCAGAAGGAATATAAGCACCCGCCAGATGCCCAATATGCTTTGGGCCATTGGCATAGGGAAGTGCAGCGGTAATAAGATATCTCTTGAATTCTTTGCTCATAGTGGTGATAAAAACGGGGCAAAGATGAGAAAATGCGCAGAGAAAAAGTTTACTTGGTAGAAGTCAATTTACCCGCCCCTTCTAACGCTTCTCTTTCTTTTCTTTTTACTGCTTCTTGAAATTGTTTACGCTCTTCCAGAATTGGCGTCAGGTCAGCAGGCAGTTGAACCAAAAAGGTAGAACCGTCCCCGCTGGTTTGCTCTAACTGAATGTTGCCACCTAGGCGATTCACGCATATTTTTGTAAGGTAAAGCCCTACACCGCCCGTTTCAGAACGTTCAGATCCGCGCATAAACATTCGAAATACATCTTGGTCGGGTATGCTAGCTATACCTAGTCCGTTATCAGACACACGTATGCAAACCATCGAACCAGCTTTACTTATTTCCACATGAACAAAGCGCTGCGCGCGGTTATTTGAGTTATAAAACTTAATGCCGTTCGTAACCAGGTTTTCTACGATGGTCTCAAAAAGGAGCTTATCAGAAACCAACTCAACGTCACTTTGTATGGTAAAGCTGAGTTGAACATTGGAAGATTGGTAGGTTTTTTTCTCGAATTCAAACAGCGCGGACAGCGCTTTCTCAAGGTCGATTTTTTGAGACTCCAAACTGGCGTGATTCACTTCGCTTACCAACGACAATCGGCTCAACATCTTTGACATCTTTTCTATCTGCGAAGTTAAGTCACCTAATAACCTAAGTTGGTGAAACTCATCCTTGGGCTCCATATAGGCCAAGTTAACCAACCCCAGTAACGAAGCAAGTGGGCCACTGAGGTCGTGCGAAGATTTATAGAGGAAGTTATCCAGCTCCGAATTTACATCAGTGAGTTGGCGATTGGATTCACTTAGTTCTTTAGTTCGCTCTTTTACTTTTTTATCTAACTCCTTATTCTGGTCCTCCAACTGCTTGTTTTGCTCTTCTATTTTATTTCTCGCCATAGCGACAGTAGCACTTGCCTGTTTCTGCTTTCTATTCGTTACCAACAATAATAGAACCATACCAAGTGAGAGAAAAGTCACAGCGACAACAAAGAAAATCTGGGTGAATTGTCGGTCGATCAATTGTTGGCGCAGCTCTAGGATCAGATCTTTTTCTTTAATGGTTTTTATGTTTTCGCGTTCGGCAAAGTTGGTTTGAACTTTGGCCAAGTTTCTAATTAAATCGCCACTATAAATACTGTCTTTTAGTTCAATGTATTTTGATTGGTAAATAGAGGCATTTTGAAAATCGTTTTGGGTACGATAAATCTTGGAGTATAACTTATAGATATCAATTAATGAAAGAGAATAATTGGTCGTTGTCGCGATCTTTTCTGCTTCTTTTAGGAGTACCAAAGCGGCAGCAGGATGTTGTTGACTATTGCTAACCAAGGCTAAATTCCATAAATTCTCAATTTGATACCGTTTATCGTTGAGCTGCCTGGCGATTTGCAACGATGACTGAAAATGACGAATAGCTTCTTCTTTTCTGCTTTGCTGAGACGATGCAACACCCAACCCAAGCTCTGCATCCATCAGAAAAACAGAATCGCACTCGCTTTTACATATCTGTAAACCTCTTTTTATAAATTCTTCAGCTTCTTTGTAACGCTCTAACTGGTTATAGCACAGTGCCATATTGACGAGTACTCTATCCAAATCATATCCATTTGAAATAGCGTTTTTTACGTCAAGTGATTTTTGATAAAAAATCAACGCGTTGTAGTAATCTCTAAGCTTAAAATAGACTAAGCCAATATTGTTATAGGTAATAGCAATATCTTCCTTGTTCCCAAGACGTTCATTTAGATCGATGGATTGAAAATGAAACGCAAGTGCCTTATCCGGATTGCCGCTAAACGAATAACAAATCGCTATTGTGTTCAGTATCTTCGACAGTTCCTCATTGTAATTATTTCTTTTAGCAATCGGTAAGGCATCCTCCAGTGCGCGAATGGCCTGGCTTACAGAATCGAGTCTACGATAAATAAATCCTCTTGCATATTGAGCCTTAACTATTCTTAAGCTATCTCCAAGAGACAATGCGAGTGTCTCAGCTTGCCGGGATAACTCTAGTGAAGTTCTTGGATTCTTGTTGAGTTGGGCGCGCATAAGCACAACGATCAAATCAAATTTCTTAGCCCCACTTTTCAGCTTTATCAAGCTCTCCAACGAATCAATCTTAGCCTGAGACGCATCTTGGCCAAATCCACTCAAAAAAATGGCCAGCATACAAAGCAAAAAAGATAACTTCCTTATAATCATACGATTAACATACCTATGTTCGATTAACAACTGGATTAAAAAATCTATAAACCATCCAATTTAGAATTTTGTGCATCATTTTTATTCAAACAGTAAACCAAATTTAACCTTAAGCAATTATGAAAAAGTTTTTCTACACAATCATCGTTTTGTTCTCACTCTCGTTGTCAATCACTTCTTGTACAAAAGAAGAAGTAAAACCCATTAAAGAAACAAACAACACTGGCGGCAGAGAGATTGATAAAGGATTTTAACTCAAAACAAAAAGAAAAAAAATATGAAAACCAAAATTATAGTATCGCTTGTTCTATTGGCTTTGGCTTCATTCTCGTTTACGCTGACAAAGCAAAAAAATAAAACGACTCAATCTACAAAAGAGGTTGGTAGTACGCAAAGCCAACAAGAGCCAATGGGAGGATTTGTTTCAGAAAGCAAATTCTGAACAACTCCAAGCTTTGAACCAAAGACCTGTGAATCATTCACAGGTCTTTTTTTGCCTTATTCAAAGTAGCTTGTTGTGTAGTTTAAGGACGTAAAAATTTAATCGCTGTGATTTAAGAAATCTTGTAGGCTGAACCAATCACGTGAGCCTTACAGGTTCTCGTCATCGGTAATGAAACAGACAGAAAATTATCAAGATGTGCAAACAGGTTTAGGAGCGGCAAACCTTGTAACGCTTAGTTTATCTTTTAAACTCCTGGCCAGTGGCATTATGTACGTATCGCTTGGGGACTTACAAGGTTTTGAACTGCTCCTGCTGAAATTAACCTACTGACCCTTGAATCGCTCGCTTGGCAAGTGCGAAAAAAATGTTTGAAAAAGTCAAAATCGAGTTTAAAAATACATTTTTCTATATAAATCTTACATTTCAAAACGTCAAAAAAATAACCAGTAGCACCTAGCTCACCGTTGCTCTTTCCAGATTTTTATACGCCTCCCTGGGCTTTAAATTCAACACCTGAAACATTTCTTTATCCTGGATGTAAGCCGGGTTAGGGGTTGTCAATAGCTTATCTCCGGCAAAAATACTGTTGGCTCCCGCCAAGAAACAAAGTGCCTGCTCCTCCAACGTCATTCGCACTCGCCCTGCTGATAATCGCACCATGGCTTTGGGCATAATAATTCTTGCTGTTGCAATCATTCGTACCATCTCCCAGACAGATACCTTTTCCTGTTCTTCCAAAGGTGTGCCTTCTACGGGTACCAACGCATTTACTGGCACTGACTCAGGGTGCTCAGGTAACGTAGCTAGTGTGTACAACATTCCAATCCTATCTCCTTCCTTCTCGCCCATGCCGATGATGCCACCAGAGCAAACGGAGATTTTGGCCCCACGCACATTCTCTAGCGTTTCTAGTCGGTCTTTGTAGGTGCGTGTCGTAATGACATCGCCATAAAACTCTTCGCTGGTATCAAGGTTATGATTGTAGGCGTATAGGCCGGCTGCTTTTAGTTTGTTGGCTTGCTCGTGGGTTAGCATGCCAAGTGTGCAACACACTTCCATACCCATCGAGCTAACACCCTTCACCATTTCCAGTACCTTATCAAAATCTCGATTATCTCGCACTTCGCGCCAGGCAGCGCCCATGCAAAAACGTGTGCTTCCTGCCTCTTTGGCTTCCAACGCCTTGCCGATTACCTCTTCTACATCCATTAACTTGTGAACCTTCACATCGGTATGGTAGCGAGCCGCCTGTGGACAATACGCACAGTCTTCGGGGCAACCACCTGTCTTAACGGAAAGTAATGTACAAACCTGTACTTCTTGCGCATCATTAAATTCGCGGTGCACTGTAGCCGCCTTATAAATCAACTCCAATACAGGCGTGTGGTAGATGTCTGAAATTTCTTCCCGGGTCCAGTCTGTTCTAATCATAACTTAATTTGAAAATTTAATCACTGACATCGGTTTCATCATCGAATTAACTAATCATCGAATTAGCAAATCAGCGGATCCGCAACTCAAACGGCATCCTCGCTTGCGCCCCTTGATAATACTTTAACTTATGAAGCTGCTCATACACTTTATAATTTGTGCCGAGTTCTTGTTTTAGTGCTTTCACTTTTGCGTTTTCTTCCATATCAGCAATCCATTGCTCAAAAAATGATTTATGCTTTGGGTAATACTTTACTCGGTAATCGCTCGCAACGCCAGCTTTCTCCGCAGCAATGCGCACCGCATCATCGAAACTACCAAGCACATCAACCAGCCCACGCTCCTTTGCCTGGCTGCCCGTCCAAACTCTACCAGAGGCTACCTTTCTTAGTTGATCGACAGGCATGCCTCTGCCTTCTGCTGCTTTAGTGGTAAACGAAGCATAAATTCGATCGGTGCTTTTCTGCCAAATGGCTTTCTCCGGTTCAGTAAGTGGCCGTGTAAAGGTGACGAGTTCTCCGATATCACCTGTTTTCACTTCATCAAACGTGATTCCTATTTTGTTATCCAAAAAGCTGCTCAAATCGAAGAGAACACTAAACACACCGATGGATCCGGTAATCGTATTAGGTTGTGACACTATCGTATCGCACCCCATCGCGATATAATAGCCACCCGATGCCGCATAGTCTCCCATCGAAGCAATGATTGGTTTCTCCTTAGAGGCAAGTGTTACCTCGCGCCACATGACATCAGAAGCAAGCGCACTTCCTCCGGGTGAATTGATGCGCAACACAATGGCCTTTACCTTTTTGCTTTCTCTAGCCCTCCTCAATTCATTGGCAAACGTTGTTGAGCCAATCAATCCTTGTTGTGCTTTGCCGGGCATGATATCGCCATCTGCTACAATCACAGCTATTTCATTTTTGGAACTACTATAGTCGCTCACACTCTTTTTATATTTGTTGTATTTGATGAAGGTAACATCTTCACTTTTGCCAAGATCCAAACGATTTCGCAAATCGTCCAAAACTTGATCGTAATACATCAATGAATCAATCAAATGGAGAGTACTCGCCTCTTGTGTAGTGGTGGCCGCCATTCGATCAGAGATCTCTTTTAGTCTGACCAATTCAATATTTCTACTCAACGCAATCTCTTTGACTACTTCGTTGTTGATACTCTGAATCAATTCATTTAGTTGAAGGCGATTCGCTTCACTCATTTTATCCAACATGAAGGGCTCTACCGCACTCTTAAAATCGCCTACTCGAAAAATTTCGGGCTTGATCTCCAACTTGTCAAACATTTTTTTGAAGAAAGAAACCTCAATGGCCATGCCGTTGAATTCCATTTCTCCTTCAGGATTTAGATAAACCTTATCTGCAGCCGAGGCGATGTAGTAGGCTTGCTCGGTCATTACTTCATTATAGGATACAACCCATTTACCCGTCTTTCTAAAATCGAGCAACGCATCCCGTATTTCCTTTGCCATCGCATATCCACCCATAAAAACAGATACGTCTAAGTATATTCCTTCTATCTTTGCGTCACCTGCCGCATGTTGAATCACATTCTTTAGTTTCAGAAGTCCAATCGGACTATCAGTCGCGCCTGGGATAGGAAGTCCTTCCAAGGGATTATCTGCCTCCATTTCACTAAGAGCCGCATCCAACTTTAGGTGTAACACTGAATTATCTTCCACCACCACCTTTGAATCTCCCGAAGAGAGGCTGGAGACAGCGGCTGCAAAAAAACTAAATACTAAAAAAATTAATACAACGAATGCGACCAACGAGCCGAGGCATGACGCAAGAAATGATTTGAAAAAATTCATATTAGAATGGATAAGTAGCAAAAATACTCAAACGTTAACGGTTATTAAAGCATCAAGGTTATCTTTGGCATTTACCTGATGTGCGTGGAATCCATCTTATATTTTCTCTTACTCGGAGGCAACCAGGGCAACCGACAACATCAATTACAAACAGCTATTGCCTTTATCGAACAAACAGTCGGAGTAGTTGAAAAAAAATCATCCATTTACGAGACCGCTGCCTGGGGTAAAACCGACCAGTCGTCATTTCTAAATCAGGCAATACTGATAAATTCTACACTGAATCCAACTTCTCTTCTTCTGGAGATACATGCGATAGAAAAGAAAATGGGACGCCAACGACTCGAGAAATGGGGTGAACGCACCATTGACATAGATATCTTGTTTGCCGAAGGCCTGATTGTCAAAACAGACGAACTAACAATTCCTCACCCTGAAATTCAGCACCGAAGATTTACGCTCGTTGCGTTAACCGAAATCGCGCCCGACTTTGTTCATCCTGTTCTTGGCAAAACAAATGCTCAATTGCTGGCAGATTGCCGAGATCAACTTTCCGTGGTGCAACTTATAAACTGATGTGACGTAAAATTTTAAAACGTTCTCGAATACAAAGGCGTCTGACCGCTCGAAGCGGTCTGACGCCTAATTCGTGCGTAACAACACTTATAAACTAGCAACCTCTGCCTGCGGTGAAATTTTCTTGACCAATCCTTGCAGCACTTTGCCAGGTCCACTTTCAATAAAAATAGTGGCGCCATCTTTTGACATATTCTGAACAGATTGCGTCCATCGAACCGGTGCAGTCAACTGACTGATCAGATTTTTTTTGATTTCAATAACATTGGTGGATGGCAAGCCATTCACGTTTTGATAAACCGGGCAAATGGGTGAATCAAAATGGGTTGCATCAATAGCAGCCGCCAGTTCTTCTCTTGCCGGCTCCATCAGTGGCGAGTGAAAGGCTCCGCCTACTTGTAAAGGTAGTGCGCGTTTTGCCCCAGCAGCTTTCAGTCTTTCACAAGCGATTTCAATTCCCTTCATAGAACCAGAAATAACTAATTGCCCTGGGCAATTATAATTGGCGGCAACGACCACTTCATCAATGGCAGCACAGATTTCCTCCACTACTTTATCATCAAGGCCCAGAATGGCTGCCATGGTAGAAGGATTCAATTCACACGCTTTTTGCATAGCCTGCGCACGTTTGGATACGAGTTTAAGCGCGTCTTCGAACGCAAGTGTTTTATTGACAACCAGTGAAGAAAATTCGCCCAACGAGTGACCCGCCACCATATCAGGAGACTGAATTTCCTGCGAAAGGGCAATAGCAACTGAGTGTATAAAAATGGCGGGTTGGGTTACGTTCGTTTGCTTCAATTCGTCAGCCGAACCGCTAAACATGGTCCGCGAGATATCGAACCCTAAGATCCGGTCTGCGCTATCAAACAGAGCCTTAGCTTTTGGATTTGCCTCATAAATATCTTTGCCCATTCCTGTGAATTGCGCGCCTTGGCCCGGAAAAATAAATGCTTTCATCCTTTCTAATTTATGATTTACGATTGTCGATTTACGATTTTAAACTCCTATTTCGTATAGAATACTGTCAAAACTAGAACCTAGAAACTAGAAACTAAAATCTGGAATCTCAAATCTATATAAATCTTGCCTTGAGTTCGGGCGTAGGAATCATACAAGCATCTTGCTTTCCAAACCACCGATACCGGTTTTGGGCAATAAAGTCGTAAAAGAAATTTCTAATAAACTGGGGGACGACTTTAAAAAAATAAAAGGCAGGCCAAAGTCCGTCCAAGTTTTTTGCTATTTCCAAAGCAGCCGAACTCTTTGTGAAAATCCGTCCTTTACTTAGCAGCACGATGGTATTCAATTGATCAGAAGATAAACCAAATTGTTTCAATTTTTCTTGGCCAAAAGTAGATTGTAAGGAAACAAATGTGAATCTGGCACTCTTATCGTGCCGAATAACAAATAAAACTGCTCCATTGCAGAAGTTGCAAACCCCGTCAAAGAGAATAATCGGTTTTACCGCACTAACTGCACCCATCCTTTGAATACTTGGGAGGCCTTAGCAGGATCGACCACATCAAATGTCACTTGCGCTTCATAGTAATACGTACCGGTGGGTAACTCCTTACCTCCATTGTCCTTACCATCCCAATCAATGTAAATAGTCCGCTCTCCACCCGATTCAAAACTATACACCACTCCTCCCCATCGGTTTAATACGGTGAAGTTTACTTTCCGTACAAACCGGGCACACCGCTTCTGCAACTCCCCTATCTGGGTTTCACTCAATTTCGTTTTCTGACATTCCGAAACTCCCCCCTCTCCAATATTCCGTGTACTGTAGGCACTGAAAACATCATTGCACTTATCGCCATTAGGTGTAAACACATTGGGCAATTCATAATAGGGGCAGTTGTCAAAACAAAGTGACTCGCTGAGCTCACTTTCGTTGCCCGCTCTGTCCACAGCTGCAATTTTGTAGCAGCCCGCGAAAGAAGGTAAATTGGTGTGTACAAAAAACGTGTCGCTTACCACCACAGGCAATTTCTTGAATTCATCACCCACACGGGCAGCATAATAGATTGCATAGCTATTTATGTCTATCCGGCAACCGGGATCTGCAGGTCTTCTCCAATTTAATGTGTTGCTGAACACCTCCGAGATATTACAACCTGTCTCTGCAAAATATTTCTGGCAATCAACATTTTCCGGTTTAGGTGGTAGCAGCGACACACTGCACGGAGGCTCGTCATCACTGGGCTGTGCGCAACTGATTTGTGAAAAATTTATCTGTGGCTTTTGAATCTTCGGGTTACCATAACTTCCTCTTGCTTCTACTCTGTAGCAATACACTTGTGATTCGTTCAAATCCGGATCTTTGAATACAAATCCATTCTGGTTTACGTTCACATCGGCAATCTTCACCAATTGCGATTCGCTCTGACCCTGTGCCCCACGATAGATGGTATGGGTAGGAAAATCGAAAGTATTATTTGACCAGGGAACGTTGGCTGCCCAGCGCAGTTCCAGTTCTTTGAATTTAGGTTTGATCTCCAAACGCACCGAAGAAGCTACAGCCGAAGAATCTATCTTGATCCCATTTTTATCAAATCCTAAAATGCGGTAGTTGTAAATAATGTCGCGGGTATTGATGCCTGTATCCACCCACACCGAATCTGGTCGTGTGCCCGGAAAAGCCTCCACCAATTTGATTTTGCCGCTGAAGCCTTCTGCTCTAAATACTTTGTAAGAATAGGGTGGCGGAAAACTAATCTTGTCAATATCAAATGGCGAACGCCAGCGAACTGTGATCTGCCCGTTCTTGTCATCCGTCCGGTCTACCGTTACATGGGTAATCACGGCTCTATCTGCCTTAAAAGGTGGCAAACAAATTTCATCTGAAACTATACTCTCTCCGCCCTTGGGCAGAGGAAATACTGCCACCAGCCGATAACAGTATTTAGCACCCGAGGCCAAACCCGTGTTGGTGTATTTGGTCGTGCCTATTGGAACTGTTGCTATTTTGGTATAACCAAATGAATCCGGAATCCCCGTCACACATGGCCCAACCGTTCCAAGAAAACTATCTACCCTTCGCCACACTTCCATAGTGGCCGCATTGGCTGCACATGTATAATTTTGCCACTCCAATTTGGCCGTACGTGTAGCCAAATCCAAGGCTGCCGGTTTCCAAACTGGCTTTGGCCCCACCACCCGTATTCGCCAAGTTTTAAACTGAACCAAGGACGGGCCTGTCTTGCTCTTGTCGCTTATCTTGAAAACCACTTGGTACGGTTGTTCTTTCACATGCGCACATGTAGTATTCCATTTAAAATTCAACGTGGCCGGCCTACCACCTCCCTGAAAACGACCAGGAAATGGAGTGTAGGTAGCACGCGATGAATTCAAGGTGAATACTTCTGAAAACGCTTCAATTTTTAAGCTGTCCAGTGCATCAGGGTCATTGCCAAATACAAATTCATTGATGGACGTGCCGGCCTCCACACAAATATCTGGTGGCACGGTCAGTTCGGGGCGTTGATTTTTACAATCTTCTATCACGATCTGCATGTCGCGCGTTACATATCCGATTTGCCGCCACGCGGAGCCTATCTTTCGCCATTGTATAATCCGGAAAGCGATATTGTACTCTCCCGGAGCACCTGGTGCATCCCACAAAATGGTACCTGTAACGGGATTGATAGAAAACGTGGGCGGGCCATTTTGATTTTCGTTGGACGCTGAATAATTAAGGCCGATCCGATCATAAAACTCTTTTAAATTCGGATCGCGATAGTTGTTGACCGGAACGTTCTTGTCCTGCTTAGGAACTGTAAACTCATATGATAAAGAATCTCCATCGGGATCAAACGCACCGGGGTTGTGGTACCACGCTTTTCCTGTGCATCCCTTGTCGATCGGGGGAACCAGCAACTGCGGACTATTGTCGCAACCAATAAACGGGTCTATGATAATTACAGTCTCTAAAAAAAATTGAGTATTCACAGAATTAGCCATGTTGAGAATGCCGGCATTTCTATTTCGCTCTTTATAAGTAATAGTGTAATAGCCCGGCCCAGGAAACGTGTGTGGAGGAGCAATATACTGGACATACCCTATACCCGCACCTAACTCTGGGCGAATGATGTTGTCGATTGTAGGTGTTTGAGTCGTGGTGCCATCACCAAAATTCAGCGTGCCATCGCTAAACTTAACGGGCGAACCTAAATTTGTATAAGCCGTAATTGTAATCGTAAAGGTTAATCCATTACAACTATTCCTTTGAACGGTAATCTCTCCTGCACGCAAATGAGTCGCTTGGGAAAAATGCACAAAACACAAAAAGAAGAAAACAATCCAACTACCCGTTTTCAAATGCTTCATATTATTTTCAGATAAACAAAAATACAACAATAAATAAGATCAATAAATTGATGCCAGATCGACACCGTTTTCAACTACAAACGAACCAAATAGCAACTTATTAAAACAATTACACACTTTTTCCTGCAGCTCTGAAAGGTTATCTTGCAGGCTATGAAAGTAATTGGCGAAATCCCGCATCCAGAGTTAAAAATTACTATTTTCCACTGGAATAATCGTTACTTGATTAAACTGGAGGCTGGGCCGTTTGAGCAAACTTTTAAAATTGAGGAATACGATCTGTCGTCCGAAGAAGAGATCAAAAGCATTGTAAATGAAGAATTTATTCAACAAAGCATCATTCGTTTCAGTGATATGGCCAAAAGTTTGACACAGGCAACCCAATTTTTATAGAATCTTTGGTAATGACAGGTGGTGCATTAACTTTGACCTCCCTTGCCTAGTTAGTTGATGGAGATTTTAGAAGAAAAGAAGAACAAAAATAAGCCCTACAAGCCAATTCTTGAAGATATTCCCGATTGGCCTGTTTACCAGTTGAGTAAAAATCGTGCGGAGTTTATTCTAGAGGTGACAAAACTCACCATTGAACGGATTAAAGCCCTTAAACCGCAACGAAAGCAACTTACGGACGATTTGGAAGCCACCGTTTATCGTGAACAAAACAGAATTAAACGGAATAAATGGCGTGCTGATCCTGCTGATGACTCCCGATTCTGGTCGGGTATCAAAAGCGAACTGGTCGAACTAGGAAATAAATCACAGGAAGAAGCTGAAAAATTAACAGATTCCATACTTGCCAGAATTGTCCATCGGTATGCGTCTGAAATTGCTGGGAATTTTAGACAAACCTCGTATCGATTTGCGCGAAGCGTTATCAAGTTTGGCTTTTTGCGCTTGCTCAATGGCGCGCGAATCAAAAAATTCGGGGCCTTTTTTAGAAACCGGTACACGCTAAGAGACAAAATTCAAATTGTAGGAAAAGTTAAAATGATCCGCAACTTGGCCAGACAGGGAACGGTGGTGATGGTGCCTACTCATTTCAGCAACCTCGACTCGATCTTGATTGGTTGGGTAATTCACTCTATGGGTCTCCCTGCCTTTATTTACGGTGCTGGTCTAAATCTATTCAACATTAAGATCATCGCATACTTCATGAATAGTTTGGGCGCTTACAAAGTAGATCGCAGAAAAAAGAATTTACCCTATCTGGAAACGTTAAAAATGTATTCCAACCTTGCCATACAAAAAGGAGCGCACAGCTTATTCTTTCCAGGTGGAACCAGATCAAGGTCTGGAAAAATTGAGAAACAGCTAAAATTGGGATTACTAAGTACGGCCATTGAAGCTCAACGCAGTTTATACATGGCTGAGGGCGAACCCAAGAAAGTATTTGTTGTACCCGTTACGCTTAACTACCACTGTGTGCTAGAGGCCCCTGAAATGATCGAAGATTATTTGCAGGTAAAAGGCCAGGATCGGTATTTTCCTGAGCAGGATAAGTACGGAAGTTTTGGGTTGATCAAATTTCTGTTTAAATTTTTCTCTAACCCTTCCAGCATTTCAGTTTCTATCGGCCCCGGCTTGGATGTGATGGGCAATTATGTAGACGAGAAAGGCAATAGTCTCGATAACACAGGACGGATTATCGACACCAGAGACTACTTTGTTTCGAATGGGGATATTTCCATCGATCGTCAGCGGGAAGATGAGTACACGCGGATGTTGAGTCAACGAATTGTAACCGAATATCACAAGATCAACCGTGTTTTCGCAAGCCACTTGGTGGCCTTTGTGGGTTTTCAAATGTGGCAAAAGAAACATCCAAAATTAGATTTATTCAGTTTATTAAGGTTGCCAGAAGAAGAGTTGGAACTAGACTATCAGGAATTCAAAACTGTTTTCAAGAAAGTGCGCAAGCAAATCTATCTAATGAAAGAAAATGGAAAGATTAACTACGCCACTCACCTGAAAGGGAAATCGGACGGTGCCATTCAACGAGGTCTTGATAATGTAGGTGTCTTTCACCTCAATCGCCCACTGATAAAAAACAAGAAAGGAAACATTATTACAAAAGACTTATCTCTTCTCTACTATTACCACAACCGATTGGTGGGTTATGACCTCGAACAGTTTATCTGACAAGCCGGTTGGTGTAATCGGTGCGGGAAACTTTGGTACCGTAATCGCAAATATTCTGGCTATCAACCGCCCAGTTTTACTTTATGCCAGAAATGGACATACAGTGAAGCACATCAATCACAAAAGGGAAAATCGCCATCATGCTATCCATTCAAATATTACAGCTGTAAACGATCTGGCAAAGATCGCCCATGAGTGCGATGTCATTTTCCCCATGGTACCTTCTGCGCACTTTCGGGCGATGATGAAAAGTCTTTCACCCTATTTGCAGCCCTACCATATCCTTATTCATGGCACAAAAGGGTTTGATGTAACACTACCGGCAGGTAAAACGATTGATTCAGTGCCCGTTCTCAATCGCAACAGTGTAAAGACGATGAGTGAAGTGATTCGCGAGGAGAGCGTAGTAGTACGTATTGGATGCCTTGCAGGCCCCAACTTATCAAAGGAATTAGCGCAACGACAACCTGCTGCCACAGTCATTGCAAGCCATTTTGATGAAGTTATACAAACGGGAAAAAAGTTGCTGAGAAATGATCGTTTTCAAGTTTACGAAAATCATGATATCGTAGGGGTTGAGATAGCGGGCGTATTAAAAAATATAATTGCCATCGCGGCAGGCGCGTTGAGTGGGCTCGGCTATGGGGAGAACGCAAAGGGCTTACTAGTAAGTAGAGGCGCTGTTGAGATGATCTATCTGGGACGAGCCTTAGGAGGAGATGTCAAAGCCTTTCTGGGTGTGGCAGGGATTGGTGATTTGGTGACAACTTGCAATAGTCCATTAAGTCGAAACTTTACAGTTGGGTACCGTTTGGCCAAGGGAGAAAAACTGCATCACATCCTTACTGATATGGGCGAGATTGCAGAAGGTGTAAACACCATCCAAATCGCGAAAAAATGTGCCGACTATTACAAAATTAGAGCGTTGATCACTGATCGCTTATACAAAGTACTTTTTGAAGGAATGACGGTAGAGGCTGCGCTAGAATTTCTCATGCGTTTCCCGCTAAGTGCAGACATCGACTTTATTTGAAGGTTGCAGAAATTCTCTGCGCCAGCTCTGCGTAATGTTCTTTTGTAAAAGTTAACTTCGGTTTTGCAAAATTGATGTCATTAGTGGTATTAAGTGGCACCAAATGAACATGAGCATGAGGCACTTCTAATCCAATCACAGAAAGCCCGATTCGATTACAGGGAACTACCTTTCGGATACTTTGTGCAACTCGTTTCGCGAAAACGAATAATTGAGCAATATCTTGATCGGGCAAATCAAAAATATAGTCGATCTCTTTTTTTGGGGCAACTAAAGTGTGCCCCTCGGCCAGAGGATTGATATCCAAAAACGCGATAAAGTTATTATCTTCCGCAACTATATAGGCAGGAATTTCCCGATTGATAATTTTGGAAAAAATGGATGCCATGCTATCGAGAAAGTAGAGTTGTTTTATGCTCCGATACTTATCACCTCAAATTCCATTTCTCCGGCTGGGGTTTTTATTTTTACACTGTCACCTTTCGTCTTTCCCAGTAATCCCTTGCCAATGGGGGATTGTGTTGAAATTTTTCCGGCTTTCAAATCTGCCTCCTCCTCAGAGACCAACATATAGGTCACAGTCATCGCATTTTTTTTATTTTTAATTGTGACTTTAGACAGAATTGACACCACCGAGGTATCAATTTTTGATTCGTCTATCAATCTGGCACTTCCCATCAAATCCTCCAATTTTGCAATCTTCGCCTCCAAATGACCTTGTGCATCTTTAGCGGCATCATATTCGGCATTTTCACTCAAATCGCCCTTGTCGCGCGCCTCAGCAATTTGCTTTGCAATATCCGAACGGCCTTTTGTTTTTAAGTTAGCTAACTCGCTGGTGAGCTTCTCGAGACCTTCCTTAGTGTAATATGAAATTTGCTTTGCCATAACTAATCAACTAATACTTTCAACAGTAAATTTCCGTTCCATTAGCTTACATAAAAAAGAAAAAAACGGCCACGCAAAAAGCGCGGCCGTTGTTGTTACAAAAGTAAATGATATTCTCTTTATTCCAAACCCATTGCAACTAACTACCAACCAGTTCGGGTAGAGTCAATTTAACCTGACTAAATATTTCTTCATCGAACTGAGCTAAGTAAAGTGTTTTGACTTTGGACAATTGTTCGATCGAGAGACCCTTTGCTCCTCGTAAATCAGCTTTGTACAAACTTGCGTTTTCAAGATCAGCGCCCATGAGATAACTATTTTTTAAATTAGCTTCCATCAAAAAGGCGTTTTTAAAATTCGCCTTTATCAGGAATGCGTTTTCAAATTGCGCCTTAATCAAGAATGCGTCTTTGAAATTTGCTCCACTGGCATAGGCGCCCATTAGGTTCGCTTGGTTTAAATTCGAGTTTTCAAAATTGGTCTGATTCAACCGGGTGTTCTCCAAATTAGTTTCAATCAATGACGAATTAGATAGGTTGGTCGAATTGAGATTGGAGCCTTTTAAATTGACATAGTTGAGATTTGTACGAACCAAATGACAATTCACCAGGTTGATTTCATTTATTTTATGTCGATTAAGGCGCTTGATATTACCGACTGTACGAAATGCAGCTTCGTCCGATTCCCACAACCGAAAGTCATCTATCTCATCTTTGTAGGTCCGTATGCGCTGGCGGGTGTCACCGTTTTGGTTAAGCCAAGCCAAGAGTATGGCAATGACCGCTATATCGAAAATCATTCCATGTGCTTCCGCTAATATTTGCGGCCAGAAATTCGTAAAATCAGAAATGTAGTAGGGCAAACTAAAAGCAATCACAACGATCGCAACTACAAACAAAACAATCGCACTTGTCAAGATGGGCTTCTCTATAACGTCATCAAATTTCGCAGTGATTTTTTGCTTAAATGACTTGAGAGCTGACATGTGACTTTTTTCGAATAGACAAATATAATCATCGGTTCCTATCAGCAACCAGCAAATTGATCTGGAATATTACACTTTTTAGCCTTAAAAGTTACAATATGAGGTGTATGGTCAAAAAATAGGTGGTAAGACCCAACAGATCACTCATGGTTGTAATAAACGGGCCAGACGCCAGCGCGGGATTAAATCCCAACCGATTGAGGATGAGTGGTGTCACCGTGCCAACAAAGGAGGAAAACAACACCACTCCAAACAAGGCAAGCGAAACAACAAAAGACAATCGTTGGTTGTCAAAGAACAAGGTGGTAGCCGCCAAGACAATTAAGGAAAGAAAGAAGCCATTTAACAACGCCACGCTAAATGCTTTTGAGAGTCGCTTCCAAAGCCCCTCGTCAACAAAACCGGGGCTGACCAAGCTTTGCACTATTAGCGAAGAGGATTGAATACCTACATTTCCGCCAGTTGCCTGAATTAATGGAACGAAAAAAGCAATGGCGGTAATCTTGGATATTTCGGCTCCAAAAAAGCCCATGAATCGCGCACTAAGCATGCCGCCAAAAATGCCGATCAGTAACCAAGGCAAACGAGCTCTCGTATTTTTCCAGACAGTATCGTCCTCTTCCACGTCTTCAGAGATACCTGACATAATTTGGCGTTCCTCTTCTGCCTGTTCGGTAATCACGTCCACTACGTCATCAATTGTAATTCTGCCGACCAACTGCCCATTGCTATTTACCACGGGAACCGATTCCAAATCATATTTTTTCATAATCTCGGCTACTTCACTGTCCTCTTGATGCGTTTCCACCGCCACTACGTCATCATCATAAATATCTTTCACTATAGTTTTTGGATCACTGAGGATGAGTTTTTGAAGCGCTACTCTGCCCAGCAACTTATCCTTGTCATCCACCACATACACCGCGTAAAACTTCGTTACATTTTCGGCCTGTTTACGAATCTCCTCTACGCATTGAACCACCGTCCAGTGGTCGCGTGCTTTAATCAACTCTTTGGCCATCAACCCACCGGCCAAGTTCTCATCATAGCGAAGCAGATCAACAACTTGCGTCCGGGACTCTACATCCAATCCAGCAATAACTCCCTCGCTAATTTTTATAGGAAGTTCATTTAGAATATCAGCGGCATCATCGGAGTCCAGTTGATTTATGACATCAACCAATTCGCTGGGTTCATAAATTGCCAGGAATTTTTTCCGGGTATCCGAGTCAAGGTCATTAATAATTTTAGCCCGCACTTCCAGCGAAAGAAGATCCAACACATACTTTGATTCCACGCTATCAAACTCGTATAGGAGTGCTGTAATATCGGCTGGGTTAACCTCTGCTAACGTCTCGCGAATAAACTGACCATCACGCTCATCCAACGCCTGTTGGAAGCGATCCCGAAATTCTTTCGTCAGTTCAAACTCCACAAATTCATTCACCACTTTCCTGTATTAATTGGGTTAGCGTAATAAACTGATCAACCGGTAGCTGCTCCGCCCTTTTATCCATTACTGGAAGAGCATAAATAGAGGCGTGTAAAGTTAGAGGTTTGAGTGCGTTGCGCAAAGTCTTCCTTCGATTTTGAAACGCCTGCTTAACGACCTTCTTAAATAAATTCTCGTCACAAGCAAGTTGATGTGTTTTGTTTCGCGTAAGACGTATTACCGCGGACATAACTTTCGGAGGCGGGTGAAATACTCCTGGCGGAACTTTAAAAAGAAATTCAATATCGTAATAGGCCTGCAGCAAAACACTCAGTATTCCGTACGTTTTACTGCCCTCCTTTTCAGCAATCCGCTCCGCCACTTCTTTTTGTAACATACACACTACTTGTGTCACTTGATTGCGTAGTTCCAGCACCTTAAAAAAGATTTGGGATGAAATATTGTAGGGGAAATTGCCAACAATTATAAAATCCTCATTAAAAAGATCGCTGATATTAAGCGCTAGGAAGTCGCCTTCCACAATTTGATCGCGCAATTCCGGATAATGGTTTTTTAGAAAGGAAACTGACTCGCTATCGATCTCTACTAGCCGCAAGTCTACACTTTTATTTGTAGCAAGAAACTTCGTTAATACACCGGTTCCAGGGCCAATCTCAATTATTCTATTTCTTCCGGGAGAGAGATTTATAGCTTCTACTATTTTCAAAGCAATATTTTGATCGTTTAGAAAATGTTGACCTAGAAATTTTTTTGGGCGAACGTACGTCAACGGATAGTGTTTAGAAAGTTGATATTTGCTCGAGTTAAGAAAACGACTGATAATAACCAAAGGTTAAAACGGGCCGATTTTTAACGGGGCTAAAAGTCGATTTTAATTTACCAGATAGGGAACATTGAGTTTTGAATTTTGAATTCACTAACTTTAGATTTTTAGCAACTAATCATAGTCAACAAAAATGATAGAGAAACCACGTATAGGCATCACTCTTGGCGATATTAACGGAATTGGACCTGAAGTAATTATTAAAGCGCTTGCAGATCACCGATTGCTGGCCATGATGACTCCCGTAATCTATGGCTCCACCAGAGCGCTCTCCTACTATAGAAAACTAATGAACCTGGAGGAGTTTAACTACAGTCAAGTAAAAAGCAAAGGACAATTTTTTAGCAAATCTATCAACGTAGTTAATTGTTGGGAGGAAGTAATTGAAATTAATCCTGGTGTACCGTCCAAGCAAACCGGCCATGCGGCATTCTTATGCCTTCAAAAAGTGGTGGAAGAAACCAAAGAAGGATTGCTAGATGGTTTTGTGACAGGACCCATTGATAAGAATTCGATCTATGGAGAAGAATTTCCGTTCAGAGGTCATACTGAGTATCTGACCGAGGCTTTTGGAGCGGGGCAAAGTTTGATGTTCATGATCGGCAACCAGCTAAGAGTGGGATTGGTAACCGAACATCTACCGATCAAGGAAGTAGCATCATCTATTACCAAAGAGCGCGTGGAATTAAAAATTAGGCTTATGGAAATGTCCCTAAAAAAAGATTTCCACGTCAACAAGCCAAAAATCGCAGTCTTGGGGCTAAATCCGCATGCCGGGGATGAAGGCTTGCTGGGAACGGAAGAGAATGAAGTCATTCGCCCCGTTATTGCCGAGTTAAAGAACAAGGGAAAGTTGATTTTTGGGCCTTTCCCTGCGGATGGATTTTTTGCTTCAAGTCAGCACCTTAAATATGATGGAGTATTGGCCATGTATCATGATCAGGGACTGGTAGCGTTCAAGACGCTAGCATTTGATGATGGTGTTAATTTCACCGCAGGACTGCCAATTGTTAGAACTTCGCCCGACCACGGCACCGCGTATTCCATTGCCGGAAAAAATCTTGCTGACGAATCCTCAATGCGGCAGGCCATCTATATGGCATATGATATTGCGAAGAGTCACCAAGAGCAATTGGTAGAAAAATAGGATTCATTTAGCGTTGAATTTGACAATTAGTGGCAAGGCAAAATTGATTTGATGAAGATTTTATAGTTTTGGCGCTGATGGATATTGTTACAAAAAAGCAACTCAACATTCTCATTCAGCTCGCTCAAGCGGATAAACATTTTGCCAAGGCGGAGCGAGAAATGATTTTCAGGCTCGCCAAAGACAGGAATTTCTCTGATGAAGAAGTTAATGCCTTGATAAGAAATCCCGAACCAATCGACACCTTGGGAGCACTATCCAACGAGCAGAAACTTAACTACCTCTATACCTGCCTGGAATTGATTCATGTAGACAATAAAGTATTTGAAAGCGAGCTTACGTTCTGTAGAAGCATTGCCATCAAGTTAGGATTCAAAAAAAATGTAATTGACTTTCTTGTGGATAACTTTGACAAAAAGCTCACTGAAGATACTAAAAAAGCGGTTTTTGACGGATACCTATAGCAATTGCTAAGTTCCTCACGACACCTAAAATGTCAAAAAAGCGGCTTCAAAGGCCGAAAATTCAAGAAATCCTGATAGATTTGCCCCTCGTTTTAAAACCCCTTTGGGTTGAGTGACTATTTTGTCAACATATTAGGCCTAAGCCAAAAAACGCATTCTTTTGATTTCAAAATTGAGAATGCCTTTTTTAAAATCTACGGCACAGAAGTCGTAAGTGAGGGTCAGTTTTTGGCAAAAGTTGTTCTTGACAAAAGGGAAAAGCTCATTGAAGCAAATTTTGATATCGAAGGAAAGGCAAATTTGGTGTGCGACCGTAGCCTTGATCCTTTCGAACATGCAATGAAGATCAATCGAAAGATGATCTTCAAATTTGGAGAAGCAGCGGAAGAAGTCAGTGATGAAATCACGATCATCCCGCAAGATCTTCAGCAGTTAGATGTGGGGCAATTTATATACGAGTACATTGTACTTGAAGTACCAATGAAAAAAATACATCCCCGTTATCAAAGCGATAATGAGGAAGATGAAAACGAAGAAGGAAAGTTGATCTATCAGTCTGAAAAAAGTGAAGACGTGATTGATCCACGATGGGAAGTGTTAAAAAAATTAAAATAAAGTAAATTAAATAGTTAAGTGTTATGCCAAATCCCAAACGAAAAACCTCGAAGACCCGCAGAGATAAAAGAAGAACTCATTATAAAGCGGTTGCCAAAGAATTCTCTATTGACCCAACTACCGGAGAGAGTCACCTTCCTCATCGCGCCCACTGGCACGAAGGGAAGTTGTATTACAAAGGTAATGTAGTAATGGAGAAGGAAGTGGCATAATCTGCCGAGATGGTACTCCCTATTTTTTGTTTTCAACAGAATACTAAGTTTGCAATAACAAACAAAAGGTACTAAGTGTGTTTAAAAAATGCCTGGTTTTCGAGCCGGGCATTTGTATTTTGATACGGTTTTGTGAGTAAAAAAGATATGAACAAAATAAGAGCAGCAATTACCGGGGTGGGTGGCTATGTACCTGACTATATTCTTACGAACAAAGAATTAGAGACCATGGTAGAAACCTCTGATGAGTGGATTACTTCACGAACGGGGATCAAAGAACGGAGAATTTTAAAAGGTGAACACCAGGGTGTGTCAGTAATGGCTGTAGAGGCTGTAAAAAGTCTATTAGCAAAAACAAAAGTCGACCCGAAAGAAATTGATCTGATCATTTTCGCAACGGTTACGGCCGACATGACGTTTCCGGCTTCCGCCAATATCGTTGCAACCGCTGTCGGTGCTACCAATTCGTTCAGTTACGACATGGGAGCAGCTTGCTCTGGTTTTCTCTATGCGCTAACAACAGGAGCGAGTTTTATTGAATCAGGAAGATACAAAAAAGTCATCGTGATAGGAGGCGATAAAATGTCATCGATTTTAGACTACACCGACAGAACCACTTGTATTATATTTGGCGATGGAGCAGGCTGTGTTCTTCTAGAACCCACCACGGAGGAAGCAGGCGTGATCGATTATATCTTGAAAAGCGATGGAAGTGGAGAAGCTTATCTTCACCAGAAAGCTGGTGGCAGCCGCATTCCAGCATCAATAGACTCCGTCAGCAATAAACAGCACTATGTCTATCAAGAGGGTTCAGCGGTTTATAAATTTGCAGTAACAAATATGGCTGACGTAGCCGCCCAAGTAGCCGAAAGAAATAGTCTTACAAAGGAAAATATCTCTTGGCTTGTTCCACACCAGGCGAACAAACGGATTATTGACGCCACGGCAAGTCGCGTTGGGATTTCAGAAGATCACGTGATGATGAATATTGAACGCTATGGAAACACGACAGCGGGAACTATCCCCCTTTTGCTATGGGACTACGAAAGGAAGCTCAAAAAAGGTGATAACCTATTAATGGCAGCGTTCGGAGGGGGCTTCACTTGGGGGGCGGTTTATGTGAAGTGGGCGTATGACTCATAGTGCCTATTTACAACCGATGCTAAATCAAAAATAAAAAATCAATAAGTCACAAATCTCAAATAAAAATGGCAACAGTATCTGATCTCAATAAAGGAAGCTACGTACGATATAATGGCGAAGTGGTGCAGGTGGAAGAAATGCAACACAGAACACCGGGTAATTTGCGTGCCTTTTATCAATTAAAAATGCGGAGCTTACGCACCGGAAAAATCGTGGAAAATCGTTTTCGTCCTGGCGATGCCATTGAACAACTGCGAGTAGAAACAAAGGAATACCAATACCTTTATCAGGATGGTGACAGCCTTGTGTGCATGGATAACACAACCTTTGAGCAAATCTATTTAGACAGAGTATTGTTGGGCGATTCAGTTAACTATATCAAAGAGGGTGTAACGTTATTAATTGCCTTTGAAGATGGCAAAGAACCAATCACCGCAGAGGCTCCCGCCCATGTAACTGTGAACGTTACCTATACTGAACCTGGCGTTCAAGGTGATACTGCCACACGAACACTGAAAGCCGCAACGATCGAAACCGGAGCTGAAATTCGTGTTCCTCTGTTCGTTAATACAGGCGATAATATCAAAATCAAAACAAGTACTGGAGAATACGTAGAACGCGTTAAATAATCGAATCCTATGGCTGCAAAAAAAGAAGTCACCTCGAAAGGCAATGGTAGTAACAAATCAACCATCCAAACCCAATCTGAAATGAAAACTACTGAGATCCGAGATCTGATCGATTTCATTGCCCAATCCGGGTTAAATGAAGTAGACATTGAAACGAAAGAGTTAAAACTTCATGTAAAACGTGAACCCGATCAACGTGTCATGAAGTCTAGCGCGCCAGTTATGACAGCACCCGTAGCAATTACGGCTCAGCCTCAGCAACAAATTGTTCAGCAACAGGCTCCTGTTAAGGTTGAAAAACCAGTTGTGGCAGCTGCAAAGGGTCTGGAGATCAAGTCTCCAATGATTGGAACGTTCTATCGCACGTCTAATCCAGACTCACCTCCGTTTGTTTCGGTCGGAGATAAAATCACCAAAGGTCAAACGGTATGCATCATCGAGGCAATGAAACTGTTCAATGAAATCGAATCAGAAGTTTCAGGAACAATTGTAAAAGTGATGGTTGAAAATGCATCGCCCGTGGAGTACGACCAAGTGCTTTTTGTAGTGGAACCTGATTAGTTATAAATTCCAGATTCAAGGTTCAACCTTCGAATGATTTCAATCTTGAATCTTACTTTTTGAATTTTGAATTAAAGCTATGTTTAAAAAAATATTGATTGCGAATCGTGGTGAAATTGCCTTGCGCATCATTCGCACGTGCAAAGAAATGGACATCAAAACGGTGGCTGTTTACTCAACCGCAGACCGCGAAAGTCTACATGTTCGATTTGCTGATGAAGCTGTTTGTATCGGAAGTGCTCCTAGCAAAGATTCTTATTTGAATATTCCACGCATCATTTCAGCTGCGGAAATCACGAACGCGGATGCCATTCATCCAGGATATGGATTCTTGTCTGAGAATGCCGAGTTCTCCTCGGTCTGCCACGAGTATGGCATCAAGTTTATCGGCCCCACGCCCGACATGATCAGATCGATGGGGGACAAAATAACCGCCAAAGAGACAATGATCAAGGCGGGTGTGCCTTGTATTCCGGGATCGGAGGGATTGCTAGAATCAGTGGAGCAAGGCTTGGAGTTGGCGAAAAAAATTAAATATCCGGTGATTGTAAAGGCAACGGCAGGCGGAGGTGGAAAGGGTATGCGGATCATCAACAATGAAGAAGAGTTTACGAAAGCCTGGGATGACGCAAAACGCGAAGCGGCTGCTTCTTTTGGCAATGATGGCCTGTATCTTGAAAAATTTGTGGAAGAACCTCGTCACATTGAAATTCAGGTAGTGGGAGATCAATACGGCAAAGTATGTCACCTGTCGGAACGTGACTGTTCGATACAACGAAGACATCAGAAACTGGTAGAGGAAACACCTTCGCCTGTAGTAACCCAAGAGTTAAGGGATCGCATGGGTGAAGCTGCTATTAAAGGAGCCAAAGCCATCAACTATGAAGGAGTTGGCACCATTGAGTTTTTGGTGGATAAGCATGGAGATTTCTATTTCATGGAGATGAACACACGCATCCAGGTAGAGCACCCCATCACAGAAGAGGTGACGGATTACGACTTGATCAAGGAACAAATAAAAGTAGCGGCCGGAGTTCCCATATCAGGCAACAATTATTACCCCAATCTTTTTGCTATGGAATGTCGGATCAATGCAGAAGATCCTGCCAACGGATTCCGACCTTCGCCCGGTAAAATCACAAATATCCATATGCCTGGTGGCCATGGGATACGCATTGATAGTCACGTGTATTCTGGCTACACGATTCCGCCTAACTACGATTCAATGATTGCCAAGCTGATCGTAAGCGGTCAGTCGCGCGAGGAAGTAATTACTCGTATGAAGCGAGCTTTGAGTGAATTTGTAATTGAAGGGATCAAGACCACCATCCCATTCCATTTAAAATTAATGGACAATCCAACGTTTAGATCGGGAAAGTTTACAACCAAATTTTTAGAGACTTCCTTTGATTTTTCTGAATTGAAGTAGAAACCACCAAAATAAAAAAGGGACTATCAAATTAGTCCCTTTTTTTACCTGAATTTAATTTCTATCTCAAGAATAGTAATTCACGGTATTTCACCAACGGCCAATCTTCATCATCGATCAACAGCTCGAGTTCGTCTACGGCATCGCGAATTTTATCAAAGTATTTCTCTTTAATATCATCACAATATCCGTATGCGCGTTTGTGTGTGTCTGTTATCTTGTTGATTCGCTTCCGCTCGTCAATCATCTGGCGAACTCCGTTTTTGATCACCTCAATATGCTCAGATATTTCTTTGATAGTCTGAACAACTGCTTTGTTATCCACCCCAAGCCCTTTCAAACCATTGGCATTGGTAATCAATTTGTTCTGATAAGCAATGGCTGTTGGAATAATATGGTTCATTGCCAAATCGCCAATCACGCGTGCCTCAATCTGCACTTTCTTGATGAAACTTTCCAGTTTAATCTCATTTCGAGCTTCGACTTCTTTGTGACTTAATACATCATGGGTCTCAAACAGTTCCAACGATTTTTTGGATAGGTAAGCATCAATTGCGCGAGGCATGTTCTTGATATTATTCAAGCCGCGTTTAGCCGCTTCCTTCACCCACTCATCAGAATATCCATCACCCTCGAAGCGAATCGCTTTTGATTCCTTGATGTATTTTCGAAGTACATTTACAATAGCTAGTCTTTTTTCTTCACCTTTCTCGATCTCCTTGGTTACTGTATCATAGAATTTCGAAAGCTGATCGGCCACTATCAAGTTAAGTGCAGTCATCGGAGTTCCGCAATTGTCGCTACTGCCCACTGCTCGAAACTCAAACTTGTTTCCGGTAAATGCAAAAGGAGACGTGCGGTTTCGATCGGTAGCATCTAAGATGATTTCGGGAATTTGATCAATCCCCAATTTCATATACATGTTGTCGCCTTTCTCAATTTTCACGTTTCCTTTCTTCTCTAGCTCATCCAAAACGGCTGTCATTTGTGCACCGATAAAAACGGACATGATAGCCGGTGGAGCCTCATTCGCGCCAAGACGAAAGTCGTTGGCCGCGGTAGCAATACTCGCTCTCAACAGATCTGCATGTTCATGCACTGCCTTGATGGTTGTGATGAAAAATGTTAGAAAGAGTAAGTTGTCGCGGGCTGAACTTGATGGTGCATACAAGTTTACACCAGTGTCGGTGATCAACGACCAGTTATTGTGCTTGCCACTTCCGTTCAATCCAGCAAAAGGCTTCTCATGAAAAAGGATTTTTAGATTGTGTTTGTCACCCACCCGGCTCATTACGTCCATCATCAATTGATTATGGTCGTTGGCCACATTCACTTCTTCAAAAAGGGGAGCCACCTCAAATTGACTAGGCGCCACCTCATTGTGACGAGTGCGAACAGGAATTCCTAGTTTCCACGACTCGATTTCAAAATCACGCATAAAATCATAAACACGCGAAGGAATGGTTCCGAAATAATGATCCTCCAATTGCTGACCTCGCGCTGGCGAGTGTCCGAACACGGTGCGACCTGCCATCACTAAGTCGGGACGTGCGCTTGCCAAGGCTTTGTCAACAGCAAAATATTCTTGTTCCGCTCCCAATGAAGCAACCACATGATTGATGTCTTTATCAAAAAGCTGGCACACCTTTGTAGCGGCCAAATCAACGGCCTTCAATGCCTTCAGCAAAGGTGACTTAGTATCGAGTGTTTCTCCGGTGTAAGACACAAAGATCGTTGGAATACTCAGCGTCTTTCCATACAAAAACATGGGAGAAGTTGGATCCCAGGCTGTATACCCACGAGCCTCAAATGTGCTGCGAATGCCACCGCTTGGGAAGGAAGAGGCATCAGGCTCTTGTTGCACCAATTCGCTTCCTTTAAACTTTTCAATACCTGACAGGGCATCAAAGAACGAATCATGCTTTTCTGCAGTACCTCCCGTCATGGGTTGAAACCAATGCGTAAAGTGCGTGGCACCTTTAGCAATCGCCCATGATTTTGCTGCGGAAGCAACTGCATCGGCAGTGTCTTCGTCAATTTTCTCATGGTTTTTGATTGCTTGACTTACTTTCTTAAACACGGCCGGAGCCAATGTTCCACGCATCTGCTGCATCCCGAAAACATTTTCCCCGAAAAACTGGGAGATATTGGGTGTAATAGCGTCAACGAGAATCTTGGGTCGGTCATTTAGTTTCTTTAGAGCTTCAAATCGTAATTGAGACATAGTGGTTGCTTTTTTTATCAATTGGGTCGAAATTTAGGCGAAATTTGTGAATAGTAGGATTAAATATTAGGCTATTTTAGAAAAAAATAGTGCCGAAAGACATCAAAATGGGTAAAAATGACATTACCTAGTCAGGATTGCTTTTTCAAAAGGCAAAATGATTTGTCCTGGTTTATCACGAAGTCTTCTGTATCACTTATTATCACTTATTTTTACACGCTGACCCAAGCTGAAAACAAAGAAAAATGTCTAGACTAGAAAGGAATAATGCTTCGTCTATGTGGAAGTTAGCGGGAATTCTCCTCGTCATTGTGTGCTTAATGTTTTCGGTGCAACATCTTCCACAACTGGATTTCATTGTTTGGCTCCAGTCAGAAGGAACAGGCAAAATAACTTTGTTTTTGCAAATCGTCTCCGATTCGATTACATTCCTCAGCCTTGGTGTGCCACTGGCAATCGCCTTTGTTAAGGAGTTTGATAAAAATGAAAATAAAAAGAATTCACGCCTCTCATTTGTGTACGTTGGAGTGAGTGTGGGACTAGCGGGATTAATCTCATACACCATCAAAAATATTGGATTGATTCCCCGTCCTTTCGAAGTAGACGCCCGAATCATCAAACTCAGCGTGGGTGGCGGATTCTCCTTTCCCAGCGGTCACACAACAGAAGCGTTTGCTTCCGCTACCGCTCTTTCATTTCTACTCCCCAAACCAAAGTATTTTTTGCTCTTCTTCTGCTGGGCAAGTCTTGTTGGTTTTTCCAGAATTTACCTGGGTGTACACTACCCTTTTGATGTGCTCGGTGGCATGGCAATTGGCATTACGGCTTCATTTGCCTTGAAGTCTTATTTCCAGAAAAAGACAGAAATATTTAATTCCCGGTAGGCAGCCGCATTTTCACTTCTTCAAATTGCTTGTCGTAATCTTTACGAAGAGTTCCCATCCATCGATCCCACCAGAGAAAATAAAGTCCATAGTTACCAGTAAAAAACTGATGATGCTGATTGTGGTTAACAGACGTGTTGATCCACTTACCAACTCTACTTCTTGAAAATCGATTAGGATAAAGTTCATAGCCTAAATGTCCATAAACATTGTAGATCATCATGATCAACAAAAAGAGACTAATGGGTAGCGGATGGACGGGAATAACAAACGCAAAGACCACCACAATACCTGCCTCTACCACCGCCTCTAGTGGATGAAAGGCGTAAGCAGCCTAGGGAGACGGGTTCATAGACAGATAGTGAATTTTATGAACCCATTGATAAAGTGCAGATGAATGCATAGCCCGATGTGTCCAATAAAAGTAAGTGTCGTGGATCAATAGCATTAAAACAATACTTGCCTAAAAATAGGCGACACCAAATTCATCGATGGAAGTGTACAGCTGTGTGACATTCCGTATTGGTGTAAAAAATAAGGTGTAGCCTACCGCTGCAAAAATCACCACTGTTACTAGTGAATAGGTTATCTCACGAAGGTAACCACTCCCCCTTGGTAACCGTTTTTGAATCTTTTCAAATGACCATTTTAATTTCCAGAGAAAGCAGAAAGCCGCAAAAGCAGTGGCGGCCACAACCAGATAAAGCAATAAAATAAGCAGAAAAATGAACCAAAAGCCATTCGATGAAACCTCTTATAATTCGCTCATACCTTATTGACTAAAAAACAAAGAAACAGTTTAAACAAAAAGCAATCAAATAACGTCTAATCTAAAAATTTACAATTTTGGCAAACTACACCTGGAAAGTACAGCCAGCAGAACATGCGTTTAAAATTGATTCATTTTATGTTAAGAATATTTCCCGTGCTTGGATTAATTGGGAATTAAGTCAATTGGCGGAGCGAACAAAATTTCAAAGGCGAAGAAGTAAGAAGTGAAGTGCTTTCCCCCTCCCTAATTTGATTTTTTTACAGAGCCTCCGCTACTAGAGCCCGTGTTTGTGCGACTGGGCGTGCCTCTGTATTTGATACTTCCTCCGCTACTGGCGTGCCCGTCAATCTCTTTCAACACATTCACTTTAACACTAGCTCCGCTACTCGCGTTGGCATCCACAATTTCGCTGCTTAGCTCATACGCATCTACATCTCCTGCGCTACTGGCTTCTACTTCTAATCGCTTTGATTTTCCTTCTAACTGAACGTTGGCGGCACTAGAAGCATCAACTTTTGTTATATCGGCATCAAGGCTTACCTCGATTGATGCAGCACTGGAAGCACTAATAGACATGGAAGGCGTGATGATTTGCCCCTCCGAAAAGACATTAGAAGCCGAGCTGGCCGCAATTTTTTCCATTTTCAAATAGGTAACATATACTTTAACATTTATCTTTCTATAACTCCCATCGCGCATACGGATTCTCAACACCGAACCTGAAACATCGGTAAGAACGTCTGCCATGCGTCCATTGGTAACCTCCACTTTTACCTCCTCTTTACTACCTTTTTTCAAATACACATCGATCGCTTGGGATGACTTGATGCCCTGAAAAGAGCCGACCTGCCTTGTTTCGATTTGCTGGGAAAACGTTGCGTTTACAAACACTAAGTTTAAAACAACTACAAATAACTTCTTCATAGGATGTATTTTTTGGGTCAATAGAAAATCTCGTAGCCTAACTTTACTCATTTGATATCAGTCTCCGTTGAAACAAAGACCAGTTGGAAACGAAAGGGTTGCATCTACTGTTGAAAGCTCATTAAAAAAGTCAAACGAGTGTAAGAATTAATCAAATTTTACCTAAATTTCGACACATAGTAATATTAAGTTTGCCCAAATCAAATCAATATGATTAAAGAACAGTTAAATATTCTAATAAATCTCGCGGCTAGCGACAATACAGTTGCCGAAAAAGAAGCCAAAGTTATTTACACTCTGGCAAAGGCCAATGGAATCCCCAAGGAATCAGTCGATGAAATGTTAAAGAACCCGCATCCCATTGGTACATTTGAAACGTTAACGGAAGACGAGAAGTTCGAGAACTTGTATCACCTAATTCAACTCATGAAAAGTGATGGGCAGGTATTCAAGAGCGAAATTCACTTCTGTGAACAAATCGCAGAAAAATTAGGCTATAAGAAAGGAGTTGTGGCCGAACTTTCGTCTCGTATTTACAGCGACCCTTCTATTACAGCTGACCGCAAAATGCTAGTGGAGCGCGCACATAAGTTTCTGAAATAGTACTCTTTACAATTTTCAATAGAGCAGAGTCGGCATTATCTGTCGACTCTCTTTTTTTGTTCAAATAATACCTTACCCCCCAAGATGGTCATCTCGACCTCTGTTGATAGCAAGAGGTTTTCCTCAACACTCATAATATCTTGAGAAAAAACGGTAAAGTCAGCCAGTTTGCCAACCTCAACGGAGCCTTTCACACCTTCTTCAAAAGCCCCATAGGCTGCATCCAAGGTATAGGATCGAAGCGCCTGTTCACGAGTCATTTTCTCAGCTGGTTCATAACCCCCGTCTGGCTGGCCAAGAAGTGTCTTTCTCGTTACTGACGCATAGAAGCTGGCGATCGGATTGATCGGCTCAACCGGTACATCCGTTCCATTGACAAGCTTTGCGCCAGATTTTAACAACGTTTGCCACATATATGCGCCTTCTTTAATTCTCTTCTCCCCTAGCCGATCAATCGCCCAAGGTCTGTCGGACGAAAGATGAATGGCCTGTACAGCGGGTATTACTCCAAGTTCTGCAAAACGAGGTAGGTCAGCGGGTGAAATGTGCTGGGCATGTTCAATACGAAAACGAGCATCCCGCGCCTTTTCCGGGTTTTCTTTAAAGGCTGCCTCATATCTATCAAGAATTTCTCTGTTTGCACGATCGCCTATTGCGTGAGAACAAACCTGAAACCCTCCCTTCAAACCTTCCTTAGAAATTTTAAGCACTGTGTCCATGGAAAGGGTAGCCATTCCACTGAAATCCGGACGGTCCGAATAGGGCTCCAATAACCAAGCTCCCCTTGACCCTAATGCGCCATCACAATTTAATTTGATAGAACGAATCGTCAACAAATTCTCTTTGTCAATTTCAGGACCGCGCCTAAGGTATTCGTACACAAGTGCCGGATCAAAACCAGTGAGCATGACGTAAAGCCGGGTATTCAACTTGCCTTCCTTTTTAAATTTATGAAATAGATCAATGCTTTTTCGAGAGGCTCCGGCATCGTGAAAACTGGTAATACCGTTTCGCAGACATGCCTCCATCGCCAATTCCATAGCTCGCGCATCTCTTTCCTCAGTCTCATCAGGAATTTGGTTTGTAATAAGCGATTGTGCTCTTTCATTAAAAATCCCGGTGGGATTGCCAAGTTCATCGCGAATGATCTCACCCCCTTCGTTCATTTCTTTGCTCAATTTTTCTACTGATAGCTGATTGACACCTGCCAACTGCATCGCCTTGGCATTGGCAAAACCGGCATGGCCACTGGCGTGTTTTAAGTATACCGGATTGTCGGGCGAGGCAGCACTAAGTAATTCATGAGTTTGGAATCCTTTGATCATCCTTTCCGGCTTCTTGGTCCATTTGTCTTGGTGCCATCCTCTACCTATGATCCATTGACCGGGTTCTGCTTTTGCTACCGCTAATTTCACCGTCTCAACCATTTCTTCATAACTTTTTACATTCATCAAATCAAGATCTAATTCATTGAAGCCAAGACCCATAAAATGCCCATGCCCTTCAATTAAACCAGGGGTCATTGTTCGGCCCTTCAAATCAATTGACTTGGTCTTTTCTCCTTCAAACCCGGTGACTCCATCTGCATCCCCGGCATAGATTATTTTCCCTCCTGCAACGGCAACAGCTTCAACTTCGGGTTGTTGGGCATTCATTGTATAAATCTTTCCACCCCGAATGATCAGATCTGCGGGGGTTTTCTTTCCGGCACATCCAGCAAAAACCGTTGCTATCAAAAATAAAGTGAGTACTTTTTTCATAATCTCTTTTTTACAATGAGGCCTAAATGTAACAAGTTCAGATGGTTTTCGTGGCTCCCGTTCCATGAATGGTTTGTTGATTATATTCGAAACTTATTTTGCAATAACTGATGAAAAAAATTCTATTCACCTTTTACCTTTTCTGGGTATTTGCTACCGAGGCCAGTGGGCAAGACGTGGGTCTCTCGTTTTCATATTTTATCCCCCGCAATGGTGATTTTTCTACTCCAATAAGCCCATTTTCAATCCGAGGGCTGGGGGTCAACCTCAACCGATTTGTCGCGTTGCAAACAGGAGCTTCTTTATATCGAATGGCAGGTTTGAGTATTATCGACACTCCCCTTGAATCTAACCATTCATTGCTCGGGCCCAACTTCACCATTCTTGTTCCCGCAGAATTGGTCATTCAGCTGGCCGGCCAACAAGTTCAACTAGATCTGAAAGCTGGGGGATTCTTTTTTTATGGATTTGATCAACAACTTAACTATGGGAACATTGACCGGGCAATCAAAAGTTTAAAGAACTGGGACCTCGCAAATGCAAATTTGAGCTATGAAAACAATCCTGGATTTGGATACCATTTTGGAACAGAATTAACAATACCATTTTCCAATCAATTGAAAATATCTTTGGAAGTTAACTACCTGGTAGGAACCGCTCCCCTTCCCCTTAAAGGGAATTACTCAGGTGGAAATTTCAATAGCCCAAGCGAAACAATTGCTGTAGATTTTAAAGATGCAAAAGTAGATTTCACAGGGCTTGAGTTTTCCATTGGACTCATTTTCTCAGGTGGCAATGGCGCAGGGGGAAAAGGAGTTCGAGGAAGAGGCCGAAAGAGATAATCACTTCTGATCGTTTTGAGACATCGCTGGTAAACTCAAATCGATCACATTATCCTTTGTGATTGCAAAAACCCTTTCGCCTTTTAGAGGTTTTATTTTTGCCATGCCGGTGAACGAGCCAAAAGCTGGAAGAATGGCCTGATTACTTCGGAAATAAAAACAGGGCAGCATCAACCCTTGTCCAGCGCCTCCTTTCAGCCGCACACCAGGATGTAAGTGGCCAGCAATGTTATACATGCCGGCAGGCACATCCTCCTTGGGCTCATGGGTTAAAATGAATGACTCAACGGTCAGTTCCTGTGAAACTTTCAAAAAGATTTGATGATACTTTTCGAGGGAGAGAATATCGTGGTTTCCAATAACCAGTTCAAATGAACATGCAGAAAAGTGATGGGTAATCTGGGCAACCGTTTCCCATTCTTGGTTATAGGTACTATGAAACAAGTCGCCCAAAAAAATCACCCGGTCGGGCTTGAGAAAATTGATGACCTCAATCAAAAGACTGGCGTTTTTCATATTCGCTTTTGTCGGAACAGCTATTCCGGATTTACGGAAGTGGTTCACTTTTCCGAAATGAAGATCAGCCACCAGTAATGTTTTTCTATCAGGCAGAAAAAGGATTTTTTCTGGGTACAACACCATCTCCTCTCCGAAAATCTCAATTCTCATAGTTAGATTTTTTCAACCGAAATAAACTATTTTTAACCTAAAAAAAGCCTTTGCAAGGGAGCGACACACGATCAGTCTGGCATTGCAAGTCAATAAGAAAGGTTAACATTTACATAATATTCAACCCTTAACTTTTGATTGCACAATCAAATTCTTAAAGGCATCTTGACGCCAAATTGCAAACCTTTAGCCATTATCCATGTTTGAATTAGAGACATCTCACGCTATTCTTCTTGTCCTTTGCCTCTTCGCAGTTTGTGCGTTTGAATTTGTCAACGGCTTTCATGATACGGCTAATGCCGTGGCAACGGTTATTTACACCCATACACTGAAACCTTGGGTGGCAGTAATCTGGTCTGGTACTTGGAATTTTCTTGGTGTCTTTTTTGGTGGCATTACGGTGGCGATGGGAATTGTTAATCTCTTGCCAGTGGAAACCCTTGTTGATCAAAACATCTCCCACAGCATCGCGATGGTTCTTTCCTTGCTACTTACCGCCATTTTCTGGAATTTACTTACTTGGTACTTGGGAATCCCGTGCTCGAGCTCGCATACGCTAATTGGTTCTATTTTTGGAGTAGGCCTAGCCTTTTCGTTCCTGCCTGAAGCAAGCGGTGAAGCATTAAATTGGGCGAAAGTAGAAGAATCTGGCCTTTCTCTTTTGATCTCGCCTTTGTTTGGATTTTCAGTCACTATCGTCTTAATGTTTATTTTACGAACGGCCACTAAAAAAACAGAGGCTGGCGATGCACTTTTCAAAGAGCCAAAAAAGAACCAGCCACCACCGTGGTGGATACGGAGTATTTTGTTTATTACTTGCACTCTGGTCAGTTTTTTTCATGGATCGAACGATGGGCAAAAAGGCGTTGGCCTTTTTATGCTTGTTCTTATCGGTATTGTTCCTGGCTATTTTGCACTTAATGGCGCTGAAAATGTGACTGCCCTACCGGCCACGCTTGTGAAAATGGAGCAAGTGCTTGTGACCGTTGATTCGACTGCTCTTTCAAAGCCAGATCGAAAAACATTGGACACGATGCTATATTACGTCAACGACCTAAAAGCTCATTTTGCACAGATTACCACGGCTGAATCGATCGATAAAGAAAAAAAGTTTGAAGTGAGAAAAGACATCATGGTGCTAGATCGCAACCTCCGGGCACTAATGAAAAAAGAAGAAGTTCGTTTGAGTGAAGTTGACAAGGAAAAATTAACAGCTGGACTAGTCGATTTGAGGAAAGTGACCGATTACTCTCCAACTTGGGTGCTCCTCTTCATTTCGTGTTCACTTGGAATCGGGACAATGATTGGGTGGAAAAGAATCGTGAAAACCATCGGGGAAAAAATAGGCAAAGAACATTTGACATACGCACAAGGTGCAAGCGCTGAATTTGTGGCGGCAAGCACGATCGGCCTTTCAAGTTATCTTGGTATGCCTGTTAGCACTACACATGTTCTTTCATCGGGCATTGCGGGAAGCATGGTGGCAAGCAAGGGAATTAAAAACCTCCAAGCCGACACCGTAAGAAATATCTTAATTGCATGGCTGCTTACTGTGCCGGTAGTGGTGATCATGTCAGGGGGATTATTTTTACTTTTCCGAGCGATCTTTTAACCGTCAGCGGAATCAATTACGCGGAAGCCTTTGATTCTAAGAATTCATCCCATTCGTTGTGACTGAACCCGGAAACATCGCGTAAGAACAGCGCATAGCTTGGTTTGTAGGGCTTGCGTTTCAAAAGCATCCCAGCCGCTTCGGGTGTATTGTCTCCTTTTCTGGCATTACACTTTTTGCAGGCTGTAACTAAATTAGTCCAACTGTGTTGCCCTCCTTTTGAACTGGGTATGACGTGATCAAGGGTAAGGTCACGCCTTGTACCACAGTACTGACATTCGTTGTTATCTCGCTTAAAAATATTCTGTCGGGTTAGATTCACCCCTTTGTAGGGGGCGTTAACGTATCTATTGAGCCGGATAACGGAAGGCATTTGAAAGCTCCGGGTAACGGTATTCAAACGATATCCATTAGCGGGTCTAACCAGTTCGCTTTTGTTTAGGTATACCAAAATAAAAGCACGCTCTACCGAGCAAACCATCAGTGGACTGAAGTCTTGATTTAAAACCAATACTCTGGTGTTCATCTACTACACGTGTTATGTAAGCTATATCTCCGGAGGACACTTTGCCACATATGCCCATTTCGCGGCATCAAGATAAAACGTTTTACTGTTGTAAACAACGCCTGCGTCTAATCGTTTAAAATTCGAATAATCATTTTAAGTTCGTGTGTGAAAATTTTAGTCTCAATATCCAACACACCATCTTCTGACAAATGGTCGATCTTAACTCGACCATCTGCGTGTAGAACTTTATTCTCTTCTAGCAATAAGCCGGTTTTTTCTTTTCCTTCTTTGAGAGATAAAAAGAATGCAATGTCCCCCGGCCTCGCACGATCAATGTTCTTCACCGTTTTTTGGTGTTTGACAAGTTTTTCAGGAGAACGCGATATGGAATAACCGCTCACCCTATAGACCATTTGAACCAGTCCAGCCCCGTCAACACCAAATGGAGATTTACCACCCTCCTGTTCAGGCACATTCAAATATTTCAAGGAAATTGTCTTCAAAAATTCGAAATCACGTTTTTGTCCCAAGCTTTTAGATTCTCCATTAAACGCAAATTGCTCATCCATTTTAAACAACTCCGATTGTGAAATGGGAACGATACTACCTAATAAAATAGTGATGGGCGATTTCTTATACAAGATCGTTGAGCAAATGTCAGTTGTAATCTTAAAATCGGTTGTATTGATTTGTTCAAAATACTCTTGCGAGATCGCATGGTGCTGTTTCCGTTCAATCCACCCTTTGCTGCCATCAAAACAAATAGTAATTCGAAGCCACAATCCATCGCCTGCCTCCTCAGCGACTAAGTAATGGTCGCCAAACAATAGCTGCGTGACTTGTAGCGACAAGTGACTCTGTTCTTTTCGAACAGCTACCACAGACAATCGGCAAACGCCATAACTGATCTCCATGCTATCTTATTTTCAGTTTACTAAGTTCCCGTTTCACATCTCGCTCTTTGATGCTCTCTCTTTTATCATGCGTTTTTTTACCCCTTGCTAAAGCAATTTCCAGCTTGGCAAAACCACGCTCGTTAATAAATAAACGAATCGGCACTAGTGTCAATCCCTTCTCCTCCACTTTGCCCTCCAGCCTACCAATCTCTGATTTTTTCAACAACAACTTCCTTTCTCTTGCGGCTTCATGATTGTAATGTGTGCCTTGGGCATAGGGTGTAATATTAATACCCTTCGCAAAAACTTGCCCATTATTAAAAAAACAATAGCCATCCTGCAGGTTCACTTTACCTTCTCTGATTGATTTTATTTCAGTGCCCATCAGTGCAATGCCGGCAACAAATTTTTCTATCAATTCATATTGAAAAGAAGCTTGCCTATTCTTGATATTGATATCATTGGTAAATCGTGACTTCATGAAATCGGCTTTGTGAACAATTGCTTTAATCTGTCCTTTTTCAACATCTTTTGACCAGTAGTGCCTACTGCAATTAGTCGCCCGTTGACGCTCGATTCAATCATGCAGGTGAGTTCATTTTTCTCTATTTTGACAATCGTTGCAATAAAGGTAATCTCTTCCCCTACAAAAGCAGGGCTTTTATGGTCTATACTCAGAAAAGTGCCAACGCCTTCTTCATCATCGTCCTTCATTTCAATAAAGAAAAGCCTTGAGGCCCATTCAAAATCTCTGGCAAGCGAAAAAGTAGAACAGACTGCATGTAGCAACTCTCCATGAAAAGCGGCTAAATCATTTTCCGTCACTTTCTTTTTATACACTTTTTGGTCGCCTGATTTAAAATTTGATTTCATCTATTTTATATGGCCATGTTGGCTATCGGTGAAACATTCATCTCTGAAAAAATGCCCTTTATAAATTTAAAATGTGCAGCCATGGCAATCATGGCCGCATTGTCTGTGCAATATTGAAACTCGGGAACATAAATCGTCCAACCCAATTTTTGGGCGCTAGCTTTAAGTTCGTTTCTGAGTCCTGAATTAGCAGCAACGCCTCCGGCAATGGCTATCTGCTTGATACCCGTTTGTCGTGAAGCCGCTATTACTTTTTGAATCAACATTTTCACTAACTGATACTGAAGGCTGGCACAAATGTCATTCAGGTTTTTTTCTACAAAATGGGGATCTTCTCTTTTTTTGTCTCGCAAAAAATACAAAAAAGAAGTCTTAATGCCACTGAAAGAAAAACTCAAACCGGGCATGTTGGTGTCAGCGAAAGCATATGCTTTAGAGTTACCCAACTGCGCATACTTATCAATCAGCGGACCACCAGGATAGGGAAGTCCCATCATTTTGGCGGCCTTATCAAAAGCCTCCCCCACTGCATCATCCTGTGTTTCACCCAAAACCTGCATGCAAAGGTAATCCTCCGCTAGCACAATCTGCGTATGACCACCACTAACTGTCAGACAAAGAAAGGGAAAAACGGGTGTAGGTGGTTCAATAAAATGTGCCAGCACATGCGCTTCCATGTGGTTTACATCAATCAGCGGAATACCGAGAGCCAATGCCATGCCCTTCGCAAATGACACTCCAACTAACAAAGATCCCAAAAGGCCAGGGCCCCTGGTAAAAGCGATCGCATGCAAATCTGATTTTTGGATACCAGATGTGATGATCGCTTCGTTTACAACATACAAGATATTCTGTTGGTGAGCGCGGGAGGCAAGCTCGGGCACTACTCCCCCGTATTTCTGGTGTACGTTTTGTGAGGCAATTACATTATTAACTACCTTGCCTTGTTGTATAACGGACGCAGAAGTCTCATCACAGGAAGACTCTATTGCCAGGATAGTTGGATACATGTAATTAGACAATGAAGTTGCAAGTTATTAAAATCCGCGTGTATCGGTGGCTCCGAAGGGGACTTCTATACGTGCTATACCTTGCGCTGACGGTGGCTGTTACAAGTTTTTTTCTACTTCAGCTACCTGCCGTTCAAGAGGGGCTTATCAATCGTTATACGCGTAAATTTTCAAATGTACTCGGTTTCAAGATCACCGTAGGGAAATTTTATCTGCGCTGGTATGATCGGTTGGAAATTGAGCTTCTTGAAATCAAAGACAGCGAAGAAAATACCATGATTGCTGTTGAAAAGCTGGACATTAATTTTCGGTTCACCAGTATCTTAGAACACAACAACATTAATATCGATGCTGCCGAACTAAAAGGCGTAAATGTTTATTTGAAAACAATTCAAGAAAGCGACACCTCAAGAAACTTGAATATCAATATTTTTATTGACCGCTTAAATGGGCCGCCTTCAGCATCAACGAGTCAACCTCCAAAAATAAACATTGGAGAAATAAATCTCGCAGATGCCGATTTTGCCTACAATGAAACGGAGAGCGATTCTATAAAAAATGGCTTCGATTATTATCACTTTAAATTGGGTTTGGAGGCTGACCTGCAAGCCTTCAAAGTGATTGGTGACACGATACAATTTGATGTAAACTCACTTCAGGCAAAAGACGAAAAAACAGGACTTCAAGTCAATAATCTAAAAACATTCTTTTTAATTTCACAAACGTCCATGGAGTTTTTGAACCTTCAAATGGACATTGGGAAAAGTTTTATTTCTGATACTGTCATTTTTAAGTTCAAATCACAAGCTGATTTTTCGGATTTTAACCGAAAAGTTGGTGTAGACGCAAGGCTAAAGAAGACAGTTATTCATCCAGAAGATCTGGCGCTATTCAGCGGAGGAAAATCTCCGTTACCAATACCCCTGAAATTGGAAGGAAATGTTTCTGGTAAAATAGCGCGTTTCAATTACCAAAACATGCGCGCCAGACTTGGTTCTACATTGATCGAGGGTAAACTACAAATGGACGGACTTCCATCTATTGCCGAAACATTTATTGAGCTAGATGTGAAGCAAGGTGCAGTTAACATTAATGATTTATCGTTTCTGTTTCCAGAAAATATTTTCAACGCTATAAAGCCACTAAATCGATTTGCTTTAAAAGGCAAATTCACAGGCTTTTTGAATGACTTTGTAGCAAATGGAGATTTCGATGGAACGCTTGGCAACATAAGATCAGACATTAATTTAAAAATCAATAAGGAATTTGTTGAAAAGTCTTCTTACACTGGCAATCTATCCTTACAAGAATTTCGCTTGGGGCAGTATTTTAAAGACACCACGACTTTCCAGAAGGTAAACCTAACGGGCCAGATTCGAGGGACAGGTCTGACCGAACAATCAGCTGACTTTTTCCTAAACGGCAAAATCCGTTCAATTGGAATACTTGGATATAACTATGCAAACATCTCAACAAATGCTCGATTTGCCAGTCAATTGTTTAGCGGAAAAATGACCATCGATGACCCTAATTTGCAGTTTAACGCAAACGGTTCTATCGATTTGCGCAAAGGAATAAATCGAGTGAAAATTCAAGCAAAATTGGATACAGCTCAACTTGACAAATTAGGATTCATAAATGATGAGTTGGCCATCAGCACCTATCTGGATATTGACACCAAAGGCTTACAAATTGATAGTATTTTTGGCGAAGCCAAGTTTAGAAACACCTCCATTTCATACAAAGACCAATCGCTAAAACTGGATTCGATTCACGTCACCTCCTTGCGCGAAAAAGAAGGTCGAATTCTGCGACTACGCAGTTCATCCATTGACGCCACGTTGAGCGGGAAATACTATTACTCAACCTTGTTCGGTGACTTAACCAGATTGTTCAATGAGTTTAGACTAAACGTTAAAAATGACAAGGCAGCTATTGCATCTTATTACTCGCAAAAAGCAAAAAGTACCCAATCGTATCAGGCAAATTTTGAAGTTAAACTGAACGACATCAACTCGATACTGGTTCTCGCGGGAATAAATGCAACCGTGTCTCAGAATACTAAAATTTATGGGCAATTTACCAATGGACTGACTTCACTTATCAGTGCGTACGCTACTGTAGACACGGTTAGTATCGGCAACAGATTCTTTCTGAAAAACGAAATTGAATTTTCAGGATCGAAAATTCGAGATAGTGTAAATGTCCTTGCTGTACTTTCTGTCACTTCAAAGAACCAGCAATTGGCAAAGTCATTCAATACCAAAGATCTTTTTTCGGAGGTGGTTTGGAGTAAAGATCATATTGATTTCAGTTTGGATGCAAATCAAACGGAAACCACAAGTTTTCTGCGGCTCAAATCTGAAATAGATTTTTTAAAGGATAGCGTGAAAATAAAAATCTTACCCACCCGCATCAGGGCACTGGATAAAGAGTGGACGGTAGATCAAAATAATTACATTCTCAACAATGGAAAAGAATGGTCTATTCATGGACTCATTATAAAAAACGTGGATGAATCGGTTTTGTTGGATGGCGCGATTTCCGCCCAAAGTGATCGCCAATTGATGCTAAAAGTAAATAATCTCAATTTGAACATTCTAGATGCCATTAGTTCGGAAAAATTCAGCGGGATTGTTAATGGCGAGGTAAAAATACGAGATGTGTATACTAACCCGTTCCTTCAGAACGATGTTTCAATCAGTGCCTTGACGGTGAACAATTTTTTGATTGGTGATTTAAATGGAAAAAATAATTGGAACCGTAACGAGCAACAATTCGACATTGATTTTACAATCGATCGATTGGGTAAAAGAACGGTTTCGTTGATTGGCTTTTACAATCCTAAAAAAGAAAGCCCACTATTCGTAAAGGCAAGCCTGGCAAAAACCAACTTAAAGATCATTGAGCCGTTTCTCCGAGGGATTTTTTCAGAAATTGACGGCACATTATCTGGCGAATACCTAATCACAGGCGATTTCAGCAAGCCGCTCGTGAATGGCGATGGCGTAATTGAAGATGGTCAAATTATGATAGACTATTTGAGAACTCTATATACTTTTTCTGGCAAATTGGGCATGAACTCTACACAGATTATTTTTGACGATATCGAATTGGCAGATGCCTTCAAGAACAAATCAAAGTTACGAGGGTTTCTAACCCACAAAAATTATTCGAAATTTAGAATTGTGCTAAATGCTGAGTTTTCAAACTTTCAACTCCTAAACACTTCCGCAAAAGACAACAGTCTTTTTTATGGGCAGGCGTATGCCACTGGTGACCTAAATATTCTCGGGCCGCTCGAGAACATGAAGATATCTGCAACGGCCCGATCAGATAAGAAAACACGAATTCTGATTCCAATGAACAGTACACAATCGGCCGAAAAAAAGGAGTTTATTTCATTCGTTAACCTCAGCGAGGAAAGCAAAGAGAAAAATGCAATATCCAAAAAGGCCAAATCTCAACCCACCGGAATAACAATGGACTTGAATCTCGACATTACACCAGACGCCTACACTGAAATTATCTTTAATGCCAAGTCGGGCGATATTATCAGGGGTTATGGCCGTGGCGATATTCGCCTGCAACTCGATACGAAGGGAGAATTCACCATGTTTGGATTGTATGAATTTGAAAGAGGTTACTACAACTTCACACTTTATGATGTTATCAATAAAGAATTTACTATCAACAAAGGCAGTCGAATTAGCTGGACGGGAGATCCTTATACCGGGCAACTGGCGCTTAATGCAAGTTATAAGCAGCTTGCTTCACTTAGCCCGATCTTAAGTTTAAATGAAGCACAACAAAATTCACCGCAAATGCGGAGGAAGTACCCTGTTGAGGTGTTACTAAAGCTGGAGGGTCCAATGCTGGGGCCACAAATAAATTTTGATATCGTGGCAAACGATCTCCCCAACTCCGTTCCAATGGACGGTGACGCCCCGGTGCAATTGAAAATGTCCTTTCAGCAATTCAAGGCCAAGCTGGATGAACAAGAATTACAAAAACAGGTATTCAGTTTGATTATTTTGAAGCGTTTTTCATCTCTTGATGCGTTCACCGCCAGCGGTGCCGACCTAACGCGGAGTGTCAGTGAGCTACTCTCCAATCAGCTCAGTTACTGGCTAACCCAGGTAGACGAAAATCTTGAAATAGACTTTGACCTGCCCAGTTTTGACCAGGAGGCTTTTAACACCTTTCAACTTCGTTTGTCCTATTCCTTTTTTGGCGGGCGCTTGCGTGTCACGCGTGATGGAACGTTTGGGAATCAGTACGCCAGATCAGAGGTGTCCAATTTATTAGGGGATTGGACGGTAGATTATTTATTGACCCCGGATGGAAAATTCAAAGTAAAAATGTTCAATCGAACAAATATCAATCAGCTAACAAGTTCACTAGGAAGCCAGTCAACAATTAGTGCGGGTGTCAGTTTGGCTCATACGCAAAACTTCAATAATTGGCTTGATCTCATCACCCGCACTCGGGAACGCAAAAGGCGAGAGACAAAGGCTGAGGAACAAAAAGATGCAGGACCTGAGAAAGATGGAGGGAACTAGTTGAACCTGGTTTCGTTAGAAAATATTGATCGGGTTTACTAACTTACCCGCCAAACACTCGAATCATGGACTTAACCGCAATTATGAAGAACTACGCTGAGCAAATTGGCGGACAATTCACCCAATACGACAGTCTTCAGTCTATTATTATCATGCCTGTTTCGGGTGGGCGATTTCAAACGGTGTTAGGCACGATAAAAAAAAATGAACTGTATAATCGGCAGTTGATTTCACTGAATTCCAAAGTCTGTTCCTCCTCGCTAACGATTGACTACAAGATGTTATTAGAACAAACGGCCTTTTTTAACTATTGCCGATTTGTGATCAATCAAAACTATTTGCAAGTAGAAGCGGTGGCTTCTCTTGATAACCTGACGGAAGAAACAATCAAAGAAATGCTACAAGAAGTTGCAAATCTGGGGGATCAGTACGAAATGAAGTTGACAGGGTCTGACATTCATTAAAACTTTTTTACGGCTATGCCATGTTGGCTGCAGGCCTTCTACATAAAAGTCTAAAAACCCTCGTACCTTTACGGTAATGCAAGCCGTCTTATCGCCCCGACTAGTCGGGGAGGAAAGTCCGGGCAACATAGAGCGCTGTACTTCCTAACGGGAAGGTTCGCCTAGGTGGAACAGAAAGTGCCACAGAAAATAAGTAGCCCTGATGCTTGTCGTCAGGGTGATAGTGAAAAGGTGGGGTAAGAGCTCACCGGTCTCGAAAGTGATTTCGAACGCATGGTAAACCTTACAGGTTGAAAGGCCAAATAAGCCCCGATCAACGGAGCGGCTCGTTCTTATCTGCGAAAGCAGGTATCGGGGTGGGTAGGCTGATAGATCCCGATGGCAACGTCAGGACTAGATAAATGATAAGACCCCGACTTGTCGGGGACAGGACCCGGCTTACAGGCTTGCATTATTTTTATTTTAGATTTTAAGAAGTAAGATTTTAGATTTTGCTTGTCGATGACTTAAAATCTAACGTTTATCTACATCTTGGATCTTCAAATCATAAATCTTAAATCCATTTATGCCTAAAATACTATTGATCGAAGACGAAGCCAGCATCCGCTCAGTACTCAAAGACATTCTCAAAGATCAAAAAGAGTTGGGACTAATTGTTGATGAGGCCAAAGACGGTGCTGAGGGGTTGCTGAAGTTAGAAAGTGAAAATTATGACTTGACCATTTGCGACATCAAAATGCCAAAAATGGATGGTATGGAAGTTTTGCAAAAGGCAAAAGAAAAAGGAATTAATACTACGTTTGTAATGATCTCTGCTCACGGAAGCACTGAACTTGCCGTGGATGCTACCAAAATGGGTGCGTATGATTTTCTGCAAAAGCCACCTGACCTAAATCGATTGCTTCTGACAGTACGCAATGCACTCGACAAGAATACACTGGTGAAAGAGGCAAAGTCATTGAAGAGAAAAGTCTCACACAAGTACGAAATGATTGGCCGCTCTGAAGCACTACAAGAGGTGATGACGATGATTGAAAAAGTCGCGCCTACGGAGGCAAGAGTATTGATCACCGGACCAAATGGGTCTGGAAAAGAATTGGTGGCTCGACAAATTCATGAAAAAAGTAATCGGTCAAAATTTGAGTTTGTAGAGGTCAATTGTGCCGCCATTCCATCTGAGCTAATTGAAAGCGAGTTATTCGGACATGAAAAAGGTTCATTCACATCGGCCATCAAACAGCGAATTGGAAAATTTGAGCAGGCTGAGAGTGGCACTTTGTTCTTAGACGAAATTGGGGATATGACGCTTTCAGCGCAAGCAAAAGTTCTGCGTGCGCTACAAGAAAACAAGATAACGCGTGTGGGTGGCGAAAGGGATACGGTGGTCAACGTGCGCGTACTGGCTGCGACCAACAAAGACCTCAAAAAAGAAATTGCGGAAGGCAGATTTAGGGAGGATCTTTACCATCGATTATCGGTGATATTGATCAAAGTACCTTCGCTCGCTGAAAGAAAAGAAGATATTCCCTTATTGGTTGAGAAGTTCTTGGGCGATATTGCTGCCGAAACAGGTGCCAAGAAAAAAGAAATAAAAGCAGACGCTATCAATGAGCTTGAAAAGCACCCGTGGACAGGGAATATACGCGAACTTAGAAATGTAACGGAGAGGCTAGTGATTATGGGCGACCCAATAATCAGCTTAAAAGATGTAAAAAAGTACCTTTAACAGGCTAGATCCTGCTCTGAGGAACTGATTTCTTCAACTCTTTCTTGCTGTAAGTAGGGCAAGTGTATTGGCTGCAAGCAGACAAGAAAGTAACAAGTAGTAAAAACGCTAAAATTTTTTTCATGGTTGTGGCTTTGGACATTTCAAAAATAAGACTCTTTTTTTTCGAAACAAATCTAAACTATATAAAAACACGGTTTGTCGAGTGTAATGTTCATCCAACCAAAAGATTACAACCTCTTACATCGCTATTGTCTATTCTTCCAAGTACCTCAAAGTAACCGCTTTGGGCTTTTTTACCTAAATCCTGAGTTTCAATAAACGCGCAGGAATGGGCATTTGCCAAGTCTATCACATTTATTCCACCTGCTTTGCCGGGAGGGAGATTGGAGAATGGGTCATTGATCTCGCGGATAACAATTTTCATCCAGGGAGGGGTTGCATAGACACCGTTCCCCATCGAGTAGGCTTGCGACATTAACTCTGTCATTCCATATTCAGAACCAATTTGCGCCACATTGAAGCGTTGACACAAAAAGCCATGCAATTCCTCTCTAATCCACTCTTTGCGCCTACCCTTCATACCTCCCGTCTCAATCACCACACAATGGCTCAAGTCGATCTCAAATTTTTCAGCCAAATCCAGCAGCGCAAAAGAAACGCCCCACAAAATCACCCTTTTTCTACTGTTTCGTAGAGACTCTAAATGGGTCAACAACTCTTCTTGATTATGAAGGTAAAAGCCGGAATGCGCGGAGTGGGTCTGTTTAATAAAATGCCTGATCATCGCAATCAACGAAGAACCTTCGCGCTCTAAATAAGAGGGCAGTAACGCTAAAATAGCACAGTCCTTCAACGACCCGAAATAGCGCTCAAATGTCAACTCAGCGTGGGAAAGGTAGAATGGCAAGCTCCACACAAGATGCCGACTTGTGGTTACTCCCGTTGTGCCGCTGCTTGAAAATTCCGCTTCCGGCTTCCAATCGCCAACACACACTTTCTGGGTCTTAAAAAATTCAATAGGCAAAAACGGTATTTGCTGAATTGACGTTATCTTTGTGTAATCCAGCTCTAGATTTTTCAGATAGGCATTGTACACCCTACTGTTCTCGGCCTGGAATTGAAATACTGCCATTGCAATATCTTCAAAGTTGTTTTCGTTAATGGTCGAAATTGAAGACGTAAATTGTTGAATAGAAGACAAAACAAAAACTTTAGGCAAATTTAGAAAATGAGATGGATTAGAAATATTGGAATAGGATTGGTGCTGATGGTGGCCGTGAATGCCTGTTTTACCCCACCTAATTATCCAATCGCGCCCCAAATTGAATTCATTAACAATGAATTGAAGTTTGTCAAAAACACTGCACCTCAGGGACTTGATACGTTAAGGATCGTTTTAAAGTTTACCGATGGTGATGGTGATGTCGGGACAATTAAAACAAATTCTACAGCACTAGAAGATCAATCCGAATTTTTCTATTTCGTTAACTCAACTGGCGACACTCGATTAACTACCAATAGTCAAAGTAATCTTACGTATAGTTTCAAAACGCTTAATCCAAACTTTATTCTAAACGGCACTCAACGACCGGCTGGACCTCTACCTCCACTGGATTGCAATTCGTGGACACGGAAATTAGCAAGTGACAACAAAACGCCAGTGAATCCAGCTGAGTATGTTTACTATGAACTGAATCCCAACTATTATAACATCTACGTTGATTACTTCATCAAGAACAATGATGGAACCTTTGCAAGGTTCGATGTTAGAGAAGAATTCAATTCTTTTCCGAGTTGTACAGCAGACCTTTCACTAAACGGTTCTATAATCCCCAATCTTTCAAAAGAAATTGGGAAAAACTCTCCTCTGGACGGAAAAATAAAATTTAACATTGTTTCATTTGGCATTGATTTTATTTTTACAATAAAAACCTTGAAGGTAAAGGTGTACATTGTAGACAGAGCTGGAAACAAGAGCAATGAAGTAGAGTCAAAAGAGTTTACGCTACAGTCAATCCGATAACGCTAATAGGCAGGTTAATAAACAGGAGGAAATTTATTGGGAAACGCCTCGCTCACTAACTCGTACACCCTATCAAAAATTTCTTCGGGATTGGGTTTCGAAAAATAATCGCCATCCGAACCGTAAGCAGGACGGTGTTCTTTGGCAGTGATGGTTAACGGAGCCGAATCCAAATAGCGATAAGCTTTTTGCACCTCTAGTACCTGCTGCATCATGAACGCTGTGGCACCGCCCGGCACATCTTCATCGGCAAACACCACGCGGTTGGTTTTTTTCACCGATTCTAAAATAGTATTATTGACATCAAACGGCAACAACGTCTGCACATCTATCACTTCACATGAAATACCTTTCTCTTCCAATTCGGCTACGCCCTCTAAAACGATTCGACACATCGATCCGTAGGTAACAATGGTTACATCGGTACCCTCTTTCAATACTTCAGGCACCCCCAACGGTACGGTAAACTCACCAATATTATCAGGCAATTTCTCCTTTAATCGATAGCCGTTTAGACATTCGATAATCAGTGCCGGATCATCGGATTTTAAAAGTGTATTATAAAAGCCAGCGGCCTGCACCATGTTGCGAGGCACCAGTACATACATTCCACGCAAGCTATTCAAAATCATTCCCATAGGCGATCCTGCATGCCACACGCCTTCCAACCGATGACCACGTGTTCTAACAATCAATGGTGCCTTCTGGCCGCCCTTTGTCCGATATTGTAAATTGGCCAGATCGTCACTCAGTATTTGAATCGCGTAAAGCAAATAATCTAAATATTGAATTTCTGCAATGGGCCGCAATCCTCGCAAAGCGAGACCTATCCCCTGCCCCACTATTGTACATTCCCGAATGCCAGTGTCGGTTACGCGCAGTTCGCCAAATTTTTCCTGCAATCCGGCAAAGCCTTGATTCACATCACCAATTTTTCCTACGTCTTCACCAAAAGCCAAAACTCTTGGATCCCGTTCCAACGCTTCTGCAAAACAAGCACGAAGCACTTCTCGTCCATCCACCAGCGAAGATTTTTCAGAATAAATAGGCGCAATTCCTTCCACTCTCAACGCAGACCACTCGGAAGTACTATGCAAATGAGAATTATACCGATCTTCATTTTCAGTCGCCACTTTTTCGAGCCATTCCGCCAGCTGAGTTTTTACCGTGCACTGCTTCCCAATCAAAAATCGCATGGTTGCCTTTGCAGCCTTAATGGCATCATATCGGGCTGGGTTGATTGTCTTGGTGAGAACAGACATTATCTCAGTTAAAGGTGCGTGTTCAGTTGAAGCCTGCTCCAGCAATTGAACTAGTCTCGTCTGATCTTCCTGTATCCCTTCATTAAAAGCCTTCCACGATTCGTCTTTAATTTTTTTGGCGTAGGCCTTTGCCTTTTTTTCAATCTCATCCAGTTCAGAGCTGCTACTAATTCCTTGTTCAATAATCCATTCTCGCATTTTGGCAATGCAATCGAATTGTGTTTCCCAGTTCAACCGGTCTTTGGATTTATATCTTTCGTGTGATCCTGATGTGGAGTGCCCTTGCGGCTGTGTCATCTCCACAACATGCACGATGACAGGAACGTGTTCTTCGCGGCAGACCTTTTCTGCTTTTGCATACACTGTGCAAAGTTCCTCGTAGTCCCATCCTTTGGCCGTAAATAATTCGTACCCTTTATCTTCCTTGTCGCGCTGAAAGCCAGCTAAAATTTTTGAAATACTACCTTTTGTGGTTTGGTATTCTTTTGGAACAGAAATCCCATACTCATCGTCCCAAACAGAAACCAGCATAGGCACCTGCAAAACGCCCGCTGCATTGATGGCTTCAAAAAACATTCCCTCGGAGGTAGATGCGTTGCCAATCGTGCCAAACGCAATTTCGTTTCCGTTGGTGCTAAGATTTGTGAATGCAGAAAGTGAGGCATTGTTTCGGAATAACTTGGATGCATACGCCAGACCTACCAACCTTGGCATCTGCGCTGCGGTAGGAGAAATATCAGCGCTGCTATTTTTTAGTTGCGAAATGTCTTTTAGCTCGCCACGCTCATCGAGCATACGTGTGGCAAAGTGACCGTTCATCAACCTACCGGCAGATGCCGGATCTGCATGAACATCGGTGTGTGCATACAGTTGAGCGAAATAGTGGTGAAGTGTCATCTCACCAATTGCCAGCATAAATGTTTGGTCGCGATAATAACCAGCGCGATGATCTCCATTGCGAAACACTTTGGCCATCGCAATTTGAGCCACTTCTTTTCCATCGCCAAAGATTCCAAACTTGGCCTTGCCCATGAAGACTTCCTTCCTGCCTAATAGGCTGGCCTCACGGCTTTCGCACACGAGTTGGTAGTCGGCCAGCACTTCGGCTGCCTTTGTAGCTGATACCTTAGGAAAATCAGTTTTTGTGTAGCTCAAACGTGTGCAATTTATTTTTCAAAAGTAGAGAAAAACCAACGAGGGTTCAAAGAACCAAAAATTGACCAAATAAAATAATGACAATCAATCTATCCTCGAAAGAATTTCACCCAGTCACCTTCATTCACCTTAGGATAATTTGCTTTTTCCTTGAACAGATAAATCGTCACTGACAGTCCTTCTATTACAATTGTTTCTTTGTGGTAACCATAACCAAGTTCGAGCTGATCGATCTGCATTCGTACTTCTGCATTCTCAATTTCAAAAACCTCCACCAACATTTTATCAGCTGACTCATCCGTTCTGATCGCAAAAGGAAAATCACCAAGCGAATACATCTCATACCCTTTTATCCAGGCGGTAAATCTATACTTCAAGAAGGAAGCATATACTGTGTGATTTGATAAGCCAAATCGTAACGATCCATAGAATGCAAACAGGTTTTTCATTCACATTTAGAACTTATAACAGCCCACAGAAATCCTGGGCTGGAATTTATAATTAGGCGATCTCGAAAGTTCTGCAATTCTTGCAAGGTTACAAACTGAGTAGGAGCCTATTGATGCTCCCAATTATAGCACGTATATTTGCGCACTCGTTTGAAAAACAGGAAATAGACACTTTAATCCCATTCATATGATCATCGGAGTTCCCAAAGAAATCAAAAACAATGAAAATCGCGTAGCACTGACACCTGCCGGAGCAGCCGAGCTTTCTAAGCGTGGCCACACCGTGAATATGCAAACCAAAGCGGGAGAAGGCAGCGGATTTAGCGATGAAGAGTATAAAAATGCGGGGGCAAAAATACTTTCTACTGCACAAGAAGTTTTTGCCATTGCCGAAATGATCATGAAAGTAAAAGAACCAATTGAGCAAGAATACAGCTTGATTAGAAAGGATCAACTGGTGTTTACCTATTTCCACTTTGCGTCTTATGAACCGTTGCTCCACGCGATGGTGAAAACAGAATCTGTTTGCCTCGCTTACGAAACCGTTGAACGCCTAGATGGAAGTTTGCCATTGCTGATCCCGATGAGTGAAGTGGCAGGTAGAATGTCTATTCAAGAGGGTGCGAAATATTTGGAGAAGCCTCTCAAAGGACGAGGAATTTTACTAGGTGGTGTACCGGGAGTGATGCCTGCAAAAGTATTGATCTTAGGCGGTGGTGTAGTGGGAACGAACGCAGCAAAGATGGCGGCAGGAATGGGTGCCGATGTCATTATCACCGATGTAAACATAAATCGCTTGCGCTATCTAGATGATGTGATGCCAAAAAATGTACATACGATGGTATCTAATGAATATGTACTACGTGAATTGGTGAAGACACACGATTTGATTATCGGTGGTGTGCTCGTACCGGGCGCAAAAGCTCCTAAACTAATCACCCGCGACATGCTAAAGACGATGCGCCCAGGAACTGTGCTGGTAGATGTGGCGGTCGATCAAGGGGGCTGCATAGAAACATGCAGACCTACTACTCATGAAGATCCTACTTACATTATTGATGATGTCGTTCATTATTGCGTGGCCAACATGCCTGGTGCAGTGCCATATACTTCAACACTGGCATTGACCAACGCAACACTGCCTTATGCTATAAAATTAGCAACACAAGGATGGAAAAAAGCGTGTGCGGAGAATCTTGATTTGAAAAAAGGGTTGAACGTAATCAATGGCAAGGTGGTATACAAAGCGGTTGCAGATGCATTCAACACGCCTTATTCGGACGTGAAGGAGTTTTTGGCTTAAAGTAGATACTTAGCGAACTTTGTGTGAATTTTCTTTGCGTCCTTTGCGGTTAAAACTATCAACGCGGAGGACGCTGAGATTCGCAGAGGAAAAGCAAATTCTATTGTTAATTATGAGAACCCACTTTCTCTTTTTATTCATTTGCATTAGTTGTTCTTCTCATGCGCAAAAGAAAGAAATCAAAACAAAAATTTATCCTGACGAAAAGTTAGTCACTGAAAAGTACTTGACCAATGGAGCTCACAAATACAACTATTTCTCACGCGAGTGGCAAATATATTTGGATTCTGCCATTCAGATGAACCCGACAGTCGCTTATTACTATCAACAAAAAGCGATGCCACTTTTTAAACAGAGAAAGTATGAGACAGGAATACCATTTTTAAATAAAGCGGTACAACTTGATTCGCTTCAGTACATCGACTACCAAGCCTTCATGAAATGTATCTTCTCTAAAGATTATTCTGGCGCGATCAACGACTTCAAGCTCTCCAAAAGAATAAAAGGTGAGTACGCCCATGTGATGGATCATTCGTATGATTTTTATACCGGGCTTTGTTATTTACAGCTTAACGATTTCAAAAAGGCAGTTGACCACATAACGCGAAGTATTGAGTACACGAAAAAGACGAGCGGGAATAGTTGGGTGCATTACCTTGATTTGTTCTATTTGGGAATTGCTTATATGGAACTAGAGAATTACCAAGAGGCGATAAAATTCTTTGATCAATCGCTGGCCGTTTATACCAACTTCTCTGATGCAGAGTATTACAAAGCCCTTTCAGTAGCTAAACTGGCCAAGTTTGATGAGGCAACTGAGTTATTGAAACAAAGTGCTGCACATTTTAAACAAGGTTACACGATCAACGAAGATAATGTATACTACGAAAAATACCCCTATCAGGTATTCTCGTATTTCTTTCCAACGGAAAATTGATTTTTCTACAGCTTTATTGAAATGTTAGCCGAAACTATCTATTCGCGAATTCCGGTACCGGGGTTTTATGCAAACGCATCAAAAAAAGGCGCGGTACGAGTCAGAGACGTTGCGAAGAATAAAAAGACTTGATTGAGTTGACAAAAAACTACCTTGATCTATTTGTTGATTGTCGAGTCAACCATTGAGTTAAACTCCCATCGTAAACAATTCCTTCAGTTCTCTGTTGCTCAGGTTTCCGATCCAGTTCTCTCCGGCAGAAACTGTCATTTCGGCCAGCGCTTTTTTGGCTTGTATCATGTCGTTGATGCGTTCTTCAAATGTATTCTTGGTGATAAACCGGTGCACCATCACGTTACTTTTCTGCCCTAACCGATAAGCGCGGTCGGTGGCTTGTGCTTCTACGGCAGGGTTCCACCAAAGGTCGTAGTGTATCACATGGTTGGCGGCTGTGAGGTTAAGTCCGGTGCCGGCTGCTTTCAGTGAGAGCAGAAATATTTTATCGGCCCTATTTTCTTGAAAACTGGTGACCATTTCTTTGCGCTGTTTTAGGTTGCAGCCACCGTGATAAAACAAGGGTTCTTCTTTGTAACGTTCAGTAATAAAATGCTTGAGCAGGTTGCCCATCTCAGTAAACTGGCTGAAAATCAAAACTTTTTCACCGCTTTCCACAATGCTGTCGAGCTTGTCGAAGAGTAAATCCATTTTGCCGCTGAGCGAGGCATCCATTATTTTGTTTTTGAGGAACTGCGTGGGGTGGTTGCAGATTTGCTTTAAGGCCAAAATCATTTGCAGCACCAACCCTTGCCGCACAAATAAGGCTTTGCTGTCGCTGCCTGTTATAGCTTCAATATCGCTCATGGCTTTTTGCAGTGTCTTCTCATACAAGCTGGCCTGCTCTTTAGCCAACACAGAGTAGCAATCCATTTCGATCTTATCGGGCAGATCTGAGATAATGCTTTTATCTGACTTCAGCCTACGCATCATAAACGGAGCGGTTACTTTCTTGAGCAACTCGGCCACAGCCACATCATTGTATTGCTGGATTGGATTGCCGTAGATTTCGTCAAACTCTTTGCTGTTGCCCATAAGCCCGCGGTTGCTGTAATCCATAATGCTCCACAGTTCACTCAGCCTATTCTCTACTGGCGTGCCACTCATGGCAATGAAATGGCTGGCACTAATCGTTTTTATGGCTTTGGCCTGATCGGTGTTGCTGTTTTTTATATTTTGTGCTTCATCTATAACCAGTGAGTACCACTTTTTCTTTTTGAGTTCGGTGGCATCGCTGCGCACGATTCCGTAGGATGAAATCAACACATCAAATTCATCCTCCTTTTCTATTCTCCGTTTTGTGCCGTGATATATTTTTGCCTTCAATGTAGGCGCAAATTTCTCGATCTCAGTTTGCCAGTTGGTCAAAAGCCCGGTAGGGGCTACCACCAATACTTTTTCCTGTTCAAGCAACCCATCTTCTTTATATTTGAGCAGCGTGGTAATCACCTGAAGTGTTTTTCCAAGCCCCATGTCATCGGCCAGTACTGAACCAAAACCAATTTTTGAATTGCGGTACATCCACGAAAAGCCGCGGTGCTGGTAAGGTCGAAGTTGCGCCTGGATGCCTTTGGGCAGAGCCACTTCATTGAAATTGGTCAGCTCTTTGATCAGTTCTTTAACTTCATCGGTAAGGCTGATGGCACTCCCCAGGTATTCTCCACTGAGAGCCGCACGTAGCATTTGGAATGCCGAAAGCTCTTGTGTGTTTGCAAAGTGGCTGTATATCTTTTGCAAGTCCTGTTGATCTACGTAGATGTACTGGCTTTTGTATTTGATCAACCCCTCCGACTTGCTGAGCAGTTTCTTGAACTCGGCCTCATCCATCACGGTATCGCCTATGGCCACCTGCCAATCAAAACTGAACAACTGCCCAAGGTTTATGAATGATTTGCCACCCGCCTTCTTTTTGATTTTTAAACTTGCCTTCGGCCTCAAAATCCCTTGCAGCGATTTCGGCAAGAGAATATCCACATCCAATAATTGAATTGTCGGTATCATCTGCATCAAAAACGGTGCGAACGTATCGGTTTTCATAATAATCGCCTCCTCGCCCTGTGAGTTGATGTGCCCATCCAGCCCCGTTATAAAGGGGCTTAACTGGGTGAGGCTCTGCAAGATTTCATAACGCCTATCATCAAATTTTTTCTGGGTCAATATATCCTTTAGCGAAACACCCACCGCTACGGTAGTAGGTTTGTTGTCTTGTATATTGATAGTGATTTTAAAATCACTATTCGGTAGCTCTTCTACCACAATCTGTGGCTTGTGATTGCCCTGCGTGATAAAATATTTTTGCGTCCAGGCCATTATGCCACCGCTCAACGCTTCTTCACCCGGTTTTTTAAATGCGTAGTTTCCTTTTCTAAAAAATAAATCCAGAAACATATCGGGGAGGGGTAGTTCTTCCATGATATGAATCATCTCTGTGAGAAACAACGACAGTAAATTAAACGCCTGATTCTTATTGATGGCGCGTTCCTTTTTCTTCTCTTCCCAAAGAAAAATCTTAGGAGGTAGAATGCTCTCCAATTTATTTACCAAGTGGCGCACCTCTTTGCTGAGCATGGCCGGCAGCCAGCGAATAGTGAAATCTTTATTTGGCAACTGCACTATTTGTGGCACCACGGCACCCTTGCTTAATAGGTGAATGGAAAAATGCAAGACCGTGTGCAACGAAGCGGTCGAGGGTTGGTAATCTGCAATCTTTGACGAATGAATTTGCGCCATTTGTTTTGCGAAATCCAAAAACGAAAAATCGGTTTCATTTACCCACACCTTGGATTGGTACTGCTCGTCTATGCTGATTTTGTTATTGGTGCGATGTTCAATGTTTTGGCCTTGCTGTGTGGCCTTGATAAAAAGGTTTTCGAGAGATACTTTTCCCTGCACTACCTTTTGGGCGTTCTTCACTACACGTGCTATTTTGCCGGCATATTTTTCTTTGAAGTTTCCAGCGCCCTGGTAAAAGGCAGGAAAATCAGAGAGCAACGCTGTAAGCGGTTCATGTAGTGGCGAGAGTTTGGCGAAAGACAGTTTTTGATACGCATCGTCAGGATTAAATGGTGTCAACTTCTTTTTTGCATCAAAATACAAATCGGCCAGTTTGGGGATTTCCACCGTAGAGGTGTGTACCACTACACCCAATTGACTGAGTTCATCCACCAGGTTTACGTTGTGCAAACTAAAGATCAAGAATGGGTTGTTGTCAATTTCGGCACTTACCTTATACACCACTGCCGCGAGATGCTTGCAAGGCACCGCCCAGTCGGGGCAAGAGCACTGCATCTTAAAGTCTGTCCATTGTTTGGGGAATACCTTCAGCCCCATTCCTTCGGCAATGGTCAACACTTCGGGGTCCAGTTCGCGGTTTAATAATTTGGAGATGATGGTCGGCCTTTTTGCCAATGCCTGTATGAACTCACTTAGCTCAGGATCGAAAAACGGTGGCAGTACAATATCCACATTGTAAGGTTTTGGCCGGCTGCCCGCAACTTTTGCTTTAATCTGGTTCTGTTTGATATCAATTTTTGTGACCGCACCATTGCGGGCATAGCGGCTGCCCCGCGCCAACCTATTTTCGTAGTCAATGTTGCTCAACGAATTGAGCCATTGCTGGCCCCACCAAGTTTTACCAAAGTTTTCGCTCATGAATGTGATTGGTTAGAATAGTCGGCAAATTAAAATAAAATATCCAATGGTGATTTTTAGCCGTTTAAACTAGGGCAGATAAACTCCCTTCAATGTTAGACTGAAAAAAATTGTTAGCAAAATTGGGGGAATGAATTCAAAAAAATTGAAGCCTCCCCGTGCTTAGCTGCTTCGCAGCAGAAGTGTATTCTACCATTGGAAACGGCAATATATTTCGCGTTCACAGTCATGTTATAAACAGCTACTTGATTAAATGCGTTTTGGCTCAACCGGATATCAGCCGATTTACATTCGACCAACATCCACGGTTTTCCGTCTCTGTCAAAAATCAGAATATCGGATCGCTTTTGAAGCTTGTTGTAAGTAAGGCTGCTCTCTATTCGGAAAAGAGATTTAGGATATTTTAATTCATGGATCAGAAAGTGAATAAAATGTTGCCGCACCCATTCTTCTGGTGTCAAAACCACATACTTTTTCCGAATAATGTCAAAAATCCATACTTTGCCTTCCTCTTTTTTGAGCTTCGCATCAATTTCCGGAAGATTTAATTTTTGCATGACCAAAAAGAAAACAACGCTACAACTTTAATTTGTCAAAGATGAAAAACAAAAAGGACATAGTTGATAATTGGCTTCCCCGATACACCGGCCTAACGTTAGAAGATTTCGGCCATTATATTCTGCTTACCAACTTTGATAATTATGTGAAAAAATTTGCCGAATGGCACAACGTGGAAGTGCACGGTGTCGACAGAGCAATGCGAAGTGCAACTGCAGAAGGCATTACTATTATTAATTTTGGAATGGGCAGTCCTAACGCTGCTACGATCATGGATTGCCTTACAGCAATTATGCCAAAAGCCGTCCTCTTTTTAGGAAAGTGTGGTGGCTTGAAATCCAAAAACGAAATTGGAGACTTAATTTTACCCATCGCTGCTATACGCGGAGAAGGAACTTCAAATGATTACTTCCCACCTGAAGTGCCATCGCTGCCAGCGTTCGCCTTGCAAAAAGCGATATCAACGACCATACGAGATTATAACCAAGATTATTGGAGTGGAACTGTTTACACGACCAATCGGAGAGTGTGGGAATGGGATGAGGATTTTAAAAACTATCTGATCAAAGTTCGGGCAATGGCTATTGATATGGAAACCGCCACTATTTTTTCAACCGCTTTTTACAACGAAATTCCCGCAGGAGCTTTGTTGTTGGTATCTGATTCGCCTATGACTCCCGATGGTGTAAAAACCGAAGCCAGTGACAAAGTTGTCACGACCAGCTATGTTGACCTTCATTTAAAAATTGGAATCGACTCGCTGAAGCAAATGATCAATAAGGGATTGACCGTGAAGCACCTTCAATACTGATCAATTAATTGTCAGACGATCGCAGACGCAAGGTGTAGCCCAATAACAACCCATAAGAAAAAAAGTCGACTGTCGTCTGTGCCTTTTGTCCGAGCAAAAACGTGTTCTCGGTGGGTTGTTCAAAATTGGCAAATTGTCTGATGTTCCCCTTGTCGGCCCAACTGAAATTGATTCCAATACTTAAGTCTCTGCGTTCCTGCTTGAAAGTGCCTCCGAGCACGACATGATAAATATTCCAAGATGAAATATCGAGATTGAGAGAATTATTGTTAACGTTTCTTCTATTTCGATCAACGACCCGATCGTCAAAAGCTTTGTCATAAAAAGAATTATTGGTTCGAAACCCTGCACTTAGATTTAGCTTTTCATTGATCGCCCGATCGATTCCGATAGCTATATTCGTGACTGATTTATTAGAGGCATTCAACTCCAAAAATTTCTTGCCGTCCAATGCCAAATTAGTGGGACGTTTGAACAGATTATCTTCGGGCGACATAATATTATAGAGGTCAATCGCTCCAAACCATTCTGCTGAGGCCGCTATAAGCGTTCGGTCTCCCTTGTAAACCAAACCCGCTGATATGGCGAGGGGGCTTTTATAGGTTGTGGCAAGTTGTGTCTGGCGGTCATTCGCAGCAAAGTTGCTACGTACAAAGATAGGAGGCTTTGTAGGGTTGGATTCGATGTTTACCAGAAGATTATTTGCAACAATGTCGCGTGCAATGGTGCCACTACCTGTAATGTTGATGGTTGGCAATACGACCGCCACTCCTGCTGACCATTTTCCTGAAGCAAAAGCAAAACCGATTTTTGGCGCATAGCGCAAGTTGGTGTATTCGATGTTTTGCGCCTCACTGGTACTTACCAAGCTGCCCACTGCATTATTCAAAATCATCCGACTAAGTTCGAACTTGGTGTACGTATGAGAGCGGTACACGAATTGGTTAGAAAGTCCGATCGAAAACTGATCGGTGATTTTATAGGCAATGGCAAAAGCAAGTTGGTTTTCAGAAAGCCTTGTGTTGACCGTAAATTGTCCTACGTAGTCCTCCGCTCCCGGGCTTTCCGTGTCCGACACAATATTCTTAAAATCATTTTCTCGAACATTAGCTTTAAAAACAAACTCGGTTGGAACGATCACGGCATAGCCGAACGTCCAGTTAGACGGTCTTTTCTTTTTTATCAGACCCGAAAGCGTAATGGGTACTGCGGAAAATTGACTACTCGTTACGTCTTGACCTGTGCCTGCGCCATCCTTGGCGGTAATACTTACCACTTGGTAAACGTTAGCGTTGAGCGATATAGATGTTTTCTTTACGAGGCTAAGCAACGCAGGATTGTAAATGACAGAGCTATTGTCTTCAAGTCCGCCCACCGCTGGGCCTCCTAATAATACCGCTCGCGTTCCATACCGATATGTCCAATAATGTGTGTCTTGCGAAAAAGATTGTACAAAAACGAACAGTACTGCTAGTATTGGCAGGAACCTCATGACTGTAAAAAATTAATTCAACCCTTTAATATACCGCAAATTCAAGGTTTTTAAAATATTTTTAGATTTTTATGGGGGTACTTGGCCATACCCAGTACTTGTGGCGTATAAGTTGCCTAGTAGATGAAAAAAGTGCTGTATGAACTTAGAGAACACACAAATTCAAATGCGCAAAGGGATATTGGAGTTCTGTATCCTCCACATTATTTCGCGGGGTGAAGTATATGCTTCCAATATGTTGGATGAGCTAACTTCGGCAAAAATGATTGTCGTGGAGGGTACTCTTTATCCGCTGTTAACGCGATTAAAAAATGCAGGTCTGTTAGAATACAAATGGGTTGAATCAAATGAGGGTCCACCACGCAAGTATTACAGACTTACGGCTGATGGAACACTATTTTTAGATGGGCTAACAGCTACTTGGGACGATTTGGTGCGTTCGACAGAAGCCGTTCGAAATCGACAAGAAGCAGTTGGAAATTGATGATAGCTAAAAGACGTAAAATACAACCCAAATACACTCAGACACTCGATCCTCAAATCAATTAGTATGAAAAAGAACATCAGCATTAACATCAGCGGCATCATCTTTCACATTGAAGAAGATGGGTATGAATCGCTTCGAAAATACTTGGACTCCATCAACCGCTACTTTGGCTCGTTTGAAGACAGCAGCGAAATTTTGTCGGACATAGAAAGCCGTATTGCTGAAATTTTCCTTTCGCGTCTCAATGAAGGAAAGCAGGTTATTACACTCGAAGATGTAAACGGCCTGATCGCAACGATGGGTAATGTAAACGATTTTAAGGCCGCTGAAGAACAGGAGATCGGAAACGAGTCACCCAAAGCCGAGCATAGCCGCCAGGAATCCAAAACTCGTCAGTCTGCTTCTGATACTGCTCACAAGAAATTATTTCGTGATGAAAAACGAAAAATTTTAGGCGGTGTGTGTGCGGGTCTGGGTCATTATTTCAGTGTTGATCCAGTGTGGCCACGGGTTCTGTTTGCCTTGCTGGTTTTAGGCAGTTATGGTGGTTTGTTTTTGGCCTATATCATTTTATGGATTGTCATCCCGAATTCAACCGAACTTCCCGATGATGCAAGCATTAAAAAAATGTATCGAGACCCGGAGAAAAAAGTGTTGGGAGGAGTCGCAAGCGGAGTCGCAGCTTTTTTTGGAGTTGACGTGACTGTAATTCGTGTGCTATTTATCGTGTTTGCCTTTTTGGGAGGGCTCGGTTTACTTCTTTATATTATTCTTTGGATAGCGCTACCGGAGGCAAAAAGCATTACGGAAAAAATGGAAATGCAAGGGGAACCCGTGACGTTATCCAATATTGAATCAACTGTTAAGAAAAGTTTAAACGAAAAAGAGGAGGAAGAAAGCACCCTTGCAAAGATCGTCCTGTTTCCCTTCCGGTTGATGGCTACGTTCATCACTGCGTTGGGCAAGATTTTAGGGCCGCTTGTAAAAGTACTAGTAGAATTTATTCGTGTCGTCTTCGGACTAGCCATCTTTTTCGTAGGGCTAGCGCTGCTGATCATCATCGTAATAACAGGTGGAATTTTGTTAGGTTTTTTCACAACTTCCATCCTGCCCGATTATTGGGGTGGCGATGTTCAAGGATTAAGCTTGCCCACTGAAGCCATAAGAAACACGTTTCCGGTTTGGAGCATGGTGGCTGCGTTTACAGTTGTCTTGATACCAAGCTTAGCCATATTGCTTTCAGGAAGTTCCATTTTGGCCAAACGTTCAATTGTGAATCAGCCAGTGAGTTGGATCATGCTGGGCCTTTTTGTCACCAGTGTACTCGTATTGAGCTTCACTGTGCCAAAAATGGTTTATTCGTTTAAGGAAGAAGGAGAATTTAAAGTAGAAAAAACCTTTGCACACAATGGAAAAACACCCGTTCTAAAACTCAAGGAAGTTGGAATGGACAACTACAATGTCATAGAATTAAACTTGAAGGGCTATGAAGGTTCCGAATTAAAGTTAGTGCAGCGATTTAAGTCACAAGGTTTCTCCCGAAAAAATGGTGCGGAGAATGCACAAATGGTCACTTACTCGGTGTTAGAACAAGATAGTTCGTTAGTGTTCGACTCAAATATTGCTTTCAAGAAGGATGCGAAGTTTCGTGCGCAGCGTTTGGAGATGGATTTATTTATTCCCTACGGCCAAACATTTTTGATTGAAGAAGATCTGTGGCGGATTATTGAAAATGATTATCGCGACTACGATGGCTACCGAGATTCAAACATGAATAAGATTTGGAAAATGACAGACCATGGCTTTGAATGCACCAACTGTAGTGAACCCACCGAAACCAAACAACTTCAACTCAACGATCAGTATGGATTTAAAGATTTTAACGAAATCGAGATGACGGGAATTTTTGACCTTGTCATCGCTCGTGGGGACGCCTTCTCTGTACAACTGGATGGACCGCAAAAGGAGAAAAGAAAGTACGAGGTTGACGCTACGGGAGAAACGCTGGACATTCGGTATCGGTCGCGCAGCAATACTTTTTGGGAGAAGGGTTTTGATTTAGAAGACCGAGTTAAAATCAATATTACGTTACCCCATTTAACCAAACTCAAAATCAAAGGAGCTGGGCAATTCAGAATTCGTGGATTTGATGAAGAAGAAATGGATATCACCTTACTTGGCGCCATGACAGGCGATGCGGATCTTCGCGTGCGTAGTCTTACTCTAGACTTAGCTGGACCAATGGTGCTTCAACTAGATGGAGAGGGTCATTTTTTAGATGCCGAAGTCAAAAAGCTCTCCCAACTAAAGGCGGGGCAATATCAAGTGGAGGATGCGGTAATCGAAGCGAGGGGGATGGGCCGGGCGCGGGTCAACGCATCACAGTCGATTGACATTGATACCGATGCCGTCAGTTCCGTCAAGTATACTGGCGAACCGAGAGTAACCAGAAGAGATTAGACAATCAAAGCGATAAGTTGAATCGGTTATAAGCTTGATTTAGAGTAAACACCTACTCTAAATCAAGCTTTTTCTTTACATTTCAGAAACCAATCTGTATGGATGTAAAGATCAAATTTTTGGGTGCAGCCCGCAGCGTGACAGGTTCAAAGTATTTTCTTGAAATCGGTCACCAAAAAATATTGGTCGACTGCGGAATGTTCCAAGGGAAAAAAGAATTGCGACTTCGCAACTGGGATCCATTGCCGATCAATCCCGCTGACATCGACATTGTGGTAATTACACATGCCCATATTGATCATATCGGCTACCTGCCGCGGCTTGTTAAGGATGGCTTTAATGGTAAAATAATTTGCACGCCTGCCACCGAAGATTTGATGAAAATCATGTTGTTGGACGCAGCCAAATTACAGGAGGAAGAAGCGCTCTTTGCGTTGAAAAAAGGCTATTCAAAACATGAAAAACCACAACCCCTTTTTTCGACAGAAGATGTTAAGTTAGTACTGATGTTGATTGACAGCCATCCGCTACACCAAGAAATTTCACTTAGCCCAACAACTTCTATCCAGTTTTTTAATGCGGGGCACATTCTTGGTTCTGCGTTTGTAGCCATGACGCTAAAAGGCGAACGCGAAACCAAAAAAATGTTATTCTCCGGAGATCTGGGACGTTACGAAGATCCAGTTATGTACGCTCCAGAACCTGCAGTTGATGCCGATGTAGTATTCATCGAATCCACCTATGGGAATCGGGTTAATCCTCAGGTAGATGTAGAAGAACAGCTCACGGCCATCGTTCAAGAAGCATGCGATGCCAATGGTGCACTGGTTGTTCCGGCATTTGCGTTGGGGCGCACACAAACGTTAATTTACTATTTCCGGCTATTGATGGAACAAGGAAGCATCCCCACCCTACCCATTTATATCGATAGCCCGATGGCGATCAACGTAACTGATTTGTATGAGCGCCACGGGGACTTACATAAAATAAAAATCACAAAACAAGGATCACAATTATTGAGCATTTTTGATTCGCCACAAATTCATTTTTGCCACACGCGAGAAAGTTCACAAGCATTGAACGATATTAAGAAACCAATGATCATCATTTCTGCCAGTGGCATGGCAACAGGCGGGCGGATTTTGCATCATTTGACGCATCGCCTTCCTCGGCAGTCTGATACAGTTTTACTAGCAGGCTACCAGGCGGAGGGCTCGCGTGGTCGTAGGCTATTGGAAGGTGAAAAAACGATCCGCATTTTTGGAGAGGAGATTCCAGTCAACTGCCGCGTTAGAGAGGTACATGGGCTGTCGGCACATGCAGACCAGACTGAATTGATCCGGTGGCTCAGTACTATCAAAAAAAGCCCCAAGTTTACATTTGTGACACATGGCGAGTTAGAAAGTGCTACAGCATTTTCTTCACTTATCGAAACCCAGCTTAAATGGAAAACAATGATACCTGATTACCTCCAATCAATGACACTCTTTGAAGGCATATAGGACTAAGAACAAAAACTATGACAAACAGATTGTATTCGCTTGATGTTTTTCGGGGGATCACTGTTGCCGCGATGATCCTCGTCAACAACCCTGGTAGTTGGAATAGTGTTTACCCTCCTCTGCTTCATGCCAAATGGCATGGCTGCACACCTACAGATTTAATATTTCCATTCTTTCTTTTTATTGTTGGCGTCTCTGTTCACTTTGCCTATCAACCCAAGTTGAACGAAGGGCTTACAAAAAAGAATTTGTCCAAAATTCTTCGTAGAACAGTAATCATTTTCTTGTTGGGCATGATGTTGGCATTAGTGCCAACATTCAATTTCTCTTCGGTAAGGATTCCAGGAGTGTTGCAGCGCATTAGTTTAGTTTTTTTGTTTTGCTCTCTGATCTATTTCAAAACCAATTGGCTTTCGCAGATTCGCGTGGCCTTAGTTTTATTGGTAGGTTATTTTGTGTTGATGACCATGGTACCGGTGCCGGGCGTTGGTGAGGCTAACCTCGAACCCGAAACAAACATTGGTGCGTGGTTGGATCGGTTGCTGCTGGAAGGCCACCTATGGTCGCAACGTAAAACGTGGGACCCCGAAGGGATTGTAAGTACGATCCCCGCAATAGCCACAGGATTAATTGGAATGTTAACGGGTCAACTTTTTTCAAGGTTTGAGCAACCTGCTGAGAAAGTAACATGGCTGTTTTTTACAGGAGCTCTTTTAATTGTGGCGGGGTTAGCCTGGGGACTTATCTTCCCAATTAATAAAGCCTTGTGGACAAGCAGTTATGTGCTTTACACGGGCGGAATCGCCATGCAATTCTTGGCTGCTTGTTACTGGCTCATTGATGTGCAGGGGGTTAAAAAATGGTCTACACCTTTTATCTACTACGGCATGAACGCGATTTTCGTTTTTGTAGCATCGGGCTTTTTGGTGAAGCTGTTAACGCGTATTAAAATGGGAGAAGGTGAGAGCGCACCATCCTTGTGGTCCTACTTATACGAAAATCTATATGCCAGTTGGCTCACTCCGATGAATGCCTCTTTGGGCTTTGCATTCACCCTTATTCTCTTCTTTCTGGTCATCCTTTGGCAAATGTATCAACGGAAGATTTTTGTGAAAGTCTGACAACCTTTGATCACAAAAAATCGCTGTTCCGAATGATTAAGGCAGAATTTTCAGAAGTCAATTTCAGCCAATTGCGCATTTATTTATAAATCCATGCAACCCCTTTGCGCGTATAAGCATCTTGTTATTGAATTTGCTTAAATGACTTTACAGATTTACCGAGCGAAAGAAAAAGATTGGATAGAAGGCTGCAAACGGCAAAACCGGGACGCACAGCATGCCCTCTACTCCTTTTTCTCCGGTAAAATGTATGCCCTTTGCTGCCGATACATTAAAGACAAAATGGAAGCGGAGGATGTATTGGTTATGGCCTTTACCAAAATTTTTGAACGGATCGATCAGTACAAAAATGTGGGAAGCTTTGAAGGCTGGATCAGAAGGGTTATGGTAAATGAATCGTTGAGTTATTTGCGCAAGACTAAAAACATGTATTTGGAAATGGACATTGCCGCTGCAGATCGTGAACCTGACTATAGCAGAGCAGAAAGCGATTTAGAGGCAGCGGATTTGCTAAAGATGATTGGCGATTTGCCCACCGGGTATCGAGTCGTGTTCAACTTGTATGCAGTGGATGGATTTTCGCATCAGGAAATTGCAGAACAACTAGGCATTAGTGAAAATACCTCCAAATCACAATTGAGCCGGGCGAGGGCACTTCTGCAAAAAAGACTAGTACAAGCCGACCAACGGCTGGAACAAAAAATGAGCTAATATGGAAAACAGGGTAGACGAACTTTTCAAAAATAAGCTGGAGCACTACGCTTCTTCTCCACCTGAAGGCGCTTGGGCGCGAATTGAGGCCAGCTTGGTAAAAAAAAATAATCCGTTGGTGGTTTGGCGTGTAGCTGCTGCGTTGTTGTTGATGGGCAGCTTGCTTACTGCACTTTATTGGATGCAAAGCGACAATGATCTGAGGAGTAACTCAAGCATGGTAGAAAAGATGGAACCGGAACTAGCACCCAAAGAAATTGCTATACCAGCAGCAAAAACTGAACAGCAAACCGCCACTATTGAAAAACAGCCAAACATCCGACCCCAAACAAAGCGAATTGCCAAAATGGTCGCCCAAGTAGATAGGGGGGCGACTGTCCTGGAAGATCAGCTACCGGTGGAAGTATTGCCTGTTGCAAGCGAACTGACTGTCTCTCCAACAACGGCTCCAGTAGTGGTTGCTCAAACAGAAAAACCGATTGTTTTAGAGCTTACGCTTGCACCAATGGAAACTGTAGTAAACGCTCAGGTAGAAGAAAAAAATAGCGGCCTAAAGAAATTCTTCATCAAAGCTAAAGAGCTAAAAAATGGAGAAAGCGGAATCAACTTAGCCGACTTTGCAAACCGGCTTTTTGCTTCCAATCATAAACAAGATCAAGACAAAAACAATCCCAATTAAAAAAAGACTTGCATGAGAAAAATAATGATAATTAATGCCCTAATCGTGACGTGTAGCGTGATGGCGACAGCACAAAAAAAGGCCGATACCGTGGTGATCAAAGTAGGTGAAGCCAGCAAAGTGATTTTTGCCATTCAAGACAAGAAAGACCTGGAGACATTGAAACACTACAACTTTCAATCATTGATGAACGATATGATTGCCAAACTTGAGAAGAGAGACTCAACGCAATTGGCACAACCTTCTTCGGCTTACCTTAAAGACACAGTTGCAGAAACAACTACTTCAGGAAGTCAAATAGAATCGGTAGAGGAATGGCCTTCCGAAGAAGATAGAAGACGTTATCGTGAAAGCAGCAGAGGCCGTTCCTACAACGATCGTGATCGCAGCAACAACTACGTAAGTTTCCGTTCGCGTAACAGGTCGGGACGAAGAACCTATAGTTCTTTCAACATCGACCTAGGCACCAACAATTTTTTGGAATCCGGAAAATTCCCAGCCGATGCAAATTCAATATACACGGTACGCCCTTGGGGAAGTTGGTATGTCGGGCTAAACTCCATTCAACGTACACCTATTTCCAACAAACTTTTTTTAGAATGGGGGGGTGGGGTCAGTTGGTATAACTTTAAGTTTCAAAACGACAAGACGCTTTTGACAAAAGATGATACGCAGGCCTATTTTAGTTTCGATACCCGCACCGATCTCGATTTTAAAAAGAGCAAGCTGACTGTGGTCTATGTGAATTTCTCAATGGTACCCGTCATCGATTTTGGGGGCAATAGCAAAAAACCAGGTATCTTCAGTGGTCAAATGTCAAGGGGCTTTCGGATGGGACTAGGGCCTTATGTCGGCTACCGAATTGACAGCTACACCAAACAAGTATATGTACAAAACGGTGATGATAAGGTGGAACGTCATCACGACCCTTACTATCTCAACAACATTCGGTATGGTGCGCGACTGCAATTTGGATTTAGAGGAACCGATCTCTTCTTCAACTACGACCTCAACGATCTTTTCGTAAAAGACAAAGCGCCTCAGTTGAATGCATTTACTTTTGGAGTTACGTTGTAATTAATCGCTTACAAATACAGATCCATCATTGATATCTTACGCGGATTAAATCAGAGCCACGAATGCACAAATAAACACGAATAAACCAAAGAATGCATTCGTTTAGTTTGTGTGATTCGTGGCAAGTTTAATCATGGGGTGTAATTCTTGTTTATCACTTTTTACTTAAACGCCTCCCCTTTCGTCAATACCATCTGCTTTTCATCACCGCGCAACTTTAGGTCTTTACTAACCCTCCGTGGGCTTGGCCATTGAAATACCAGCCATACAACCAATCCTAAAAAGTAGATGGCAAACCATTCGCTGCCAGTCAAAAACAAACCGGCCGCCATAAACAGCGAAGTCGCCACGATAGCAGAAAGTCGGATCACAGCTACTGAGAAATATTTTTCCAGTCGCACTCCCAAACTGATTTCTTTGTTGAGCAACGAAAATTTCTTGCGCACCACCAAGTGAACAATCGTTAGGTCTAGTATAGCCAGGACAGGGAATGCGATCAAAATAATCCGCTCAACCAGTTCACTTTGAATCGAGGGGAAAATCCGGTTTGTCAAGAGCAAGTAATAGATCACCAAGAACGTACCGATGGGGATGAACATCATCAGTAAGCAAATATTATACAGCTTGTAGAAGAATTCGCGAAGTGAGCTATAATTCATTTTGGGTAACTTTATACAATCAAAGCTAATTATAAATTACCTTTGTAACACCTATACTAAGTATCTCATGGAGACGGTAGCTAACTTAACTAGAAAGGAACAAGTCATTCGCAGTGCAGCTCAGCTGTTCAGAGAGAAAGGGTATGCGGCTTCATCCATGCGCGATCTGGCTCAGAAATTAGGCATTGAAGCGGCCAGTCTTTATTCGCACATCAAATCAAAAGAAGAAATCCTGCAGAGCTTATGCTTTGATATGGCCACTGAGTTTCGAAAATCACTGGAGGAAGTAGAAAAGCAAAAACTGTCACCGTCAGAGAGGCTTCGCAAAGGCATCATTGGACACATTCAAGTGATGGCAAAAGATCTTACCGCTTCAGCCGTTTTTATGAATGAGCACCGCCACCTCAGCCAGCCCTTTCTCCGTGATTTTTTACTACTTCGCATCAACTACATCAACCGCTTCAAATCGATGATAGAAGATGGAATCCGTACGGGCCAGTTTAAGGAATCAATTGATAAGAAGTTAGCGGTGATGACACTTTTCTCGTCATTGAACTGGATGCCTATGTGGTATGACCCGAAAAGCGACATAGACCCGACTGAACTTGGACAGCAATTGTCAGACATGCTCGTCAACGGGCTCAAAAAAAACTAAAACCTACCAGTTAACCCGAGCTTGAACTGTAAAAAAAGGAATAACCTATTCTCCTTTTTCTTGCTACCTTGAGCCGAAACCTACCACCTATGATCAAATTTATCATCCAAATCTTCAAACGATTTGCCTGGTTTAAGCGCTTCAATGCGAAAGTGACCTATGAACTTCTGGCCAAAAATATTCCTGCCGAAGACTGGCATTTTATGAATTATGGCTACACGCCTACCAGCAGCGAACCCAGTTTAGAAGTAGCCGATGATCCCAAAATTCAAAAATACTCTCTTCAAATGTATCACTACCTCGCTGCAAAAACCGATCTGGCAGGCAAGCAAGTATTGGAAATTGGCAGCGGACGTGGTGGTGGAGCAAAGCATGTCGCATCGCACTTCAAGCCTGCCAGCTACACTGGTCTGGATATTGCCGCCAGCGCGGTGGATCTGGCCAATAAAATTCATAAAGTGCCGGGGCTAAAATTCATTCAAGGAAGTGCCGAAAAAATTCCGTTGGCGAGTAACAGCATCGATGTCGTCCTCAACGTGGAGTCTTCTCACGGGTATGGAAATGTTGATACCTTTTTGAGTGAAGTAAAGCGTGTACTAAAGCCGGGTGGAAAATTGTTGATGGTTGACTTTAGAAATAGCGTGGAGAACATGACTATCTTCCAAAACCAGATAAAAAATTCAGGGCTTCAACAATTGTCACAAGACGACATTACACCCAATGTAGTTGAATCCATCGAAGCAGAGGACGATTCGAAAAAAGAGCGCATCAAAAAACTGATTCCGGCACGTTGGCAAAAACTATTCAATGAATTTGCCGGGGTGGTTGGGTCAAGGTTCTACGAAACGTTAAAAAATGGTACAAGGCCCTATTATCGGTTTGTGCTAACTAAAACCCGATAGTTAACCTTACTCTGCCCTCTCCTATTTTAGTCAAAAGAACCTCGGCTAATACTGGCGGTACTATATCCTTTGCTCCAAACGGATAACTTCAAAAAAGTTAACATCTTCCCTACTTCTTTGTTAAATTGCAAACGATTGTTAGCGGCACACCAAAATCGGTCGAAATCACTTAAATTCTCATGTTATGTACGGAAGTGGAAATACGTTTGAGGTAATAAAGGCAGACGATGTAGCGCAAGAAGATCCCATTTTACTGGCTGTATTTGAAGCGCGGATTGCGCGGGGTGAAAAAATAGAACCGACTGATTGGATGCCCCAACTGTATCGCAAGCAGCTGATTCGAATGATTGAGCAGCACGGGCACAGCGAAATTATTGGAGCCTTGCCTGAAGGAACTTGGATTACCCGCGCTCCTGGTTTCAAAAGAAAAATGGCATTAATGGCCAAAGTGCAAGACGAAGTTGGCCACGCACAGCTACTTTACAGCGCTGCCGAAACATTGGGCAAATCGCGCGAGCAAATGATTGACGATTTGATTACCGGCAAATCGAAATACTCTAACATTTTCAACTATCCTACCCTCACCTGGGCAGATTGTTGTTTCATCTCCTGGTTAGTTGATGCCGGAGCCATCGTGAACCAGCTGGCAAATGCAAAAGGAAGCTATGGCCCTTATTGCCGGGCACTCGATCGGATTTGTGCAGAAGAATCTTTCCATTTAAAATACGGACATCATTGTGTAATCTATTTAGCAAGTGGCACACAAAAACAACGCGACATGTTTCAGGCAGCCTTGAACCGCTGGTGGCTACCGATGATGCACTTCTTCGGTCCTTCCGATAAAATTTCTGTTCACACGGAAATGCTGATGAGATGGAAAGTGAAAATGGGAACCAATGATGACATGCGCAATCAGTTTTTGGATATGTATGTACCCAAGATTTGGGAACTAGGTTTTACTATTCCCGATGCTAACCTGAAGAAAAACGAGGAAACCGGAAGATGGGATTATACAGAACCTGACTGGGAAGAATTTAAGCGAGTCATCAATGGTGGTGGCCCCTGCAATAAAGAAAGACTAGAAGTAAGACGCATTGCGGAAGAGCGTGGAAAGTGGGTTAGAGAAGCGTTGAAAACACCCAAGACCAAGTATGTAATGCCATTGGCATAAATAATTTTCGATTTTAGATTTGCGATTTACGATTTTCTGCTGAAATAGATCAGCATACTAAATCAAAATTCTAAAATCACAAATCTAAAATCACAAATCTTGAACTCCCTAGATCCCCGCGTAACCCGGCTGCCTCTCATTGGTGAAGAAGGAAAAATTGTTCCGAAAGCTTCGCTGGATCAGTTTGGTACGTACGAGGTGTTTGTGAAGCCCAAGGAAGGCAAACCATTTCAGCATGAAGGCATTGTGCATGCACCTAATTTAGAGTTAGCATACGTACTCGCTAAGGAAACCTTTACACGGAGATTTACCTGTACATCATTGTATGTGACAGACACACGCGATGTATTCGTGTCACCCCTAACAGAGGGAGACAAAAATGCTTACGATCAGATTACGCCTTCGGTAGCAACTTCCGGAATAAAAAAACAATTTGAAATTTACCATTTGCCCAAGCGGGGCAAGCAACACATTCATGCCGGCAGTGTGGAAGCTAGTTCACCGGAAGAAGCGATGAGCGCGGCCAAACAAAAATTTAATCAGGGAAAAATAGTTTTTAATATCTGGGCGATTGAAGCCAATAACATCAGATTCACCTCACCTGAAGAACAAGAGTTGTGGCTGACGCTGCCCGATAAAAAGTTTAGAGATGCTGCGGAATACAAGGGAGGCGAGAAATTGAGCAATTTTTTAGAAAAGAGTAACTTTATAAAAAAGTAAGGACATGGCTACGAAAGAAGAGATAAAAAAAGAAGTGGATAAATTGCCTGCTAATCTTTTGGATGAAGTGTACTCCTATTTGAAAAGCGTAAGAGATAAAAATAGCCTTTCAGAAGACGAAGCCAGAAGAAAATGGAAAGAATGGTGGGACGATCCTGAAACAACATTTTCACCTGATTTTATGAACGAGCGTATTCAACCTCGTTTGGAGAATCGAGTAAAAATGTTTGATTGATGGCTTATCTACTAGATACCGACACCTGTATTTTCATCATGAAAAAAGTGCAGGCAATCCAGCAAAAGTTTGGTTCAATAAATCCTAGTCATCTTTTCGTTTCATCAATAACTGTTGCCGAATTGGAGTATGGTGTTTCAAAAAGTAAGCTAGCTGAACATAACACTAAAAGACTTAGCAACTTTCTTTCTCGATTAACCATTTTAGACTTTACAAAACAATCGGCTAAACAATATGGCCTGATCCGTGCTTCCCTTGAACAAAGAGGTATGCCCATTGGAGCAAACGACATGTTAATTGCGGCCATTGCAAAAAGTCTTGACCTTACTCTCGTCACGAACAATGAAAAAGAATTTTCACGAGTCGAGAGTTTAAAAATCGAAAACTGGCTTAAAGAATAGTTAGATGGAAAAACTACCCCTTAAAGAACTTCTCTACAAAATGGCCGATGACCAATTGATCATCGGACATCGTAATTCTGAATGGACGGGCTTTGGACCTTTGCTGGAAGAAGACATTGCCTTCTCTTCCATGGCACAAGATAAAATCGGACATAGCCTGGCACTTTATACCATCCTGCATGAACTAGGTGAAAGTGATCCTGATACGGTTGCCTTCACCCGTAATGCCAACCAATTTCACAACAGCATTTTTATCGAGTTACCCAATCAGGAATATGACTTTAGTCTTATCCGTCATTTCTTGTACGACACAGCCGAAGCATTGCGTTTTGAGTTATTGACTAATTCTACGTGCGAGCCTTTGGCACAGGTGGCGCGCAAAGTGCGAGGCGAACTTCGCTACCATACGCTACATGCTAAAACATGGATGAAGCAACTGGGCTCCGCGACTGAAGAAAGTGTGAGTCGTTTACAAAAATCATTGGAGCAAGCCATGCCCTATGCATTAGGCATGTTTGAAGAATCGCCTTACGAAAAAGAAATAATGGAAGCAGGTATTTTTGAAGGAGAGCAGAAGTTGAAAGAGCTTTGGATGGCGAAAGTAGAAGAGACCATCAGTCAAACGAGTTTGCATTTACCGGATTGGAAAATTGTTCAACCTATAAATGGGGGAAGAATTGGAAAACATACAGAACACCTTCAGCCTTTGCTGGATGAAATGAGCGAAGTATTTAGAATTGATCCGGGGGCGGAGTGGTAAGTATTAGTCCGGAAGATCGAAAGGCGGGAAGTCGGTAAGTTAGAAAGTTGATTTGAGTTTATTATCCATGACTACCATTAGTACATCTGTAAAACAAATTTATGAATGGCTCGAGGATGTCAAAGATCCCGAGATACCTGTTTTGTCGTTGGTAGACCTGGGGGTGATTTCTAACGTGGAAATTGACGGAGACAAAGTGAGCATCGAACTCACCCCTACTTTTGCGGGTTGTCCGGCTATGGAGTATATGAAAAACGAAGTCATCGAAAAGTTAAAGAGCAAGGGAATACCTAAAGTAGAGGCAACCATCTCTTTCCGGGTACCGTGGTCATCGGAATTTATTTCGGAAAAAGGAAAAAAAGCACTCAAGCAATATGGATTTGCACCCCCTCCTTCCAACAAGCTTTTTACAGAACTGGAAATACTGGAAAACGCCATATGCCCGCGGTGCGATGGCACCGACACTGAAATGAAAAGCCCCTTCGGCCCTACCCTATGCCGGTCCCTTTACTACTGCCATGATTGCAAAGAGGCCTTCGAACAGTTCAAACCGTTGTGAAGAGTAGATGCACATCTTAGTTTGGCATAAAACCTTTAAACTTGTGGTTCGTTTAGCGAACCACATGAGATTATTGAAAAGACCAATTGCCGCAATACCCTTTCTTTTTGGAGGGATGCTATTGATGAGTTGTGGCCGATCTGCCACGATCAACGAAACGACCACCTTTACTCATATTGATTCGCTGACCGACACCTATTTATCATTACAAGATACCTTACTGTATTCTTGGAATGTACTGGTAAAAGATGAGCAGGAAAAAGTAGACGCAATGGAAAAAGCGTTGCATCAATTGATTCAATTGCCAGTCCCGGAAAAATCTCAGCTAGTCACTTTGCAAAGTCGCCTGCAGCAACTAAAGCAACTGCGCATCACACAAAAAACGCTTACCAACCCATATGTGGTAGAAGAGTATGATTTCGCGACCAGCTCATTGGTAGCCGAAATAGTTGCCCTTTCTGAATCTAACTCTGTGTTGATGCAGAACAAAAACCTCTCGGTGCTGATTGAGAAAATTAAAGTTGCTGAGCAACATACGCCATTATTTCGATCTAGCTATGACAGCATTGCCTTACTGTTTAATACCTTTCTCGAGAAGAATGAATCTTCGCTGAAGGAGATTGATAAAAGTGGTCCCCTTGAAAAGAGGCCATTGTTTAGCGGGGTAGCTGGCAAATAAATATTCGAGACTTTTTGATACCCCCCTGTCACGTTTAGTCTCAGCCTGAGACGGTGTGACAACGCCAAAAAAAAATCGAGGCCGCAAGCTTTCACCTTCAACCTCGATTTGTTAAGTAACAATTACCAATCAACCAACAACGACCAACGAATAACCATCAACGATTTCAAATTACCATCTCTTCTTCCGCTCTCCCCCACTGGCGCCACCGCTGCTGCGGCCACCGCCTCCACCGTACGAACGGCCACCGCCTCCACCATAGGAGCGCTTACCTTCGCTGCCTACTTTTCCTTCTCCACTTCTGCTGCCGCCATCAAACGAACGTCTCTTGCGTTGGTAGCCCACGCCACCTTCGCCACCACCACTTCTCTCACCTCCGCCACTGCGCTCGCGTCTCTCGCCACCACCTTCTCTGCGCTCGCCTGTCATTTCTAATCTTACTTTACGACCGCGAACTTCTACGCCTTCAAAGCCTTTCATCACTTGCTCGGTCACATCCTTTTCTAATTCAAAGAAAGAGAATGCACCTTTCAAGTCAATCTTGCCAATCTTTCCTTTGTCAATTTCACCATAGTCACAGATCAAGCCAAGCAAATCGCCCGTCTCCAATCCATCCATTCTGCCGATGTTGATAAACACGCGGTCACCACTCGGGCGACTGTCTCTATCACGGTCATCGCGACCGTACCGATCATCACTTACAAATGATTTCGTGCGATCTGATTTATTCAAGTCACGTGCATCGCGATAATACGCTAAGAAACGATTGAACTCAATCGAAGCAAAACGCTTGATGATATCTTCTTTCGATAAGTCGATCAGTTCATGATATACTTCCGGCAAGAAGCTGTCAATCTCCTCTTCGTTCACCTCTACGTTGCGCATCTTGCGTGTCAGCTCCATAATCTTGCGCTGGCACACCTCATCACCCGTAGGGATCATGATTTTGGTAAACCTGCGCTTAAGTGCTTTTTCTATCTGGCTGATCTTGCCCATCTCTTTTTTAGAAACGATGGCCAACGAAATACCCTTCTTACCGGCACGAGCCGTACGGCCGCTTCGGTGTGTGTAGTACTCCATCTCATCAGGCATGTTCATGTGAATCACGTGCGTGATACCCGTTACATCTATACCGCGAGCTGCCACATCCGTAGCCACCAACATTTGTAATGTTTTGTTCTTAAAACTCTTCATCACACGGTCGCGCTGCATCTGCGTTAAATCCCCGTGAAGGGCATCTGCATTGTAGCCATCTTTCATCAAACTTTCTGCTACCCGCTGCGTGTCAATTTTAGTACGGCAGAAGATCACCCCAAAAATATCGGTGGTGTAGTCTACCATTCTTTTCAGCGCCTGGTATTTATCTCGCTCGTCTACTACAATGTATTGATGGTCGATGTTCTCGTTGCCCTGATTGCGCTCGCCCATGGTGAGCTCCTGCGGGTTGTTCATGTAGTTCTTCGATATCTCGCGCACCTCGCGGGGCATCGTAGCCGAGAAGAGCCACACATTTTTTTCATCAGGCGTGCCCGACAAAATTTCGTCAATTGCATCTTTGAAGCCCATGTTCAACATCTCATCGGCTTCATCCAATACTACGTATTTGATCGTGCCCAGACTTACCACCCTGCGTTCGATCAAGTCAATCAATCGGCCGGGCGTAGCGACAATAATCTGAGCGCCTCTTTTTATTTTTCTAATTTGATCTGATATACTCGCACCGCCATATACGGTTACGATGTTCAGGTCTTTCACCGACTTGCAAAAGTTTTCTAAGTCAGTAGTAATTTGCACACTTAGTTCGCGTGTAGGCGCCAGAACCAATGCTTGCGTGGTGCGGTCTTTCACATCGATCAGCTCGATCAACGGAAGGCCAAACGCGGCAGTTTTTCCAGTGCCCGTTTGGGCTAATCCGACCAGGTCGGTGTTTCCTTTCAACAAAACCGGGATGGCTTGTTCTTGAATGGGCGTTGGAGTTTCAAAGCCCATTTGGCGGATTGCCTCCACCACTTGCTCCGAAAGTCCCAGTTCAGTAAATGATCTCATTCGTTTCTAATTGTTTTTTTTGGTCTCATGGAATGGCTCACTAAGCTGCACCTCAACACTGAGCGCAGTGTGTAACCATTTCATTAAAATTGTTTATGTGTAAAAATTAAGGCGCAAAGGTAACCTAATTAATTGGAAGTGATATTATTAGCTCAATCAGCAGCCCCAAAGGGTAATCTGCTGTTGAAAGCAAAACCACCCCTACTTTATTCGGAAAAGGAGAGTTTATGCAAGAATGGTCCGCAAGCCGGAAAGTAACAACTGGGCGTGACCCTTGCCGAGGCGGCCGGGTCGCGCTGTCGCTACTCGCCACCTGCCGCACATTCCATTTCGGGCTCAAACAGGCCGCTCCATCGCTCACGCTAAAGTTTCAATAACCATTTATCCCGGATTAAAAACGGGGAACCCCCGTTTTTTCAGAGCAATTTCTGGCGTAAATTTCCAAAAAACGACTGTGGCCTTCAACGAAGACTCCCGTGTAAAAATCCCAACCATTCTGCATCTGTGCAGATTGGGCTACACATACCTTTCGTTGAACAAGGCCAAATGGGATGAGACCAACAATATCTTCCCAGACATTTTTAAGGAGAGCATCAGCAGAATCAATTCCGACCTCAAATTAACGGCAGGCGATCTTACTCGGCTTTTCGATGAAATCGCTCTTTCATTGGAGAATGAAGATCTGGGCAAAGTCTTTCATGAAAAACTGCTAGATCAATCCGGTGTTCGCCTGATCGACTTTAAATACTTTGATAACAACTCCTTCCATGTTGTTACAGAGTTAACATGTAAAAAAGACGAAGAGGAATTTCGTCCAGATATTACTCTGTTGATTAATGGAATGCCACTGGTGTTCATTGAAGTAAAGAAGCCGAATAATCAAGATGGCATTCAAGCGGAGTTGAACCGAATCCACAAACGCTTTCAAAATAAGAAGTTTAGAAACTTTGTCAACATCACTCAGTTGATGATTTTCTCCAACAACATGGAGTATCAAGAAGATTCCCTTCAGCAACTAGAAGGTGCATTCTATGCCACCACTGCTTACGGTAAAGTTTCACTTAACTATTTCCGTGAGGACAAAGAAAGCAATTTTGACCTGAACAAAATTCTGAAGCCTATTGATCAGGATACTGAGAATCTTGTTTTGAAAGACACCAACTATGTGGGTATTAAAAACTCTCAAGAGTTTATTACTAACAAGAATCCTGATAGTCCGACTAACAGAATCTGCACCTCCCTTCTTCAGCGCGATCGACTGGCATTCCTCCTGAAGTATGCTTTTGCTTATGTGAAAAGTGAAGAAGGCTTGCAAAAGCACATCATGCGCTATCCGCAGATATTTGCTTCAAAGGCAATTCAAAAGAAATTAGATGAAGGAGTAAGAAAAGGAATCATCTGGCACACACAAGGCAGCGGTAAAACTGCGTTGGCATACTACAATGTGAAGTGCCTCACAGATTATTTTCAAAGCAAAAATATTATTCCGAAATTTTATTTCATCGTTGACAGGCTCGACCTATTGATTCAGGCAGCTAAGGAATTTAGGAGTCGGGGCCTTGTTGTGCACGAAATAGAGTCAAAGAGCGATTTTGTAAGAGATATTAAGACTACTAGCGTAATTCACAATGACTCAGGTAAACGCGAAATAACAGTGGTTAACATCCAGAGGTTTCAGGATGACCCAAGTGTAACACGTAATGCCGACTATAACCTAGATATTCAGCGAGTTTATTTTCTGGATGAAGTTCATAGAAGTTACAACCCCAAAGGAAGTTTCCTGGCTAACCTGAATGAGTCCGACCCTAACGCCATCAAGATTGGTTTAACGGGCACACCTTTGCTCGGCAGTGATTACAACTCACGCGCCCTTTTCGGAAACTACATTCATAAATACTATTACAACGCCTCCATTGCCGATGGTTATACACTTCGTTTGATCCGAGAAGAGATTGAAACGAAGTACAAACTTGAGATGAAAAAGGCATTGGAAGAGATTGATATTTTGAAAGGCGCAGGCGACAAGAAAAAAGTATACGCACATCCGAAGTTTGTAGAACCCATGCTCAAGTACATTGTAGAAGACTTTGAAAAAGCGCGGGCTACAATGGACGACCCCAGCATTGGTGGGATGGTGATATGTGATTCGTCCGAGCAAGCTGAAAAGTTGTATGAAATATTTCAGTTTAAGTACGCCAATAACAGCATTGAAGAAGCATTACCACTGGCGGCTGAACCGGCACCAAGTTATGCTGAGGATAGAAAGAAGAAATACAAACCTACTTCTGCGGCCATCATCCTGCATGATATTGGCACCAAGAAAGAGCGTGAAGATAAGATTGATTACTTTAAAGATGGCAAGACTGATTTGCTTTTTGTTTTCAATATGCTGCTCACAGGGTTTGATGCACCCCGACTCAAAAAGCTATATCTCGGTCGATTGATAAAGAAACACAATTTACTTCAAGCACTAACGCGGGTTAATCGTACATATAAAAATTTCCGATATGGCTATGTGGTTGACTTTGCCGACATCGAAGAAGAGTTCAAGAAAACTAATCAGGATTACTTCAATGAGTTGCAGGAAGAGTTAGGTGATGAACTTCAGCACTATTCTGATTTGTTTAAAACCCCAGAAGAAATAGAGAAGGACATACAAGAAATAAAAGAAGCTCTTTTTCATTTTGATACAGAAAATGCAGAAACATTCTCTCAACAGGTTTCACAAATTTCGGATAGGGCAGAAATTCTTAAGATCACTCGTGCGTTGAACACCGCCCGTGAATTGTATAACCTTATTCGGCTTTCTGGTAATTATGATTTACTCGACAAACTCGACTTTCAACAGCTTACCGTGTTGGCCCGGGTAGCCAATAGTCGGTTAACAATGATCAATACACTCGAGACGCTCAAGACCGGACAGGAGACGACCAATCTGCTAAACCTTGCCCTTGAAGATGTGATTTTCGCTTTTACTAAAATCAAAGAAGAAGAAATGGTATTGGCCGATCAGTTGCGCAATACATTACAAAGAACCCGTGAAAAGTTAGCTGGAATCTTTGATCAAAAAGACCCAGTCTTTATAAGTTTGAAAGAAGAGCTTGAGCGCCTATTTAAAAAGAAAAACCTTTCTGAAGTAACGCAAGAAGAAATGGAAGCCAATATTAAGGCATTGAACGAAATTTATGCAAAGGCTCGCGAACTGGAACGAAAAAACCAACTGTTGCGATCCAAATATCGGAACGATGAAAAGTATGCCCGCATCCACAAACGCTTGATGGAGAAAGACCCGCTCACCGAAAGCGAGGCTAAGCTCTTTGAAGTACTGAGTAGTCTAAAGACAGAAGTAGATAACCACATTCTCCAAAATTCGAATATGCTGGAGAATGAAAGCTTTGTAGAAAAAATGATTTTGCGATTGGTGATAGAACAGATTAAGAACAAACACCAGATTCCTTTGGATGCTGCTACCTCTAAGAGAATCAATCAATTAATTGTAAATGAATACATGAACGAATTCCTGGGCAGGGCAGCCTGAACTGGGTGATTAATAAATTACGATGAATCCCGAATTTGAAAAAAAGACGAGAGAACTGATCGACAGCCTGAAAAGTATTTGTGCCAATTACGGTTTGGGCAACGATGGCAACGAATTCAAAATCATTACGCAGGTATTTCTGTATAAATTTCTGAACGACAAGTTTGTTTACGAAATAAAGCAGACCGATAAAAAACTGGCTAAGCTTGATGCCAAAGAATTGGATGTGGCATTGCAGAAACTTTCAGCGGATGACTACGAGATGCTTTCCATGCAACTCAATGAGAATACAGCCCGGCTGAAACCCAAGCAATTTATTTCGAGCTTGTTTGCGCGGCAGAACAAACCGAAGTTCGCAGAGATATTCGACAACACGTTGCTGGACATTGCCAAAGAGAACAGCGACATCTTTTCGGTGATGACGGAAACGGGTGAGAAGATTACGCTGTTTGAGAATATCAGCAAGTATGTAACCGACAAGCGCGATGATTTCTGTAAGGCCATCATCAACAAACTGGTGAACTTTAGCTTTGAGAATATCTTTGATGAGAAGTTTGATTTTTACGCTAGCATTTTTGAGTACCTCATTAAAGATTACAACACAAACAGTGGTGGAAAGTACGCAGAATACTTTACCCCACATGCCGTGGGCAAGATCATGGCCAAATGCTTGGTTCAAGGGAAAATTAGAAACGCAACAGTTTACGATCCAGCAGCGGGCTCCGGTCGTTTACTCATGAACGTAGCACACGAGATTGGAGAAGACAAGTGTACGATTTACTCGCAGGATATCTCGCAGAAATCTTCCAACCTGCTTCGGTTGAACCTGATCTTGAACAACCTCGTACACTCCATCCCCAACGTGGTAAAGGGAAACACCTTACTGGATCCCTATCACAAAGACAAAAAGGGCAAGCTGCAAAAGTTTGATTTTGTAGTTAGCAACCCTCCCTTTAAACTCGACTTTTCCGACTACAGCAACCAGTTGAATAGTAAAGAAAACCACGACCGTTTTTTTGCCGGTGTGCCCAACATACCCAATGCCAAGAAAGAGAGCATGGCAATTTACCTGATGTTTTTGCAGCACATTATGAACGCGCTGAATGAAAATGGAAAGGCATCTATTGTTGTTCCGACAGGCTTCTTAACAGCACAAGGTGGAATTGAATTTAGAATCCGAGAAAAGCTTGTTGAGAATAGAATGTTGAGAGGTGTAATATCTATGCCCAGCAACATCTTTGCAACAACGGGCACTAATGTATCAATTCTCTTTTTAGATAAGGAAAATATCAAAGGTAATATTGTTTTGATAGATGCTTCGAATTTGGGTGAAACAGTGAAGGAAGGGAAGAATCAAAAAACAGTACTTAGCAAGGACGAAGAAGATTATATCATAAGTACCTTCAATGGTCATTCTAATATTGAAGACTTTTCTGTTGTCGTTGGATATGATAAAATAAAAGACAAAGGATTTTCATTGAGTGCCGGGCAATACTTTGAAATTAAAATAAAACACTTACCGATAACAAAGGAAGAGTTCAATATTAAAGTTCAGAGATTCAACAGCGGTCTCAATTCACTCTTTCAAGAATCCAAAAAGCTTGAGAAGGAAATTGTTAGCAATTTGTCTCATCTAAAATTCTATGAATAGTCAAAGTAAGTTTAGATTTGATGGAAAGACTGTTCCTCTTGCAAGCCTTTGTATTGAGATTATTGACTGTCATCATTCAACACCAAATTGGACTGAAAATGGTAAGTTGGTGATCAGAAACTTTAATATTCGAAATGGTCGTTTGCATTTAGATAACATATTCTACACAGATGAAGAAACTTTCAAAGAACGGATAAGAAGAAGTAAGCCGGAGCCTGGTGACTTAATCATCACACGCGAGGCGCCAATGGGTGAAGTGTGCGTAATACCTGATTATGTTGAATGTTGCTTGGGACAGCGAATGGTTCTAATTAAACCTGATTCAAAGAAAGTTAGTTCTAAATATCTGCTCTATGCTTTGCAATCAGAGTTTGTTCAAAAACAAATACAAAAAAGCGATAAAACAGGATCAATAGTCAGTAACCTTCGTATTCCTGTTATAAAGGAGTTATTGATCCCAAGTTTTGATATTAAAATCGAACAACGAATTGGAGATATTCTGGATGCTATAGTTTCAAAGATTGAACTGAACAACCGCATCAATGCCGAGTTAGAGGCCATGGCCAAAACCATTTACGATTATTGGTTTGTGCAGTTTGATTTCCCGGATAAGAAAGGGAAACCCTACAAAGCCAGCGATGGCAAAATGGTGTGGAGTGATGAGTTAAAAAGAGAGATACCGGAGGGGTGGGATGATGGACAGTTAAAAGATATTGCAAATATCACAATGGGGCAATCTCCCGCAGGGGAATCATATAATGAAGATGGTAATGGAATGATATTCTTTCAAGGCTGCACCGATTTTGGCAATCGCTTCCCAAGTGTTCGCCAATTCACAACCGCGCCAACTCGTTATGCAAAAGAAGGCGATATTCTACTTAGCGTTCGAGCACCTGTTGGAACATTAAATATTGCAAAAGATGATTGCTGCATTGGTCGTGGTTTAGCTGCTTTAAACAGTAGGGACAATTGCATTTCCTACCTCTTTGGCGTAATGATAAACCTAAAACAAATCTTTGATAGGAGAAATGTAGATGGTACTACTTTTGGTTCAATTACAAAAGATGATTTATTCTCATTACAAGTAGTCAGACCAGATAAAGCAACATTGTTAAGATTCAATGAAATTGTAAATCCAATATTTCAAAAGCAAAATAAAATTGAGTTAGAAAATCAAAAACTCACCGAACTCCGCGATTGGCTCTTGCCCATGCTCATGAACGGGCAAATAAAAATTAAAGATGCGGAGCGTTTGTCATCCGAAGCTCTAACGAAGGATGAGGAGTCCTCCTTCGCTATCGGTACGGAGGATAAATTGGCAAGGGCTGCGGAGCCGGAAACCAACTATCGCAAAAAGAAGTGACCAATGGCCCAACTATTTGACATCACCAACTGGAATGAACAACCCTGGCTCAATACAGGTGGTACTCGGAACAAAAAAATTTATCTCAACCCGGCAGATAACGAACTCTATTATTTTAAGCAGTCGCTGAAGAAGGAAAAAAAGGATTACAAATACGAATTCTGGTCAGAGATCATCGCGTATGAAATTGGCAAGATGTGTGGGTTCAATATCCTACCCTACCACGTGGCTGTGCGGGGTAACGAAGTAGGGTGTATATCAAAGTCCATGATCAACCCCGATAAGGAAGAGTTAGTCGAAGGCGGCAGGTATATTCAAGCTTTCGACAACACATTCAATCCTGAAGATCGGTCGCTACGGAATCAATACACATTTGAATTAATCATAGCTTCTCTAGCATCTTTAAAGCTGGATAAGTATTATTAGCACTTTATCGAAGTCTTGGTCTTTGATGCTCTTATTGGAAACAGCGACCGTCATCAGGAAAACTGGGCATTTATCACTAGCCATACTTTGTTATCAAAGTCTTTGGCTGATTTTGAGTTTTCAATTGAGCATGAGAAATTCCTTGAAGCCGCTCCAAAATTGGTTAAGAAATTTCTTCAGACAGTTTATCTTGTGAGAGGGAAACTGAGGCCAGAGTACAAAAAATTAAGGCTTACCTCTCCCAAGTACACAAAGTTTTCGCCCATCTACGACAACGGTTGTAGCTTTGGCCGTGAGCTTGTGGACGACAGAGTATTGGAAATGATCAACGACCCAACCCTCATTGAAAAATACGTTAAAAAGGGAGAAAGTGAAATTCACTGGCAAGGCAAGAAGGTAAGCCATTTTATTTTGCTGGATAGTCTGTTGAAAGAAGAAGATTTCAAGCAAATGGTGGAATCCCCCATAAAGAGGATAATTGAAAAGTTTGACGAGAAGACCGCAACTGAACTTATAAACCAGGTTGACGTTGAACTGCCAGAAGATTGCGAATACATCAAAATACCTTCGGAAAGGAAGCAACTGATTTGTAAATTGGTAGTTTCGCGGTTTAATTTGTTAAAAGCACTGATCGGAGGAAAGTAAAGTGAAAGAGATAGGTCATATATATCTAAGCTGGCGGAGGGGCCAGGGCGAAAGAAGGCACATTGTTGGTGTTTTGAAGAAGAACATTACCCAGGGTGCGCGCTTTTCCTATCTACAAAAAGGAGTAGATGCCGCTAAGCTGGAAGGTTTTACACCCTATCCAGAGTTTCCGGAAACAACCAAGGAATACACTGATAATGTAGAAGAAATTTTTGGTCAGCGTATTACAAAATCAGAGCGATCTGATATTACAGACTTTCTTGATTTTTGGGAAATTGATCCCAAGTTTAAAGACCAAAAATTCTATTTATTGGCTCACACTCAGGGGTTAAATCCCACCGACAACTTCGAGTTTTTGGCAGACTACAACCCAGTTAAATCACTTCGGTTTCTGACAGATTTGGCGAGTCTTAGTGTGTTGAAATTACCAGCTGGAAGCATTGAAAAAGGGGATAAGCTTACCTACCAATTAGAATCTGATAATCCACACGATAAAGAGGCCGTTAAAGTTTTTAAGGGAGAAACTCTTGTAGGTTACATCAAAAAGATTCACTGCAAAGTGTTTTATAAACCTCGAGCAAGCAAACTCAAGCTTACTGTTAAGGCCATAGAGCAAAACGGTGTTATGAAGCGTGTATTCGTAAAAGTAGCTGGTCAGTAAGAGTCCTTAACCCACCTTAGTTCGTGTCTTCGCGAATCAAGCAAACTCAACCCTCTCTAGCGCAAGCATCTCGCTTGTGCTTCTACTTCTGTGATGGCTGACAAAAGTCCAAGCGTGACGCTTGAACTAGGTTGGGGTGATTTCCGAGTAGAACTAAATGAAGGATTGCAGGTCGGAGACCAACAATAATAACGAAACTTTTTTGATTTTCTTTTTCAGTTTGAGAGAGTGCATTCCTAATTTGTAACTACTCGATTTGCTTACTTTCGAACAGCAAAATTCTATTCCTTTGATTTACTAAAATGATGGATTCGTCAGAGGCTAACACATACTTATACTCAACGCCCACCTCAATTTCTCTGGTTGTTCCTGTGCCCAGGTCAAAGAATTTCATTTTGGTTCCATCTAAATAATACAACTCCTCACCAAAGAAATTGAAATTGTTGATGCCTTTTTTATCGATTTGGTAGATCCTTTTTCCAATATGGCTATACACAGAAATCCCGGATTGTTGATCTAGCAAAAAGATCATGTTTTGGTATTCCCTTAAGTGAGTGTAAACAGGTGGAACCTTAGCTTTTAAAGTATCTGTGTAGAATTCAATAACAACTTCTTTTGTGATTGGATTGACTTTTTTGATAGACGCATCTGCGGCATCAAAAAGCCAAAGCTTATTATCATTACTTGGACAGACCAAAGTCGGCTGAATAGCCCACGAGGGTTCTAACAGGTATTCTTTTCCATTCTCAAAATAACGGCCGTAGATCCAGTATTTTTGGTTTACATGACTATATAAAAAAATGGAAGGATGATACCAGGGCTCTAGCAATGTCGTGTTCTTACCTTTTAAAGTGGCCATTAACTTCCCTTGTGCGTCAAATTTTTTGATCACATTGTTCTTTGACACGATAAAGAAATTGCCCAGCCGATCAACCGTTGCACAGATAACTTCAGCACTCTTAATTTCTTTAATTTTTTTACCGATCTGCTGGCCGTTTACGAAGCAACAGGAAAACAACGTGAAAAAGAAAAAGCAAATTATTTTACTAATTGACATGGCGATAGGTCTTCAAAGCAACTGCCTGTCCGTCAAACTCTGCATAAGTGTTGAAATGAACCCACTCTCCTAAATTGATGTAGCGACTATTTACGCCCACTTCCAGGTCAAGTGGTAAGTGACGATGCCCAAAAACATAGAAATCGTGGTGCGTCTCTTTTTCAATTGTCTTGCAATAGGAGAGCAGGAATTCATTTTCTTCCCCATTGAATTTTTCTTCTCTTTTGGTATTCGCCAATCTGCTTTGCTTGCTCCAAAGTTGGGCAATGCCCATACCTAGGTTGGGATGGATGCGTGCAAACAGCCATTGACAAACCTTGCTGTTAAAAAACATTTTTTGAATTTTATACATAGAATCACCGGGGCCAAGCCCATCGCCATGGCCAATTAAAAAAACCTTGCCGTTGATATGCAGCATTTGTGGTTCGCGGTAAATAACAATGTCAAGTTCTTTGGTAAAGTAATCGAACATCCACATGTCGTGATTGCCGGTAAAGAAGTAAATAGGAATGCCTGCGTCTCTTAACTCGGCTAACTTTCCCTGAAAGCGAATAAACCCTTTTGGAATAGCATGTTTGTATTCAAACCAGAAATCGAAAATATCACCTAGTAAATAGATGCTGTGGGCGTCTCGTTTTATTTGATCCAGCCAGGCAATGATTCTTTTTTCGCGCGCCAAACTGGACGTATAGTTCGGAACTCCCAGATGAAAATCAGAGGCGAAGTATATTTTTTTATCGGGTGGTAGGAGAATCTCCATTGGCTATGTCTTTGCAAAAATAGAAAAAGCCATTCAGAATAGCTGAATGGCTTTTAAGTGTTTTCAATAGAGATTATTCCTTTACTGAATCTGCTGCTGGTTCTTTTGGCGCAATAGTTTCTGCGGCCGGCTCTACTTTTTCTTTGTCTATTCCATTAGTAAACTTTTCATAGGTGGTTTGACCGGCAAACGGACGTTTTCCTATTAATCGTTCCAAGTCAGACTGGAACAAGATTTCTTTCTCCAATAGTTCTTTCGCGATAATATCCAGATGTTCTCTGTGGTGAATCAACAAATCTTTAGTGCGTTGATACGCCTTGTCAATGATCTTTTTTACTTCTTCATCAATGCGTTGTGCCGTAGCGTCTGAATAAGGCTTATTGAAGGTATAGTCAGATTGCTTGGAATCAAAGAACGACATGTTCCCAATCTCTTTATTCATACCATAAACGGTCACCATGCTATACGCCATTTTGGTGATACGCTCTAAATCACTTAGTGCACCGGTTGAAATCTTCTCGAAAATTATTTCTTCAGCCGCACGACCACCAAACGTCATGCTCATTTCGTCCAGCAATTGTTCAGTTTGGTATAAGAACTGTTCTTTGGGCAAATATTGTGCGTATCCCAGTGCAGCTACTCCGCGTGGTACGATGCTCACCTTTACGAGCGGATCAGCATGCTCTAGAAACCATCCTGCTACGGCATGACCAGCTTCGTGATAAGCCACAATTTTTTTCTCTTCGGGTGAAATGATTTTCGTTTTCTTTTCCAATCCTCCGATCACCCGATCAATGGCGTCATGGAAATCCTGCATCTCCACTTCTGTTTTGTCTTTACGTGCCGCAATGAGCGCAGCTTCGTTACACACGTTGGCGATTTCTGCACCGGCAAACCCGGGTGTTTGTGCAGCTAGTTTTTTTACGTCTACATCTTTCGAGAGCTTAATAGGCTTCAAGTGCACTTTGAAAATATGCTCTCGGCCCGCGATGTCTGGTTTGTCGATACTGATTTGTCTATCAAAACGACCGGGGCGCATCAATGCAGAGTCTAATACATCTGGTCTATTAGTAGCGGCAAGAATGATTACCCCACTATCGGTTGCAAAACCGTCCATTTCAACCAGTAATGAGTTCAATGTATTTTCTCGCTCGTCATTCGACCCTGGCATTTGCCCTCTGCCACGTGACCGACCAATTGCGTCAATCTCGTCAATGAAAATAATACAAGGAGCTTTCTCTTTTGCCTGCTTAAACAAATCGCGTACACGCGCAGCACCAACACCCACGAACATCTCCACGAAGTCTGAACCTGATAAGGAAAAGAAGGGCACGCCTGCTTCACCGGCTACGGCTTTCGCCAAAAGGGTTTTTCCTGTTCCTGGAGGGCCAATTAAAAGCGCTCCTTTCGGAATTTTTCCGCCCAGCTTTGTAAACTTTTGTGGTGTTTTTAGGAAGTCAACGATCTCCTTTACTTCTTCTTTGGCCTCTTCCAATCCAGCTACATCGGCAAACGTTATTTTCACTTTGCTTTCGGCATCAAAAAGAGCCGCTTTTGATTTTCCGATGTTGAAGATTTGGCCGCCAGGACCTGCTCCGCCAGTCATTCTCCGCATTAACATCCAAAAGCCGAAAACCAGCAAGAACAAAAATCCGATATTGAAAATCGTATTGGTGTAGTCTACCCTATCTTCCTTTTTAAGATCTACCTTGTCATTGGCACTGAAACCTTTGGTAAGCTCCTCATAGCGATCTTCAAATTTTTCGACCGATCCGATTTTTAATTTATAATGGGGGCCATTGGCATTTAAGCCTAAAGGGCTAATTGTTTTTTCAATTTCCTGCTTGTACTTGGCATTTTGAAGGGCTTCCGCCTTCAGGGTAATCTCAACCATTTCTTCATTCTTAATGAGAACCAGTTTTTTGATATCACGGGAACGCACCATTTCCTCAAATCGACTATCCAGTATCTCGGTCAATTCGCCACTGTTCATGACGCGGCTAATGCCGAAAATCACTACGATCAATGCCAAAATAAGCCAGGTCTGATAGTTCGTTTTAGGGAGTTTTGGGGGATTTATCTTTTTATCTCTCTCTTTGTCTGCCATTGTTTATAAAATCTAAAGTTCAAATTACTAACGTCTGCTGCTGATTTAAGTTCTTAGTCCTCAATTTCTGTTATCTGGGCATCGCCCCATAAACGTTCAATCGCATAAAATCCTCGCTTGTCTTTACGGAAGATGTGGACGACAACAGTGATATAGTCGAGAATCACCCACTCTTTATTGCTTCTTCCTTCGATTTGCCATGGGTTTTCTTTTATTTTCTTGTAGACTTCGTCATCTACCGAACCGGCAATGGCATCTAACTGCTTATCTGAGCTTCCTGAGCAAATGACAAAAAAATCTGCGACTGCATTCTTGATTTCCCTCAAATCCATCACAACAATTTCAGAAGCTTTCTTTTCCTGCATCCCATGTACGATGGCTTTGCATAGTTTTTCTGAGTCTGCTTTCTTCTTTTTTTTGGTCATTCAATTATCTTAGGGTCTTTGGGAAAAAGTAAAGCAACAAATCTAACCAAATTCCATTGTATAAAATCCTTGCCAACACGCTGTTCTTTGGAAAAAACGTGGTTTTCGTGCCAGAATGTCACTCGACCAACACGCTTTTATTAGAACTCTCACAAAAGACGAATCCGCCAGAAGGCACGATTGTAATTACCAACTCTCAAACCCGAGGTCGTGGTCAAAGAGGCAATGGATGGGAGGCTGAACCGGGCAAGAATTTGACGTTTTCTCTGCTGCTCAAGCCGCATTTTATGTTGGCCAAGCAGCAATTTGATCTAACCATAGCCATATCGTTGGGTGTTTTTGATTTTCTTTCGGTACGAATCCCCGAACGAGTAAAAATCAAGTGGCCCAACGACCTTCTTATTGGTGAGAAAAAAATTACCGGAATTTTGATTGAGAACGGACTGGCTGGCGAACAAATCCAGCAAAGCATAGTTGGGATCGGGTTAAATGTTAACCAGTTTTCATTTTCAAAAGATACGGCAACGTCCTTGAAATTAGAAACCGGGCTTGATTTTGTGAATAACGATGAACTCAATTCACTAGTTGAAAAACTGGAAGGAAGGTATTTGCAACTTCGTGCGGGAAGGCGATTGGAACTATTGAATACCTATTTAAGGAATCTGTATAGAGTGGGTGAGGAGCACTCTTTTCTAGCTAACGGCCAAAAGCTCCAGGGTCGCATTGAAGGTGTTGATGAAAGTGGAAGACTAAAGATCCATACAAATGGCAAGGATCGATTTTTTGGTTTGAAAGAGATATCGTTTGTCCATGAATAGGTTGAAGGCCTGGATTCGAAGTTTTTTTGGGTTCTCAAGATCGGAGACGAACGCACTTCTCATTTTGTTACCCTTGATGGTTTTATTGATTTTTTCAGAGCCTGCGTATCGCTACTGGTTTACGAATCAAGAGTTGAGTTTTTCAAAGGACTCACTGCGGCTTGATAGCCTGGTTGCCAAATGGCAATGGGAAAAAGCGGATAGTATTACCGAATCAGTTGATCGACCGCTTTTTAGGTTTAACCCAAATACTGCTTCGAGGGATAGCTTATTACAATTAGGTTTCTCCCCATCGCTTGCTCGCAGAATAGTCAACTACCGCACAAAGGGTGGAGTATTTAAAATCAAAAGCGATTTATTAAAAATGTATGGTGCCGATACGCTGCTCTACCGGAAGCTTTACTTGTTTATCGATTTGCCTCTTGTCGTTGAAAAGAAAATAAGGGAATTCCCCAAGGATTCTTTTCCAAAACGCCCAGCTTTTACGATAACAAAACTGGATTTAAATGTGGCCGACACTACTCAATTAATTACCGTTTACGGTATAGGTTCAAAGTTCTCGAAGCGCATCGTAGAATACCGAGAGCGTTTGGGTGGATTTGTTTCGATGGATCAACTGTACGAGGTTTACCGACTCGACACCACAGCGGTTGGTCGCCTCAAGAAAAAATTCTTTGTGTTGCCAGATTACCGCCCCCGACAAATACTACTTAACAGCGTTACAGAAAAGGAACTAGCTGCTCATCCTTACATTTCTTACAAGCTGGCGGCTGCGGTTGTCGCCTATCGGTTTCAACATGGAAACTTCACATCGATTGAAGATCTTGTTAACTTGAAGTTACTGACCGAGAGAGATTTCCAAAGGATTAAACCTTATATTACCATAAACCCGTAACGTGGCTTCGGACAAAACAAAAAAAATACTGACTAACTACTTGCGGAAGCTCACCAATCTTTCTGCCAGGAATAAGTCAATTTTTTTGCCGCGCCTTAGTGCAGATCGTTTTTTGGATATCCAAACGCTGAGTCAGCTCAATGGTGAAAAAGCATTTTCGATCATTGAGTCTTTGATTAGCGGTAAATCAAAAGTTATATGCCCTGTGCTCGATCCGCGCATGAAAGATGCCAACCTGGAAAGTGCCAGGCTAAAAAAAATTCAACGAGCTGACCATTTTATTTTCGAAGAGTCGGGCTCGAGAGAACTCCATGTAGGTTGGCCATTTGTGCGTGGAAAATTTTCAGATGGTACGTTCGTCCATTGCCCACTTCTCTACTTCCCAGTTGAGCTTAAGATAAAAGATGGTAATTGGTCAATCGCACTGCGGTCTCAAGCTGAAGTGACATTTAACAAGTCGTTTTTGCTGGCCTATGCTTTCTACAACAAAACAAAAATACCCGAACAGTTGCTTGAAGAAACATTTGAAGGTAGTGATGTAGATAGCACCGTTTTCCGAACTCAACTTTACCAGCTCTTGCAGAAAGCAAACATGGCCATTCATTTCAATCCCGATAACTATCGAGATGAATTGACTTTGTTTCGTACTTACAAAAAAGATGAATTTGAAGAAGAGCATCAATCCGGTGAACTAAAGTTATTTCCCGAAGCGGTTTTAGGATTGTTTCCACAGGCTGGTTCTTTTTTGGTGCCCGACTATCAACAACTTTTGGCAAGTGAAACATTTGTTGACTTAGAAGATTTTTTTCACGCGCGGTCGCCCCAGAAAAACGATACTTCCTTAGGCGATGCTTTTCATTTAGTGAAAGAAGAAAAAGTCTATTCCATCCTTCCCATGGACTCGTGGCAGGAACACGCATTGAAAACTTCCAAGCTGGGTCATTCGCTGGTGGTGCAAGGTCCGCCAGGCACTGGCAAATCGCAACTGATTTGCAATCTGGTTTCGGATACCATTGCTCAGGGCAAAAAAGTGCTAGTGGTTTGTCAAAAGCGCGCAGCACTGGATGTGGTTTATGCACGCCTGGCGGAAAAAAGACTGACGGATTTCGTTGCGCTTGTTCATGATTTTAAAAACGATCGCAAGGAGATATTTGAAAAGTTGGCGCACCAGATCGAAAAGGTAAATGAATACAAATCCAAAAATATTAGTTTGGATGCCATCCAATTGGATCGCCAATTTTTTCAGTTGGGTAAACGGATCGATCAGATCACAGAAGAGTTGGAGTCGTTTCGCACTGCACTCTTGAGCGAATCAGATTGCGGAATGAGCGTAAAACAACTTTATCTTACCTGCGACCCACTTCACCCGTCTATTTCATTGAAACAAGAATGCAATCAGTATAAAGTCTTTGAGATCAAAGATTTTGTTCGACAGATTGGTGTGTATTGTTTTTATGCAAAAAAGATAGAGCAAAAAGACTATCCCTGGCGCGAACGAAAATCATTTTCACAACTTCAGGCCAGTGATCGTCAGTTGATGGCAGATTATCTGGAAGAAATACCAGTTTATTTTAGTAAAGTAAAAAGTGAGTTCTTAAAGCACTTCAATACACAATTTGATTGGGAGCAATGCGAAGCGCTTATTGATAAACGACTGGATGCCATTACGATCAAAGTATTGATTGCGAAGGAAGAACGCTATCGCTATTTTCAAAAGATGGTGCCTGAGTCGGAGGATGAGACTAGCTCATTGTGGCTGGCCAATATTGAGCGCGTTATTATGGCGTGTTATGAAGGTGTAGGAATTGAGAAATCGGTGCCGGCTATTCAGTTAGGCCAGTTGCAAGTTGCGCTGCACCGTAGCATGAAAGTGCGCAGAAGTTTAATTGGACTCATTCGATGGGAGTTGTTCTCAAAGGATAAATATTTAGTTAAGCGGGCATTGGTAGGCAATCAGCTTGACAGTACCAAGGAGGGGTTTAGGCTGCTGGAGCAAAAGCTCGATCACCGGCTAAATCTGGAACACAACCTTTCTAAGCTCAAAGTAAAAAATTGGCTTATTGAATTTCCCGAGGGGACGTCAAAGGTGGAGATGGTGACTTGGTTTGCCGATCAACAAAGTGCGATCAAAGCAAAAACAATTTTCAAATCCATTCGAGGCATGGGCAATTTGATTTCGCCTATAGGAACAGAAAAAGAGGAATTCATTGGAGCCTTGGAAACACTTTTTCAGGTAATCGCTCAGCTACCCGGTAAAAAAGATGAGTGGTTGCGCTATTTCTTGTCGTCACAGATTAGTGACCTTACACAAACTGGTACCCACCATGATAAACTTCGAAGCGTGCTTCTGGAGGATTTTGATCAGCTTGTTGAGTTTGACAGATTAGAGGAATCGTTGACAGAGGAGGACCGCGCTATACTCAATAAACTATTTGAGAAATGCCAGGCGTGGGACGAGGCAGCGATGATCGAACTCTTTAAAAACAGTATTTACTTAGCTTGGATTGATAATCTTGAAGCAAAATATCCATTGTTGAGAATGGCTTCATCGGGGAAAATCGGACTGCTCGAAGAAGAACTGAAAGAGCTGATCGTTAGTAAACAGTCAATCAGCAATGAGATATTACTGCTTCGTTCGCGTGAGCGAGTGACGGATGATTTGGCATTTAATCGGTTAAATAATCGCGTGACCTATCGCGACTTACTTCATCAGGTTACAAAAAAGAAAAAGATTTGGCCGTTGCGGAAAGTGTTGACTGATTTTGAAGACGATGTTTTCCGGTTGCTACCTTGTTGGCTGGCTTCGCCCGAATCAGTGTCGGCAATTTTTCCAATGAAAGAAATGTTTGACCTGGTCATTTTCGATGAAGCGTCACAATGCTTTGCAGAACGTGGCATACCCGCACTCTTTCGAGGCAAGCAAGCCGTGGTGGCGGGCGATTCACAACAATTGAAACCAGGCGACTTTTTCCAGTCGCGCTGGGAGGAAGACGAAGAACAGGCGGAGCCGGATACGGAAGTAGATTCACTGCTAGAGTTATGTGATCGTTATTTGCCCAATGTTCAATTGCAAGGGCATTACCGAAGTAAATCACTTGCGCTAATCGAGTTTTCGAACAAACATTTTTATGGAGGGAAGCTGCAGATGTTGCCCGAGTTAGCCGTTGCGAACAGCCGAGAACCGGCTATTGAGTATGTGAAGGTAGAAGGAGTTTGGGAAAATTTTTGCAATGAGATAGAGGCTATAAAAGTCGTTGATCTGATCGTTGATTTAACAACAACAGATCCGCGAAAGAACATTGGAGTGATTACATTCAACGCACCACAGCAATCATTTATTCTGGATTTGTTGGAGGTGAATTTTGCGCGGCTCGGGAAAGAAATGCCTCTGACTCTTTTTGTGAAGAATATCGAGAACGTACAGGGCGATGAGCGAGACATTATTATTTTTTCAGTAGGCTATGCGGCCAACAAAAAGGGAGTAGCTTCTACTCAGTTTGGTAGTTTAAACCAACAAGGAGGTGGAAACAGATTGAACGTTGCCGTCAGCCGTGCCCGTGAGAAAGTGATCGTGGTAACCAGCCTGTGGCCCGAACAGCTGATAGTGACCGAGACAAAAAACGAAGGGCCGAAACTCTTAAAGGCATACTTACAATTTTCACGAGATGTTTCGCAAGGGGAATTCCAGCCACGCGTGGTAACCGAAGAGACTGGTCGCTTGCATTTGAAGCATAAAATCAGAGATTGGTTTGCTAATAGGGAATATGCCGTTGATTGCGATCATTTGCCTTACTGTGATTTGACCATGAAAAAAAATAATCGATTGATCGGGGCGCTACTGACGGACGATAACAACTATGTAGAAAGTCTGTCAGCTAAATCCATTCATGCACTGGTTCCAGGCGTACTTGAGTCAAAACGTTGGCCATTTTTGCAATTGTACAGCCGCAACTATTGGCAAGACAAAGACCGATTTTTTAATGAGATTAGAAAATTTGCGCTTAACAATTTGAAAGAATAGACCAATTGTAAAGATGCATTTGTTTTTCTGTCACATCATTCTGATATTAGGATTGTTGGTCGGAGAACAACAATAAAAAAATCTACCACTCCGAAATATTTAAAAAGGAGAATAACGACACTATTTTTTTATAAATTTGATGTATGAATAACACAAATTTAGCGATACGACATAAATTGTATGATTTCATCCGCGTGGCCGATGACAAAAAATTAAATGCCATTTATAATTTGCTCGAAAATGAGATAGAACAAACAGCGGAATGGTGGAAAGACAAAGGATTTGTGGCTGAACTTGACCACCGCTACAAGGCTCTTGAGAACGGGACAGACAAAGGATTTACATCTGCAGAGTTGAAGAGCTCTGTAAGCAAACTCCGGAAAAAGAGATAGTGTTAGGGTAACTCTTCGAGCAATAACAAAAAAGCAAAAACTATGAAGGAATTGATATTAGCATTTGTTACTGTGTTGCTTCTTCTTAGTTCACAGAACTTGAAAGCTCAAGGCCAGTTATGGGGGACGACAGTGACAGGAGGGACCAATAATATAGGCGTGATTTTTAAAACCAATGGCGATGGTACTGGCTATTCAGTGCAAAAGAGTTTTAGTGGTAATTCAACGGGCTCGAATCCACAAGGAGATTTAACTCTTGCAAGTGATGGAAAACTTTATGGCCTAACGTCCAGTGGTGGCGCAAATAACGTGGGAGTCATTTTCGAGTATGATCCAATTGCTAATAGTTATTTAAAAAGATTTGATTTTTCACTCAATTCAACTGGCTACAGTCCAGGTGGTAATTTAATCCAAGCTGCTAATGGAAAATTATATGGCATGACGGGATTTGGTGGCCAAAATGGTAGTGGTACAATTTTTGAGTTTGACCCAACGAATAACGCTTTTGCAAAGAAATTTGACTTTCTACTCTCATCAAGGGGCGGAGCTCTTTATGGTAGTCTTGTTCAAGCGGCCAATGGAAAGCTTTATGGGATGACCACATTTGGCGGGTCATATAATAATGGAGTCCTTTTCGAATTTGATCCATTAAATGGCAACTATGTTGAAAAGTTTGAATTTATTTCTGCTTCTTCTGGCGGACGCCCATTTGGAAGCCTGATGCAGGCTTCCAATGGAATGTTATATGGTATGACAAGCCAAGGAGGAAGATCCAATAGCGGGACGCTTTTTGAATTCAATCCTTTGAACGGGGTCTTTTTTAAGAGACATGATTTTTCAGGAAGTGAGTTTTCCCCACGTGGTAGCTTAGTTCAGGCATCTAATGGAAAATTATATGGTTTGGCTTACAATCTATTTGAATTTGACCCTTCAAATGGAAATTTTGTTGTTAAAGTCAATAACCTAGGGACGGGAGGATTTATTTTTTCGAATTCATATAACAACCTACTCAAGTCCACCAATGGAAGGCTGTATGGGGTAGTGCCAAATGGAGGTGCTAACAGCCTTGGTTATATTTTTGAATTTAACCCAGATGATGGAACCTATTCAAAAAGATACGATTTTGATATTCCCAACCGTGTGGCCTTTGCAAAAGGTGGACTTGCACAAGCCACTAACGGTAAGTTATACGGCATGACAAATTCTGGTGGCACAAACGGTGTTGGAGTTCTATATGAATTTAATCCTGCTAATGGAATTGTTGCAAAGAGATTTAATTTTCTTGGCTTTACAAATGGGGCTAATCTTTATGGTGGTCTCATTAAAAGTTCTAATGGAAAATTCTTTGGGATGACTTTCAGTGGTGGAGCAAATGATGATGGTACTATCTTTGAATACGATCCCTTGAATGGATCATTCATAAAAAGATTTGATTTTGATTATTATACCAATGGTTCAAATCCATATGGCAGTCTTGTCCAAGCAGCAAATGGAAAACTTTATGGACTTTGTAGCTTCAATAAAGGTGGATATGGTATTATTTTCGAATATGATCCTATAAATAGCATTTTTTCAAAAAAATACAGTTTCGATGTGATAAACGGGGCAGACCCTGCGGTGAACCTAGTTTTAGCATCAAATGGGAAGCTTTATGGCATGACTCAAAATGGAGGAGCCAATGGAAATGGGGTTCTGTTTGAGTATGACCCTTCAAATAGTGTCTTTGTTAAGAAAATAGACTTTACTTCGTTTTCTTCCGGGGCGCGTCCATCTGGAAGTTTAACCCAAGTAATGGATGGGAAAATTTATGGTTGCACGACTTATGGAGGCACAAACAATTCGGGTGTTCTTTTTGAATTTGATCCATCAACTGGAATTCTCTCAAAGAAGTTTGATTTTATTCCTGCCGTAAGTGGATCTTTTCCCGAAGGGAGGCTAGTTGAAACACCTTCTGGAAAACTTTACGGTATGACAAATTCAGGCGGAGCAAATAACGCAGGTACCATTTTTGAATTCAATCCCACTAGTGGAGATTTTAATAAGAAATTTGATTTCTCTCAGGCGATATCTGGAGCTTTTGCGAGAGGCAGCTTGACTTTAAACCCTAATGGGAAACTCTATGGAATGGTTCCTAGCGGTGGAACAAATGGTTTGGGGACATTCTTTGAGTTTGACCCTTTAAACGGAAACTTTGTAAAGAAGCTGGATTTTGATGGGACAAATGGCGGACGGCCTTGGCATGGAGATGTAATATTTGTTACTGATAACCAAACAATTACGTTCAACTCGCTGCCCTCTAAAACTATAGGTGATACCCCATTTGCGTTGAGTGCTACGGCCAGTTCGGGTTTGCCTGTAAGTTACATAAGTGATAACCCGCTGGTGGCTACCATAAGCGGCAGCACTGCTACCATTGTGGGCGCAGGCACAGCCAATATCACCGCCAGCCAGGGAGGTAGTGGATACTATAACCCGGCTCCCCCTGTCTCTCAGGCATTGGTTGTAAAGCAAAATCAAACCATCACCTTTGCCGCTATCCCTGATAAAACCCTTGGCGATGCCTCCTTTACATTATCGGCCACAGCAAGCTCAGCGTTACCCGTTACCTACACCAGCGCTTCTGATAAAGTCAGTATCAATGGCAACCAGGTTACTTTGCTGAAAGCAGGCCGTGTTACCATTATCGCCAACCAGGCGGGCAATGCCAATTTTAGTGCGGCTACTCCGGTGGAACAAATCTTCTGCATTAAACCTGTTAAGCCAACCGTTACCATTAGCAATGCGAACAGCGAAGCCCCCACGCTCGCCAGCAGCGCCACTTCGGGCAACCAATGGTATTTGAATGGGGCAGCCATAATCACTGGCACGGGTGTTACCCTAAGCGTTACTGCCGCAGGGGTGTACAAAGTACAGGCCTCTGCCGAAAATTGCACCAGCGCCTTTTCTGCCGACTTCCCCATAATCATCACGGGCGATCTCCCACAAACTTCGTCCATAGAAGTGTGCATTTCCCCCAACCCTGTGGAAGGGTTTGTGGAAGTCTATGGCCTACAAGGCGAGTTGAGTGGCTGGGCTCTCTTCGACATGAGCGGGCGCACGGCCACACTGGCCTTTGAGAAAAGTGACAATCTATATTTTGCTCCTGTCAGGCACCTAAGCAAAGGAATGTATGTGTTACGCTTGCAACAGGAAAACAAAATCTACCAATTGAAGTTTGTGAAAAATTGAAAATGATGACAAAGTATAAGCTTACACAAATAATTAGTTGTCATTCGTCTGGGCAAAACCTGCGTCAAAGTGGTGTTTGATCTCTCTATCGTTGGTCTCCGACCAACAATCTTACGAATCCCAAGCCATGCCAACTAATTAGTTGGGTATCGATTTCAGGAGCTGGTCGAGTTCTTTGTTGGATAGATTTTCTTTTTCGGACTTGTCGTAGATGGAGAGCAGGTAAACACTAGCATCTGTCTCCACAATATTTGTAATGATCCTTGCCCCGCCCGATTTGCCTTTTCCTTTAGAAGCGATGGAGATACGGACTTTGAAACAACTTTTACCTATGGCCGTTCCCTGTTCCGGGTTTTCCTTGAGTTCCTGCACTAGTTTCAAAAGCTCCTTCTTGAGCGAAGCGTAATTTTTAATAAGCCTTTTGGCTTGCCTCTCAAATACGTCAATGGTTTTTACATCATAACTCATTGAGGAAATCTTCAGCTTTGCGGGCTTTCTTTTTGCCGTCCCTGATCAATTTCATTTCTTCTACCGCCTCCCTTATTTCTTCCATCAGCAACGCCTTGGCATCGGTGAGTGGCTTAGCCTTCACATAAGAAATGCTCCTCAGCACATCCATTAAAGAAGCTGCCTTGCTGTCGGGTATGTCCAATAAAATTTTCATTGCGTTTTTTTACTGTTACAATCTAACTACTCTATGTTTGGCATTCTCGATCAGGCTATTCTGTACTTCAATGTTTCTTTAATCAAAACAACGACAAAAGTAGCAATTCTTTACGTAAGACCCCACTGGTGTTGCTATTGGCGGAAAATTCCAATTGTTGGTAACCCTCCTCGCTGACGCGTGCTTCCACTCAGTTAGCGCTCGTTTTCACACGCTGCCAGCAGTGAGCTAGGAGAATTTGCTTTTAGCAGTAAACAAAATCCCTCTGATAGTTTAGAAACTACCAGTGGGATTTTCACTGAAAGGTTTGATGTTTATTGCTCAACTCCTTTCTTTTCCGCTATCTTCTGCATGGCAGCCTCTTTCGTCAGCTTGCCGGATGAATAGTCTTTCAGAACACTATTTTTAACAGTTAGCTCAAGCGAAGAGGGAATTCCACAGCCGACACATCTTGTTAACTTGATGTTGAAGATAAGATTCTCATCATCTTTCAAGCTTTTCAGTGTTCGCCCGTATTCGAGCATGTCCTCTTTGATACTCTTGGCAAAAAGTGGGTACAGTTCTTTTACCTTTTCGTCCCTTGTTTTTTGATCTATCTCATTGAGGCTGATGGTAGGCATTGCCCAAAAATCATCGTCTTGTTGATTGCTGGAGTACACTTGCATGTAATAGATGACACCAAAATCTTTGAGCCTCTCGTAGTACGTGTTGCCCTGCGTGAAATAGGTTTTGGAAAGGTCACTCCGGTAAAGCCGATTGAAGATGCTTGCCAGTAATTCAAGATCGGGCTGCAGCTCATTGTCCAACTCGCTGTTAACCACTTTTATTTTTGTCATCAACTGATCGCGCGTCATTTTGTTTTGCTTGTACTGTGTCAGGTCGCTTTTGTTAGCTTCTAGCGACAGATAGGTGTTACCTTGTTGATTGTCGAATTGGCCAAACCAGAAGCGTTCATTTTCCCCGCGGTTGGTAACCACAACTCTTTCTGTCGGAGTAAGCTGACCAATTAAGTCACTGTAATCTGCCACAAATTCTTTGATGGCATTGATCACCTTTTTATTTGATTCCTCACGCAGACTATCGCGGTCTAGTCTTGAATTTGTTCTTTTCAAACCGGCTGCACGTGGTGCTTTTGGGGCACGGGCAACCGAACCTGCAATTGTAGTAGCTCTATTTTTTTGTTGGCGAGCCACTTCTCTATCTCTTTCCGCTTGTTCTTTGTGGTTCTCAGCTTGTTGCCGATCGATTATAGTTACTCCATCTTCGGGTCCATCGCTGAACGAATAAGAGAAACTACCCTCACCATTAGACCATGACATGGCCGGCATATCAAAACCTTGCATCCAAACACCGGTTTGCAAATTGGGAATGGTGAATGTGACGCCATAACCTGCTCGGTAATTTCCCCTTACTTCAATCGGGAAAAAGGAACGCTTGTCGAATTGTTGTTTCAGCAGCGTACTTAGAATGTTTTCTGCTACTTCAATATCGCGCTCCATGCGCTGCTCGTCTAATTTTTGGGCGAATGCACCAAAGGAAACTAACACCATCACTACGATCACCGCCACCATCACTTTTCTTTCTACTCGTTTCATATACTTTTATTTTAATGTTCTTGTTTTAATTACTGTTATCTTTTTTTCATTGACCATCGACCATTACCTAATAACTATTCTTCGTCTTCCCCACCGGAGTTGAAATAATACTAGCCAATATCTGTTCTGTTTCTTGTTTAAATTGATCGGTGTTCTTTTCAATGCTGTTCACCCGTGTTTGTAGAATCATCAAATCTTGTCTGCGTTGCTCTTTCAGGTATTCTGAGAAATCGACTAATAACCCCTCGGTGTATTTCTTTTGATCAGCCGTAGAGAGTTGGAAATAGTCTTTCATCAATTTGAGATTTTCATTTTGTAAGCTGGCTACAAAACCACGCACCTGTGCTTGCGAGGCATCGGCAGCTCCTTTCATCAGTGCATCAATCTTTTTTGAATTCTGATCTAAATTCTGGCGTATCGATTGGCTTAACCTTTTTTGATCTTCTGTCCAGTTAGCAGTGATTACTTCATTGTTACTGACCAACGAATTTTGAATCATTTCTTTTACCTTCTCTTCTGTAAGTGAGGGCTGCGTGATTTCTTTTATTGGTTCTTTTTTACCATTGAAGTTGATCGCCAGCTCGCCATTAGAATAGCTAATTTCAGTTCCCAAAAATTTACCTGCCACCATCAGGAAAAGGAGAGATGCTGCAATACTCATCACTGTTTTGAAGTAGTTCGACAGCCAGAGCGGTTTTACATTGGCATCATCCATGAAAAGGGGTGGAGCAATCACTTCCTGATCTTGAATATGGGAAATCACTGTTCGCAATTCTCCCAAGCCTTGTAGTTTTTTTAGTTCTTCGGGATGTTGTTGCAAATAGAGTTGCACTTTTTCAGCTTCTGTGGCAGTTAACTCACCGTATAGGTAAGCCATCAACATGCCTTCGTCTGTTTTATAGTTCATAGCCAATGGTTTCTTTTGTAATGTTTCTTTTCTCTAAAATCTTTTTCAATCCGTCCAGGCCGTAATACATTCTGGATTTTACGGTGTTCTCTGAGACGTTCAGTGTTTCAGCAATTTCGCGGAACTTCAAGCCTTCATATTCTTTCATAATCACTACTTCCCGTTGCTCTACACTCAATTCCATCAAACATTGCTGCAGCAGGTCTGATAGTTCTCCATGCCGTAGTTGCCGTTCTGGATTTTCTCTTCTGTGGTGACTTTCTTCCCATCGATAACTTTCTTCGCCCTCACCCGGCTTTAAGTCATCCAGTGACAACGCCCGGTTTGTTTTGCGTTTGCGAGCTTCCTCTCTGCAGTAGTTGACCGCTATTGTATAAATCCAAGATTTAAAACGCCCGATCTCCTGTAACCCTCCAAGATTTTTGTGCATGCTGATAAATGTCTTCTGCGACACTTCCATCGCCAGGTCGTGGTCGAAGAAAAACTTATAGCTGAAATTGTAAATCCGTTTATACCACAATTGCACCAGCTTGCCTTGGGCACTCTTATCTCCTTCGCGGGCCCTGGCGATGAGGGAATCGGAATGCATCATAGCTATGTCGAGTAGAGTTTCGGCCACAAATCCCAAGTTTTAGGCTATTTCCAACTGGTTGTTGCTATAAAGATGGGGGATTGAAAGGAATAGTTTCAACTTCGAGAAAAAAATGTTCACCTTTTCCACACACACTCCGAATCAAACGAAGAGTTAATGAACGTTCGATCAATCAAAAAATCAGACACCATTCAAAGTGAAAGAAGTCCAGCCCATCTCATACAGGTACTACTCAATTGATTCTTTGTTTCTGTGGGCGGCTGGCGGGCTCATTCGCTTTACTCCTCGTGCCCTGCTCGTGCCTTTCCACCTCGGGGTGCCGCTTCTATCCCTGCCGCAATATGGGTTTCTATTCGAAGCTTGTCTTTTTTTTTCGCAGTGGCGGCTGTTTAGTCGACTCCGACCAACATGTATAGAATTGTTCCGACTTAATTATCTAACATTGTACTGAACCTATTTTTAACTCCTTCATGTGAGTGTAACTGTTATCCTGATCTGCATTACTGTAGCCGTAAGTTTTTATTCGTTCAACAAGCCCGAATTGCTGGCACGGCTCATGATGAACCCTTACTCAATACATACGAAACGCCAGTACTATCGGTTTATCAGCTCCGGATTCATTCATAAAGACCACACTCACCTGTTGTGGAACATGTTCTCCTTCTACTTTTTTGGTACCGCGATAGAGTCTGTGTTAGGGGCTTTGTTTGGCGAAGCGGGCATGTATTACTTCATTGCCTTATACCTCACGGCTATTGTTGTCTCTGATATCCCTGCTTACCTCAAACAAAAAAACAACATACATTACAATTCGTTGGGTGCTTCGGGAGGAGTGGGGTCAGTCATTTTTGTGTTTATCATTTTTCAACCGTTGCAGTCAATTTGCTTATACTTTGCACTGTGCATGCCCGGGTTTGTGTTTGGTGTGGGATACTTGATCTACACGTATTACCAGGGAAGAAAAGCAAACGACAACATCAACCACGATGCACATTTGTATGGCGCTGTGTATGGATTTCTTTTTTGTGTGGCAGTATATCCTGCATCATTGCCAAATTTTTACAAAAAAATAGAGTACTGGGTGTTGTCGCTTTTTTAGTAGCGTTTCAACGACTTTTTTTGATCGAAGAATCCTCGTAAAAATAATCATCAAATTTCTTGTTGCTGAGGTGCGAGGTATCTTTTAGAATGGCAATCACCATCCAGATAGTAAGAACTGATACGACCAGAAACAGAAAGACCACAACGGCAAACGCGATGGGTAAGGCGGCCATCACTGTATACACCAACAAAAGGCCGGTGGTGATACTGATCAAGAACTCTGTTTTCTTTCGCACGCTTTAGAAACAGAAATCAGGAAAAAATGTTCCGCGCGGTTTTTCCTTCAGGCCAACGGAAAAAAAATTCTCCTCCTAGCCCCCTCACCCGTGGTTCGTGTCCTCACGAAACACAACTGCATTTAGTTTGCTTGATTCGTGAAGACACGAACCAAGGCTAAGGGTTTTTCCTTCAGGCCAACGGAAAAAAAATTCTCCTCCTAGCCCCCCCACTTAGTCACCTACCATTTTGGAAGGTAACAAAATCGATACTTACCTGTAGGCAACTTTCATCTCACTCGATGGTGAAGAATACCAACGAAGGGGAGGAGATCAATGCACGTTAATGCAAAAATTTTAATTTCCCTTCTTTTGGTTCCTTAAATGCATCGCACATCTTCAAATATTGTTCCATTTCATCCATGCTTTCGTGATTTAGTGTGGAACTAAATTCGAGTGCTCTTACCATCATCCTGATATAGGGATCAGCAATCTGTTGACGTGTCAATTTTCTTAAAGCGCCCATGTAATCTTCACGGTACACGGTTGGAATAATAATTTTGGACAGGCCTTTGGAGGAAAGCTCTGCATTCATCATCACGCGCGCAATTCGGCCGTTTCCATCCATAAATGGGTGAACTTCGCTAACTAAAAACATCATGTAAACTGCTTTTGCAAAAGGATCTTTCAATAGGGTGTACCAGTCAAAGCCTTTTTTCAACGTACCATGTACCAAGGTCCAATCCACAAATTCTGTATTACCAGCTCGGTTATTTCTGTCTTTAAACTCACCAGGCTTTTTGGATGTACGTGAATGTAAAAGCACGCCATGGCGGTTTCGCATCAAGTCAAGAAACTCAGTGGCCGTGGCTGGACAAACAGACATTTCCTTTTTGCTAGATACAATGCGGTACGTTCCTAGTATATCATGTGAATCTTCGTCCCTCGCAGGTAACGGTGTTTCTGTCAGTATTATTTCTTTGGCCTCACTTACGGTAAACTCGGTTCCTTCAATGTAGTTTGAAAAGTAGCCTTCAAAGAATGCAAATGTTTTAAACTGGTTAAGCGAATTCGATACTTTATGTTCTGGAAATACTTTACCTGCCAGCTCTTCATACAGGCCTTCAAATAATTTTATCCTTGCAGGATCAAATGGCTCACCTAGTGATCGGGCTATCCCGGCGGGAGACGTTAAGTTCTTTGCTTTTCCGGTAGTCAAAAGGTCACTGATCAACTGGTTTAGTTTTTTGAATTCTTTTTGCATTTTCAGAGGTGTGGAAATTTCGTTCGCTTTGTCACGTAAAGTATTCAGGCCCTGTTCACCTCTTGCTCTTATAATAACTTCGAGTCTTTCTTCAATTTCAGAAATGGGTAAGTTTTTCGATTCCTGACCTTTCTTTCTTGTCTCCTGTAGGTTTTCCAGAAACGCCCTTGCTTCCTGTGACGCAAAGAGATTTTCAAAAAAAGGATTATCACCCTCTATTGGCGAGGGGCCTTTCAGTAGATGTACCGTTATACCTGGTAACGATACGTTTGAAGTATAAGAATAAGTAAGAAAGATATGCCCTTCAGATGTTGGTTTAAATTCAAGTGCGCTTCGATGGCTTAATTGTGCATCTGGAAACAAGCGTGCTAAAATGCGATACCAATTTCTCTTTATTATTGCAGTAGGTTCCTCCTCCAGATTTGATGTGTAGACCCGAGGCGCCATTTTGCGAATCGATTTTTCTTTCAAGAGGGCAGTGATTCGCCTTGACTCATTCTTGTCTGAAGAGGCGAATATGATCTCCTGGATTTTTGAGGGGGTATTTTTTCCCATTAAGTCAGTTATTTTTACTCAATTTGGGTAATATTTTATATTAATTAGAACATTTGTGGTTAAAATTTCATATTAAATATCCATTTGGAATAGTTAAACCCAAATTATGCATTAGGAATGCATAGTTTGCCCAGGGGGTTGATGATCCGACTGAGGCGGATGTCAAGGTTAAACCTCGTGACGCTTTCGGTCAGAGTCAGACATTTATCGTCTGACCTGACAATGAAAATCACCAACTTGGTTTTCTTACTTGGGGCTAAATCGACTTATTTCTTAACCGGCCATAGTTTGCTGCCTGGTTTCCAGGCGGGCGCAGCAGCGCCATTGGCCACTTTTTCTACAAAGCCATAAAAAAATTCGTTGAACTTGGCCGCGGCACTCCAGTCTATCTTTTGCATCAGATCATCTTTTGGGGTGTGATACCCTTCACGATACCACTGCCGGTAGATGCGCTCACTTTCACTGCCGGGCTGAAAACCAAATACAAAGTTGATGGCAGGAATACCTGCTTGCATAAAGTTCCAGTGATCAGAACGCATCAATAGCCCACGTTCTGGTTCCGGGTCGTTCTGAACTTTAATCTGTAAACCCGCTGCCACTGCGGTTGCATCATCACCGAGTGTAGTCTCATCGAGTGCATGCACGGTGAGTAACTCCAGCGGAAAAAGTGGACGCAGTTGATCCAGATTGATGTTTGCTGCGATGGTTTTTTTTGGCATCGGCAAGTGTTGCACCAGGTAGCGCGAGCCAAGTAGTCCCTTCTCTTCACCGGTAACGATAGCAAATATTAACGGCCTGTTAAATCCTTTTCCTTTTCGTCTTTCTGCCAATTGAATGAGCAGCGCTACATAGGCAGCGTCATCGAGCGTACCATTATAAAGACTGTCGCCTTGAACGGGTTCACCATACCCATACCCATCCAGGTGTGCCGTGAGCACGATCGCTTGATTCGCCAGAGCAGGATCTGTGCCGGGCAGGCGCCCCAGGATGTTTGGCGAGTTTACCAGTTGGTGTTTTGTAGAAAAGCTTGCCTGCAGGCGATCGGGTACATCAAAAGAGGGCAAAGGTTTACCCGCGCTACCTAAGGCAATAAGCTCCTTCGCGTTTTGTCCGCTGCCTTCAATTAGGTTGCCTAAGGCATCAGCATTGAGTCTGAAATTGAGCAGAGTGGGTTTAACATCAGCCGCACCGGCCAGCGTAAATCTCCTGCTATAGGCAAATGGCCACCGCGGAGGTTCAACAGTAAAACCCGGATCAGCGATGACGATCACACCCAATGCGCCAGCGTTAGTAAGTACACGCATCCGATCGGCATTCGTGGGCAGCCCTTCGCGATTGGCACCATGACAGATCACTAATTTATTCTTCACATTACGGGTACTGGTAGAATCGCAATAGCCGCAGTAGGTAATCGGTGCATCTACTGATGCGGAAATACCATTGGGCGAAGCATATACATCATGCAGGAATTGGAGCGGCCGACCACCCACCGTAATCGTGGCCTGGTTGATGGCCGTTTCCTCCATAGGTACATCCTGAAACCAGGTGCCGTTATCGCCCAGCGGTTCGAGACCGGCAGCTTTGAAACGCTCTGCTACTAAGGCAGCTGCACGTACATAGCCGGGTGAACCCGTATCGCGACCCTCCATGGCATCACTTGAAAGTTCGGTGGTGATCTGCCACCACGCGCGCGTATCATCATCCAATGCGGAGGAAGACTCACCCGATTTTTTACAGCCAGTAATGACCACGAGAATAACGAAGAACCAGGGTAGTGTGCGCATAGGATAAGGTTGAAATTAACGGTAAAGAAAATTAATACACGCTCAATCTTTCATCTTTGTCGTTGGTGAGGCAATCCTTTGGATACGTCCAGCCCGTAAAAGTGTTTGTACTCTTTCATAAAATTTGGTATAATCAATCATAGATATGAGCTTCTTTGAAACCTTGACAATAGGCAGCGAGCCTGAATTTCTATTTGAAGCACCTCATATCAACGAAGTGCCCGTCTCTATCTAAGGATGTACCTGAAAGTACGGTTATTGTTATAGTGCACGTGCTCTTCGTGATTGTAGTTAACAATATTTCAACATTACTCACAAAAGAAAACAGAAGCAAAAAAGAAAACCTTACTATTGTAGTTACTAGGTGTCAAAATAACTTAGTGCAAGTCTAACGGTGATTGTTGGTCTCCGATCAACAATCACTCATTTAGTTTTCCTATAAGATCGCCCCAATTTCATCTGACCTTACAACATCCCTATCTTACTCCTCGTACATCTCTCAAATTTTGTTCAATTTTGAACTTTCTTCCGGTTAAGCCCAGATTTTGCAATTGGCTGCAAAATTTCGGTTAAAAATGAGAGGCAGCAGCACCAAAAATAAAGCGGGAGCAAAAGTGAATTTTATTGCGTTGGGTTTTGATGCGAACCTTCAAAGAAATAGTTGTAACGCTTACAGATTAATAGGTATGCGTTTTTGGAGAAAGATTAATTTTTGATTGTGATGAATAGTTGGTTAAAGACCATGATTTATTTTGCCTTACCATCGACTCATTTCCAAGGCGAGAAAAGGTATTAAGAGAAGTAGCCGATCAAGCTAAACTTGAGATGAGCTAGATATGCCATTTGGGTTACATTTGGGGATTTATTTACATTTACAATTCAATTGCTTTAAATTATGAGGTACACGCCACCCGTTCAGGTATCAGTAGTATTTCTTTTGGCTATCTTGTGTGGGTCAATTAGCTCCTCGGGTCAAAATACGCTCAACAACTTAGGTTTAACCGCTGCGACACCCTCTACTGTGGCGTTTAGTATGCGTCAGCTAAGTTCTTCCTACGCAGGGCCGGCTTTTAGGCTACGTAGAAGCTCAGACAGTGAACTCCGAGATGTGTATTTTGATGGATCGGGTACAATATCTCTTTCGTCACAAGTAAGTTTTGCCGGAGGTGGGCCTGCAACTGCAACCACATTAGGTACATGGGTCGGAGCAAATTCAGGTACGGTGGCGATATGGTATGATCAAAGTGGGTTTGGCCGGGATGCTTCTCAACCTACGTCTAGCTCTCAACCACGTTTCATCAATGCTGGAGTTATTGAGCGGCAAAATGGAGTTCCCTCTTTATATTTCACTGGCTCTAGCTTTCTCACCCACAATTCTTTTCCAACAACTGGTTTTTCAGGGTTCTCGGCAAACGTGGTTGCAAAGTGGACTACAGTTGGAACTGGTATTGGCAACATTCAAACGCTTTTGGATAACAATCATACTGGGGCGCAGGGATTTGCCATCCAAGACAGACCAGACCTAACCGCCAGACCCATCACTTTCGGAATTGCAGCCACGCCATCTGGTGCCCTTGTTCAGGACAATACCTTTACGGGAAATGGTAGTAGTCGTATTCTTACATTCACAGCAAACAACACTACTGTTTCTGGATTTAGGGATGGAAACGCTCTAACAACTGCGTCAATATCCAGCACCAATTACATTAATCAAACCAGATTTGTGATTGGTGCTTGGTTCAACAATGGCTCGATCGCAAGATATACTACCGGCAATATTCCTGAAGTCATACTATTCCCATCTACGTTATCAAATGCAAATAGAATAACACTGGAATGTAATCAGAGCGCCTACTATGGTGTTTCACCCATGGGTGCGACCAATACAGAATTTTATATTCAGGGTACACCCGCTAGTTCTGCTTGTAACACAACTGATGAACAAGTAGTCTGGAAAAATTCCGACTTGGTAAACACTCAGGCTACTGGAAACAATTTAGTAAAAGTACAATCAAATAGCGTATGGGACGGAGGGGCCGCTTCGTGGAACACGGTCTCCGATAACGGATACTTTCAGTTCACAGCAACCGAGACAAACACCTTACGCATGGCTGGGCTCAGCACCACCAACACGGACGCCAATTATACAACCATTCAATATGCCTTTTATTTGCTCAATAACGGAACAGTGAGAATTTTTCAATCCGGAGTTGACATCGGGGCCTTTGGAACATATGCCACCAACGACATCTTTAAAATTGCTGTCGAGGCCAATGTGGTCAAATATTATCGCAACGCAACGCTCCTCTACATCAGTGCCATTGCCCCATCATTGCCAGGCACATTTACCGCCACAGCCACCAATGCAGGTGCTACTCCTGCTTATCAATGGAAATTGAATGGCGTCAACGTAGGCATCAATAGCCCTTCTTACGCCAACTCCTCTCTCAACGACAACGATGTGGTCTCCTGTGTGCTTACGTATTTAGGAGTTTGCGGCACAGCTACCGCCACTTCCAACGCCATCACCAACAAAGCCGTGCCAGCACCAACAAGTATCGACTTTTACATCACCGGAACAGCGGCCGCATCGGCCTGTAACACGGTCGATGAAAACGTGGCCTGGAGGATCACAGATTTTCGCAATGTGCAAGGAACAGGCAACAACCTGGTGAAAATAAATGCAGATGGCTCCAATGGCGGATGGAACGGGGGTGCCGCTTCCTGGAACACAGTCTCCAATAACGGATACTTTCAGTTCACAGCAACCGAGACCAACACCTTGCGAATGGTTGGTCTGAGCACCACCAACACAGACGCCAATTACACAACCATTCAATATGCCTTTTATCTGCTCAATAACGGGACGGTGAGAATT
>VYMD01000003.1_pt1 | contig 182244 bp, 153 predicted proteins | sample 5115311 | NCBI WGS metagenome assembly VYMD01 (sample SAMN12291779, study PRJNA351875) | freshwater metagenome | isolation source: freshwater lake | place: USA: Michigan, Wintergreen Lake | collected 2013-08-08
AGTTACATTATAGGTTGCCGCTGCTACACTTGTACTTGCATTGAAATTTACACCAACAGGTGTTCTACTACAGACTGCTGCCGGTGTTTGTACATCAACTACAGGTTGAGGATTGACATTGATTGTAATATCTGTGCCCGCCCCTGTTGTGAAATTACAGCCTTGATTATCGGTGACAGAATATCTCAACACAAAAGTAGCTACTGCTGCTGTTGAGTTTGCGAAATTAAAGGCTGGCGTAGCTGTTGTACTTCCTGCTGTTAACACCGTTCCTATCGGTGTTGCAGGAGGAGTCACCACTGTCCATAAATGGGTTGTGTAAATCCCCGAACCACCCGTTGGCTTACCATCCAAAAATAAGTTAACACCACTACAAACAGTTGCGTTTAACCCACCCGTTGTTGCTGTACCTGCAGTTGATCCATATAAAATTCCACCCCCTACCTGGCTAACATTTATGGTAACAACAGCTGTTGCATTACAACCATTGTTATCTGTTGCTGTGTAGGTGAGCACATAAGCACCGATCTTATTTACCCCTAACCCGTTGGCATCAAAAGTTGGATTGGGCAGTGTTCGGTTGCCCAGTATAGCATCCATCTGAGCGTTACTCAGAGAGGCAATGATGGCAGGTGCTGCTCCAAAGTTTTCATCAAAACTACCCGTCCAAACCCTGCTGGTAAAAGACCCGCTCGTATAGGTTTCTGTAGTCGTCAAAGGCAATGTATTACCGGCACAAATGGCTTGCGTGGAAGCACCACCGATGGAAACCGTAGGACCCCTTACCAAAACAGAAACAGTGAAGCTAGCGCCAAGGCATGTGCCCGTTGTACTTGTTGGTGTTACTGTGTAGGTAACTGTTTGATCAGCGCCTGAGGTGTTCACCAGTACATCGTTGATAGTAAGCGAAGTATTAGCTCCCAGTGACTCCCCCGAAACATTGACATTGTCAACCGCCAGCCAGCTGAAACTAGAGGGTACTGAGTTGCCCAAAGAATTAATATTTTGTGTTTGGAGATTGTATCCCACACTCTGAGAGCTGCAGATTGGAGTAGCCGCGGCATCTTGTCCTACCGGAATTGGATTAACAGTTACAGTCACCGTAAACGAATTTCCCAAACATCCGCTTGCGCTAACAGGGACAACTGTGTAGACTACGTTGACAGGAAGACCTGTCGGATTGGTGAAGGCATCGTCCGCCAGAGCATTTGGAGCCAGGCCGTTGGCTACTGCCGGTCCTCCGGCAAATGGGGTCAATCCGTTGAGGTTTAAGATAGTTACGTTATAACTTGCTGCGGCCACGCTCGTGCTAGAATTGAAATTAACTCCAACAACTGATTGACTACATACACTTCGGGTTTGAATGCCTACCACTGGCTGTGGATTAACAGGAACCGTAACCATAAAAGTGTTGCCTACACAACCAATAGCACTCACCGGAGCCACCGTATAAATTACATTTACCACACCACTGGTAGTATTATTAAATGCATCATCGGCCAATGCACCGGCTGCTAATCCATTTCCTACTGCGGGACTGCCAGCGGCTATTGTAAGCCCATTTAGATTCAATGCCGTAATATTATAACTATTGGCTACAACCCCGTTTGTGCTTGCGCTGAACGTAACTCCCACAGGTTGGGTGCTGCAGACGGCAGCAGTTAGCTGATCAGCAACCACCGGTTCTGGATTAACCGGAACTGTAACTGTAAAAGGATTCCCCAAACAGCCGGCAGCAGAAACAGGCACAACAGTGTATATCACACTCACGGAGGCATTGGTAATATTTGTAAAGGCATCATTAGCCAAAGCTGTATTGGGTAAACCATTTGCTACAGCTGCACCTCCGCCAGATACGGTTGAACCATTTAAAGTTAACGCTGTCACATTATAAGTGGATGCCGCTACACTACCTCCAGAACTAGCACTGAAATTGACGCCCACCACTGCATCGCTACATATTGCAGCTGGCGTTTGATTGAAAACAACCGGTTCAGGTTGCACAGTAAAGGTTACCGTGAAGGGATTCCCTAAACAACCAGTGGTAGCGGCTACGGGCACCACTGTATATATCACATTAACATTTGCGTTAGTTGTGTTAGTATATGCGTCATCGGCAAGCGCTGTGTTTGCCAACCCATTTGCCACTGCGGGGGCACCTGCCGAGGCCGTAAGGCCATTAAAATTGATATTGGTAACATTATATGTTGATGCCGCGACTCCTGAACTGGCTCCAAAATTTATTCCTATTGCTACATCGCTGCATCGCGTTTGTGTTTGGTTCGCTACCAAAGGCTCAGGATTAACGGGTACGGTTACAGTAAAAGAGGCGCCCACACAGCCAACGGCACTTACTGGCGCCACCGTGTACACTACGTTCCTTGGTATAGTAGAAGTATTGGTGAACGCGTCATCTGCCAGTGCAGCAGCAGCCAAACCCGTTCCTATACCAGGGGAACCTGCCGAAATAGACATTCCTGTGAAGGTCAGCGCTGTCACATTATAAGTCGCGGCAGCAGTGCCATTGGTGCTGGCGGCAAAATTTACTCCGAACGGAACGTCACTACAAATTGCAGATGGTGACTGATTGCCCACCAGAGGAAGCGGGTTAACAATCATTTTTACCTCAACAGGCGAACTTTCACACGCGTTAACGCCTGTATTTGTTCGTGTAGCCCAAAGCGAATAAGTCCCTATTGTTCCCGCCATTAATGCCGAGCGCATAGCCCCTTGGGCTCCTGAAGTTGAAAGATTACCGGTGCGGAAAAACCGACAATTTGAACCATAGCTATTGGTCAATAATACCCCACCTGAAGAGGGATCCCCGAAATACCAATTTATAGATGTACTTCCGGCCACGCTTGCTGCCGTAACTTCAAATGACAATGCTTGATTGGGAACTGTAATTGAGCCGCAGGCAACACTGGGTGGATTAATTGACGTGCCAGAACAGAAATTCTTGTCAACACTAACGGGGGTAGAAGGTATGGGGGTAATCTCAATAAAATTTTCGACAAACTCCTGATTTCCTGTTACAGCTATTCCATCGTATTGATTACAGATATTCCAATATTCTAACTTCACGTATAGCCTTTGCCCAACGGCCTGACCAGCCGGTGACGTGGTAAAAATCGTTCCCATAAAGGCAGTTCCGGAGGGTGCTGTAACACTGGCAGGAAGATTAATAACACCATTAAAATCCGCCGACCCGGTAGTTGGAAAATAATTTGGCGCTAGCAACGCTCCCGCAGAATTGGTTATTGGAACTGTTGCCCCTCCAAGAGATGCAGGCAGCGTAACAAAAACATTGGGAATATTACCACCTGCATAATTTTGACTTCCATAAATGATTCGGATATTCCTAGTCAAGTCATTGGCTGCATTTGCTTCAACAGCGGCTCTACAGTTTAGATTAGTGGCATCATTGAACATCATTCCTACATTGTTACCTAAGCACACAAGTTTTGAACCAGGAACAAATTCTGGCAAATTTAATGCACCAGTATTTTTATTATCCGTATCATAAGATGGAAATAATTGCTGTTCTATTTTAGAGCCGCAAGAACCCAAACCAGAGAAAAAGGGAGTGAGATTAGCTATGAATTCGCAGCTTGTTGGAGCAGGCAATGAGTAAGTTGCCGGGTATGTATGTGTTGGTTTTATGGTTGCATAAGCAACAGGTTGCGTTGATAACTTAATTCCAGCAGAGGCAAAGGTCGGGGTTGCCCCACCTAGATTATCGGAAGGAACAGAGTTTGTATTAGTAGTAAAACTATCGCCCCATGCTACACTTAAAAAAAATATATTGCCTGCGTAAGCAGAACTATTTCTATACACCAAACTTACCTCATAAGTCCATCGGAAAAAATTCATATCCACCGGAGCACAGACGTCATTGGCCGAATAAAAACCCCTGCTAAGAAAGTCTATATCACCACAACTAGGAATGTAGTTGTTTACAGCGGTAATAGCCCCTCCGGTGCCGTTAACAGGTGCTCCTCCAACTACGGTTGTCAAAGACCCAGAAATATTTGTAAAACTTATTTGAACTAATTGCCCAGGTAGAATATAATTTACCCCAACCCCGTTTACTGTGGAAGGTGTAAAGAGGACTCTAACAGTGGTAGCACTAATTCTAGTTACCGACTGGATGCCAACTGGCGTTCCCCCAAGTGTAACACTCCAGTCGCTAGCTGTTGCCGAACCTGTAATAGCTTGATTGAATGTAACAACTATACTGCGCTGATCTGGAGACTGATAAGTCGGGTTAGGAAGTGGGCTTGCTTGCCCAAAAGTTTCGATTGTTTGCTGTAAAAGTCCAATAAAGACAAAGGGTACAAGGATAAATCTTTTTTTCAAGCACAACAGCCGATTCAAAGGGGAAGTAATATCCATAGTTAAATTTAATACATAACTTCCATCTCTATACTGAAAATCAAATGGGTGTAACCAATTTTTTTGATTTCTGTGAATTACAAACTTACTCACAAAAGTCTGAATTTAAAATAATTTCCAACTATCTCCACTAGTTTCTCAAATCCCCTACCTTTGCGCCCGAAATTTTTAAGAGAAGAATGTCTTCAGGCACTAAATATATCTTTGTCACGGGCGGTGTAACTTCTTCGCTGGGGAAAGGAATCATCTCGGCTTCACTCGGTAAGTTGCTTCAAGCCAGAGGCTTTACGGTAACTATTCAGAAATTTGACCCTTACATTAATATTGATCCAGGGACTCTGAATCCATACGAACATGGCGAGTGCTATGTGACAGACGATGGTGCGGAAACGGATTTAGATTTGGGGCATTACGAGCGTTTTTTAAACGTCCGCACCTCGCAAGCCAATAACGTGACCACCGGGCGCATCTATAATAATGTGATCACCAAAGAGCGCAAGGGCGAGTATTTAGGGAAAACGGTACAAGTAGTGCCGCACATCACCGATGAAATCAAGCGCAATATGTTTTTGCTCGGTGAAACAGGACAATATGATTTCATTATTACTGAGATTGGTGGCTCTGTAGGTGATATTGAATCATTGCCTTTTGTAGAAGCAGTTCGTCAGGTGCGATGGGACCTGGGCTCGAATAATGCGCTCGTGATCCACCTAACGCTCATCCCCTATTTAAGCGCAGCCAAAGAATTAAAGACCAAGCCTACTCAGCACTCTGTAAAAGAACTGCTTTCATACGGTATCCAACCTGATATTCTGGTGTGTAGAACAGAGCATCCGTTGTCGATGGAGATCCGCAAAAAACTGGCGCTGTTCTGTAACGTCAACTTGAACTCCGTCATTGAAGCCATTGATGCAGACACCATCTATGACGTGCCGCTTTTGATGAAAAAAGAAAAGCTGGATGAGCGTGTGCTGGCTAAGTTGAAGATGACAACCAAGCATGAGCCTGATCTGGAGCAGTGGAAGATTTTCCTTGGCAAATTAAAAAATCCATTGAACGAAGTGACGATCGGTTTGGTAGGCAAATACGTTTCTCTTCCGGATGCCTACAAATCCATTGCAGAAGCATTCATCCATGCGGGATCTCAAAATGACTGTAAGGTGAACCTCAAGTGGATCTCTTCTGAAGACATCCACAAAGACACCGTAGAAACTATCATCGGATCACTGGATGCCGTTTTGGTAGCTCCAGGGTTTGGGGAGCGTGGATTGGAGGGAAAAATTGAAGCCATCAAGTACGTGCGCGAGCACAAGATTCCCTTTTTAGGCATCTGCCTTGGGATGCAATGCGCAGTCGTTGAGTTCGCAAGAAATGTATTGCACCTGGATGCAAGCACCACGGAGCTTAATCCCAAAACAAAGCATCCTGTCATCGACATGATGGAAGAACAAAAAAAGATTACCAATAAGGGTGGCACCATGCGATTGGGGTCCTATGATTGCAAAATCAAAAAGGGATCTAAAGCCCACCATATTTATGGCGATACGCTAATCCACGAACGTCATCGCCACCGGTATGAATTCAACAATAAATACCTGGAACAAATAGAAGAGGCAGGATTGAAGGGCACGGGTGTTAATCCTGAATCGGGTTTGATCGAAATTGTCGAGTTGAAGGATCATCCGTGGTTTGTGGGTGTGCAATTTCATCCGGAACTAAAGAGTACGGTACTAAGCCCTCATCCGCTGTTCGTCAAATTTGTAGCTGCTGCGATGGAGTATAAGGGGAAGTAGAATTTTAGACGTAAGGCTTTAGACGTGAGACGTGAGATATGAGATATGAGATATGAGATATGAGATTTGAGATATGAGATTTGAGACTAGGTGAAATTAGCTTTTTCTGATTCAACATTTAACACCATTCCACAATAAACATTCATCATTCAACAAGTAGCATTAATCATTTAACATTAAGAATTTAAAATTAAAGTAATGGATAGGAATTCGGCCATAGGGATGACATTAATAGCAGTACTGTTGATGGTCTATTTTTACTTTTTTAGCCCCGCGCCTACTCCGCCTGCCACGGTCAAAACAGATTCAATTGCTGCGGCCCAAAAACGGGAAACGGTTACCCAAACGGTGCCTAAAATGGATAGCGCCACAATTCAGTCATACGGAAGCCTCGGCAGTTTTCTAGAAGGAAAAGAAGAATCAGCTACGCTAGAGAATGCTGATTTGAAGGTTGCTGTTTCAAGCAATGGGTACGTCAAAAACGTAGAGCTAAAAAACTTCAAGACCTACCATCAAAAGCCACTACTACTTATCAACGATGGAAACAATTCCTTTTCTCTCCTTGCGCAGTACGATGGCAAACAAGTGGATCTTTATAAACTGTTTTACCAGATAGAATCATCGAAAAGAGGCGACTCAACGGTGGTGACACTCTCTGCAAAGCTGGGTGAGAATGCGTTTATCAAGCATGTTTATTGGTTAGGAGCGAATGGTTTTAAAGTGGGCTATAAGGTTGAGACTTCTGGCGTTTCCCTCACCGGAAAAAATATGGCTTTTGAATGGAGTGATCCGATTCCGTTACAAGAAAAAGACATCAACGACAGCAGAACAAAAACGACAGTTGGCTATTTTTTGGCTGACGGCAAATACGATCACCTTGGCGAATCCAATGACGTAAAGGAGGAAACGCTTGCCACACCTGTAAAATGGGCTTCCATTCGTCAAAAGTTTTTTATTAGTTCCATCATTGCTGAGAATACTTTCGCGGGAGGAGAATTGAAAATGTCAACGAACCTGTTGGATTCTTCGATTGTCAAAAATGCAAACGTAAAATTGTTTATTCCAACAGAAGATGTCGCCACGAAAAAAGCGAACTTCTATTACTACTTCGGACCAAACGATTACGATGTTATCACAAAGGTTACAACCGGATTTGAGGAAAATCTGTCGCTGGGCTGGCCTCCTATGAGTTGGATCAATCGATTCGTGATCATTCCTGTTTTCCATTTTCTACAAAAGTATCTCACCAATTACGGGCTGATTATTATTCTCTTGGTATTGATGGTGAAAATTGTTCTACTGCCCCTCTCCTACACCTCTTACCTAGGCATGGCAAAAATGAAATTGCTAAAACCTGAGATGGATGCTATCAAAGAGAAGAATGGAGACAACATGGCACAATCACAACAAGATACCATGAAGTTGTACAAGCAGGCGGGTGTAAACCCTTTTAGTGGTTGCATTCCTCTGATCTTGCAAATGCCCATTCTATTTGCCATGTTTTACTTCTTTCCGATCTCGATCGGCCTTCGCCAAAAATCTTTCCTTTGGGCGGAGGATCTTTCGACTTACGATTCGATCTTAAACTTGCCGTTTACCATTCCGTTTTATGGGGCACACGTCAGTTTGTTTGTTCTATTGATGACAATATCTACTTTGGTTTCTGTCTGGCAGAACAATCAAATGAGCACCGTCACTGGTCCCATGAAATCAATGCAGTATATTATGCCGGTAGTTTTGGTGTTCGTGTTAAACTCTTTTTCTGCCGGGTTGAGTTTCTATTACTTCGTTTCCAACCTGATCACATTCGCGCAACAAGCAATCATCAAGCGATTTGTTGATGAAGACAAGATCAAGGCGATCATGGAAGAAAACAAGAAGAAGGCCGCCACCGGAACAGGCAAAAAGTCAAAGTTCATGACTAAGCTGGAGGAGGCCATGAAAGCCAGTGAAGAAGCGCGAAAAGCGGCCGAAGCGAAGAAGAAAAAGAAGTGATTTCAATTTGAAGACTAGAAAATGGATGGATTTGAAAATTGACCTTGGTTCAAAATGCATTTCCAAGCCAGCTAAAGCAAATTTTCAAATCTTCAAATTAGCCCATTTTCAAATCAAATGTGCATTTCTTGTTGATAGTCGGTGGATAAGTAACGTTTCACGAATGTTCCACGAATATGCCAGTATCCTATCTTTGTCTCATAGATTTGAAAATTCGATAATTCGCTCACGTATCAGATTGTTACGATCTTCAAATCTTCAAATCGCTAAATTTTCAAATCGAATTCATGGGTAAAATCATTGCAATTGCAAATCAAAAAGGTGGTGTCGGAAAGACAACCACAGCCATCAATCTAGCGGCAAGTCTCGCTGTGTTAGAATACAAAACATTGTTGGTAGACGCAGACCCACAAGCTAACTCGACTTCCGGTTTGGGTATGAACCCCAAAGAAATCAAAAAAAGCATTTATGAATGCATGGTTGACGGTATTCGCCCGGAGGATGCGATCTTGAAGAACGAATTGAAATATCTTGACGTCCTCCCTTCTCACATAGATCTCGTAGGCGCAGAGGTGGAAATGGTGAACATTGAACACCGTGAAGAGAAAATGCGAAACGCACTGTCGAAAATAAAAAGCCAATACGAGTTCATCATTATCGACTGCTCTCCTTCGTTGGGTTTAATCACCATTAACTCATTAACTGCCGCTGACTCCGTTTTGATACCTGTGCAATGTGAGTATTTTGCATTGGAGGGACTCGGCAAGCTTTTGAATACCATAAAAATTATACAAACGCGTCTGAATCCAAAATTGGAGATTGAAGGCATCTTGCTGACGCTGTATGATTCACGCACGTCACTCGGCAATCAGGTGGTGGAAGAAGTAAAGACGCACTTCAAAAACATCGCTTTCAATACCATCATTCCAAGAAATGTGAAGCTAAGTGAGTCGCCTAGTTTTGGATTACCAGCCATCGTCCATGATGCAGAAAGCAAAGGAGCGATTAGCTACCTTAATTTGGCTCACGAGATATTAAATAAAAACGGTTTTACAAAATGAGCAAAAGAAATGCACTAGGCCGTGGGCTAAGCGCCCTGTTGAGCGACACTCCATCTGACGACCGGCTGGAGGTCGATGTGGCACAACCTGCGAATGCAGGCCATGGCCATGTAAATGGCAATGTCAATGAGATTTCATTGACAGAGATCGAGACGAATCCATTTCAACCACGCCAGCATTTTGATGAAGATGCTTTAAACGAATTAGCAGAATCAATTCGTGTCCATGGCATCATCCAGCCAATCACCGTCAGACGCCTCGCCCCTCATCAGTATCAATTGATCTCTGGCGAAAGACGTTTTCAAGCTTCCAAGAGAGCGGGTCTTTCCGCGGTACCAGCCTACGTACGCTCAGCCGATGATCAGCAAATGCTTGAAATGGCATTGATTGAAAACATTCAACGGGAAAATTTAAACCCGATTGAAATTTCATTGAGCTATCAACGGCTTATTTCAGAATGTAATTTAAAACAAGAGGAACTCGGGGAACGCGTTGGGAAAAATCGATCAACTGTAACAAATTATCTACGACTACTGAAGCTACCTCCGGATATTCAAATTGCGTTGCGCGACAATAAACTTTCGATGGGTCATGCGCGGGCGATCATCAATGTCGACAACACCGATTCTCAACTTTACATTTTCAAAAAGACGCTTTCAGAAGATTTATCGGTAAGAAAAGTAGAGGAATTGGCTCGGGAAGTAATGACGAAGCCACAACATCAAGGGAGCGGAAAAACGGGAACATCTCCAGAGACCAAAGAAATCAATCACCTTCAATCACGCTTGTCGTCACACTTTGGCACGAAAGTTAGTGTAAAGAGTGACGGAAAAAAGGGCGATATTAGAATTCCGTTCTTGTCGGTAGAAGACCTGAACCGAATTTTAGATATTCTAAAAGTATAGATGAAGCATTTTTTAGGTACGGTGGTATTGGTGTTTGCTTGCTTTATTGCCTTTCCACAGGAAGTAAAAAAAGATTCCATTCAAAATGTTCCTACAGATACGCTCATTTCAAAAAGTCGTAAAAAAGTCGTTGACATCGATACCTATTCCCAACGATTTAATCCCCGAAAGGCAATGCTCTATTCTGCCGTTATCCCAGGTATGGGGCAAGTTTACAACAAGAAATATTGGAAAGTTCCACTCGTTTATGGCGGCTTCTACTTATTGATATCCGTGGTTAATACTTTTAACCAACTTAGCATCACCGCAAGGAACGATTTATTTGATTTGCTAGATGGCAAGACAAGTCCAACGAATAAGACTCTCAGCTTGGGACTTAATCTCACCGAAACCCAACTGAGAAATAGAATCAACCGGGCTCAACGCGAACGAGATTACTTCCTCATCTTCACAGGATTTTTTTACATCCTGCAAATGGTAGACGCGCACGTGGATGCTCACCTAAAAGAATTTGATCTCAACCCTAGGTTGAAGGTGAGAATAGAGCCACACATGGAAAATAGCTATTACACTGGCACCAGCACGGGCATAGCAATTAAACTGAGATTTTAATAATGAGGATTCTGTTTTAATAATGAGGATTCTGTTAATTGGTTATGGTAAAATGGGCAGAGCCATTGAAGCCATCGCTATGGGGCGTGGCCATGAAATCATTGGCAAGGTAGACACTTATGAAGAACTCACCAGGTTCAACTTAAAAGCGGATGTGGCCATAGAATTTACACAGCCTGAATCCGCTGTAAAAAACATTTTGTATTGCTTTGATCACAAAATACCTGTCGTGTGTGGCACCACAGGATGGCTAGATCAAAAGAGTGAAATTGAAGATCTATGTCTTGAGAAAAAGGCGGGCTTTTTTTATGCGGCTAATTATAGCTTGGGCGTCAATCTCTTCTTTAGGCTGACCAGCTATCTGGCCAATATGATGAGACCCTATGCGGACTACAAGGTTAGCATTGACGAAACACACCACACCCAAAAAAAGGATGCCCCTAGTGGCACAGCAATTACGTTGGCAGAAAGAATAATCCTGGAACAACCGCTCATCAAAGAATGGCAATCAACTGAAACCCAAGACCCATCTTCCCTCGTTATCCGATCTGAACGGATAGATCCTGCACCGGGAACGCATACGGTAAAGTATCAATCGAGTGTAGACGATATTGAGATTACACATACTGCTCATTCGCGCGAAGGCTTTGCCCAAGGCGCAGTGTTGGTGGCTGAGTGGATGGTGAATCGCGAAGGCGTCTATTCAATGAACGATTTTTTGAAGATGTAGTTCTATTGCTACGGTAAAAATCCCTTTCTTTGCCAGATTTTATTTAGACACGTAACTATGAATTGGAAGTTTTGGAAGAAAAGTGTTGACAAGAGTCAACCGGAGGGCAAGGTTAAAAAATCGGCTTTGCGAGAATGGTGGGATGCTGTCTTGTTTGCAGTGGTTGCCGCCACGCTTATTCGCTGGCTAATTATGGAGGCTTATACGATTCCTACTCCTTCGATGGAAAATTCTTTGCTGGTCGGTGATTTTCTTTTTGTTAGCAAGTTTCACTATGGTACACGCACACCGCGTACGCCTCTGCAACTTCCATTAACCCACCAAAAGATCTGGTTCACTGATATACCATCCTACCTCCCGTGGATTCAACTACCTACATTCCGCTTGCCTGGGATAACGTCAGTAAAGAATAATGATGTGGTTGTCTTTAATGTGCCACGTATCGAAGAAAACAACTACGGCATTTATGACAAATCTACTTGGATCGATTATCCCGTAGATTTAAAAACAAACTATATCAAACGATGTGTGGCCATTGGGGGAGACGTGTTGGAAATAAAAAATAAGCAACTCTTTATTAATGGCAAGCAAGCCGAGAATGCACCCGAGATGCGCTTCCGGTATCAGGTAATCGCTAAAGATGAAATCAATCAGCGTAATATTGAAGCCCTTGGGCTTGATGGCGATGACTTTGAATTGCACGGGCGTGCAGACAATGATAACCCAACCCATGTCTACTATTCCATGTATTTAACAGAGGCTACACTGGCCAAAGTAAAAAGTCTCCCCTATGTGCTTTCTGCAGAAATGGAGACTGGTGGTGGCGAATCAGAAAGATTTCCCTTTTCTACCTACACCGCTTCTTGGACAGGAAGTAACTATGGACCACTCACACTTCCCAAAGAAGGGATGAAAATACTCATCAATGACTCTACGCTTTCTATCTATGGGTTTACTATAAAAGCCTATGAGAATCAGAAGGATGTGGTAATTGAAAATGGAAAACTAAAAATTGAAGGAAAAGAAATAACTGAATACACCTTCAGCCAAAACTATTATTTCATGATGGGCGATAATCGTGACAATTCGCTGGACTCAAGATATTGGGGCTTCGTACCTGAAGATCACATTGTAGGGAAAGGGTTTTTTATCTGGTTATCACTTGATAAGTATGGTACCTTTATCGACAAGATTCGATGGAGCCGATTCTTCAAGCTGATTAGATAGTTAGCAAGAATAGTATCCTTGAAAGGGTTTTTACCAGTTAATTGGTGAAAACCCCTTTTGTTTAAGATAGGCATTTGCCATGCTGAAATGCTTACATCCTAGAAATCCTCTATTGGCTGAAAACGGAGACGGATGAGGAGCCGTTAACACGCAGTGTTTCGTCAGATCAATAATCTCACCTTTCTTTTGCGCATAGGCGCCCCACAGCAAGAAAACAACATTTTTCTTTTTTTCCGAAACCATCTGAACTACGGCATCCGTAAAAACCTCCCAACCTTTATTTTGATGCGAGCCCGGTGATGAATCACGAACCGTTAATGTGGCATTAAGCAACAGCACGCCCTGCTGCGCCCATCTCATCAAATTTCCGGATGACGGAATTGGGATTTGTAAGTCAGCTTTTACCTCTTTAAAAATATTCACCAGCGAAGGAGGTGATTTGATTCCATCATTTACAGAGAAACAGAGACCATTGGCTTGCCCCGCGCCATGGTAAGGATCCTGACCGAGGATTACAACACGGGTAGATTCAAACGAACAGCATTCAAATGCATTAAAGATATCTTTTGCTAAAGGATAGATGGTTCGAGTTGCATACTCAGCTTTGACAAAACCGGCCAGTTCAACAAAGTAGGGCTTATCAAATTCCTGGTTCAGCTTTTCTTTCCAGGAAGTTGCCATTTTTACATCCATAATAGTGTAAAAATAGGTTAACAAACAGTTTTTCGGGGCATTTCAGGAAAAGATTTGCCTAAACCCTTACTTTTTTCCACTCATTATTTTCCCGTAGTGGTGCTACCGTTTAAAAGAAAAAAGTCATACTTTTGATCAGCATGGTAACAGAAATAACACGTGGCATCAAGGTAGTTGTCGAGACGGAATACCAACCCTCGTATTCAAGTCCCAGCCAATACCACTACGTGTTCACCTATAAAATCACTATTGAGAATCAAAGTGATTTTACCATCCAGTTAAAAAGAAGGCATTGGCATATTCACGATGCTGGTTTCACAATGCGTGAAGTGGAAGGCGAAGGCGTAGTTGGGCTGCAACCTGTGCTAGAGCCTGGCGAGACGCATCAATACGTTTCTGGTTGCAATTTGAAATCCGGAATAGGTAAAATGGTAGGCACTTATCAAATGGAACGTGTGGTAGACGGTGCTTTTTTTCAAGTAAATGTACCTGCGTTTGTTATGGTAGCCCCCTTGCGCTTGAATTGACGCGAACGAAAAACGTATAGCCGCTGACTTTCTTTCAACTTACTTCTTACCTGAATTATTGGCTGAACGCAGTCGATGAGCATTCCATTCACTCCCCCTACTTTTTCGATCTTTATACTACCATCGTCAAAGAGCAAAAAGCGGATGGTGCGTTTGATGCCATTGAACAGATTCGTACGAAACTAGTACAGGACCAATCAGAAATCACTGTTCACGATCTGGGCGCACCTTCCAACTATTTCAAATCAGCAGAGCGAACAATCGCAGAGGTGGCAACTACCAGCCTCGCTACTCCTAAAATGGCTCGGTTACTCTATCGTTTGGCAAACCACATCAAAGCCAGGCAAATTGTTGAATTAGGAACGTCAATGGGCGTTACCACAATGTACTTATCAAAGTGCGCAGCCGCAACGATTTATACATTTGAAGGAAATGCATCGATGATCAATATTGCACTCACCAATTTCGAATTCTCTGAGGCGAAAAATATTGTCCTGGTAGAGGGGAATATTAATGAAACGTTACCCGAATTTGTAGAGGTCAACCGGAAACTTGACTTCGTTTTAATGGATGCGAATCATCGGTATGAACCAACGGTGGAATACTTCAGTCTGGTGGTAGAAAGAATGACTCCGGGTGCAATCGTTGTGGTTGACGATATCTATCAATCAAACGATATGGCAAAGGCCTGGAAAGAAATACGAGGTCACGAACTTGTTTATGGAAGTATCGACCTTTTCCGGTGTGGCATTTTGTTTTTTGATCCTTCGCTAAATAAACAACACTATACGTGCACCTGGTGAGTGAAATCCTAATTAAAGACTATTTTTGAAGAGTGAATTGGACCTATTGAAATAGCTATGGAAAAGAGTCAATCTCAGCAACCCAAAAAATCAAATAAATATCTCCTCATCGTTTTATTACTTTTTGTGGTAGTCGTTATCCAGGGTGTGAAAATTTACCTCGACTACCAAGAGAAAGCAGAGGTGAAAGAACAGTTGGTTACTACGGAGAGTGATCTGGCCGGCACCATGCAACGCCTAAATGACGTTAAAAATGAACTTGAGCAAAAAATAGTAGAGATCCAGAAATTGGGCGGAAACATTGCCGACCTGGAAAAGGCAAATGCAGAAATACAAAGAGAGCTGAGAAGAACTACCCAGCGAAGTGCAAAAGCCGTTAAAGAGCTAGAAGACAGGCTGGATGGTTATCAGGAGCTGTTGAATTTGAAAGATGTAGAAATTGAAAAACTTAAAACCGTCAACAAAGAACTCTTTAGCGAAAACAGAAATCTAAAAACCAAACAAAATAAGTTAAGCGATTCAATCACTGCATTGGAGAAGAATAAGAAGGAACTGGCCAGCAAAGTGGCCATCGCCTCTCAACTGCGCGCAGAGAATATTGCGATCAAAGCAGTAAGCTCGAAGGGAAAAGAAAAAGAATCCCCCTTTCGAAACCGGCAACTCGAGAAAATAAAAGTTGAGTTTACATTAGCAGATAATAAAGTCGCGCCCATTGAAGGCAAGAAGATTCTCATCCGGATTATCGATGAAAATAGCCAGGTCATTTTTGATGTTGCCAAAGGGTCAGGAACATTTATACTCAATGGAAAAGAAGAATTTTATACAGCTGCCCAAGAGATCTTGTTTGACAACACGAAGCAAAAATTGATTTTCTATTACGAGAAAGGTTCAGAATATCCGGATGGCACTTACCAAGTAGAAATCTATTCCGAAGGCTATCCGATGGGAAAAGGGTCGTTTACAGTGAAATAGAAAATCCAAATTCTTAATTGCTACCTAAATAGACTAAACGAATTCAATAAGTATGAAGAAGCTTGTTCACTTCGTTTTCTGGCTACTGACCGTAGCCCCAGCACTAAGCGAAGCTCAAAGCAAACCACCTTCACACGAAATTTTCGATCGATTGTTGAAAAAGAATGTAACAGCCGATGGGAAGGTCAACTACAAGGCATTCATCAAAGATTCCGTTGAATTAAATAAATACCTTGCCATCCTGAGCAGTACACCTCCCGAAGAAAAAACCTGGAGCAAAAATGAGCAGATGGTTTTTTGGATCAATGCATACAATGCATTTACGATTAAGTTGATCACGAAGTACTATCCGTTGAAGAGCATCAAAGATATCGGTACTGGCATTCAAATTCCGTTTGTTAATACACCATGGACAGTTCGCTTTTTTAAGATTGGCAACGATAAAATGGATCTTGACAATATTGAACATGGTCGCCTTCGTAAAAAGTTTGATGACCCGCGCGTTCACATGGCTTTGGTATGCGCCAGCAAATCTTGCCCTATTTTGTTAAACGAAGCCTATGATGCCAAGCGAATGGACGAGCAGTTGGCTAAACAAGCAACAGCTTTCCTGGCTGATCCATTCCGCAACAAGATGTCGGCTGACAAGCCTCAATTGAGTATGCTGTTCAAATGGTATGGTGGCGACTTTAGCAAGAACGGAGGGTCCGTAAGGAGCTTTATCAATGCCCACTCTCTAATCAAAATCAAGCCTGACGCCAAGATCTCCTACCTGGACTACGACTGGGGGTTGAATGAACAATAGGTAAATCACATTTGCCTTCATGGGCACCAAAAACCTCATTTTTGCCTGTTCTGGACAGGAAAATAGTAGCTTTTTAGCCCTGTACATATTCTTCGATGGGCAGTTGCCAATTGGGTATTTTTCAATACCTTTGCGCCTCATTTTAAAACAATTGTTAAACCCATGAAAAACTACGAGACGGTATTCATTTTAAATCCCGTTTTGTCTGAGGACCAGGCAAAGGATACTGTCGAGAAATTCGTGAAGTTGTTAACGAAGGCAAAAGCCAACGTTATCAACGTGGAAAAGTGGGGACTTAAGAAGATGGCCTATGCCATTCAGAAGAAGTCTACCGGTTTCTACAATCTCATCGAATTCGCGACAACAGACAACACACTCATCAATACACTGGAAACAGAGTATAGAAGAGATGAATCAGTAATGCGATTTTTGACGATCGTATTGGACAAACACTCGATCGTTTACAACGAACGCAGGCGCAAAGGAGAATTCAATAGAACAAAAAAACAAGCACCGCGCAAGGAGGCGGCCAACGCATGACACTAGTAAACGAATCCGTAAAACGGGCAGAAGTAAAGCCCAAGTATTGCCGCTTCAAGAAGAACGGCATTAAATACATCGACTATAAGGATCCTGATTTCTTGTTGAAGTTTATCAACGAACAAGGCAAAATCCTTCCTCGCAGATTAACTGGCAACAGCTGGAAGTATCAGAACCGAGTAGCGCAAGCTGTAAAGAGGGCTCGTCACGTGGCGATTCTTCCGTACTTGGCTGACCAGATGAAATAGCCATCACTAATTTTATATAAAACGACATGACAAATCAGGCTATTCCATGTGCCCTAAAGAAAAAATAGTTAACACATGAAATAACCTTTAACCTGTACAACCATGGAAATAATTTTGAAGCAAGACGTAACAGGACTCGGTTACAAGAATGATACGGTAAAGGTAAAGCCAGGCTATGGCCGCAATTACCTGATCCCAAATGGCGTGGCATTGATCGCTAACGATTCTAACAAGAGAATGGTAGCTGAGAACATTCGCCAAGCTGCACACAAAGCAGCGAAACTAAAGCAAGATGCCGAAGCATTGGCAGCCAAGATTGGCGAAATGACTCTTGAGATTGGAACAAAAGCTGGCGAATCCGGAAAGATTTTCGGAGCTGTTACAGCCGTTCAGGTTTCTGATGCATTAAAAGCCAAAGGCTTTGATGTGGATCGCAAGAAAATCAGCTTTAAGGAGCAGCCTAAGCAATTAGGTACCTATATCGCGAATATTGATTTGCACAAGGAAGTGAAGCACAGCGTTACAGTAAATGTAGTGGCTGAGTAATTGGTCAATTCAATCAGTATCAAAAGGGCTCATTAGAAATAATGAGCCCTTTTATTTTTCCTCCACTTTGCTAACCAATTCATCATACCAACCTTCTCCATATTTACGGATGAGCGGGTCTTTTAGGAATTTGTAAAGAGGCAACTGCAACGATTTTCCATAAGAACATGCGGCCGAGCAAATGCTCCACTTATGATAATTCACGGCTTCAAAACCTTTTTTGTTTTTGGTGATCCGTATCGGATACAAATGGCAAGAGATCGGTTTTCTATACTCAATCTTTCCATCCAAATAGGCTTGCTCAATGCCACACTTTAAAATACCTAAGTCATTGTAATGTGCATATGCGCATTCCTTCCCTCCTATCGTTGGGGTTGAATAATCGCCATCTTCGTCCAATATGTAAGCACCTTGCTCTTCAATTGATTTTAGTCCTTCAGGAGTTAGGTACGGCTTTACCTTCTCTTGAATTTCTTTCATGATCGGCAACTCGTCCTCTTCTAAAGGTGCCCCTAAATCTCCCTCTACACAACAAGCTCCCTTGCATTTTTCCAGGTGACATACAAATTCCACATCACGGATGTCGTCCGAAACCAAAACCTCCCCAACTTTAATCATTTTTCACTTCGTTTAAATGTCAGCTTCGCACGTTGCGAGTCGCCTTTCTCGGTTTGATAAAACTGTTTGTCGGCAATGTAACACTCTCGAACTATTTCAGCATGCACTACATTGTCTTTATCCACCCACTGAATCAAAAAGTTCTTGGTCAACTCCCCTGCTGTCAATACAGTTTGTCTTATTTCTGCAAAATCGTCTTCAGTGATCAGGTATCTTGCGTAGAGTGTCGATCTGCCGGGCTTCTTAAATCGAATATTTGCCGATTTGTCCCAAACCACGTAGTTGGGTCCTAACGCGCGAAACAGCATGAGCATATAGAAAGGATCAGCTGCCGCAAATAAGCTACCTCCAAACAGCGTCCCGACATAGTTATAGGTCCAAATGGACAAGCGCAATCGCACATGTAGCTCAGACGAATCAGAGGACCAAAAAAGTATCTTTCCGCCTGTTCCAAAATACATTGGATACCAATTCATTAAAGTCCGAAACTTCCAGCTTGAGAAAGACTCTTTCTTTGTAGTCGGGAAAAATGGGTTCATCTGGTTTTCGTTGGACAAAAATGCACAAACTGAGGATAATTCAAATTATAAAAGCAGTCGATTTTATTATCTTTGCTACATGAAGAACGTGACACTTGCCATACCAGAAAATAAATTCAAGACTTTCATCAACTTTGTAAAGACGTTGGATTATGTAAAAGTAGTGGACACCGATAAATCTGTTGTAAAGGAACTTGAAAGTAGCTTGAAGCAGGTCAAATTAATGCAAAGCGGAAAACTTCCCAAGAAATCCGTTAAACAGTTTTTAGATGAAGTTTCAAGTTAACCTCACGCCTGATTTTGAAGTCCAGTTCAAAAGGCTGGCAAAAAAGTATCGCTCACTACCAAAAGATCTTTCTCAGCTCGTTGATTCACTCACCCAAAATCCGGATCAAGGATTAGCACTAGGTCACAACGTTTACAAAATCCGATTAGCGATCACCTCCGAGGGAAAAGGTAAATCAGGTGGAGCAAGGGTCATTACCTTTGTTATCAAGCACGAAAGTGAGTTATATCTCGTTGCAATTTTTGATAAAGGAGAGGTAGATAGTTTATCAAAATCTCAAATAACTGATTTATTAAAACGTTCCGGTTTGGAATAAAATGGACTACCTTAATACACTGAACGAACCTCAACTCGAGGCCGTGCTCAATACCGATGGTCCTTGCATGCTGATTGCCGGTGCAGGGTCTGGCAAAACCCGCGTGCTCACCTATCGCATAGCCAACCTCATGCAGAGCCATCAGGTCGATCCCTTTAACATCATGGCGCTTACCTTCACAAATAAGGCTGCCAAGGAAATGCGTGATCGAATTGAAGCAGTCGTTGGAGGCGATGCAAGAAACCTATGGATGGGCACGTTCCACTCGGTATTTGCCCGAATTTTACGTGCTGAGGCGCATCAGCTGGGATATCCCAATAATTTCACCATCTATGACACAGACGACTCTAAATCGTTGCTAAGATCGATCGTGAAGGAGATGGGTCTAGACGAAACACAGTACAAAGTCAACACCGTTTACAACCGCATCTCATCGGCAAAAAATAAACTCATCTCTTGGCAGGAATACCTGGCTCACTCGATTATTATGGCTGATGACGCTTCAAGTATGCGCCCTGAGATCGGAAACATTTACAAAGCCTATGCCCTGAGGTGCTTTAAATCGGGCGCCATGGACTTTGATGACTTATTGTTTAATACCGACAAATTATTCAAAGAACGTCTGGATGTGCTGAACAAATACCAACAGCGATTTCATTATGTACTGGTCGATGAGTTTCAGGACACGAATTTGTGCCAGTACTTCATTGTGAGAAAACTAGCAGCAGTTCGGCAAAATGTTTGCGTGGTAGGTGATGATGCACAAAGCATCTATGGCTTTCGAGGCGCAGATATTAGCAACATTCTAAATTTTGAAAAGGACTATCCGGATTTGCAAATAATCAAACTGGAACAAAACTATCGTTCTACTAAGACGATCGTAGAGGCAGCCAATTCGGTGATCTCCAAAAATAAAGCGCAGCTTCCCAAAAATGTTTGGACAGCTAATGACGATGGCAGTTTGGTGGAGTTGATCAAATCGGTGTCAGACAATGAGGAAGGCAGGCTCGTTGCCTCTTCTATTTTTGAAGAAAAAATGCAACACCAATGGAAGTTTAGCGACTTCGTGATTCTCTACCGAACCAATAGTCAGTCGCGGGCCATTGAAGAAGCACTTAGGAGGATGAACATCAAATACAAAGTGGTGGGCGGGCTTTCATTCTACCAGCGCAAAGAGATTAAAGATCTACTTGCCTACTTACGTTTTTCATTGAATCAGCAAGATGAAGCTTCCTTTCGAAGAATTATCAATTTACCGAAGCGCGGTATCGGTGATACAACCATCGATAAAATTATCGTAGCGGCTAATGATCATGCGATTTCTATTTGGGAAGTGGTTCAAAATGCAAGCTCCTTTTTGGGCGGGCGAGCCGCGAATCCCATCGATGACTTTGTCACCAAAATAAAACGTTTCGCCATTGAAATCCAGAACAAAGACGCCTATGAAGCGGCGGCAGAAATTGCAAAAGCTTCCGGTCTTTTAAAAGAACTTTATGAAGATAAAACAGTCGAGGGATTAAGTCGATACGAAAACGTTCAGGAACTGTTGAATGCCATTAAAGAATATGTGGACGATCCTGAAAAAGAAGATAAAAGTCTAGGGGCATTTCTTCAGGAAGTTTCGCTTGTGACCGGCCAGGATGAGAATAAAGATAACGACCCCGATAAAGTCACGTTGATGACGATTCACATGGCCAAGGGATTGGAATTTAAGAACGTTTATATTGTTGGCTTGGAGGAGGATCTGTTCCCTTCGCAGATGATGTTGAGCAGCCGAGCGGAATTAGAAGAAGAACGAAGACTATTTTATGTTGCCATTACACGGGCTCAACAAAAGCTGTTTCTATCATACGCACTTACGCGGTATCGCTTTGGTCGTTTGAAGAATTGTGAACCTAGTCGTTTTCTTGACGATATCGATAAGAGATTTATAAAAATAAGCACCCGTTTTGGAGGTGTCGATTCTGCTCCAAATCCCAACTACGCAAAGAGTCTTGTATCCGGCATTAAAAAGACGATCAGCACTCAACCTGTTCAACGCATGGCGGCCTATAAACCATCTGCTGATTTTGCCCCAAGCGATACCAAAGGCCTTTTGGAAGGAATGAAAGTAGAACACCCGAAATTTGGTTTTGGCACAGTGGTAAAACTAGAGGAAGTAGGGGCTGAACGAAAGGCCAAGATCAACTTTACTGATTTTGGTGAGAAAACATTATTACTTAGCTTTGCCAAGCTGAAGATACACGAAAATTGATGAGTGCCAAGCAGATCATAGAAGAGATTGATAAGCTTCCTAAAAGTGAAAAGGAAGAAGTTTATTCTTATTTCGAAGAGCAATTGAGTTTATCGAAAAAGAAAAAAGCCGTTGAAATCATATCACGATTAAGAGGAAGGGGCAAGAATATACTCCATCTAGAGCCACAAGAATACATCAATGCAATTCGAGCAGATGATAGGATTTGATTCTGTTTTCGTTGACTCTGTTGCTTTTATTTATCTGATTGAGAACCACCCTACCTATTACGGTAAGGTGGAGGATTTCAATAGTCAAGAAGTGCAAAAAGAGAACCCATTGGTTACAAGCGTCATAACCGTTTCTGAATTTTGTGTTAAGCCTTTCCAGGAGAGTGATAATACTGTGTTGCTTGACTTCAAAAATACTTTGGAAGAATTAAATGTAAAGGTTGTAGACATTAGTTGGAAGATTGCCGAAGATTCATCCAAGCTAAGAGCAAAGTATAAATTTCTAAAAACAGCCGATGCCCTACAAATTGCAAGTGCAATTTCATTGAATTGCAAGAGGTTTTTCACCAATGATGTTCAACTTATATTAGCGAAATCAAAATAGTTTTAACTCAGGATTTATGATCGGAGAGTATAACACCCAACGTGAAGGCATCATCCTAAAGGAATATGGCCGCAATGTTCAAAAACTAGTCAACTACATTCGAACAATCCCCGATAAGGAAAAGAGAACCAAGATGGCTACAACACTGATCGAGTTGATCAAGCAACTTGCGCCAGTTGTCAAGGAGCCCCATGAGAATCCACAACGGATGTGGGACGATCTTTATATCATTGCTGATTTTAACTTAGATATCGACAATCCTTTCACGACTCCTGATCGCACCATTCTTTTTAAGAAGCCTCGTAAGATGGAGTATCCACAAAGCGAGGTGCGTTTTAAACATTATGGCAAGAATGTCGAGCGACTTATAAAGGAAGCCATAAAGAAAGAAGATCCACAAGAGCGTGAAGAAGCTTCTATCTATCTTGGCAAACTGATGAAAACGTTCCACAGCAATTGGAATAAGGAAACGTTGGACGATTCTGTAATTGTTAAAGATCTCAAAAATCTGTCTCAAGGAAAACTGGTTCTCGATCTTGAAAAAGTACGTGAAGAGAATTTGTTTGAAAAGCTTTATCGCGAACGCAAAAATCCAAGGCCTAATGATAATAGAGATAACAGAGAAGGCGGACGTGACAACAGCAATCGCAATCGCAATCCACGCTTTAACAAGAATAGAAGAGGCAACAACCCCCACCGCAGAAGAGATCAATGAGTTCATTCAAAATTAAAGGCGGCCAAAAGTTAAAGGGAGAGATCACACCTCAGGGTGCCAAAAACGAAGCTCTACAAGTTATTTGCGTGCCGCTGCTCACAAGTGAGCCAGTCACCATTCACAATGTGCCCGACATTCTGGACGTGAATAAATTAATTGAACTGGTTGGCGATTTAGGATGCAAAGTTGAGAAACTAGGAACTGGCTCGTTTCGATTTACTGCCGCCAATGTAAATACCGGCTTTTTGAAAACAGTTATCTATCGTAAAAAAGCCGCTGCATTGCGAGGGTCTGTAATGTTGTTAGGCCCGATCTTAGCACGGTTTGGCGAAGCAAACATTCCAAAGCCCGGTGGTGATAAAATAGGGCGCAGAAGATTGGATACGCACTTTATTGGGTTTCAGAATTTAGGAGCAAAATTCAATTACAATGCGGACGAGAATCTATACAACATTGATGCATCTCATCTGAAGGGATGTTACATGCTACTGGATGAGGCGTCTGTTACCGGAACTGCCAATATCATAATGGCTGCTGTGTTGGCGAAAGGAACAACTACCATTTACAACGCTGCCTGCGAACCTTACCTCCAGCAACTTTGCAACATGCTCAATCGCATGGGCGCTAAGATAAATGGAATTGGATCCAACCTAATTTCGATTGAGGGTGTTGAAAAATTGCACGGAACCGAGCATACTCTTCTCCCCGATATGATTGAAATTGGTAGTTTCATCGGCCTGGCGGCCATGACCCAATCGGAAGTGACCATCAAGAATTGTCGTATCGACATGCTAGGAATAATCCCCGAGATATTTAGAAGGCTTGGCATAAAAATGGAATTCCGTGGTGATGACATTCACATCCCAGCTCAAGAGCGGTACGAAATAGAAACCTTTATTGATGGCTCTATCCTAACAGTCGCAGATTCTCCTTGGCCCGGATTTACACCGGATCTACTAAGTATTGTTTTGGTTGTGGCAACTCAAGCAAAAGGCAATGTGCTCATTCACCAAAAAATGTTTGAGAGTAGATTGTTCTTTGTCGATAAGCTCATTGACATGGGCGCCCAAATTATTCTCTGCGATCCCCACAGAGCAAGTATCATGGGACTTGACCGGAAACAATTGCTCCGCGGCATCAAGATGTCATCGCCAGATATCCGCGCAGGGGTGGCGCTATTAATTGCAGCGCTTTCTGCCTCGGGTGAAAGTGAAATTTCCAATGTTGAACAGATTGATCGAGGTTACCAAAACATTGAAGTAAGGCTGAGGAAGCTAGGTGCGCAAATTGAGCGCGTCAACTGATCCTCGCATTGGGCGGATTAGAAAACGATATCCTCGTAAACACCATTTGCATATCTTCTACATGAAATTCTCCCCTTCAGTGCAGGGGGCTTGAACATTGATTTTCCCATAAGCATACGCACACACTCTTGAATACCTTCTGTGATACTGGGATGTGGATGTACGCACTCGGCCAACTCTTCTATTCCCTTATCCATAGAAATCAAAACGGCAACGGCTTGTATGGCACTGCTCGCGTGATTACCAACCACCTTCATCCCTAGAATCTTCATGTGGTCATCATCAGTTACCAACAGTTTAATAAATCCTTGTGTGTTCCGTTTCGCAATTGCACGTGGTATGGTGCTATATTCCAATGTTACCACTTTATAGTTCATCCCTTTCTCTTTTGCATACGTCTCATTGTGTCCTACACCAGCAACCTCTGGACTTAAGAACATAATCGTGCTAATGTTCTCATAAACCAACTTGCGATCTGGCTTTCCGAAAATTCGTTCCACTGCGTAGCGCCCCTCCAATTCTCCTACATTGACCAACGAAATGTCAGCCGTTAGATCTCCTACCGCATAGATATTTGATACATTCGTTTGTGTATCATCATTATGTATGCCTCGCTTGGTAACATCAATTCCAACTTTATCATCCCAAAGATCTTCCAAGTTTGCCACACGACCGACAGATATAAGTGCCTTTTCGACATTAAACGTCTCTTTACTACCATCTGTGTATTCCAGTTCATATTCAACTCTCCCGTTGATGATTCGCATGTTCAATAGCTTGGAATTTCGATGGATGAGCACTCCATTATTTTCCAGGTTGCGTTCTATGATGTCAACGACATCTTTGTCTTCAAAGGGAAGTATGCGGTCTCCCTTGTCAATCAGGTTTACTTTAGTTCTCCCAAATCCGCTAAATATAGTGGCGTATTCACAGCCAATAACCCCGGCCCCAACAATAACCATACTTTCTGGAAAATCCGTCATGTTCTCAATGCCTTCACTGGTCATTACCAACTTTTCATCGATTGGCAATTCCGGCAAATACCGAGGCCTACTACCTGTAGCTAAAATAATGTAGTCACCATAGACTACCTCCGTGCGAGCACCAACTGCAATCTCAACTTCATGCTGTGAAAGCAACCGCGCATCTCCTATTCTAAATTCCAACAAATTCGCGTAGGGTGAGTGGCGCAGTTGATCCATGTGTTCTTCGAGCATCGATTTTCTTTCTTCTACTGCTTTTCGCACCTCAGATTGTATTTCCGTGTAGCTGATCGATGGCGCCTTGATATTGTATCTTTTTAGATTTTTTCGAAAAGCAGAGGCCTCGCGTGACAACTCCCACCATGTTTTTGAAGACAGTGCTCCATTGGTTATCCCTGCGCCACCGACTTTGTTTTTTTCAACCATCAAAACCTTCTTTTTAAAATCGAGCGCGCGCATGGCTGCTGCATAGCCCGAAGGGCCAGCACCAATAATGATTAGGTCAAAACGTTCCATAGGTGTTGATTAAAACCGGGAAAAAGTAAGATATTTGGTTGACATTAAAAACTGGTTATTGAATTAAGTCTGTGGAAGAGTTACTGGAACTAGATAAAAGGCTGCTTCTGTTGCTCAATGGATGGAATAATCCATTTCTAGATACAGTCATGATTCTATCAACAGAAACATTTTTTTGGACACCGCTTTATGCGATACTTATTTTTTTTGTGATCAAGACCTACGGAAAGTCAAGCATTTGGATTCTTCTTGGTGTAGGCATAACCATTTTGCTTTGCGATCGGATCACCACTGGTTTTATGAAGCCGTTCTTTGGGCGGCTACGTCCTTCTCATGAACCTGAACTTGAAGGCCTACTTCATTTGGTCGATGGGTATCGTGGGGGTTTATACGGTTTTGCCTCGAGCCATGCTGCCAATACCTTTGGTGTGGCTATTTTTATTTGGCTGTCTTTGAGAAAGCACTACAGATGGATAGGTGTCATTTTCATTTGGGCTATCCTCATGTCCTACACCCGAATCTACCTAGGTGTTCACTATCCCACCGACATTTTAGTTGGTGCCATTATAGGTTCATTATGTGGTTTGCTGTCCGCAAAATCTAGTTTCTGGTTGCTGAAGAATAAGCCGCTAACTGAAAAACAAAGGTAGTCTATGTCAAGCAACAACACCTTTCTGCAAAACTTATGGAAGGGCGAATGAAAATAATTGTGACCCTTTTTTTTCAAAATAAAACCCACCGGATTTGGTGGAGGTTTCTGAACCCCATAAAAGACAAGTTTTGGGCTGCTCTCTGGTCGCGACCTTCCACCGTTAACCTGCTTTTTGGGCGAGGATCCGCCTAGGCGGACTGAGGCCTGATCTTGTCCGAAAGCTTCACCCGGTATTGTATAATTGTTAGGTTCAGCAAACGTGTCCCAAATCCAAGTGGGAATTATGAATCAAAACTACATAAATGTTCTCCGTTTCTCAACACATAATTCGATTCTATTTGTTTGATGTACCGAGATAGGCTGTGACACCCTATTGTCGATTCCGGTTCGCAACATGGCTCGAATTAAGAAAATAAATGGTGATAGTGAGCGAGTTTGATTTTAACTTGCAAGCTTAATTACGTGAACATGAACATTAATCTCACTCCGGGGCCCTCCCAGCTTTTTTATACTGTTCCCGATCACGCACGTCATGCCTTCAAGGAAGGAATTACATCTATTTCTCACCGCAGCAAAACATTTGAATCTTATTTTCAAAAAGCAACCGAAGGCTTGAAAGAACTGTTGGACATTCCTACAGACTACTTTATTTTCTTTACCGGCTCAGCTACTGAAGTCTGGGAAAAATCAATTCAAAACCTGGCGGAAAATTCCTCTGTACATTTTGTTAATGGTGCTTTTTCGAATCGCTATTTCGATATAGCTAAGCAATTGGGAAAGCAACCACAAAAAGTTGAAGCCCCACTCGGGGAGAGTTTTTCTTCACTCTCAATTGCCAACTTTGACACCGAACTTATTGCCATCACTCAAAATGAAACAAGCACTGGGGTATCACTGCCCAATGAATTCGTCCGGCAGGTGCGAGAAAAAAACAGCGAGGCATTAATCGTTGTTGACGCGGTCTCCTCCATGCCTTACCCGACATTAGATTTTTCTCTAATAGATTCTTTTTTCTGCTCAGTGCAAAAAGGATTTGGCATGCCAGCTGGACTTGGCGTGTGGGCTGTCAATCCCCGATGTATCGAGAAGGCTGAATCGTTATTGGCAAGAGGCATTTCAATTGGGTCATACCACAACCTTCCAACCCTACTTTTAAATGCACTAAAAAACCAAACCAGCGAAACACCAAATGTACTGGGCATCTATTTGTTGAGCTGCGTAGTGGAAGATTTTCTGCGGATTGGCATTAAAAAAATTAGACAAGAGACAGACTACAAAGCAGCCATCTTGTACCAAGCACTAAAGGCTCATCCATTGATGTCTGCCTTTGTAAAAGATATTTCCGCACAATCTAAAACGGTTATCGTAGCCGAGTGTGGCGAGCATGCGGCAAAAATTAGCAACTATTTATCTGAACGCGGCTTTAACCCTGGCGAAGGCTATGGAGAAAAAAAGAAGTCACAATTACGTTTTGCGAACTTCCCTGCACACTCCAAAGAACAGTATGAACATATGGTCGACCTGATCGCGAAACAAAGATAAACTATGGTGCGTTTCCAGTAGACGCTTTAGGTGTATACTGGATATCAAACACAAATACCAAATCACTGATTTTTGTCTTATTTGTCTCAAGTTCGTAGTTGATCGCTTTTGGTAAAATCCCATGCAGATAGATATACGAAAAGCGACTGATTTGTGTAGATCCTAAAATAACACTTGTAGAAGAGGTTATATTATTCTTTGAAAAATAGCGCGCAACAGAAAGTGGTTGAAAGGTCGTGGTGAACCCACTTGGAAGTAAAAAATGGTCGAGCCAATAAACACCTGCAAATGGGTTTGTGAATCCATCAAACTCACTTGAGTAAGAAACACCCAACAATCCGGTTCCTCTTTTTACAGTTGCCAAATTACTATTTGAAGTCACTGCTTGAAACACGTTTGATTTGTAATTTATTTGCGAGAGACTGCCGCCACTAAAGCCAAAGGTGATCGAATCCTTATACCAAAGGCGACCGAATTGCCATCGAATTTTATACTTTACTAATTTACCTCCTGAATATACAAGTTGAAAACGCTGTGTCAACTTTTTTGATTTATTGAATTGTTTTATAGAGGTAGAATCACTGTAGTAAGCATACTCCAAAGAGACTGTATCCGAACCCTCTACTTTGCTTATACGTCCGTTGGCATATTGAAAAGAATACTCTTCGTAAGAACTCGATAAAATACTTTTGATCACATACTTCTGTGGATTGAGATCGGGGCCGCAAGACAAAATAGTCGCTGCACAAACAAATAATAATAGAACTCTAGGCATTCTTATTTAATATCAAATATACAATTTACGCATCATGCATACCTAAACCAGAGTTTTGGTAATTAACCAATAGGATCAATTAAACTATCTATCTCTTTATTTGTCTAACTTTCAAATTCCAAAGAAAAAAGGCCATTGGAAGACCAGGAACTCTTACGAAAAATCCGAAATCCGGAGTCGCGAAACTATGGTTTCAATTTACTGGTTCGCCAATACCAGCGGCGTGTCTATTGGCATGTCCGTAAAATGGTCATTGACCACGATGATGCTGATGATTTGACACAAGAGGTCTTTATCAAAGTCCATAAGTATATCGATGGATTCCGTGAGGATTCTCAGCTTTTTACCTGGATTTACCGAATCGCAACCAATGAATGCTTGAGTCATCTCAACAAAAAGAAGAAAAGATTTTTTTTGCCAATTGAAGACGTGGGGCATCAACTATCTGCAAAAATTGATTCTTCGACTGATTTAGATGGTGACGAGATCCAGAAAGTCTTACAAAAAGCCATCCTTAAACTACCTGATAAACAGCGACTTGTGTTCAATATGAAGTATTTTGATGACCTCCCCTACGAGACCATTTCAGAGATTACCAAAACAAGTGTAGGGGCTCTGAAAGCAAGCTTTCACCATGCTGTAAAGAAAATTGAGGAATTTCTAGAGCATTGATTAAACTTAGTAACAGAAACGTAATCTTAGTAATAGAATCGAGTAATTTTAAGAAACATGAAACGCCTAGATGAGATTCCAAAAAAGCAAATCTTCACCGTGCCTGATGGCTACTTTGAAGATTTGCCCATGCGCATTCAGGCAAGAATTCAAACACCTGAAAGAAAGAGTTCTTGGATACCCGAATTCAATCTGGCTTTAAAATTTGCCCTGCCTGTTGTATTGGTTGGCGTTATCTCGGTACTCGTGTGGGTTAATTTGCCGAGGACAGAGGACGCTCTAGCTAATTTAGATGGCGTACCTACGGAACAACTGCAGGCGTACTTAGAAGCTGACGAAATTTCAACCGAGGAAATAATTGAAAACGGTAATTTTACAAATGCAGCTATCAACTCTTTGTATCAACAACCTGAAGAATTAACTAGCAACGAATTGGATGAGTTGGCGCAACAATATGATCTCAATTTTTAACGACATCGATATGAAAAACATACTCTTATATACACTTTTATTTATTGGAAGCTTTGCCGCATCCGGGCAAGAGCCTGATAGACAAGATCCAAAAAATTTGGAAAAGATAAATGCGGCACGCATCGCGTTGATTTCTGAAAAATTGAAATTGACGCCTGCCCAAGCAGAAAAATTCTGGCCTGTTTATCGCGAGTTTACTGAACAACGTATGTCTCTACGAAAACAATACCGAGACGCAGAGAGAACACAAGATGTTAACAAGCCAAAGCCTGATCGCGACCAGGAGTTGCTTAAGCTAGGTATGATGCTGAAACAACAGAATTTGGATTTGGAGAAAAATTACTCAGAACGCTTATTAAAAGTAATTTCAGCCCAGCAATTGCTGACGCTCCCAAAGGCAGAAGAAGAGTTTAGAAGAATGCTGCTACAGCGTTTACAAGATCGCGAAGATCTGCGGGAAATGAAACGTGAAAACCGCGAAAATATTCGCAATAGGCTCGAGCAAAGAACTCGAGAAAAAAATAATTAATGAATCAAAACGTGAAGCGCATTTTAGTCATCCATTTCTTTTGGATGACTTTTGCTTTTTATGCCAACGGGCAAGAGCAAGATACATTAGTCACTCGTACCGCGACCGTAACAGACTCCCTTTCGCTCAGCCAGCTAGACTCCATTTTTAGTTATGCTGATTCCCTTTCCATATTTACTATGATTGACAGCCTTCTGAAAAGGCAAAGTGAAATTGGCTCTTCACTGGTCGTACGAACTGGGTTTAACAGTAACATCATATCGGCCGGAAGAACAATTGGCGTTAACCAGTATGGGGCCACGGCCGGACTATCCTATTACCATAAAACAGGACTTTTCCTCGATCTGAGTTCTTATTGGAGTCAGGAATATAATCCTAACCTCTACCTGACGATTGCATCCCTCGGCTACCTAAAAATGATATCAAAGCACTATTCATTTTTGGCATCTTATGATAGATTGATTTATAACAATACCGATATAAATGTTGAAAATCCGCTGACGAATATGGTTGGCCTATCAAACTTTATCGACTTTAAGCCAGTAACCTTACGACTAGACTACTCGCTTTATTTCGGACAGAAAACTGCCCATCGACTAACGCCAGGCATCGTTCTAAGCTTTAGAAAATACGATTTTCTTGGACTAGATAGAATTTCCTTTACTCCCGCCTATCAGGTATTATTCGGCAGCGCTACCATCACCTCTATTCAGCTTGGCCAACAACCCTCTGTTCGACTCTCCAGAAGACTGCCCCAATTTCAACAGGTAAATAGAGATGAATTCGGCTTGATGAACTATGCCCTGACCTTGCCATTGCGAGTGACGAAGAAGAACTGGTCATTAACTGCATCGTACACGTATAACTGGCCGGTGGCACTACCCGGTGAAGACAGCACACTGCCGGAAAATAGCTTTATCTCACTTACCCTTTCTAACCTTTTCAATTTTACGCCCCGCTCAAAGTAATTTGCTTTTGTTAGACCTTTCTTTTCGATACTTTACAAGCTCATAAAAAAGCTATGATGAAAAGATTGCCTCTGTTATTAGCTCTATTTACTATTGTTCTATCTGCGAAAGCTCAAAGAGATTACTGGCAGCAAAGAGTGGAATATGTGATGAATATCAACCTTGATGTTACATCTCATAAAGTAAATGGCACTCAACAACTAACCTACCAAAACAACTCGCCTGATACACTTACAAAGGTCTATTATCATCTCTATTTCAATGCCTTTCAACCCGGTAGCATGATGGACGTACGTTCAAAAAGCTTGCCTGATCCAGACAGAAGAGTAGTCGATCGCATCTCAAAACTGAAAGATAATGAAATTGGTTACCAGCATATCCAGACTCTAAAACAAGATGGGAAAGACCTAGTCTACAAAGTCAATGGAACAATATTGGAAGTTACCTTAGCCAAGCCAATTCTTCCTAAAGGGAAGGCGGTGTTTGATATGAAGTTTGAATCGCAAGTGCCTATTCAAATCCGAAGAAGTGGTCGAAATAATCGCGAAGGCATTTCTTACTCTATGACTCAATGGTATCCAAAGATTGCCGAGTATGATTTCCAGGGTTGGCATGCTTACCAATATGTGGCACGGGAGTTCCACAGCCCATGGGGCGACTTCGATGTAAAGATTACGATCGACCCTAAATTCACGATTGGGGCAACTGGTGTTCTTCAAAACCCGGTGCAGATCGGACACGGTTATTCGGAGAGTGCAAAACCTAATCTGTCAGGAAATTTAACCTGGCACTTTGTAGCAAAAAATGTGATCGACTTTGCCTGGGCTGCTGACCCTGACTATACCCATGACAAGGCAAAAGTACCCAATGGCCCAGAGCTTCATTTCTTCTACCAGAAAAATGAAAAGACAGCCGAAACGTGGAGAAAAATGCAAGAATACGCTGTAAAAGTATTCCAATACCTCAACGATAACTTCGGCAAATATCCGTTTGACACCTACTCAATCATTCAGGGAGGCGATGGCGGCATGGAATATCCAATGTGTACCCTGATCTTAGGAGAAGGGAGTCTGGCAGGAGTAAGTGGCACTATGGCTCATGAAGTAGCTCACAGCTGGTATCAAATGACTCTTGCTTCAAACGAAGCCTTGCACGCGTGGATGGATGAAGGCTTTACCGACTTTGCCAGCAGTGAAGCAATGTCTGCCATTTTGAATGAAACAAATCCACCCCACCAAGGGAGCTATTCGAGCTACTTTAGTCTGGTAAATAGCGGCCTGCAAGAACCCGCGAATCAGCACTCAGATCACTTCAATACCAACAGAGCTTATAGCACGATGGCTTACAGTATGGGCGCTGTCTTTTTAGAGCAATTGAAATATCTTATTGGCGAGGAAAACTTTTACAAAGGAATGAAACGCTATTACAATACATGGAAGATGAAGCACCCTGAGCCGAACGATTTCATCAGAATAATGGAAAAGACATCAGGATTACAATTGCATTGGTACTTGCGCTATTGGATAAACACAACCAAGCGAATTGATTATGGAATTAGTAGGATTGCAGAAACAGAAGGGAACACGCTAATTGAACTAAATCGTATTGGAGAATTCCCAATGCCGATTGACTTGGTAGTGAGTTTCAAAGATGGCAGCAAAAAATCATTTTACATTTCAATGAATGAATTATTAGGAAATAAGCCCTCCGAAAAAGGGAACGAGGGCAGAATTGCTCTTGAACCTTGGCCATGGGTAAACTCGTCTTACTCTTTGATAATCAATAACAAAGAGTCGGAAATAGAAAGTATTGAAATAGACCCTTCTCAGCGGATGGCAGATGTAAATAGAAAGAATAACAAGCTTGTCCTTTCTGAATTAAAACCTTACGCAAACCCCACCAAATAGCTTTTGTTATCAACTATTTTAGCTAAAATTGAGCCATGGAAAAGAAAGTCGAAATTCAAAAAACGATCTATGATAATGCCAAGACGCATTTCTTAGGCAACTTCCCAGATTCTCTACCCATCGAGCAAGCCTATGTTCACATCGGCATGTACCTCGGGTGGATTATTGATATGGATCTTTATTCGGAGTATTTTGAGGAAGAGGCGTCTGGTCAGATTTTCCGTTTCAAACGAAGAGAAATTTCTTGCACCATACTCAGCGAGATATGGGATGGATATTTGGGGTTTGAACTTTTCAGTCGAGTAGGGAATATGTTTACTTACTATTATTATGGTGGTGGCCTTTACCGTGCGGACTATGATGAAATTCTAGTTAAATCACTGCCAAGTATCTATCATGTGGTAGACAGTTGGGATCACTACGACAAAATGAAGGTTCGGATGACCATGCGCTACCAAGACTGGAAAAAGCTCACCGGTAATTAGTTACTGAATTTTTTTCCCTTTCTTATCGATCACAATAATTTTGTTTTCCCCGATAGTAGATATTTTGATCGAGAGTTCAGTTGTATCTGAATTGTAGAACAATTCTGTAGGCCTAAAGTCAAGGTTTAAGATTTTGTAATGAAATGTTGATAATTCTCTCCTTCCTTTGCAAGGTCTCTTTCTAACAATTTCTTAGCAATACTATCTAGTCGGTTCACATACTTGAGTTCCTCTCCCAAAAAGGAAAGTCTCAACATAACATTGTTGGTGTCAAGAAAAGACTTGTGTGCAACCACACTTGATTTATATCTCAAGTCCGCCTTTTTCATTTCAAAAATACTTAATGGTAATGGAAATGGCTCATACTTTGAGAGCTGCGCGTATAAAAGGCCGTCCTCTAGCTGATCCAAATCACCTAGGACAGACGCAGAATCTCGCTTTATCTTAACATCCAATTTATCAAGTGAAACATCATAGGCAATCAAGCGATCGCGGAGTGGATTAATCACGTTCTCTATTGTTTCGAGCGCTGAGTTTGCCCACCGTTTATAATCCCAAATTCGCACGTCATCCTGAAAAAAATCTGCGGCTGAAGTTCCATCCTTTTTGAATTCAATGATCTCCTGCGAACTAAGCTGTTGGTTGTAATTTGATTTTTGAATTCCCCTTAAAGCCGACCTGTAGTTTCCAAAAAACAGTCAGCATCGAGTCATACGTCTGCGCCAATTTTGTGAATTGATGAATAAGTGCCTCATCAGATTTTAGAAAAAAAACTGCTTAGCGAAATAAAGTTAGCCTGAATGGACTTAAACTGCTCAACACTTCTCAGATAAAGTCGTTCCGATTCAACAAAGTGTTCTTAAATACCTTTGGCTTTTTCCCTTCGTTCTTTAATATTCTTCCCGCGTGTCTCCAAATCAAGGCGAACATCTGAAAACTTGACCCCAAAATCACCTGTTCTCGGATCTCTTCGACTGAACATTTCTTCATATTACTCGTCATGCTTTTTCAACTCTCGCTCAGTAATGGTATTATACGCTTTATCAAAAAAAAGCAAAGCTGAATCCGAATTGGACAATAGAATTGGCGTGTTTTTAAGCAGGTCGTTAACCATCGATTTCTCTTGAAAAACAATACCCATAAAGAGATAGGCATGCGGATTATCGTCCTCGCTTTTCAGGTATCTTTTCAGATGCGGCTCAGCCACTTCATACTGCTTAGAATTTAGTAATAAAACCAAATCCTTGTATTTTACTTTTTGCGAATACCCGATGGAGCAATACACTAGAAATACTACCAAAAAAGAAACTTTTCTGTTCATTGGACGGTTTAATTGGTCGAAGTTATCAAATTATCGACATTTGATAAAAAATTTTCAATAACCAAGCCAAACAGGCAGTAATGAAGATCGCAAAAGAAATTCTAAAGACGGGTTTAACCTTTTTGATATTGCTTGTGGTACTGAATTACACTGGGCTGATCGGTAGCATTTCATCGGCCACCCAATCGGCCTTTTTAAAGACCGGACTATTGGATGCCGAGTTGGACGATACCAAGTCTGAAATTTTCAATTATAACTTTACGATAAAAAACCTAAGCGGGAACAGATTTTTGTTTGAGCAATACAAAGGCAAAGTAGTTTTTATCAATCTGTGGGCAACTTGGTGTGGTCCATGCCGCGCAGAAATGGCTGGAATTCAAAAATTATTTAGTTCTGTTGCTTCAGATAGTATTTCATTCGTGATGCTTTCGCTTGATCGAAATACTGATCAAGAAAAAGTAGTAAAGTATGTGAACACAAAAGGTTTTTCATTTCCGGTCTACCTGCCTTCTGGCCGCTTGACAGAACAACTGAGTGTGCCATCAATTCCAACAACCTTTGTGATTGGAAAAGATGGAAAAATAGTAGCCAAAGAGGTGGGCACCACCAATTTCGATACCGATAAATTCAGAAAATTCTTGCGACAGTTGAACCAGGAAAAACTCTAACGTCTGTCATTAAGGATTTTAGCTTTTGGTTAACAGCGGCTTTAGTCTTGCAAGACCAACACTTCCCTTCTCAACGATGAATTCGAGATTGGGAACATGAAGTACATCTGGCTTCTTTGGATCGATCACAAATTTCTTCACACGGTCGGGCACATAGTCGATCAATCCGGCAGCAGGGTAGACTAGCAACGATGTGCCTACTACCAAAAAAATATCCGCTGTACTTGCAATAATTGAGGCCACTTCGATCATCGGGACTGCCTCGCCAAACCAAACAATGTTAGGCCTTAGTTGTGAACCTAAATCACAAATATCCCCCATTTTTAATTCCCACCCTGAAATGGGATATATCAGCGAACTATCTTTCGTGCTTCGTGATTCAAATAATTTGCCATGAAGATGGATGACGTTCGTTGAGCCCGCTCGTTCGTGCAAATCATCTACATTTTGAGTAATGATGGTGACGTCAAAATCCGCTTCGAGCTCAACCAATATCTCGTGCCCTCTGTTTGGTTTGGATTCCAGGGCTTTCTTTCTGCGATCATTGTAAAAATCTAGGACAAGCTCAGGGTTTCTTTCCCATCCTTCCGGTGTAGCAACATCTTCGACTTTGTATCCCTCCCATAGTCCGCCAGAATCGCGGAACGTAGCGATTCCACTCTCCGCGCTAATGCCTGCTCCTGTGAGGGCGATGAGTCGTTTCTTGTTCATATTATCTATGTGTACTTTTAACTAAATCTTTCAGGCAAATGCGAAGGTGCTTTGAAAACGAAACACCGTGCTTACTAATTTGCTTTTGAGGACTTTTTAAAAAGCCTGGGCCATAAACAATCTTTTGAATGGTTCTATTTTTTGATCCATCAATATCATCTGTGAGCGATAACTCTGACAAAGAAGCAGTCTTAGGAAAATAATAAAAAAAAAGAACAAATTGCGCTTTTGAAGCTGCCATGACAAAGGGAAGTGAAAGCCCAAGTAAACTGACTATCACGCCTGTAGCTTGTTTTTGAGGAGAAACCAATTCTACAGCTTGAACACGAATCTGTAGCGAAGAAATTTTACTATCGACCGATCTTGCAATTTTAAATGGATGATTTTCTGAGTTATAAAGAATGATAAAATCATCTAACTGCTTATTCAACTCTGAATGAATTACTTGATTGATGGCAGGATTTATTTGTAAATCAATTCCTAGAACATCAATCTTAGTATTTACTTTTAAAGCAAGCTTTTGCTGGGAACCACAACCAACTAGTATAAGTAGACCAATCAGGTAAATCTTTCGCATTCAGTACAGATGATTTAATAAAATATAATATTCAAAACTCACTTCAACTTCCTATCAAAAAAATCTTTGGAGGCTGTAAAAATTCTTGACCAACTGTCATAGCGCAAAAAGCCATGTACTTCATCGGGCAAGACTAAAAGCTCCACCGCAACATTTTTCGCTCGTAGTTTTTCAACTAAATCAACAGTTTGTTGAAAATTTACATTGCGATCATCGTCACCGTGCACCATCAAAACAGGCGCCACCCATTTTGAAAGATCAGCAATCGGAGATGATTTTCTGGCCAACTCTGATTCTGACTTTAAAAGTCCCCAGCTATTCGTTGCGTCTTGACCATCAAAAGACCAATCATGCACTCCGTGTAAATCAACTCCCGCTTTAAAAATCTCAGGATTACGGGCTAGCCCCATGGCCGTTAAATAGCCTCCATACGATCCGCCCCATAGACCAATTTTAGTTGGTTCAACCTCAGCTAAACTCTGAAGATACTTCGCGGCTGCCACCACATCTTGATATTCGGTGGCTCCCCGAGGGCCCTGATTTTTGGTCATCCTAAAATCACGACCATAGCCAATGCCATTTCTGAAATTCACTGAGAGCACCGCATAGCCCTGATTCGCCAAGAGTTGATTGAATGCATAGCAATTGCTATAGTAATCACTGTAATGAAAGCCTAGCAACATTTGACGCGTGGGACCTCCGTGCATATAAAGAACGCCTGGTCGCTTGGTTGAAATAGTTCGATTAATAAAAAGTTGACCATGTATGAGCGTCCCATCTGGTGCTTTAAAAGTTACGGCCTCCGGTTTCACAAATAAAGGGGCGTTAAATGAAACTAGCTTTTGAGGGAATGCGGGAACTGCCAATTTCTTCGACTCTTCAATTCGCGCCACCACCTTTGGCGCATTAAATGATGATCGCAGGCAATACAACTCATTGCCAGCAAACGTTGGATACATTTCAATTCCTTCTCCTACCGTTACGGCAGTAGGATTGGCATTTATTACCGATGACTTCCAAATATGTCGTCTGTTGATATCTTCACGATTACCATCGAAGTAGATATTCTGCCCCGTAGGATCAACAACAAAACTTTCGACTTCGCCATCTGCAGGGGTAATGTCTTTTAAATCGCTTCCATCAGGATTAATTGAAAACACATGGTTCCATCCCGTATGCTCAGAGTGGACCAATATGCGATTCGTGCTTGTCCATGCAATTGGATTTGCAGAATAACTCTGGGCAAAACCGCCATCCAATCCTGGAGATTTCCAGATGGACTTTAAAATACCTGACTCAACCTCCGCGACCATTAACGTAAATGAGGTGCCGGTCGTAAAATTCTCCAGTTCGCCAATCTTTGTTCCCGGCATTCGTATAAAGGCAATGCTCTTGCTATCGGGTGACCAGACGGGAAGTTGGTCTTGCGTTACATCAGGCGCAATCCACTTAATTGTTTTGGAAATTAAACTAAACACGCCAATAAAACTATGATCTCCCCGATCGCTGGTAAATAAAACATCATTGCCATTAGGCGAAAAAATGGGACGGATATTCGATCCTCTTGCCAAAAAGAGAGGCTTTGGTTCTGCATTAATCTCCAATGTCGATTCGAAAATCTGACCTCGCTTAGAAAATAAAAACTTTAACCCATCGCGGAAGAATATCGGGCTATTCCCTGACACAATTTTAGCAGGAGCACTTTTGTTGCCAATATCTTTGAAGTAAATAGCCTGATCTGCACCATCGGCTAAACTGGCAGGATTGGGGTTTTGTCCAGCTCTGTTCGTAGCTCCTCCACGAACAAATAGAATCTTTAATCCATTGGGTGAAAAAGCTAGTTGCGAAATCTCTTGCCCATCATCAGCTGGGTAGTCTGTAACAAACCGGGGAAGGTCTGTTCCTGTTTTAACCACAATGTTCCGTTTGCCACGGTCGTTGATTACCCAAGCGATATTCTTTCCATCTTTAGAAGAGGTAAAACCCGATTCTGTGGGTGCACTTAAAAACTGTTCCAATAAAGTTTGTGCAAACCCGGGCGATGTAGCGCCCAAAAGAACCAATAGCAAAAGTTTTTTCATAGTAACGAGTTAAGTCTAACAAATATACTATTCGCTACGCATATTATTGTCCGGATAAATTGCCATCCATCAAATTGATAGTAGTTATTTTTGAAAAGATCACTTACATTTAAAAACCAAAATTAGTATGGCTGATCTTCAAATAAAAAAATCAACCAAGACCTACGATGTATGTATAGTGGGCTCTGGTGCAGGCGGTGGAATGGCCGCCTATGTGTTAGCAAAAGCTGGAATAAAAGTGGCCTTGCTGGAAGCCGGCCCTATGTATGACCCGGCAAAAAATGTAACGCAATTAAAATTCCCTTATGAATCCCCCCGTAGAGGCGCGGGCACGAGCTTCCGTCCTTTCGGAGACTTTGACGCTGCCTATGGCGGTTGGGAAATTGAGGGTGAGCCATATACGCAAAAGGATGGAACACAGTTCGATTGGTTCCGTTCGCGCATGTTGGGCGGCCGTACCAATCATTGGGGACGGATTTCATTACGATTTGGACCAACTGATTTCAAACACAAAAGTATCGATGGACTAGGCGAAGATTGGCCGATCAGCTACGAGGATGTCGCACCCTATTACGATAAGGTAGATCGGTTAATCGGTGTGTTCGGAACAAAAGAGGGTATCTTCAATGAACCGGATGGTATCTTCCTCCCACCACCTAAGCCACGTCTCCACGAATTGTTTGTAAAAGATGCAGCATCGTCTCTTGGAGTAAAAGTGATTCCTTCGCGACTATCTATACTCACCAAAAAAATTAATGAAGATCGAGGTGTTTGTTTTTATTGTGCTCAATGCAATAGAGGTTGCACCGTATATGGTGATTTCTCCTCTTCATCGGTGTTGGTAAAACCTGCCATCGATACGGGAAATGTTGATGTGATTGCCAATGTGATGGCTCGCGAGGTTCTTACCAATGAAAAGGGAGAAGCGACTGGTGTTTCTTACGTGAGCAAAGATGATATGCAAGAATATCAACTTAACGCTCGGATCGTGGTATTGGCTGCCAGCGCGGGAGAATCTGCGCGACTGTTATTGAATTCTAAATCCACTTTTCACCCTAATGGGTTAGCAAATGGAAGCAATGTGGTCGGAAAGTATCTGCATGACTCGACCGGAGTAGCAATGGGTGGTGTGCTACCCAAATTATTCAACCGCAAAAGATACAATGAGGATGGCGTAGGCGGATTGCACTTGTATTCTCCTTGGTGGCTTGATAATAAAAAATTAAACTTTCCACGTGGTTATCATATTGAGTATTGGGGAGGAATGGGAATGCCTAGCTATGGATTTGGTGGCGGCATACAAGGCATTAATGGAAAATACCCCGGGCCAGATGGAAAATTAAAAGATGCCGGTGGGTATGGTGCTTCACTTAAAGCAGACTACCGCTATTATTATGGTGCCAGTTTTGGAATGGCCGGTCGTGGAGAGGCCATCGCTCGGGAAGACAATTGTTGCGAGATCGATCCGAACGTGGTAGATAAGTATGGCATACCGGTTTTGCGTTTTCACTACAAGTGGAGCGACTACGAAATCAAGCAAGCCAAACACATGCAAGACACCTTCCAAGAGATCATCCACAAAATGGGAGGCGATATTACCTGGGGCGTAAAGGGTGCCGATCAAAACTATGGATTGGAAACACCCGGGCGCATCATTCATGAAGTCGGTACGGTGCGCATGGGTAACGAAAAGAAAAAGTCAGCACTCAACAAGTTCAACCAAGCACATGACTGCAAGAATTTGTTTGTCGTAGATGGTGGTCCATTCGTTTCGCAAGCAGACAAAAATCCAACTTGGACGATTCTTGCATTATCGATGAGAGCAAGTGAATACATTATTGATGAAATGAAGAAGCAGAATATTTAAAAAGATTTGAGATTTGAGATTTGAGTATTAAGATGAGAGACGTTCGTAGTTAGCTCAAGTCTCATATCTCTCTACCCAATACTAGCTTATGGACAGAAGAAAATACCTCAAAACACTTGCCGTTGGATCATTATCTGCGGCTGCGTTGCTACAAACATGTTCACCTGCAAAAAAAGAAGATGCACCGGATCTGACGAAGATCAATGGAGGTCATGATCGCCAACCGAATGAGATTGAGCATTTCAAAAAAGTATCGGCAGAAAAATTTTTGGATGCCCACGAAATGGCGACTATTACCATTCTAGTTGACATCATTATTCCCAAAGATGAAGTTTCAGGCAGCGCAACAGAAGCAGGCGTTCCTGAGTTTATTGAGTTTATTTTAAAAGACATGCCACGTCATCAATTACCGATGAGGGGTGGATTAAAGTGGCTTGATCTTCAATGCATGAAACGTTTTACAAAAGCGTTCACAGAGTGCACGCCAGCCCAACAAATTGAAATGGTAGATGAAATTGCCTTCCCGGATAAAGCGAAACCAGAAATGTCTCAGGGAGTCGCGTTCTTTAATCTGCTCCGAGACCTTACTGCTACCGGATTTTATACGAGTAAGATTGGCGTTGCCGACATCGGATATGTAGGTAACAAACCCAATCAATGGGATGGTGTTCCACAAGAGGTATTAGATCAGTTCGGTTTAAAATATGATGAAAGAACATTGACAGAAAGTGTAAAATTTGAAAGCTAAAAAACCATTAACGATTACAGCATGATATCAAGAAGAAAATTCATTCAACAAGCAAGTGCAGCGGCTGCCTTCACCATTCTCCCTCGGTTTGTTTTAGGTAAGGGATTTGTTGCCCCTAGCGATAAACTGTATATCGCAGGCATTGGTGCGGGTGGAAAAGGTGGAAGTGACTTATCCAGTTTTGCTATCAACCCAAAAGCAGAGATTGCCTTTCTCTGTGATGTTGATGATAGACGTGCAGTAGATTCGCGAGCGAAATTTCCAAAAGCAAAGTATTACAAAGACTATCGTGTAATGCTCGATAAAGAGCATAAACATATTGATGCAGTTTCTGTATCTACACCAGATCATAATCACGCTGTACAAACTATGGCAGCCATACAGTTGGGCAAGCATGTTTACGTTCAAAAACCCCTTACTCATGATATTTTCGAAGCACGCGCACTTACGTTAGCAGCGAAAAAATACAAAGTGGTTACACAAATGGGAAACCAGGGAGCCAGCGGTGACGGAGTACGTCAATTGATTGACTGGTATGAAGCAGGAATTATTGGTGATGTTCATACTGTTTATTGTTGGACAGATCGCCCTGTATGGCCGCAGGGGATTGCATGGTCAACCCAAAAAGCAGAAGTACCAAAAGAGTTAGACTGGAATCTATGGCTCGGCACCGCACCTGATAAGGACTATGTTGAGAAATTAGTTCCCTTCAATTGGAGAGGTTGGTGGGACTATGGTACAGGAGCACTCGGAGATATGGGTTGTCATTTGATTGAACCTCCTTTCCGTGTGTTGGGTCTCAACTATCCAACTGATGTAACGGCAAGTGTGGGCAGCGTGTATGTAGATGAATTCAAGAGAGGGTATTTCCCTGAGAGCGGACCTCCCTCCTCTTTTGTCACAATGTCTTTTCCAGCGAGAAATGGAAAATCTGCGGTTAAACTTCATTGGATGGATGGAGGCATTAAACCGGAGAGGCCTGAAGAACTAGGCCCCAATGACCAAATGGGAGATGGCGGCAATGGCTGCATATTTATTGGCACAAAAGGGAAAATGATGTGTGGTACTTATGGAGCACAGCCTACCCTACTACCAAAATCGCGCAATGCAGAAGTCACTGCACCAGAAGCAATCAAAAGAGTACCCGGTGGGCCAGATCCAGGTCACTATGTTCAGTGGGTGGATGCCTGCATTGCCGGCTATGAGAAAATAGAATTGAGTTCGGATTTCAAAATTGCTGGTCCGCTCACTGAAACAATATTAATGGGTAACTTGGCCATTCGCAGCTATGATATTAGAAAACCTAAAATTGATAAACCAAATCAATTTGACTACCCCGGACGAGGCATCAAACTATTATGGGATGGCGAAGCTATGAAGGTGACCAATTTCGATGAAGCAAATGCTTTTGTGAAAAGAGAATACCGAAAAGGATGGGGCTGGTAAATTTTTATAAAGGGATTCGCTTACCTTTGTAAAATTACCAAGTCAGAATGCTGAAAATCGACAGCCATACGCACATCCTCCCCAAAAAAATGCCCAATTGGAGCGAGAAGTTTGGCTATGGCGATTTCATTTATCTCCAACACCACAAAAAAGGAGTTGCAAAAATGATGCGCGGAAATCAATTTTTCCGTGAAATCAAAAGCAATTGCTGGGAAGCTGAAGAAAGAATCGAAGAATACAAACAATTCAATACCCAGGTTCAAGTTGTCTGCACTATTCCTGTAATGTTTTCCTATTGGGCAAAGTCGTTGGATTGCCTTGCCCTCTCTGAATTTTTGAATGATCATATTGGCAAGTTGGTCGAGAAATACCCTAGGCAATATATCGGACTTGGAACAGTGCCCATGCAAGATGCAGAGCTTGCGGTAAAAGAATTGGAACGATTTAGAGAGATCGGGCTCGTTGGCTTACAGATTGGCTCTAACATTAATGACGAAAACTTAAACGAAGAACGCTTCTACCCTATTTTCGAAGCCTGTGAACGATTGAATTTGGCGGTGATGGTTCACCCTTGGAATATGATGGGTGAAAAACACATGCAGCGCTATTGGTTGCCTTGGTTGGTGGGAATGCCCGCTGAGACATCACGTGCAATTTGTTCAATGATTTTTGGAGGCATTTTTGAAAAGTTGCCAAAACTTCGAGTGATGTTTGCCCATGCCGGAGGATCTTTTCTGCCAACAATCGGCAGAATAGAGCATGGATTTGATTGCCGCCCGGATTTAGTGGCCATCGATAACAACTTTAATCCACGGAATTACATCTCAAAGTTTTGGGTGGATAGCATTACGCATGACCCGCTCATGTTAGAGTATGTTTTGAAGCTACAAGGATCAAAAAAAGTAATGCTAGGCTCAGATTATCCATTCCCTTTGGGTGATTTAGAAATTGGCAAGTTTATTGAAGAGATGAATCTAAGCGAGCAAGTAAAGGAAGATGTATTTTGCAACTCCGTGTTAGAATGGCTCGATTTGCCAAAAAGTAAATTTATTAATTGACATACTCTGTGATTAAAGCCAATCTCCTGTTTTTTCTATTCAGCATCGTTTCCGTAGTTACGCTCGTTGCGCAAACCGAGAAAGAAAAAATTCAGCAAATAGAAACGCAAAAGCAAATAGATAAACAACGAAAACTCACCACAAAACTCGATTCAGCGATTCGTCTAATGGAAGAAGGTCAATACGAACAAGCTGACGCAAAATTCAAGGCGGTTTTAAGAGAAATCAAAAGCGTACCGTCCGATTTAACCTATCATTTTGGAAAGAACTCTTTCCTGCTCGGAAAATACAAACAAAGCGTTGACTGGCTGACCAAGTATATACAACTGAAGGGAACAAGTGGTCAATTTTCAGAAGCGGCCGTTGGGTGGCTATCGCAGGCTGAAGGAGAATTGATCAAAGAAAAAGAACGCGAGGCAAAACTAGCATCGGAAGTACTATCCAGTGATTTTATGATCGACTGTGGCCCTACGGGAAAGGTAGCCTGCACTATCTGCAAAGGGTCGACAGTTGTTGTGAAGAAAAATTACTTTGGAGATACTTATTCTACTTGTCAATACTGCCACAAATTAGGCTATCTCACGTGCGAAGAATACAATCTGTTGCTCAAAGGCAAGTTAAAGCCAAGTACCGAATAGCTATCAAACGCAGTCAGAAAAATTCTATAATATCGCTATCTTTGCCTGAAGTTAGGTTATGCCACTCTATAATCGCATCAGCGGAAAAGAACTAAAGGCCAAGTTAAAGGAAGCACGCGAACCACGTTCGACTATCTCCTTTTATAAATACCATCAACTGTCGGATCCCAAAATATTTAGAGATGAACTCTACCAATTATTTGAATCAGTGCAGGTGTTGGGGCGCATTTATGTGGCAACCGAGGGAATCAATGCACAAATCAGCGTGCCTAATGAACATCTTGATTTTTTTAAAAACCAATTGTATACCATTCCATTCTTAAATGGCGTTCGACTCAATACTGCGGTAGACGATAACGGCAAGTCTTTTTTTAAATTGAAAATTCTCGTTAGGAACAAGATCGTTGCAGATGGATTAAACGATGAAACCTTTGATGTTACCAATCGAGGTATACATGTTGGCGCGCGCGCGTTTAATGAACTGGCTGAAAAAACCGACACAATTATTGTAGACATGCGAAACCACTACGAAAGTGAGGTGGGCCATTTTCGAAATGCGATTTGCCCAGATGTCGATACCTTTCGCGAAGAGTTAAAAGTAGTGGAAGAACTACTTCACGAAAAACGCGACCAAAATCTATTGATGTACTGCACCGGTGGCATTCGTTGTGAAAAAGCAAGTGCCTGGTTTAAGCACCGCGGCTTTAAGAATGTTTTCCAATTAGATGGAGGTATTATTGAATACGCCAAGCAAGTAAAAGAACAAGGATTGGAGAATAAATTTATCGGTAAAAATTTTGTTTTTGACGAGCGCCTTGGTGAACGTATAACAGAAGATGTAATTAGCAAATGTCATCAGTGCGGAAAGCCCTGTGATGACCACACGAACTGCAAAAATGATGGCTGCCATTTGTTATTCATTCAATGTAAAGAATGTGCTGAACGTTTTGATGGATGCTGCACCACTGATTGTAAAGAAACGATTAGCCTGCCGGTAGAAGTACAAAAAGTGATTCGCAAGGGGATAAATAAAGGGCGACAAGTATTTAAAAAAGGAAGAGTGCTGAAGGTTGAGAATCAAAAAGAAGTCAGAAGTAAGAATTTGGAATACAGAAGTCAGATATAAAATGCGAGTAGTAATAATTAAATAATTCTACATTCTAACTTCTACCTTCTTTTTTGACCTAAATTGATGATTAGAATTGGCATTATTAACGTTTCTGACCGCGCTAGCAAGGGTATCTATGAAGATACTCCCGGTCGGGCGATTGTCGCCACACTCAATGAATACTTGACGAGTCCGTGGGAAAAAGAATATGCAGTAATCCCCGATGAACAATCGCAAATAGAAAAAATGCTCATCGAGATGGCCGATGAAAAACAGTGCTGCCTGATTGTAACTTGTGGTGGAACGGGACCGGCCAAGCGAGACGTAACACCAGAGGCGACAGAAGCCGTGTGTGATAAGATGATACCGGGATTTGGCGAATTGATGAGAACTACGAGTCTGCAATCTGTTCCAACCGCAATATTATCTCGTCAAGCGGCTGGTATTAGAAATAGAACTTTAATTATAAATTTGCCTGGGAAGCCGAATGCAATCCGTCAGTGTTTGGATGCAGTATTTCCGGCTATTCCTTATTGTATTGATCTCCTGGAAGGTCCGTTTTTGCAGTGCAATGAGACAGTAATAAAGGTTTTTAGACCAAAACAATAAATACGTGAATTGAGTATTGCCCTTTAAAAAGCAAATCTATGGCACGAATTAAATATTACTACGACACTGAAACCTGTAAATATGAGCGCATAAAAACCACCTCGGGCGACATTTTTTTAAATGCGCTTGGATTGCTTTCACTCACGCTGGCTATGGCCGTTGGTTTAGTTGTTTTGTACAGCAACTACTTTGAATCACCCCGCGAATTACTTCTATCTAATGAAGTAAAGGAGATGGAATATTTGTATCAAAATTTGAGCAAGGAAGTAAACAAACTGGATAACGAACTTGCTCATTTAGAGCATCGAGACGATAACATCTATCGCGCTGTGTTGGGCGCTGAGCCGATAGACAAGAGCGTGAGAGAAGCAGGTGTGGGGGGCGTGGATCGGTATGAAGACATTAAAAAGAAGGACCTCGTACACGAAGACTTCCTTATCAAATTGCACGAACGAGTAGATAAGTTAAAGCGTAAAGTCTACATAGAATCAAAATCTCAGGACGATGTAATCGCTTTAGCCGAAAACAAAGAAAAATTGTTTGCTGCAATCCCTGCTATTCAACCCGTTGCCAACAAAGAATTGATTGCGCTCGCGTCTGGTTTTGGAATGCGTATTCATCCAGTGTATAAAGTTCGAAAAATGCACACGGGTGTCGATTTTGCAGCAGCCATTGGAACACCCATCTACGCTACTGCAGATGGTATCATCGATAAATTAGAAGTTAGCTTTAGCGGGTATGGAAAACAACTGGAAATCGACCATGGTTTTGGCTATCGCACGCGGTTTGCTCATATGCATGGTTTTGCCGTGCGATATGGCCAAAAAGTAAAACGAGGAGACCTGATTGGGTATGTGGGTGAAACAGGTCTTTCTACTGCGCCTCATTTACACTACGAGGTTTTTGTAAATGGTATTCACGTAAATCCAATTCATTATTTCTTCAATGACCTGAATGCCAAGGAGTATGAAAAGGTCATCGAACTGGCCTCGATTGAGAATCAATCGCTGGGTATGTAGAAAAATGCTTTGTCACAGCTATCCTAGCTCAATAAAAGTTATGAAGAATAAACTAACTTTAGGGTAAGTCATTTTATAATGCTGAAAAGGATATTCATCGTAATTGTTACCTGTCTTTCCGTATTTCAATCAGTCGCCCAAGGATGCAGTGATGCAGGTTTCTGCACGATGGGTGCAATGAAGCCTGATCAACCTTACAATAAGAAGCTCGAGTTTAAACTTCGCACTATGGAGCTGAGCTTTTATCGTGGCACTACTAATCTCACACCGATTGTGTATGTAACTACTGTCGATCTAAACTTTAGTTTGAACAGGCGAACTACGTTTCAGGTTAAATTGCCTTTTCAGTTTGTGGATGGTAAACTGGCATCCACCTCATCTCTGGGAGACATCTCGCTTTGCTTCACTCGCAATATCTTTTCGTCAGACAGGTTTGATGTTAATCTTTCCATTGGCGGCAAAATCCCCACCAATTCGTCCAATAAAAACACGCAGGGACTGCCCCTACCCATGTACTACCAAACCAGTTTGGGTACGTATGATGCGATAGCAGGTCTCTCGTTAGTTAACCGCAATTGGTTATTCGCAACAGGTATCCAAGTTCCACTAAATCAGAATAGCAATGAATTCATTTGGTCAGCTTGGGATGGCACCGAGGAGGAAGCCTATGTAGATCGATACACACAAGCGAAAGATCTGAAGCGAGGGGTTGACGTAATGCTTCGTGTAGAAAGAAACTTTCGGTTGTCTAGATTTAATTTTTCGGTTGGGTTGTTACCGATCTATCGAATTACAAGGGATGAGTTTACTAACTCCAGAGGCCAGCGAATCATTTCTGATGAAGCAATGGGTTTAGCACTATCAGGAATTGTCACAGGCGGATATAGTTTCAATACCCAATCCGGACTTCGGCTTTTGCTCGGACACAAAATTGTTCAACGAGAGCTAAATCCCGATGGACTTACACGTGGGTTTGTGAGTTCCCTTACTTATATTCGCAGATTCTGATGAAACACTTTTTGTTATTCTGTTTCATACTTGCTTTTTATGGGTCTTTAGCTCAAAAGAATCTCAAAAAAATAGATTCGCTTATAAAAGTAGTAGCATATAAAGAAGCATTGCAACTGTTAAGGACTGAAAAAGAAAAGACACCTAATGATTCCGTTTCATTTTTAGAAAACACCGAAGCTGAAATCTTAATAACGTTAGGAAATCTGAACGAAGCAGAAAATGTACTCTCCAACATCAAGATTTCTACACCTTACGTGAAAGCGATTACACAGTCGACAACAGGTTTTTTAAATTTGAACAAAGGGCGCTACGACCTTGCCAATGAAAACCTTCAAGCCGCACTGGCTGCTTTCCAATCTACTGGCAAATCAAATACGAAGGAAGCCGCTCGTTGCCTTGCCAATATTGCTTCATACTATCTCGCCACGGGTAAGTATAACAAAGCCGAAGAATATGAAACGATTGCTTTACAGTTAAGACAAAAACTTTTTGGCGAAAGCAGTGAAGAGGTCGCTGCCTCTTACAATAATCTGGGAACTATTTTTCTAAGTGCTGACCCCGATCGCTCGCTCGACTACTACGAAAAAGCATTGACCACCTACCAACAGATTCATAGAGGTACTCATCCAAAATTAGCCATCGCGAATACCAACATTGGCATAGCCTATAACCAATTAGAATTGTATGGAGATGCCATCAACTCATTTGATATTGCGAAAAAAATATGGGAGCAAATCTACCCTAACGGTCATCCCAATCTTGCCATTGTATTGCAAAACATCGGAAGCGCTTATTCGAAACAGAAAAACCCAAAAGTTGCCGAAGAGTTTTATGACAAAGCAATTTCAATTTACACAAAGTCCTACGGAACCAAACACCCGGATTTGGCGAGCGCTCTCAATAGTCTTGGCAGTTTACAATTAAACAATAACGAATACGACAAATCGATAGCAACTTTTCAAAAGAGCATTGTTGCGAATGCTCCATCATTTAATAGTTTAGACGTTGAAAGTAACCCAATTGGATCTGATTATTATAACCCGATGGTGCTTGTCTACTCCATCAACTTCAAAGCAAAGGCACTGGAATCCAAATATCTTGGCAGATCACTCAAATTAAATGACCTCAAGATTGCTCTGCAATGCATTCATAAGTGCGATTCCTTGATAGATGACATTCGACATCAAAGCACCGATGAACAAGATAAACTGGCGCTTGGTAATATTGCTACCGAAGTCTACGAAGTGGGAGTAAGGGTGGCCCACACGATAGGCGAAAACAGTATCAACCCAAGAGCCTATATTGAAAAAGCTTTTTATTTCGCTGAAAAGAGTAAATCTTCTGTTCTCCTGGAATCTATAGCAGAAACCCAAGCAAAGTCTTTTGCAGGCATTCCACAAGAACTGCTTGATCAAGAATTGAAAATCAAATCATCGATTGCTGTTTTAGTACAAAAACTCACTCAGAAACCAGCCGAGCAAGAAGAGAAGGAAATCAGAGAAAAACTATTTGTCTTGAATAATGAGTACACTTCTTTCGTCAAAAAACTAGAAAAGGATTTTCCGAATTATTTCAATTTAAAATTTAGTCAAGCAATAAATTCAGTAGAGGATATTCAACGTTGTTTGGATGAAAACACTGGTTTAATTAGCTATTTCTTAGCGGAGAAAACGAATAGACTTTATCAATTTTCTGTTACGAAGCAACGATTTAAAGTCAAAGATTCCTCCATTCCCCCTGACTTGAATCGACTGCTCAAAGGTTTTATGAATAGCATTCTGTTTAGCAACTTTGAAACCTACAAAAAAACTTCACTCCCGATTGCCGCTTTACTAAAACCAAATGTCGATCGTCAAATAAAAGAGTTAGTCGTTATTCCAACAGGACGGCTTGGAACAATTCCTTTTGATGCACTGCCAAGCGGCAGAATAAAAGGAACAAACTTTAATCAGGTATCGTACTGGTTGAAGGAATACGCCATCTCCTACGAGTTTGCGTCCAATCTATTTACTCAAAAGGGCAGAGAAAAATTAGCTACTGAAAGTCCAACCATCTTCCTCTGTGCACCGGTAACTTTTCCTGAAAAAGATAACCTGAGCCAATTGCCTGGAACCGAAAAAGAAGTAAACAACATCTCACAACTTTTTGCAAATTCAAAGTCGGTGAAGTTTGAAGATGCAACCGAGACGGTGATCAAGTCGAAACAGATTTCAAACTTCGACTATTTACATTTTGCCACACATGGGATTGTTAACGAAGAAAACCCAGAGTCATCTAAAATATTTCTACAAACAAGTGCTACAGATGACGGAAATTTATACGCTGGCGAAATTTATAACCTAGAGCTAAATGCAAACCTTGCAGTACTTTCTGCTTGTCAGACTGGCTTAGGAAAAATATTAAAAGGTGAAGGTGTGATTGGATTATCTCGGGCATTAACATATGCTGGCGCAAAAAACATTGTAGTATCTTTCTGGAGTGTTGCCGATGAATCCACTTCAACGCTTATGACAGATTTTTACACAAACCTTCTCGGCACCAAATCCATTCATTTTAACAGATCATTGCAACAAGCAAAGCTGAAAATGTCGAAGACTATTGAGTATTCAAATCCATTCTTCTGGGCTCCGTTTGTGCTACTTGGAAAATAAAAAACCTGACCGTTTCGGGTCAGGTTTTACACAGTCTAAACGCTATGGCAAATAGGTCTTTCGTGTGTTTTATAGAACCCCAAAGTAGGGAGTTGAGTTTCATTTTTCCTAAACATTTTGTAAAACTTTGTTTGAACTTTAAAAATGGGCTTTTTTGAGCCAAAATGACAATATTAGGGAAATGATAGAGGATAACTACCGGCAGCGAGGGTTACGCAACAATCTGGTAAAAAAACTGCGTTTAAAAGGGATTTTGGACGAAACTGTGCTCGCTGCCATCGGAAAAGTGCCCAGACACGTGTTTTTTGATGATGCCCTACTCAGCCATGCTTATGAGGACAAAGCCTTCCCAATTGGGGAGGGACAGACCATTTCTCAGCCTTATACGGTCGCTTTTCAGACGGAGAAGTTATGCATAAAGCCGGGCGACAAAGTACTTGAAATCGGCACTGGTTCTGGCTACCAGGCCGCCATTTTGATGGAGATGGGTGGAAAGGTTTACACCATTGAATTTCAAAAAAAGCTTTACGAGCGTACAAAAGAGTTTCTGCCGAGTCTTGGCTACAAACCTTACTTCTTCTTTGGAGATGGATCGAAGGGTATCCTAAGCAAAGCTCCATTTGATAAGATTATTGTGACCGCTGGCGCACCTGTTATCCCAACTGCGTTAATAGAACAGTTGGCAGAAGGCGGCATTATGATTATACCCGTAGGCGATAGAGAAAAGCAAGTGATGCTGAAGATAACCAAACGAAATGGAAAAATTACTCAAGAGGAGTTTGTTAACTTCGCATTTGTTCCACTGCTTGGTGAACAAGGATGGGGTGGAAAATAATATTTTACGCATGAAAAATCTGACACTTTTGCTGGCCATAATCCTGACAAGTAACTTTACTCATTCTCTGTTTGCCCAAGTGGTTGAGGTAGTGAAGAAAGGCAAATCAACTCCCCATGAGAGAGTGACGAACTTTGAATACCTCGAGCCTAACACAATTCCAAAGCACGCTTCACTTGTTGCGACACTTAAAGCAACGGAAAGCGGAAAAGACGCAACCATACCAAATCTCTTCTTCGCATTAAAGTACAAAACGTATCAACTTCAAGGCAATAGCTTTAAAGTGATCGCTTTTGCAAAGGAAAAAACTTCCAATAGATTAGAACTTACCATCGATGTCTATTATTCGAATGACTCATTACTTCTTGTCAACAGAAACAATCATATCAAAAACACAGTTTTCATTTTTGGCGATGACAAAGGTGATGATGAAGCATATAGCTTCTCGATAAACGAAGTTGAGCACGAAATTAAATCTGGCTTTTATTACAAGTATGTTCTTGCAAAAGGAAGTCAGGCGGAAATTACTCAAGGTAAGCTTGTCACCAACACTATGTACGTAAAATGGAAAGAGAATAAAGTGTCACAATTTCTTTCGCTTTCAAAATTTGGCCTAGCACCAACCAAAGAATCGCATGACTACCTAAGTCGTTTTTTTAATATGGGAGCCTTAAACCCAATTGACAATGATTTGGGCTATCTTCTAGCTTCGCTACTAAAGCGAGAAGAGTAGAAAATGTTTCAAATCACTAAAAGAGCTAGTCATTCTGTTTGTTTGCTTTTCTTTTTTTAAAAACACATTCAGTCGCTCAGGTATTGGCACCATTTGATGTATTGCACCTTCCACAACATCTTTAAACTTAACCGGGTGAGCTGTCTCCAGAAATATCCCAACAGTATTTGAATGCGAATTTAAATACTGTTTCAAACCCAAATAACCGACCGCTCCATGGGGATCTAGGCAATACTTTGAGTTTTTGAAAACCTGGCTCATGATGTTTACCGTGTCCTCATCAGAATAGTGGCAGCCAACTAAATCCCTTGACAAAGCATCGAAATCATTTTGATACAAATCCAATATGCGGGCAAAATTACTTGGATTGCCCACGTCCATTGCATTGCTGATTGTTTGCACGGAAGGCCTTGGGGAAAATAGTTTTGTCTTCAGGTAAGCAGGAACAATGTCGTTCTCGTTCGTAGCTGCCAAGAATTTATGAATAGGCAATCCCATTCGTTTAGCAAATAAACCAGCGGTTAGGTTGCCGAAATTTCCACTTGGAACTGAAAACACTATTTCATTTTGTTTGCCCTTGAGTTGCGCAACTGCATGAAAATAATAGAATGATTGTGGGATCAATCGGGCAATATTGATTGAGTTAGCAGAAGTCAGAAAGAGTTTTCGCTTTAACTCTTCATCCATGAAAGCTTGCTTCACCAACCGTTGGCAATCGTCAAACGTACCATCAATTTCTAGTGCAGTAATATTTCCACCCAAAGTAGTGAACTGCTTTTCTTGAATGTCGCTCACCTTACCTGACGGATAAAGCACAATCACTTTTGTACCCGGCACATTGAAAAATCCATTAGCTACGGCACTTCCTGTATCGCCTGAGGTGGCTACTAAAATGGTGATCTCCTTGACTTGTTGATTGGCAAAGTAGCCAAGAAGGCCCGACAAAAATCGAGCGCCAAAATCTTTAAATGCCAATGTAGGGCCATGAAATAACTCGAGTGAAAAAACATTTTCCTCAATTTCCACCAAAGGTGCGTCAAACTGTATTGTGTGATCAACTATTCGCTTGAGCTCGTTGGTCGGGATGTCCTCACCAATCAGATTCTTGGCTACCTGAAATCCAATTTCCGGAAAAGATAATTGTGAGAGTGATTCAAAAAAGGAAGCCGGCAAAACCGGAATACTTTCGGGAATGTACAACCCGTTATCTGGCGCAAGCCCTTGGATTACCGCTTCGCGTAAACTTACTCGTTGGTTTTTGTTATTCGTACTGTAATAAATCATTCTTCAATATATTCTGAATTCTGACGTCTAAATTCTGTATTCTATTTTTCATCCAAAATCCTCGCCCCCTCCTGATTCACCTTTGACACATACACCTCACTCTTCAAATTGTTTTTCAAAAATTCAAGCTGCATGACCTCCCCTACCTTTTCGGCTAATGCGTGATCTGGGCTCAATGCAAACATAGTAGGCCCTGAGCCGGATATGCCAGAACCTAATGCTCCAGCCTTTACTGCTACCTCCCTTACTTGTTCAAAGTCAGGAATAAATGCGGAGCGTATCGGCTCGGCAATCGTGTCCTTTAACGACCGACTTATAAGGGAGTAATCTTCGCTGGTCAATCCAATCATAAGCCCGGCAATATTTCCTGTTTGTGCAATGGCATCTTTCAAATTGACAGTTGGTTTCAACACCCTGCGCGAGTCAGATGTTTTCAACTCAATGTGTGGGTGAACCAACGTGGCATATAGATTTTTTGTCGCTGGGATTTTGATAACATCCAAAGGATTGTAATCGCGCACTAGTACAAATCCACCCATTAAACAAGGAGCTACATTGTCTGCATGAGCTGATCCGCACGCGATCCTTTCGGCTTCCATGGCATGAACGACTAGCTGCCCACGCGTAAGCGGGTTACCCATCAAGTGATTGATCGCCACTAACGCTGCGACACCACTTGCGGCACTAGAACCCATGCCGCTACCAAGCGGAAGATTTTTATACAATTCTATTTCAACACCTTGTTGCTTGCCAATACTTTTCAAAAACGACTGGACAGCAACGGCCGCTGTATTTTTAGTCGCATCAAGCGGAAGTCGACCTCCATCACCTACTATTTTTGATAGCGTAATCTCTTGGCTCATATTCAACGTGAGTATTACTTCATCGCCCGGAAAATCAACGGCAAACCCCAGCACATCAAAGCCACAACAAACATTGGCCACAGTGGCGGGAGCGAAGGCTTTTATTTTCATTCTATAAGTTGTTAGTACTTTATTTGAAATCAGTTACCCGTTTCAGGTTTCCAGTTACCGGTAACTGGAAACCTGTTACTGGAAACGAACCATTAGTTGCTATAATTTCCAATTCTAATTACGTCAGCAAAAACACCAGCTGCCGTCACTTCAGCACCCGCACCTGGCCCACGAATTACCATCGGCCGTTCTTTGTAACGCTCGGTTGTAAGCAAGATAATATTATCACTTCCAGACAGCGTATAGAAAGGATGCGATGCACCCACAGAAGCCAACGAAACCTTTGCCGTCCTTCCTTCTAAAGTAGCCATATAGCGTAGTTTTTCATTTTTGCGTTGTGCGTGATCTCTTAATTCATCAAAATCCGAATTGAAAGAGGCCAACCTTTCAAAAAATTCAACCACCTTCATTTCGCTCCTGCACTCTTCTGGCACTAGATTCTCCACCTCAACATCGCTCAACTCCAAATCGAGCCCTATTTCCCTTGCCAGGATCAACGCTTTGCGTGCTACATCCATTCCATTTAAATCATCGCGCGGATCTGGTTCTGTAAAACCTCTTTCCTTTGCTTCTTTCACCACTTCACTAAATTGCATTCCCTCTGCGAAAGAACTAAAAATAAAATTCAAAGTACCACTCAATACTGCCTCAATTCGAAGTGCTTTGTCACCACTGATCAATAAATCATTGAGTGTATTGATTACTGGTAATCCAGCACCAACATTCGTCTCGTACAAAAACTTTACTCCACGCTTAGCGGTTGTGGACTTCAGTTTTTTGTATCGCTCTAACGAACCAGAATTTGCCTTTTTATTCGGTGTCACGATGGAGATATTAGAAGAAAGTATGCGATCGTAAAAACCTGCCACTTCTTCGCTAGACGTGCAATCCACAAAAATACTGTTGGACAAATTCAGCGATTCCATTTTTTCGTAGTATGCAAGTAACGACATCGATTCGCCACTCTTGAGCATTGTATCAACAGCTTGCATCAACGTTATCCCATCAGCATTGAAAAGCATTTTCTTGCTATTTGCAATCCCAACCAAGTTAATTTCTAAGTGATTTTGTGACGCCAATTTTGCAAACTGCAGATCCATCATTTTCACCAATTCCTTTCCAATCAATCCTGTGCCAACCAAAAAAACATTCAATACTTTTCTATCTGAAAGGAAAAATGCTTCGTGCAATACGTTCAACGCTTTGGAGGTATCCGCCTGCCGGATGACGACCGAAATATTCAATTCGGATGATCCTTGTGCTATGGCATGGACATTTATGCCGGCTCTACCAAGTGCATTAAACATGCGACCACTTGTGCCAGGGTTATGCTTCATGCCCTCTCCTACTATAGCTACAATAGTGAGATCATTTTCCACCGCAATGGGATCCATTTCTCCGTTCAAAATTTCATAGTGAAATTCCTTTTCAATAGCTGCTTTCGCTTGCATAGAAAAGCTAGTTTCAATAGCAAAACAAATCGAGTGTTCTGACGATGCCTGACTTATCAAGATCACGTTGATTTTTTCCTTAGCCAACGTGCCAAATAATCGCATTGACACACCTACTACACCTTGCAAGCCACTCCCCTGCACGTTGAACAAACTGATGTTGCCCATTGAAGAGACTCCTTTTATAATCAGTGACTTTCCATTCGCATTCGCACTAATGACCGAACCAGGAAAAGTCGGATTGAAGGTGTTTTTGATACAGATTGGAATCTTTTTCTCCATGGCTGGCTGCATCGTTGCAGGAAAGATCACCTTCGCACCAAAATGAGAAAGTTCCATGGCCTCCTCGTAGGTCATTTCTTTAACAGTAAATGCCTTCTTCACTTTGCGCGGATCGGCTGTCATCATTCCATCTACATCCGTCCAAATTTCCAACGAGGTCGCATCTAAAGCTGCCGCAAAAATAGCTGCCGTATAGTCAGATCCACTTCTCCCAATAGTGGTCGTTTCGCCCGAGGCAGACGAGCCAATAAAGCCAGTGATCACTTGTAGGTTAGTATGCCGAATGAAATACTCTTGTATCAATTCGTTGGTTTTTTTAAAATCAATTTTAGCATAACCAAAATTGTTATCGGTGCGAACGATCGTCCGAGAATCCAAAAATTCAGATTTGATATTTCGCCCATTGATTGCTTCAGCTATAACATAGGCAGAAAGCCGCTCGCCAAAACTCATGATATAATCGAGTGAACGTAACGTCCTTTCTTTCACCAAGAAAATCCCATGAAGAATATCTTCCAATTCATTGATTGTGAACTTGACCTGAGCAATCACACTGCTTTGCTTTTGAATATCAATCAACTCACGAACGGCTTCCAAATGTCTCTTTTCCAATTGCTCTAGTTGCACTTTGTACCCCACATCTCCAGCAAGCGCCATCGTGCTCAATTGAATAAGAGAATCCGTTACTCCACCAAACGCAGAGAATACTACTGCAATTTTTTCTTTTTCTATGTACGCCAAAAGGATGTCAATAACTGACTTAATCCGTTCAGGGTTGGCGACTGAGGAGCCACCAAATTTTAAAACTTTCATTTTAGGGACGTATTGAAATTGGAATATGTTGATATTCTTGAGTTGAAACTTTCATCTCAAAAAAATAAAAAATAATACAATGGGGGCTTGGGATATATGAAGGGAGCTACCCCGTAATTGTGGTCGTAATCGTTGTAATGCCAGTAGCGATTACATGTGACGATGTGTATGAGTAGCGATTTTTCATAAATAATATGTGCAAGAAGCAAATAGAGTTCGGTTAATGCAAAATATTTTTTTCTTTTCACAAAAGAAAAATGACAAACTAACGGTTAGTAGCCGCTCGGTTTCGCGATCTTTTTTGTAACTTGCTTCAATATCTAATAGTTCAAAAATATGCAGGCTGAGAACTTAAAATACACCCTACTGGATAAGATAATATCTGTCAACGATATGAGTCTGTTGCAAAAGGTAAATGACCTACTTGGCAACGTAAATATCGACCAAACTATCTTCAAGTTAACAGATGCCCAAAAGGAGATGCTGATGAATAGCGAAGAAGATATTCTCAAAGGCGATCTTACTACTAATGACGAGCTGAATGCTGAAGAGGACTTATGGCTAAACGGATAGTCTGGACGAGTACTGCCAAAAAAGCCAGAAGAGAAATACTTGAATATTGGATAAAGCACAACAGGTCTCCGGTTTATTCAAAAAAACTATCAAAACTGTTTAGAACAAAAGCATCTTTACTGGAGACTAAACATTACCTCGGCAAGCCTACCGATTTTTACGATGTTCGTGTTTCTTTGGTCAGTAACTTTTCCATTTTTTATAAGGTGCAACCCAACGAAATAGTAATTGTAGGAATTTGGGATAATCGAAGAAACCCAGATGACCTGCGCAAAAACCTAGAACTATAACAGAACAGCATCCAAAATCATAAACCTAAAATAGTTTGATGGCTCGCAAAAAAAAACACCCCAAAGACTCCTTCGTGAGCATGACCGAACTGGTCTTACCAAACGATACTAATACCCTAAATAATTTAATGGGAGGAAGACTGATGCACTGGATGGATATTGTTTCTGCGATTGCGGGGCAAAAGCATTGCAATAGTATTGTAGTAACCGCATCAGTTGACAACATCTCCTTTCGGGAACCTATTCGACTGGGAGATGTCGTTACCCTTCGTGCGAGAGCAACGCGAGCGTTTAATTCATCACTAGAAATACGCATCGATGTAGATGCCGAAAACATCCCCGCAGGAAAAAAGATCGCAAGCCACTCGGCATACTTTACTTTTGTGGCGGTAGATGCAAATGGTACGCCCGTGGAAATTCCAGAAGTAGAACCTGAGACAGAAGACGAAATGGAATTGTACAAAGGAGCTCTGCGCAGAAGACAACTTCGATTAATCTTAGGCGGAAGGATGAAGCCAAGCGAAGCGCACGAGTTAAAATCGCTATTTGATATTAAATGAAATAACTGTCAGCCCGAGGCTCTTAAAGGCTGACGACTATTTTTAAGAACCGATGCAAGAAATTTTTGAAAGCACCTATCAAGAAGAACTATACCTCATCAAACCGAGAGTGACGGTGGTGATACCGGTTCCATGGGCAGAAGTGAAAGAAGCAGAAAAGGCGCTACTGTCAAAAATATTAGGCGCTGTCAAACAGAGTTTGGACTCAGTGGCAATCAAACAACAATCGCAGCTCGATTTGTCATTGTGGATGGAAAAACCAGAGCGCGTATTGTGCTTTAGTCCGGCTGAAGGCTTGCCAAAATTTGAATTGCTGCCTGCACAAGGCACCTCGGTGATTGTTTCATTGCCGCTGCCGGAGTTGATGGCAAATGATGAGGCTAAAAAGAAACTGTGGGCAGGGTTGAAGGTGATGTTTGCGTAATGCTTAACTTCAAATCTACCACTGCAATTCGATCGATCGTTATGCAATAGTAGAAGCTGCATTTAGCAATTATTTCCTAAAATGATCGAATAGCGCGAATTTTAAGTTGATTAGATTTGGCAAGACTGGAGTTTTGAAAACCGTTAGAAAATAATTGACCCCAAGCTGTATCTTCAGCTGTTTCTGTTGAGCTCCAGTAGTATTCATCAGCAAAACCCCCAACAATCGGTTTTTGACTATATAAGTAGTTCAGTTCATCTCTACTCGGCAAAAACCAATCGCTAAACCCATCAAGGACCAGTTGATCACATAGAATCGCAGCATAGTTTCCGTTACCCAAAATTGAAACTATGGTGGATGTGTTTAGTTGTCCAGTACCAAAAGCAATCCCGCCTGCATTTATTGCTGTTGATAAGGTACTCCATTCTACGGTTGCTTGATCATTTTTTGCGGCAATTAAACCATGTCTTTTTGAACCATCTAGGTAAAATATGATACCACCTCCATAGTTCATGCCAATCTCAAAATCATTGCAATCGTAAACCGTTTTAGTAATTTCATTTACACCTAAGATTCCATCCTTATTAAGATCAAGGCCAGTATCAATCTTGAATCCTCCATTTGCACAATTCACTCCAGCTGGTTCTGGCGTTACATTTATTAAACTATTAAACCCATCATTTCCATTGCACACATAAACTGTCTTAGCTATTTCACTGTTGTCTAGCACCCCATTCTTGTTAAGATCAAGTCCAGTATCAATTTTGAATCCACCCTTTGTACAATTCGCACCAGCTGGTTCAAGTGAGACATTTATCAAACTGTTAGTTCCGCTATTTCCATTACATACATAAACTGTACTTTGAATCTCTTCTGAGTCCAAAATTCCATTTTTGTTCTTATCTATCCCAGCGTCAATTCTTGTACCTCCTGCAACACAATTTAGCCCAGAAGCCTCATTGGACACTTTCAAAAGGCTGGTCAAGCCATCAGCGCCCGGTTTGGGGTCTTCAGTGTTACAGGAAACAACAGTTCCAAGAAAAAGCCAGGCTAGGATTCGAAAGTAGTTTTTCATGCCTTAACAAGTTGTGTATTGTCAAGTATATCGAGGCTTTCAGAAATTGTTTCGAATCGTTGCCTATGTAACTTATCGGGCATGTGCGAGAAAGTATTTAAAAATTATCAATTTAACCGCAGTTGAGTAAAGATAAAGACTTCTCTTAACAAGTCCAAAGTCCTAATTTCTAACCCCAAAATGCCTATTGACCAATGCCTAAGTTCTTCTATATTTGCGGAACTTTTTTTAGCCCTTCCAACGAGGGGCATGAATCTTAAACCTTAAAACCTGTATGCTAAATCAATTGTTGTATGCGCTGCCCTTCTTCGGTGTTCTGGGCTTATTGTATGTTGTTTGGAAAAGTGCCTGGGTGGCTAATCAAGATGCCGGCACCGACAAAATGAAGAAAATTGCCGGCCACATTGCCGAGGGCGCTATGGCCTTTTTAAAAGCCGAGTATAAAGTGCTGGTAATATTTGTTGCGTGTGTGGCTATTCTTTTGGCTGTAACGGCCAACGGCACAACCTCTTCATGGTTAGTGGGTGTATCTTTTGCTCTTGGGGCATTCAGCTCTGCGCTCGCGGGTTTTATCGGTATGCGTGTGGCTACCAAAGCAAACGTACGCACGACCAACGCAGCTAGGAAAAGTTTGGGCAAAGCCCTGGAGATCGCTTTTGTAGGCGGCTCGGTAATGGGAATGGGTGTGGTTGGTATTGGTGTATTGGGCTTGAGCATTCTTTTGATTGTATACGGAAATATGTTTGGCTTGGATACCCAAGACAACGTTACAAGGGTAATCACTATCATAACCGGGTTTTCATTTGGTGCATCTTCCATCGCGTTGTTTGCCCGTGTGGGTGGCGGTATTTACACAAAAGCTGCCGATGTAGGCGCTGACCTAGTAGGTAAAGTAGAAGCTGGTATCCCCGAAGATCACCCATTGAACCCTGCAACCATTGCTGATAACGTGGGTGACAACGTAGGTGACGTGGCTGGTATGGGTGCCGATTTATTTGAATCGTATGTAGGTTCTATTGTGGGTACGATGGTATTAGGTGCTGCGTTTATGGTACCTGGCTTTAGCGATAATTTCAATGGACTTTCTGCGGTATTGTTGCCGTTGGTGCTGGCAGGTGTTGGTATCATTATGTCGTTTGTTGGAACATTCTTCGTGAAAGTAAAAGAAGGTGGCGATCCACAAAGAGCATTGAATATGGGCGAGTTTTCTTCATCCATTGTCATGATCATCGCTTCGTATTTCATCATTACTTGGATGCTTCCGGCAGAATGGACGTACAATGATCTGTTGTACAGAGACGATGCGGGTAATCCAACAGTTCGTGTAATGACTTCATTGGGCGTGTTCTGGGCAACCATCATCGGGCTAGTTGGCGGTGTGTTGGTTGGTTTGATTACTGAATATTATACAGCTATGGGCAAGAAGCCTGTACTCTCTATTGTAAGGCAATCTTCTACCGGTGCAGCAACCAACATCATCGCTGGCTTGGGAGTAGGCATGATGTCAACCATGCTTCCTACATTGGTAATTGCGTTCTCAATCATTGGTGCATTTTACTTTGGCGGATTATACGGTATCGCTATTGCAGCGGTAGGTATGCTCTCTAATTTGGGTATTCAATTAGCAGTAGATGCTTATGGACCTATCTCTGACAATGCAGGTGGAATAGCTGAAATGTCTGAACTTCCGAAAGAAGTTCGTCAGCGTACAGATAAATTAGATGCGGTAGGTAACACTACAGCAGCAATCGGTAAAGGTTTCGCAATTGCTTCTGCAGCACTTACAGCATTGGCTTTGTTTGGCGCATTCATGACTACTGCTCAAATCCATGCGATTGATGTATCAAAAGCAAACGTAATGGCAGGCTTGTTCATTGGCGGTATGCTGCCATTTGTATTCTCTGCGATGGCAATGGGTGCAGTAGGTCGTGCGGCTATGGCAATGATCGAAGAAGTGAGAAGACAATTCAATGACATCCCTCCTCTTAAGGCTGCCTTGGCTGCTATGAAGAGAAATGGCGATAAAGAAATGAAAGATTGGTCAGCTGATGACCAAAAGATATTTCATGATGCAGACGGTTCCGCTGAGTATGGCAAGTGCGTAGAGATTTCTACCAAAGCAGCATTAAAAGAAATGGTTCTTCCTGGTTTGATGGCCGTGATCGTGCCTGTAGTTATTGCTTTCCTTCCTGGTTTTGGCGTAGAAGCCCTTGGCGGGATGTTGGCAGGTGTTACAGTTTCTGGTGTATTGATGGCGATCTTCCAGTCAAACGCTGGTGGTGCTTGGGATAACGCCAAGAAAAGCTTTGAAGAAGGCGTAGAGATCAATGGGCAGATGTACTACAAGAAATCAGAGCCACACAAGGCCGCAGTAACTGGCGATACGGTCGGTGATCCATTCAAAGACACCTCTGGCCCTTCGTTGAACATCTTGATTAAATTGATGTCGATTGTGGCGTTGGTGATTGCTCCGTTATTAGTGCCTTCAGACAAGGCAACTGCTAAAAACGAAGTGAAACCAACGATTGAATCGGTAACTCCGGTTGCTGAAACACAACCAGCAGTACATTAAAAAAAGACAAAAACTGTAAAAAGCCCTGCCTCGGTAGGGCTTTTTGCTTTTGTAAAAGTTAATCCAGTTGGTACCTTTAAGCCAGATCATCAACAGTATGCCAGCTAGAATATTTATTACATCCCTTTTTTGCTTCGTGCTAATGCAATACTCATCAGCTCAAACATCTATTTTGGGAACTTGGAAATCGATTGATGACAAAACAGGTGAAGCCAAATCGATTGTTGAAATCTATGAGCGAGGATCTAAGATTTATGGAAAAATCATAAAAATATTTCCCCAGAAAGGTGTCACAGATCCGATTTGTACAAAATGCCCAAAAAACGATCCTCGATTCAACAAGAAAATTCTTGGAATGGAGATCATCAAAGAACTTGTCCCTGATGGAAATGAGTTTGAAGGGGGGGATATCCTCGACCCTGAAGTTGGGAAAGTTTACAGTTGCAAACTTTGGCTTGAAGGGGGACAGCTAAAAGTTCGAGGTTACTTAGGTCCGTTTTATCGTACCCAGACTTGGGAAAAAACAACTCCCTGAGCAACTCAACCTAAAAAGAAAGAACTTTAACTTAAATTACCACCCGCAATTTTAATTAACGGTTACCAATAGTGGCACTACGTGTATTTAAATCCAGTTCTGAGTTAGATGAGAAGGAAATCTTCGAACGGATCACCAAAGGGGACGAAAAAGCCCTAGAACTGATCTACAAGAAGTACTACCGAATGATGACCAAATTGGTTGTCACCAATAGTGGAACGGAAGAGGAAGCCAGAGACGTTTACCAGGACGCGTTGGTGGTGTTTTGGCAAAAGGCCAGATCGGGTAATCTGATTCTGACTTCCAAAATGAGCACTTTTATCTATAGCATCTGTCAGAATCTATGGAGAAAAGAGTTGGATAGAAAAAAACGCCTTTCCAATGAGCAAAAGGATACCCCTACCATTATGGACATGGATAGTCCGGAAAGGGAGAAAATAGTAGCGAAGTGCCTTGATCAGTTGGGGGAAACGTGTAGAAAGGTGTTGATGTATTATTATTTCGATGAAATGTCAATGCAGGAAATAGCGGAAAAGTTGGGGTTTGCAAACACCGATACCGCCAAGACCAAAAAATATAAGTGCAAACAAAAATTAGACGAACTAGTAAAAGCTCAGTATTCTGAGCAGGATTTTTTAGACTAACAGATCATGAACAATTTTGAGTTAATAGATGACTATTTGACCAACCGCCTAGCTGGCGAGGGGAAAATAGCTTTTGAAAAACAGGTGGAGGCTGATCCATCATTAAAGGCTGACCTTCAGTTGCAAAAGGTAATTTTGGAAAGCGTAAAGAAGGCACGTGCTGCAGAATTGAAAACGATGCTTCAATACGTACCCGTGGGCGGAAGTACAGGGATCGCACAATTTTCAGTTATGAAAATGGCAGCAGGAATCATTGGTGCCGGTCTTCTTCTAGCTGCGTTGAACTACTATTTTAGCAATACAGGTGATAACGGGCCAAATATGTCCACTTCAATGGAAGACTCCATCAAAAAAGTAAACCCGAATGACTTCGAACCACTAGAAGAGCCGTTGGAGAGAACACCGAAAGAAGAGAAAAAGGTTGAGCAACAAACCAAATCGGAAACCAAGCCATCGGTAAAGCCGACAGAAAGTCCTGTTAAGGATGCCACCCATGCCATAAAACCGAAAATGGATTTAGTTGATCCAACCAAAGATATGGTAGAAGGTGACTCGCGCCCCTTAGTAAGTCAACAAACGGCCAAAACACCCATGAGCATTTCGCATATTAAAGTGGACGTGTTACCGGATAACAAAAAGTACTCTTTTCACTACGAATTTTCAGGTGGAAAGTTGCTTTTGTATGGACCCTTTGATAAGTCGTTGTATGAGATATTAGAAATAAACGGTGAAGCAAAAAGTGTATTTATGTTCTATCAAGGGCAGTATTATTTGCTCGATGAGAAGCAAACCAAAGCCGCACCTTTGCAACCTATTACTGATCCTGAGTTGATTTCCAAGTTAAAAGAATATAGAGGTAGGTAGTGAGTTTTAGTAGTTGAGTTTTGAAACACCCTCCAATCGAGGGTGTTTCTTTTTATCCGCTATATTTGTGGCTTTATGAGTGAAATCTCAAAGCACAAGTATAAAAAGAAGAAGCTGGGTACCTACCCCTACCTAAGTGTAGTGTTTAGTATCACCCTAGCCCTTTTTGCTATTGGTGTGTTTGGCACTCTGGTGATCTACTCTAGCGAACTTGAAAATGTAGTTCGGGATAACGTAAAAGTTCAGGTTTATCTCAAAAACCAACTTTCAAAGGAGCAAACCGATAAAATTGAAAGGCAACTAAAAGCCAAGAACTTTGTTAAAAAGAATGGCAACCAAGGAGCTATTCAATTCGTATCTAAAGAAACAGCGGCCAAACAGTTCATAAAAGAAACAGGCGAAGACTTCAAACGGTTTCTAGGTGAAAATCCACTTCGGAATGCTTTCTTGGTGAAAATTGACCCCGCTTATCACGATAAATCCAGCTTGACGAAAATAAAGGTTGAAATAGAAAAAATACCTGGTGTATTTCAAGCTCATTATGTGGAAAACCTCATTGAGTCAATCAATCAAAATGTCGCAAAGATTGGGCTAGTGCTGATGGGATTGGTTGCTATCTTGTTGGTGACTGTTGTTCTTCTCATTAACAATACGGTGCGACTAGCACTTTTTTCACAGCGATTCATTATCCGCAGCATGCAATTGGTGGGAGCCAAACGATGGTTTATTCAACGCCCTTTTCTTTTTCAGGCGATGTGGCACGGTGCCTTGGCTGGCTTACTTTCTTGCGGCTTGTTATATGCCGTTGTTTCATTTGCAACCACAAAAATTGAGGACTTAGCTCTCATTCAGAATACGCAACGGCTCTACCTGCTCGCAGGGTCGCTTTTGATTACAGGTATTGTAGTGGCAACTATCAGTACGTATCGAGCTGTAGGTAAATATTTACGATTATCACTAGACGAATTATTTTAACAAGATGAATAAACTTGCTTTTGGAAAGAAGAACTACCAATTAATGGTAATTGGAATTGTCACATTGGTTATTGGGTTCACCATTATGTCAATGGATAAAGAACCCTATGGTTTTGGGTTTCTCGGACTCACGCTTGGGCCACTGATTGTGATTGCTGGTTTCATTGTCGAGATCGCAGCGATCGTACATACGCCCAAAGAGAAAAAGTAAACTTCATGTCAGTTATTGAGGCCATCATCCTTGCGATTGTTGAAGGACTCACAGAGTATTTACCTGTGTCTTCTACCGGACATATGATTATCGCCTCTTCTCTAATGGGGATGAGTTCAAGCTCATTTGTAAAGACATTTACAGTAGCCATTCAACTTGGAGCAATTCTGTCCGTAGTCGTTCTCTACTGGAAAAGATTTTTTCAAACGATGGACTTTTATTTCAAGTTGTTTGTCGCGTTTTTGCCAGCGATGGTCATAGGGCTATTGCTAAACGATTTTATCGATCAACTATTGGAACGCGTAGAGGTTGTGGCGGTGATGCTCATTCTGGGCGGCATCGTTTTTTTGTTTGTTGATAAGCTTTTCCAAAAAAATGAAGAAGAGGGTTTATCGTCCGTGTCCTACCCCACCGCTTTTAAAATTGGAATGTTCCAGACGATTGCGATGATTCCGGGAGTATCTCGCTCGGCTGCGACTATATTAGGTGGACTCACCCAGCAGCTCACAAAGAAAATGGCAGCAGAATTCTCTTTTTTCCTGGCCGTACCCACCATGTTTGCCGCCACCGCCTACAAACTTCTGAAATTTTACAAGGAAGGTAATGTGATTGGCCAACAGGAATTAATGTTGCTGTTAGTTGGAAATCTGGTTGCGTTTATCGTTGGAATGATTGCCATTAAATCGTTCATCAATTTCTTGACGAAGCATGGATTCAAAGTATTTGGCTATTATCGGATTGTACTTGGGCTAATCATCTTGATGCTGTACTTCATGGACATTCCATTATCCGTTGTCTAATGGAAGTCGCAGAAGGAAGACTCTTACTGATCAATAAACCCCTGAACTGGACGTCATTCGATGTGGTGAATAAACTTCGCTACAAACTAAAAACAAAAAAAATTGGCCATGCGGGGACCCTCGATCCTTTGGCTACTGGGCTGTTGATCATTTGTACCGGTAAAATGACCAAGCAAATTGATGGCTACCAAGCAAAGGAAAAGGAATACACCGGTCACTTCGTAATTGGGCAAACCACGCCCTCGCACGACTTAGAGACGGAAGTTTCTCAACCCACGGATGTTTCATCAGTAACAGACGAGCAATTGATTAGCGAAGCCAAAAAATTCATCGGAGAGATTCAACAAATACCACCCTTACATTCCGCGATAAAAGTGGATGGCAAACGTGCGTACAAACTCGCCCGTCAGGGAAGCGATTTAGAACTCAAACCACGCACAGTAACCGTTTCTACATTTGAGATAATTTCGATCCAAAAACCAATAGTTACCTTTCGAATTGTTTGTTCCAAAGGGACATACATTCGTAGCTTAGCCCGCGATTTTGGCAATGCTGTTGGCACTGGTGCTTATCTTGGCTCGCTTTGCAGGACAAGAATTGGGGACTTTTTATTAAGCGATGCCAAAACACTCGAACAAATTGAGCCGGTTTAGTAATGAAAATTTATTACAGCCTCGAAGATTTTTCAAAACTCGCCAATGGTGTAGTAACCAGCGGAACCTTTGATGGTGTTCATCTCGGCCACCAAAAAATCATTCGCAGGCTCAAAGAAGTTGCTGAAAAAAGTAAAGGAGAGACAGTGGTAATCACGTTTTGGCCACACCCACGATTGATTCTAAAACCAGCAGATGATTCATTGAAGCTTCTTAACACTTTTGAAGAGAAGGCTGCGCTACTCAAAGAGCAAGGGATCCAACATCTATTACGAATTCCCTTCACTAAAGAGTTTTCTCAAATTACATCAAAGCAATTCATCACCTCTGTGTTAGTGAATACGATCGGCACCAAAAAATTAGTCATAGGGTATGATCACCGCTTTGGCAACAACAGAGAAGGCAGCTTTGAACAGTTGAAGATCAGTGGCCCAGCCTTCGGTTTTGAGGTAGAAGAAATAGAGCGACAAGACATTGATCATGTTGCGGTGAGCTCTTCCAAAATTAGAAAGGCGTTGGAAGAAGCGGATCTCGCAAGTGCCACACACCTTTTAGGTCGCCCCTACTCTATTAGTGGGCAAGTCGTTCGCGGAGATAAACTTGGGAGAGTACTCGGCTATCCTACAGCGAATATTGATGTAGACTCTCGACTAAAGTTAATACCAGCAGATGGTATTTACGCAGTAACTATACAACACGAACATCAGGTATTGAAAGGAATGCTATATATCGGTAATCGACCAACCATCAATGGCACTAAAAAAGTTATTGAAGTAAACATCTTTGACTTCAATAAAGAGATTTATGGAGAGACCTTAACGGTCGCGTTTCACCAGTTGATTCGAACGGATACGAAGTTTGGTGATTTAGAGGGATTAAAAAATCAGCTGCATCAAGACAAAAAGGATGTATTAGCCATTTTACAACGCATACCTATTTGATGCTACGCCTCAGCTACTTCCAATTCTAGCCGGGCCTCCTCTAGGTCAAGCTCACGTTCAATCTTTCGCAGCGCATCATCTCCAATTTTTTGGGCTTGGTACAACAAATCAAGAACCACCCGTTCTTGCTTTATTAACTCATGCTGGATGCGATGAAACTCCCCAATTTGCTTTTCTGTGAGGCGATTGGAATCGTCCTTGCGTAATCGTTGGATACGGATCTCATATTTAGCTTTGATCTGTGCCAGCACCACATCGTCCAACGCAAGTGAATAATTCTCTTCGATGTGCTCTATCACAGAGGATGCAATTTGATGACGAATAGCATCATCTTCCTTTCTAGTACCTACATCTCCTTTCACTCCCAACTTTCTCACTAAGATGGGGAGTGTCATCCCTTGGAAAACCAACGTAGAAAAAATTACGGCAAACGTCAGAAAAATAATCAAGTCCCTATTGGGAAAAGGCGTGGTTTCCTGTATCATTAATGGAAGAGCCATCGCGGCTGCCAATGAGACAACTCCTCGCATTCCAGACCACGCTACGATGGAAACATTTCGCCCACTAAACTCTGTCTCACGTCTGCGAACACCGGCACTAAGTCTAGGCAAATACGCAGCAGGAAAAACCCAAACTATGCGCGCGACAATTGTGGCAGCGCTAACCAGGAAACCGTACCACAACAACGTGCTGAATGAGTGCTCCTGGATATGAGCCAATACGGTTTTTAGTTGTAGTCCGATTAAGATAAAGATGATGCCATTCAAAATAAAGTTCACCGTGTCCCAGGTCGAGTTTGCTTGAAGCCGGGACTGGTGACTAAATATTTTTGATGACCGTTGGCTAAGAAATAGTCCGCAGGCAACCACGGCCAACACACCCGAAACATGAATTTGCTCTGCAAATAAATAGGCGATATAAGGCGTAATAAACGTGAGCGTAGTATCTGTGGTGGGGTTATCTGGTGTAATCCTGTGTATCCAAAAAAGCAGTTGCCCAACAATTAACCCGATAATAATTCCAACCCCAGCGACATAGAAAAAATTAATACTTGCCAACCAAAAGATAAATGTACCTGTGGCAGTTGCCGCAATTGCATAACGCATAGCAATAAGTCCTGTCGCATCGTTCACTAAACTTTCTCCTTCCAAAATGGTTATCAATCGTTTTGGCACACCCAGCCCTTTGGTTGCGGCAGTAGCGGCTACCGCATCGGGTGGTGAAACAATTGCGCCCAAGACAAACGATTCTGGCCAGCCAAAGCCGGGAATCAGATAGTGCGCAACACAAGCAATGGCGGTAGTCGTGAACAATACACAACCAACAGCAAGTAAGGAGATGGCTCGTCTGGCTTTCTTAAAGTCAGTCCATGAAGTCGTCCACGCAGCCGCATAAAGAGCGGGAGGTAAAAAGATGAGGAATACCACATCTGGATTTAACTCAACAACAGGTAATTGAGGAATAAGGCTGATACCAATTCCTGCCAAAACGAGCAGCACCGGGTAAGGTATTTTAACACGATCTGTCACCTCCGCCAGTGCTGTTACCACCGCCAAAAGAAGAATGATGACGGTAATTTCTTCTAACTCCATGAAACCAACTACTTAATTGACACTTACGGTCAAATTAAAAGCTATTTATCGTGTCTGCAAAACAAAATAGATGCGGCAATTTAGCTAAACCTTACCAAACCCACGAACCTTTTTTCAAAACACTTGTTTTATCTTTACTTGATGAAAATCTCTATTTCCCGAAAGGAACATTTTAACGCTGCCCACCGACTGTTTAATCCCAATTGGAGTAACGAAAAAAATGATGCTGTATTTGGTAAGTGTAACAACCCCAATTATCATGGCCACAACTATGAAGTCATCGTTACGCTTGTAGGTGAAGCCGATCCGGAAACCGGATATTTGTTTGACATGAAAATATTGAGTGATCTGATTAAAGAAAACGTGCTGAATCATTTTGACCATAAAAACCTTAACTTAGATACAGTTTACTTCAAGGACTTGAACCCAACAGCGGAAAACATCGCAGTAGTCATTTGGAAGATACTGAGACAAAAAATTGATAACCGATTCGAGCTTAAAATAAAACTGTATGAGACAGAAAGAAATTTCGTTGAATATCCTGCCCATTAAACCTTTTGACGAGGAAGATTTAGATCACCCGGCAGGATCGCACGATACGCCATTGAGGGCTGATGCCTTTGATCTAACCGATGAGGAAAAGATTAATAAGATAGAAGACCATTTTCGCGAGATAATGACAGTTTTGGGACTTGACCTTAATGATGATAGCTTAAAAGGTACGCCTCGAAGAGTGGCAAAAATGTACGTGAAAGAAGCCTTTAGTGGGCTTAATCCCGATAATCGGCCAACGACCAGATTATTTGAAAATAAGTACAACTACGACCAAATGTTGGTCGAGAAGGATATCACCTTCTTTTCACATTGCGAACATCATTTTGTGCCCATCTACGGGAAGATCCATGTAGCCTACTTCTCCTCAGGCAAGGTGATAGGGCTTTCCAAAATCAATCGCTTCGTCCAGTATTTTGCGAAACGCCCTCAAGTGCAGGAAAGGCTTACTGTACAAATTGGGAAGGAGTTAGAGCGCGTATTGGGTACGACTGACGTTGGTGTGGTAGTCGATGCCAATCACATGTGTGTGGCTTCCCGAGGAGTTGGCGACACAAATAGTAAGACCGGAACAGCCTATTTCGCAGGAAAATTCAAGGACGAAAACGTAAAACGCGAATTTCTCAACTACATCAACGCCAAATAGCAATCAACGAACTTGACTGTCACTTTTATGTTCGAAAGCGTCAACATCTATAGCCGAACAAACCTTAGCAAATAAGCCAAATTAGCACCTATTTGAAAGCATTTATTTAGGGCTGACGGTTTAAATCCCACCTATTTTTGTAGATTAGCGACAACTTTTAATCTACTAAATATGGTATTCGACTTAGCTATGATCAAGGCTCTCTATGCAGCAATGCCGGGCCGTATCGCCAAAGCCAGAAAAGTTGTTGGCAAACCTCTTACCCTTTCAGAAAAGATATTGTACTCGCATCTACATGCAGACCAAAAGTTTGAAAATTTTGGAAGAGGCAAGTCGTATGTTGACTTTGCTCCTGATCGCGTGGCTATGCAAGACGCGACAGCACAAATGGCATTGCTTCAGTTCATGTCTGCCGGAAGACCAAAAGTTGCGGTTCCATCTACAGTACATTGTGATCACTTGATTACTGCCAAAGTTGGTGCTGCCGATGATTTGAGTTTTGCAACTACCGAGAGCAAGGAAGTGTTCGATTTTCTTTCTTCGGTTTCAAATAAATATGGTCTTGGATTTTGGAAGCCAGGGGCAGGTATTATTCATCAGGTAGTACTAGAAAATTATGCGTTCCCCGGAGGCATGATGATTGGAACTGATTCACATACTGTAAATGCCGGTGGCCTGGGAATGGTTGCCATTGGCGTAGGTGGTGCTGATGCTGTAGACCTGATGGCAGGCATGGCGTGGGAATTGAAATTCCCTAAACTAATCGGAGTAAAGCTTACTGGAAAACTAAATGGTTGGACATCGGCAAAAGACGTCATTTTAAAAGTTGCCGGCATCCTAACCGTTAAGGGAGGAACAGGGGCGATTGTAGAATACTTTGGCGAAGGAGCGACTTCCATGAGTTGTACCGGTAAAGGGACGATTTGCAACATGGGCGCAGAGATTGGAGCTACAACTTCCACGTTTGGATATGATGCCTCGATGAGCCGTTATTTAGTTGCAACTGGAAGAGCAGAGGTTGCTCGTCTGGCTGATAAAATCAAAAATCATCTCACGGCAGATCCGGAAGTATACCAGAACCCATCGAAGTATTTTGACCAAGTTATAGAGATAGACTTAAATACGCTAGAACCTCATTTGAATGGACCTTTTACTCCGGATTTGGCAACGCCCATTTCAAAAATGAAAGAAGCTGCATTGGCGAATGGGTGGCCTACCAAAATTGAAGTTGGCTTGATAGGCAGTTGCACAAACTCTTCTTACGAAGACATAAGCCGTTCTGTAAGCTTAGCAAAGCAGGTGACCTCGAAAGATTTAAAATTAAAATCTCAATTTACGATTACACCCGGTAGTGAGCAGGTTCGTTTCACGATCGAACGCGATGGGTTCTTAGAGGTATTTGATAAGATCGGAGCAACTGTCTTTGCCAATGCATGCGGACCCTGCATCGGTATGTGGGCCAGAGTTGGCGCAGAGAAAGCAGAAAAAAATACCATTGTTCATAGCTTCAACAGAAACTTTGCGAAGCGTGCCGATGGTAACCCAAATACGTTTGCGTTTGTTGGAAGTCCAGAGATAGTAACGGCAATGGCTATTGCTGGAGATTTGAGTTTCAACCCACTCACTGACTATCTGACGAATGAACAAGGACAAAAGGTAAAACTTGATCCTCCAACCGGTAGTGAGCTTCCCGCAAAAGGCTTTGACGTCAAAGATCCCGGCTTTCAAGCTCCTGCTAAAGATGGCAGTAGCGTGACGGTAAAAGTTAGCCCCGATTCAGATCGCTTGCAATTATTGGCACCATTCGCTCCTTGGGAAAAAACAGACTTGAAAGGGCTGCGTCTATTGATCAAAGCCAAAGGAAAATGTACGACCGATCATATTTCTATGGCGGGAAAATGGCTAAAATACAGAGGGCATTTGGATAACATCTCAAATAACCTACTGATTGGAGCAACTAACTTCTTCAATGAAAAAGTAAATAGCGTAAAGAATGGCTTGACTGGAGAGCACGATGAAGTGCCTAAGGTGCAACGTTCTTACAAAGCAAAAGGAATCGGAAGCATTGTGGTAGGTGACGAAAACTATGGCGAAGGTTCTTCACGCGAACATGCAGCTATGGAACCACGCTTCCTTGGGGTAAGAGCCATTCTTGTGAAATCGTTTGCTCGGATACACGAAACAAACTTGAAAAAGCAAGGCATGTTGGCGCTGACATTCGCTAACAAAGAAGACTACAACAAGATTTTGGAAGATGACCGCATCGATATCGTTGGACTTACCACTTTCTCTCCCGAAAAGCCATTGACACTGGTCTTGAATCACATTGATGGTAAGAAAGAAACGATCACTGTCAATCACACATACAATGCCAGTCAAATCGAGTGGTTTAAGGCAGGCTCCGCCTTGAATAAGATGGGCACGGATGATGCCAAAAAACATAAATCAGCCGACAAGAAAAAGCCAACTGCGAAGGCTGTTGTAAAAAAAGTGTTAAAGAAAGCTGCACCTAAAAAGAAAGTAGTTGCCAAGAAAGTCGTGAAGAAGGCAGCTAAGAAAACCGTTAAGAAAGCTATTAAGAACGTGGTGAAATCAGCAAAAAAATCAGCTGCAAAAAAGAAAGTAGCGGCTAAGAAGAAAAAATAGAAAGGCTACCAGAAATCAAAAAAAGCTCTGACTCAATTGTTGGAGCTTTTATCCAATCCAACGAACCAACTAAAGCCCCTGCGCAAAAAAAAAGAAAACAGAATCCTTCTGATCTCTTAAACGTTTCAAATTTACCAATTAGATTAGTTCAGATTTTACCAGCCATTCGTACCTAAATGCGCTACCTGCTTATTTTGCTATTTTCTTTTTTCTTATTTGCCCTTTTCCCTTTTTGTGGATATGGGATAGTAGACACACTGCGTATAGTCGACCAAAATAGGGTATTGGAAGTAGGCAGCGGTGCTCGCTATTATTTGGACACAACGGGCACGCTTACAATTGAAGATATTATTAAGGCACCAATGAAGAGCAGTTTCGCATCTCAAAAGGCACAGGTACCCATATTTAACAACAAAAAGGGTCGCGTGTGGTTTACATTTCAGCTATTAAATGAATTGGATGAAGCGGTATACCTACAGCTCTCCAATATCTTCATTCTCAAGCTAGACCTGTATGTTGTAGATTCTGTTGGAGTCCATTTGGTGAAAAGCACAGGATTTCTACGCAAATTCAGTGCGCGAGATATGCCTGTCTCACAGTATGTGATCAGAATCCCGCCCACTGCGAGGGGCGGTACCTCTACCCTTATTGGTTCGTTATATGCCGAGGGCTTTCCCTCCTGGACGCCCTTGAAGATTGGCAGTGCAAGTGCCTTAGTGGCTGCCAGCCGGTCATCAGAGTTTATTTCAATTGGGGTGATTGCTGTGATGCTAGTGATGTTCCTCTATAACTTGAGCATCTGCATATTGTTGCGCGACAGGCTGTATGCAGCATACTTGGTTTATTTGTTCTCCTCCATCTGTTATGTTTTATTCAGCTCAGGCTTTTGGTTCGAGTGGTTTTGGCCTAACAACCCTATTTGGAATCTAAGCAGATGGCCGGTAGGAGTCTTCCTCATGGGGCTGCCAATATTTATTAATGCCTTCTTAGGGGTGCAGCAATACATGCCCCGGTTTTATAAAATCTCATACATCATTTATTTTTTATCCGCTGCAATTATCTTGATAGGTCTTTTTGATGATTATTTTCCAAAAGAATCTACCCTGTGGCTGATCAACCTAACCAGTACCACTTTAACAACGTATGCGGTTTGTTGCTCAGCGTACCTGACATATCGAAAAACACCTACAGTTTTTTTGTTTCTGGTGGGTTGGGTACCGGTTATGTTGGTCTCAATGGCCTATGTGCCAATAGTAAACGGGTTCTACTATAATGAATTTATAAAAGACCATGGGTTTGAACTTGCCATTGCGTGGGAAATCGTTGTTTTTTCGCTTGCCCTCGGTCATCGCTACAACCTGATGCGGCAGGAGAAATTGAAGGTGCAGGCCGAGAACCTACAACTCGTGCTGGATCAAAATCGAACTTTAGAATCTAAAGTGAAGGAGCGAACAGAAGAGATCATCGCGCAAAATGAGGAGTTGGTTATGCAGCAGGAAGAAATTAAAGCACAGCGCGATTTATTGGAAGAGCAAAAATTGAAATTGGAAGAATCTCAGGCCATCATTTCCGAGCACAACAAGGAGTTATCATCGGCCGTTGTCGCCCGCACAATGGAACTCGCTCAAAGCAATGAGGAGTTAAAAGGGCAATATCAGCAATTGGAGCAGTATAGCTTTATTACTGCGCACAACCTGCGTGGTCCGGTGGCAAGCATTCTGGGGTTGACCTCACTATTCGACAAACAAAACCTGGCTAATCCTGAAAACCGGCAAGTAATTGAAAAATTGATGAGTTCCACACACCGCCTAGATGAAGTTATCCATGATATGGCTACCATATTAGAAGCAAAAAGCAGCAAGTCGGTGGATGCAGAGGAAATTTTTACAGTGGCTTTAAAGGAAAAAATAACAAACTTGTTCTTCAACGAGTTGAAAGAATCAAGTGCTTCCATCGAATGGCGAGTTGGCACTGAGATGATTATTGCTCCCAAAATTTACTTAGAGAGCATACTTCTTAATCTCATTTCAAACGCTTTGAAGTACAGGGATCAAAACCGATCACTTAAGATTATTATCACCATCAATAAAGAAGGAGCAGGTTATGTGTTAAAAGTGGAAGACAATGGAATAGGGTTCAACATCGCACGCCAGCATCATAAAGTATTCCAACCGTTTCAGCGCTTTCACACGGGCTTTGCAGGCAAAGGATTGGGGTTGTACCTCGTCAAAACACACGTTACAGCCATGAAAGGGAGCATCCATATCGAAAGCCGAGAGCACGAAGGAACCACTGTGGAGATTCTTATTCCCAGCCCCTAAGATATCGGTAAAGTATAGTGAGTTTACTGTTCAATGCCTTTTATCAACATGCCATCACTTTGGGATTGACTATATTCCTTACTAAAAGTTCGTACCACAAAGCTTGTTATAAACGTTGATGCTAAAGCATATTAGGATTACAACCATTCGAAAAAAAGCTGGAATTAGCGTAGCTTAAGACAGTAGAATAGTGGCCCAACAAAACACGCCTGCCTCAATGCTTTTCTTCAACCACAGCCACGCGCTTCGATAGCGAAATAAGTTCTTTTAGAACAATGCCTTGGTCTTCGCGCAATTGCTTTATCTCTTGGGTGACCACATTAAACTTTTCGTTCATTGCATTGAACTTTACATCATTTTCAGCGAGTGCGCGGCTCATAATCTCAATACTCCGTTCTGTTCGATCTGCTCGATCGGACAATTGATCGCCCTTTTTTAGGTATTCTGCCAATAATTCTATGATCCTTTCCTCTAAATTCATATTTATACTTTTATAAATTTCAATCTACACAATCTAGAAAATCACTCTCAAAATACCGACTGAATCTCTACTACCAATTTAATCCCTCTGTTTCAATTCTTCAAATCCACTTTTGTATTCGGTGGTGTTTCCTTGGGTTCTTTTTATATAACGCTCTAACCTGTGTCCATCTCCCCGAATAGGTGCATAACCTATTCTTTGCCACGATAGCCATGGTTTTGTTGGGAAGCAATACTCAGCCACTCCATGAAAGCTCTCGTAACTCAATGCTTCTCTTCAACCACAGCCACCCGCTTTGACAGAGAAATGAGTTCCTTTAGCAATACACTCTGCTCTTCGCGCATGCTGTTTTGATTTTCATACATCCGGTTTTGGTCTTCACGCAGTTGCTTGATCTCCTGGCTTACCACATTGAACTTCTCGTTCATTTTTTCATTCGTTGCAATGGACTTTTCGTTCATCGTGTTGAACTTTTCGTTCATCTCATTGAACTTTACATTCATCATGTTGAACTTTACATCATTCTCGGCAAGAGCCCGGCTCATAATCTCAATACCGCGCTCGGTTCGATCTGCTCGATCCGTTAGTTGGTCTCCTTTTTTCAGGTATTCCGCCAATAATTCGATGATTCTTTCTTCCAAATTCATGGTTAATCCTGCTTATCAAAATACAATTTAATCATTCTTTTTAGAACCTTAAAAATTGGCACATACCCCAATCCTAAGAAAAATCGATCTGTTAGTTCTTCAAATCCACTTTTGTATTCGGTGGTGTTTCCTTGGGTCCTTTTACATAACGTTCTAACCAAGTGTCCATTTCCCAGAACATGTGCATGACCGATTCTTTGCCGCGGTAGCCATGGCTTTCATAAGGAAGCAATACAAACCGCGCGGTGCCGCCATGCCCTTTAATGGCGTTATACATGCGTTCGCTTTGTATCGGGAATGTGCCAGTATTATTGTCGGCTTCGCCATGTATCATCAAAATCGGCTCTTTGATCTTATCTGCATAAGAGAAAGGTGACATCTCGTAATACACTTGAGGCGCTTGCCAGTAGGTGCGTTCTTCTGCCTGAAACCCAAAAGGCGTCAATGTGCGATTGTAAGCACCACTTCGCGCAATGCCGGCTCTGAATAAATCAGAATGGGCGAGCAAATTGCCCGTCATAAATGCTCCGTAACTATGACCACCGGCTGCTACACGTGTCGGGTCAACAACACCCAGCGAAGCGCCATAATCAATAGCTGCTTTAGCGCTTGACACTAATTGTTGAATGTAGGTGTCATTCGGTTCTGCTTCTCCTTCTCCCACAATCGGAATGGATGCATTATCTAAAATCGCATAGCCCCTTAACACCCAGTAAATAGGACTACCCCAATTTAATCGAGTGAATTCATAAGGCGAACCCTTTACCTGACCTGCCGTGCTCTTTGATTTAAACTCTGCCGGATATGCCCAAAAGAAAGTTGGAAGAGGTCCATCTTCTTTTTTATAACCGGGAGGCAAATAAAGATCGGCTGTGAGTTCAACTCCATCTGCACGCTTGTACTTCAGCACTTGCTTTTTCACATTCTTCAACTGTGGATACGGATGTGGAAATGCAGTGAGTGGTTGAAGGCTTTTCGAACCGATCGTTCGCATGTAGTAGTTAGGGTTTTCAGTCTGTGACTCGCGCGATGTAACAAAAGTTCCTTTCTTAACATCCAGCATAGCGACCACCGTTTCATAGTAGGGAGCCTCGCTGCGCCACTGTCTGCTTACTTTTCCGGTTACCAAGTCAATCCTATCAAGGAAAGGCCGGTCACCTTCCGGTGAAGCTCCATCACCAGTCAAATAAGCCGCGTTATTGTTGATCAACATAACTGATCTACCAAAAGAATTTGTAGTGCTCACCACGTTTCCCGGATCGGCATACACATCTTCCGATGAAAAGTCAAAGACGGTTTTCCTTGGTGATATATTAGTCGGGTCAATTTGATATACGCGCTGTTTGCGATCTGACCACCAGCTCTCATACACCCAAGCCACTTTTTCATTTCCCCAACTTATGCCGCCATACCGCAGGGGCAAGCTCACCATTTCGGAAGGTGTGGTTGTAAAGGGTGCCGGCCATTGGAAAAGTTTGTCTCGTACGTCTGCTTTTACTTTTGGTCTCCCCCATCTTGAGCCTCAACCCAATAAAGTGTAGAAGACACATCATTTCGCCAACCATGACTGCGCGGCCCTTTTATAGATGAACTAAAACCTAGCGGAATATTATCAGCCAGCGGAATGGAAGCAACATGTTTAACCCATATTCCACCAGTCGTTAAAACATCCACTGATTGTGGAAACAAACCAGCAGGAACCAAATAGGAATAAGGGCGTTGAATTTCTTTGGTAAGAATAAAACGCGCGTCTGGCGATGGTGATTGACTCAAATAGATGCCTGGCTTTCCGACTAAAGATTCGAGCCCCTCTAAGTTAACGAGAGTCAGTTGAGAGGTACAGTAATGATCGAAGAGCGATTCATCGTACGGGTTTTTTAGCAAATCCTGATAAGTGCGATTGGGCGCTTTCTTTCCGAGATTCTCTTCCACCACGGGTCCAACAGGAACTCTTGACTTGGGTGGCATCACTTTTCCATCATTGGCTGCTGCCAGATAAACGATACTAGCGGAGGTAGAAAGCCACGCAAATGGATTTCCAATCGTGTTGTTTACTTTCTTAGAAGAAATCTTCCGTGCACTTAAAACCGTGAAGTCGACCACCCAAAGTTCAAGACGATCAGGAAAAGTCTGCAAAAATGCTGCCTTCTTGCTATCGGGAGAAAATTGGAAGTTACTCATCTGCAAGGGAGAAGGTAAATTTGCAATGGACGACAACGATGTCTCTTTCATCGTTTTGATCTTGATACCGATGAAAAAGTTATTGCGGCTTTGCCCAAAGTTATCAGGGTTGATGCGAAGACCTGCAATACGCAACTCGGGACGCGAGAGTTCTTCAATAGTTGGGTAATCTGAGCGGTCTAGAAAAACCATCCATGCTTTGTCTGGTGAGAAAAGAACTGCAGGAGTTGACGGAGCCTCTACAAGATCTGCAATAGCTTGTGGTGGCCGCTGATAGGTGGCAGCATCTTGGGCAGATACACTTGCAAAGCAAAAAGTAAAAAAGGCGATAAATAACTTTTTCATAGAATTTGTAGATTATGTAATCGGGCTTTCAGTCAGAAATATATGGAAATCTTGGCTCAACCCCGATTGTTTTACGCAAGTGGCAGGAGATCGATTATGAATAATAGGCTTCTTTCATTACCATTCTAAATTCGTTCAACATCATGGCAGTCGCCCCCCACACTACTTCGCCTTCAATTTCAAAATGAGGGGCAAGCATTGGGTATATCTTTGCCGCCACAATTTCTTTGATCAATATAGCGTCATCCCTCAAAATCTCCTGCACATCACCTTCAATGATTTTGTCAACTTCTGAAAGTTGTGGAACAAAAAGAGGTTTTCGTTCCGCGAAAGCAACCACAGGAGTAACTAAAAAATTACTAGGAATCACGAAAAACGGACTGAGCTTTCCAATTACCTTAACCAAGTTGCTAGATACGCCTATTTCCTCTTCTGCCTCTCGCAAAGCGGTTTCCAAATAGCTCTCGTCAGGCTCAGACTTCCCCCCAGGAAAACTCACTTGTGCGCTGTGGGCTCCTACATATTCTTGCCTTTTAGTGAGGGGAAATTTAAGTCTTTCCCCTTCTGGGTAAAGCAAAATCAATACGCTTCCTGGCCTGGGTGGAACCTGGTGTTCGAATTTAGGTTTGATTAGCCCTGTTGGAGTCGCTCGAAGTGGTTCATGCGCTTTATCTCCCGGCAAGGGTTGAGTAAGCCTAATCTCCAATCTCCTTATGATCTCGTGCCAACTCACTTGCAAGCCTTAACCAAATCGGTAGTCATCATCTTATCTCCTAGCTCCTCCGATTTTTTAAACGAAGTGCAAGCCAAGGCTGTCTTTCCATTCTTTAGATAAGCCATACCCGAATAGAAATAGATCTTGTCCACAAAATTATCCATGTCTAGCGATTGTTTCAACAAACGTTCTGCTGATGGATAATCGCCCTTCATCAAATAAAACACGCCTTTGTTTCGATATGCCCAGGCGTTGTATGGATCCGCAGAAATACTCTCATTAATGTCAGCTTCAGCCTTTTCCATCTCATTTAAACTGAGAAAAATAAAACCACGGTTGTTAAGAAAATAGGATTGCTTGGGATCTAGTACGATGGCTTTGTTGACCATTTCTAAAGCCTCTTGATAGTTGCCTTGTTCCGTTTCAATTAGAGAAAGTGTATTGTAAATGTTTGGCTCATCTTTCTTTACTTCAGCCAATTTCTCCAACTCCAATTTCGCCAAATCAAAGTCCTTTCGATAATAATGAACAATAGCATGGTTCACTTTGTAATCTATATTGGTCGGTTCTATTTGGATCGATTTAGCAAATGCGTCCAGCGCGTTATCGAACTTGCGCATTTTTGTAAACACCAACCCTTTTGTAAAATACACCAAAGCAGTGTCGGGTTTTGTGGCCGCAACTTTATCTAAATCCTCAATAGCTTTGTAATACTCTTTCAATTCGTAGGCGGTATTAGCTCGATTCAATAGTGCATTCAGAAAACCTGGCTGGCACTCGATCGCTTTGCTGTACTTCTCCATCGCTAATTCAAATCTACCTTGCTCAAAATAGACAGTTCCGAGGTTGTTCCAAGCATCGGCATAGCAAGGCTCTACCCTTATCGCCTCGCCAAAATAATAGGCAGCCTGATCGAAACTGCGCTGTTTAGTAGCCAGATTGCCTTTCAATAAGAACTGTTGCAATCGAGCTTCCTTGTTATCTGAACAAGACAAAGCAAAAAACAAGCATAGCAATGAGATCAGGCGTGTCATAACAAACAAAAATACTATACTCCTAACAGGTTTGCCTAACAGTTGTTTCATCCTGGCTTACCGAAATGACTATAACTTTTTAGGCAACAACTTTGAATAATTGCAAGGAATCTCTTTCTTTGCTCCACAATAAACATGACCAATACTCAAAACATCCATCACCACCATCTTGCAGCAGGCTTTCTGGTTGGCTTTATGTTTTGATTTTACGATAAAAACTTAAGAAAGGCTTACCAACATCGGTAAGCCTTTTTTGTTTAAAGGCAGTCAAGGAAATAAATAACTATAGAACGCATACAATAAATGAATTCAACTCTTCGAATCGCCATTCAAAAATCGGGTCGCTTGCAGGAAGACTCACTAAAGCTTTTGAAAGAAAGTGGTCTTCAATTTAGCAACGGAAAAGACCAGCTAAAGACCCAGGTAAGAAATCTTCCCATAGAACTCCTTTTTCTTCGTGACGATGACATTCCACAATACGTGGAAGACAAAGTAGCAGATGCCGGAATTGTAGGTGAGAATGTTTTTGTTGAGAAACAAAAGAAAAATGAATTGGTCAGACGCCTGGATTTTGCCAAGTGTCGATTGTCTATTGCCATCCCCAGATCTGAAAGTTTCACAGGTATCTCCTACCTGGAAGGGAAAAATATTGCAACCTCCTTTCCGGTGATTGTGCAGAAGTACCTGGATAAAAATAAAATCAAGGCAGGCATTCATGAGATCAGTGGATCAGTAGAAATTGCTCCTGGTATTGGACTGGCCGATGCTATCTGCGATATCGTAAGTACAGGCAGCACACTATTAAGCAATGGATTGAAAGAGGTAGACATTGTCATGCAAAGCGAAGCTATTTTAATCACAACTCCAGAATTAGAAGTTGCTAAAAAGGTGATCCTCGATAAACTCCTGTTTAGAATGCAGGCTGTTCAATCAGCAAAAAACAATAAATACATATTGTTGAATTGTCCGAATGGAGCCATTGAAAAAATTACCAGTGTTATTCCAGGAATGAAAAGTCCAACTATTATGCCACTGAGCAGAGTAGGCTGGTCAAGCTTACATTCGGTTGTAGATGAGAATGACTTCTGGGAAAAAATTGATTTGTTAAAATCATTTGGTGCTGAAGGGATTTTGGTAATTCCTATCGAGAAAATGATCGCTTAGTCTTAAAGATAATGTAAGTCAGAAATCGAGAATTTAGAAGTTAGAATACATCCACATGAGACTAGAAATTAATCCACCAAAAAACAAATGGGCTGAGTTGTGTCAACGTCCGCAGATGGAACTGGAATATTTGGATAGCAGCGTCAAAAACATACTGGCACGTGTAAAGAAATCTGGTGACGAAGCATTGAAAGAGCTAACCAAACAGTTTGATCAAGTCAATCTCAACGAAATTAAGGTGACGGATGAAGAAGTTAAAAAAGCAATTGAAGAGGTGCCCGAACATTTGAAGAATGCTATTCGTGCAGCAGCCTGTAACATTACAAAATTTCACGCGGCACAAAAGAAAGATGACTTACAAGTGGAGACCCAGCCGGGCGTTACTTGCTGGCGAAAAGGTGTTGCCATTCAAAAAGTCGGAATATATATACCCGGTGGATCAGCCCCACTTTTTTCTACTGTGTTGATGTTGGCCATCCCGGCAAGGCTTGCAGGATGCGAGGAAGTGATTCTTTGCACACCTCCTGATAAAGAAGGAAAGATCAATTCAGCGATTCTCTTTGCTGCGTCCATAACCGGAGAAAAAAAAATATTCAAAGTGGGTGGAGCACAAGCTATCGCAGCGATGGCCTACGGCACCTCAACGATACCAGCCGTCAACAAGATTTTTGGACCCGGAAATCAATTTGTAACAAAAGCAAAACAATTAATTAACCAGGAAGGCACAGCTATCGATATGCCCGCTGGCCCCTCTGAGGTATTGGTGATTGCAGATGAATCCGCAAACCCCTCTTACATCGCTGCTGATCTCCTTTCTCAAGCCGAACATGGTGCAGATAGCCAGGTTGTATTTGTTACTCTAACTAAATCAATTGTAGAAGCTACACAAAAAGAACTCACACAACAGGTCACCAAGTTACCTCGATTGGAAGTAGCGCAGCAAGCACTTAAGAATAGCCTTGCGATTGTTTTCAATTCTTCGACAACGCTAATTGACTATGTAAATGAGTATGCACCTGAGCACCTCATCATAAATACAACAGATTGTGATTCAATAGCCGAAAAAATTATCAATGCCGGCTCTATTTTTCTGGGACCGTATTCCCCCGAATCTGTCGGTGACTATGCCTCTGGAACGAACCACACGTTACCAACTAATGGATACGCCAAAGCATACAGTGGTGTTTCTCTAGACAGCTTTATGAAATACATCACCATCCAAAAACTGACGAAAGAAGGATTGAACGCACTTGGTCCGGTGGTAGAGGAAATGGCAGAGGCCGAACAATTACGTGGACATGCGGAGGCTGTAAGGGTGAGAAGAATATAATGTTGAATTCTGAATTCTGAATTCTGAATTATGAATTATGAATTATGAATTATGAATTATGAATTATGAATTATGAATGGCAAACTTTTGAATTGAGTACCATGAAATTTGATTTAGATAAATTGATAAGGGATAATGTAAAGCAGTTGAAACCTTATTCATCGGCACGAGATGATTTTAAAGGTGACGCTTTCGTGTTTCTAGACGCGAACGAAAATCCATTTCCTACTGAGTACAATCGATACCCTGACCCTCACCAAAAAAAGCTCAAAGAGAAAATTGCCTCGATTAAAAATACCAACTGGGAACAAATATTTCTGGGAAATGGCAGTGACGAAGCGATTGATCTATTGATTCGTGCCTTTTGTGAACCTGGTCAAGATAACGTACTCATCCCACAACCCACCTACGGCATGTACACGGTGAGTGCCGAAATAAATGCGGTGACCATCAAAACAATTCCGCTCACAGAAGACTTTGATATCAACTTGGAGTTGACAAAAAAAACATGGGACGATCGTACCAAGCTCCTGTTTCTTTGCAGCCCCAATAACCCCTCCGGCAATTTACTGGACTTTGATAAGGTCCAAATGCTCCTGAAAGAATTTCCTGGAATTGTAATTGTTGATGAAGCCTACATTGATTTCACTAACTATGACGGCTTTGTTCCCATTCTAAACAGTTTTCCTAACTTGGTTATTCTTCAAACCTTATCAAAGGCGTGGGGGCTTGCCAGTTTACGCTTGGGCATGTGTTTTGCCAGCAAAGAAATTATAGCCGTGTTGAATAAAATAAAACCTCCCTACAACATCAACGGCATCACTCAACAAATTGTATTAAAGAGCCTTGAAGAAATTGAACAAAAGAACAAATGGGTAGCGGAAATTATTGATGCCAGAGGGTTCGTTGAAAATGAACTCGTAAAAATTCCGGCTGTTCAAATCGTCTACCCTTCGCAAGCTAATTTTTTGTTGATTAAGATTACGAACGCCAAAAGTGTTTATGAGTCTCTCATATTAAAAGGTATTGTCCTGCGCGATCGGTCCAATGTACTTTTGTGTGGTGATTGCCTGCGAATAACCATCGGAACCTCAGAAGAAAACAAAATATTGATTTCAGAACTGTCGAACTTATGAAAAAAGTCCTATTTATCGATCGTGACGGAGTGTTGATTTATGAATCACCCACCGATCCGCAAATCGACAGCCTGGAAAAGTTAGAATTTATACCTGGTGTGTTTACCTGGCTTGGCAAAATCGCAACTGAAACTGATTATGAATTAGTGATGGTCACCAATCAGGATGGAATGGGAACTTCCCTGTTTCCAGAGGAAACATTTTGGCCAGTGCAAAGTAAATTGATTAAAGCGTTGGCAGGCGAAGGGATAGTTTTCAAAAGTATACATATTGATCGATCGATGCCGAATGAAAACAAGCCAACCCGTAAGCCTGGTATCGGAATGCTTTCTGACTACTTTACTACCGACTATGATTTAGCTAATTCATTGGTAATCGGTGATCGAATCACAGACATCCAGCTGGCAAAAAATCTGGGTTGTAAGGGTATCTTACTAAGGCAACCAGAACTAGGTGAGTTGAACATCCCATCAGAACTTGCTCAAACATGCATTTTGAAAACCAATAGTTGGAGTGAAATCTACAAAACTGTTCTCCCTAAACGTATTGCCTCGGTGCATCGTAAAACAAAAGAGACAGACATCAAAATAACAATCAACCTTGACGGTGTCGGGAAATCCACCATCAATACCGGACTTGGGTTCTTTGATCATATGCTCGAACAGGTATCAAGACATGGATTGATTGATATGAACATTGAAGTCAAGGGAGATTTGCATATAGACGAACACCACACCATCGAGGATACTGCGTTAGCTTTGGGCGAAACGTTCTTGAAAGCGTTGGGGGACAAAAGAGGTATTGAGCGCTACGGTTTTTGTTTACCTATGGATGATTGTTTGGCACAAGCAGCCATTGATTTTGGTGGCAGGCCATGGTTAGTATGGAAGGCCGAATTTAAACGCGAGAAAATTGGCGAGATGCCTACTGAAATGTTCCTCCACTTCTTTAAATCTTTCTCGGATGCGTCTAAATCCAATTTGAATATCAAAGCAGAAGGCACCAATGAACACCATAAAATTGAAGCTATCTTTAAAAGCTTTGCAAAAGCAATAAAAATGTCAGTACGAAAAGATCCTTTCAATAACGAACTACCAAGCACCAAAGGAACGTTATGAAAGTCGCTGTGATCAAATATAACGCGGGTAACATCCGATCCGTGGCTTTCGCACTAGAACGCTTAACCATTGATTTTTCGATTACCGACAATCCGGAAGAGATCAGGTCTGCTGATAAAGTCATTTTCCCGGGGGTGGGTGAAGCGAGCAACACGATGAAGTATCTTATGGACTCCCGATTAGACGATGTTATTCGCAGCCTCACCCAACCTGTACTAGGTATTTGCCTTGGCATGCAATTAATGTGCAAACATTCCGATGAAAACAACACGCCCTGTTTAGGAATTTTTGATGAAACCGTTACTCTCTTTCAGCCCGCTCACAACGAAAAAGTTCCGCACATGGGCTGGAATTCACTCGCCCTCACAAAAGGTTGGCTTCCGGCAGATGTTGATGACCAATTTGTTTACTTTGTACACAGTTTTTACGTGCCCGTGAACCAACACACCTCCGCTATAACCAACTACGTGCAACCCTTTAGTTCAGCGATGCGAAAAAATAACTTTTTTGCCGTGCAATTTCATCCCGAAAAGTCGGCCAAAGTCGGAGAAAAAATACTGACAAGTTTCCTTAGTCTTGAATAATCATCTTTCAATACACTAGCCTTTCATGAGAATAATTCCCGCTATCGATATTATCAACGGCAAGTGTGTTCGGCTGTCGCAAGGTGACTACGGCAAAATGAAAGTCTACCGAGAAGACCCCGTTGAAGTGGCGAAAGAATTTGAGGATGCCGATCTGGAGTATCTTCACTTAGTAGATTTGGATGGTGCAAAAAAAGGTGAAGTTGTCAATTGGAAGGTAATCCAAGATATACAGGAAGACACAGCTCTTAATGTCGACTTTGGAGGCGGGGTTAAAACTGATGAGGAAGTGCAATCACTTTTGGATCTTGGGGTAAGTCAAATTAACGTTGGAAGTTTGGCAGTAAAAGAGCCAGACAAGTTTATTAAATGGATGAAAGAATATGGCGCGGAGAATTTCATACTAAGTGCCGATGTAAAAGGGGAGAACGTTTCGATAAATGGCTGGCTGGAATCGACAGATTTTAGACTGTTCGATTTAGTAAGCAAATTTGAGGGACATGGCCTTGAGTATCTTTGTGTTACCGATATCGCGACTGACGGAATGCTCAATGGACCCAATTTCCCACTCTATAAGAAACTAAAGAAACAATTTCCAAAAATTAAAATCATTGCAAGCGGTGGTGTAAGCTCCATAGATGATCTGAAGGAATTAAAGTACATAAAGGTATTTGGTGCTATTGTTGGCAAAGCCATCTACGAGGGTAAAATTAAGCTCGAAGAGCTAAAGGAAATTCAATAGAGTACCCAATAGATAACAACATTGTGCTAACCAAACGAATTATACCTTGCCTGGATATTAAAGATGGTCGTACCGTAAAGGGTATTAATTTTATCAACATCCGCGATGCGGGAGATCCTGTCGAACTGGGAGCAACCTATGCTGAACAAGGTGCAGATGAACTAGTCTTTCTCGATATCTCTGCCACAAATGAAAAGAGAAAAACATTAGCTCAATTAGTTAAAGAAATTGCAGCCCATGTAAATATCCCCTTTACAGTTGGCGGTGGAATTACCTCCATCGCAGATGTAGAGCCACTTTTGGAAGCTGGTGCTGATAAAGTAAGTATCAACTCTGCGGCTGTGAAAAACCCGTCTCTTATTGACGAATTAGCAAAAGCTTTTGGTTCACAGTTTGTTGTTCTCGCTATCGATGCCCGAAAAATGGGCAATCAGTGGACTGTACATACACATGGAGGTTCGCAGCCTACGGAAAAAAGGCTATTCTCGTGGTCAAAAGAAGGACAAGATCGAGGGGCTGGTGAAATACTGTTTACGAGCATGGATCATGATGGAACAAAGGCCGGATTCGCGCTTGATCCCTTGAGTAAGCTAAATGAACTTCTTAGAATCCCAGTTATTGCCTCTGGAGGCGCAGGGAGAAAAGAAGATTTTTTGGAGGCATTTATTATTGGGAAAGCTGATGCTGTTCTGGCGGCAACTCTTTTTCACTTTGGCGAAATTAAAATACCTGAATTAAAGAACTATTTAAAAAATAACGGGGTGCCCTCGCGCATTTGACACTATGATCGATGTATCCAAATTAGATTTCAAGAAGGCAAGCGGTTTGATTCCGTGTGTTGTTCAAGATTCAACCACGTTAAAAGTGATCATGCTCGGTTACATGAACGAGGAGGCATTACAGAAAACGCTCACAGAAAAAAAGCTTACTTTCTTTAGCCGTACCAAACAACGCCTATGGACAAAGGGAGAAACTTCAGGTAATTATCTTTTCTTACATGAAGTTGCTATTGATTGTGACCAAGACACGCTCCTGTTCAAAGTGAACCCCAAGGGACCCTCTTGCCACACAGGTGCGGATACGTGCTTTAATGAAAAGAATGAAACTCGCGGAGTCGAATTTCTCGAAGCAATTATTAAAGAGAGGAAACAGAATCCGAAAGAAAACTCATACACCAATCAACTGCTTAGTTCAGGTATCAATAAAGTAGCCCAAAAAGTGGGCGAAGAGGCCGTAGAGTTGGTGATTGAGGCCAAGGATAACAATAAAGAACTGTTCCTAGGTGAGGCTGCAGACCTGATGTATCACTACTTGGTCCTGTTATCAGCAAAAGACACCTCACTTCAAGATGTTGTGAAAGTGCTTCGACAGCGTCATCAAAAATGAGAAAAAGAAAAATAAAGCCGCAGCCAATTGTCTTAAAAGTAACATTTTGAACCACAAAATATTCGGTCATTTGTTTTAAACGATTTGGTTATGAATGAGCGAGAGAAAGTAATCAATGGCTATCCCTTCATTACCTACAATAGAGACGTTTATCCTTCTCTAAAAATGTTGGAATTGAGCAAGGAGTTCTACCGCTGGATGAACGAACGGAGAACCGTCAGAGATTTTTCTGACAAAGTAATTCCTAAGGAAGTCATTGAAAATATTCTTTTAGCTGCATCCACAGCTCCTTCAGGTGCTCATAAGCAGCCCTGGACATTTTGTGTGGTGTCCAATCCTGAAATTAAATCTAAGATCAGAATTGAGGCTGAGAAAGAGGAACAAGAAAGCTATGCAAGTAGAATGAGCGATGAGTGGATCAATGACTTGCGCCCACTGCAAACCGATTGGCAAAAGCCATTTCTGGAAATTGCTCCCTACTTAATTATTGTCTTCAAAAAAGCGTACGACATTACGCCCGATGGCAACAAGAGGAATAACTACTATGTAAATGAATCTGTTGGTATCGCTTGCGGATTTTTATTAGCAGCCATTCATAAAGCCGGCCTGGTCGCACTAACACATACGCCTAGTCCAATGAATTTTCTTTCGAAAATTTTGGATAGGCCGGAGAATGAAAGGCCATTTCTATTAATACCTGTTGGTTATCCAACAGAAGAAACCTTTGTACCTAAATTAGAAAGGAAATCACTCAAAGAAATTTCTGACTGGTACGAGTAATTAGCTGCTTGTTAAAAACCTAGGCCTTTTTCTTTTTGAAGAAACGTCCTTTTTTCTCAGGAGCACTTTCAGCAAGCGTAACACACTCTTCCAGCGTCAATTCAGTAGGTTCTTTGCCCTTGGGTATTTTTACGTTTTTCTTTCCTGCCTTGATGTATGGACCAAAACGCCCGTTAAGAATTTGAATGTCTGGGTTTGTATCAAAAAGCTTTATAGTGCGATTAGCATCTGTCACTCTCTTCGCTTCAATCAACTCGATGGCTCGTTCGGGAGAGATGGTATAGGGGTCCTCTCCTTTTGGAATGGATACAAATTTCTTGTCGTGCAAAACATATGGACCAAAACGCCCAATGTTAGCCACTACCGGTTTTTCTTCAAAATCACCTAGGCTCCGTGGCATCTTAATTAGTTCCAATGCATCTGCCAATGTTACATTCTCGATAAACTGTCCCGGACGTAAGCTGGCAAACTTTGGCTTTTCTCCCCCATCATCATCAGGGTTCTCTCCAACTTGGATGTATGCGCCAAATTTTCCAAGTTTTACATAAACGTTTTTGCCGCTCTTCGGATCAACACCCAACTCTTTACTTCTATTCGAAACGGATGATCGTTCGACCAATTCTGTTTTAGAAACTGTTTTATGAAAAGGCGTATAAAACTGCTTAATCATTTTTTGCCACTTCAAGTTGCCGTTGGCAATCTCATCAAACTCTTGTTCAATCTGTGCGGTGAACGAGTAATTAGTAATATCCGGAAAGTGTTCGACTAAAAAGTCGTTTACGATCATTGCAATATTTGTGGGGAAAAGCTTATTGCTTTCCGCTCCTGTTATTTCGGATTCTGTTTTAGAAGTAATTTTCCCGGAAGCCAACTGAAGGGTTCTGTACTTCCTTTCAACTCCCTCTCTAGCTTCCTTAACAACATATCCTCTTTTTTGAACAGTGGAGATCGTTGGGGCGTAAGTAGAAGGACGCCCGATTCCAAGTTCATCCAATTGTTTTACTAAACTAGGTTCCGTGTAGCGAGACGGATGGCGGGTGAACGTCTGCGTGGCGTTCAACTCTTTTAAATCGAGTGCTTGCCCTACCTTCAATGGCGGCAACACCTTGCTACTCTCTTCATCTTCTTCCTGATCGTCATCCTTTGACTCCATGTATACTTTCAGGAATCCTTCGAATTTCACTACTTCGCCAGACGCGGTAAGTTTTTTATCGCTTGTAGAAATTTGTATGGAAGCAGTAGTTCGTTCCAATTCAGCATCTGCCATTTGGGATGCGATTGCTCTTTTCCAAATCAATTCATACAACCTTTTCGCATTTCGATCCATTCCTGGATCTAACAAAGCAAAGTCTGTTGGTCGAATGGCTTCGTGAGCTTCTTGCGCGTTGTCTGATTTGCTTTTGTATTTTCTAAGCTGAATAAACTCTTTACCATAAGCACTCTTAATCTGCTTGGTCGCACCTTCTACAGCTTCATTAGACAAATTAACCGAGTCAGTTCTCATGTAGGAGATGTTTCCCGATTCATATAACTTCTGAGCTACCAGCATTGTCTGGGCTACTGAAAATCCTAGTTTTCTACCAGCCTCTTGCTGCATAGTAGAAGTAGTGAACGGAGGTGCTGGTGATTTCTTCGCAGGTTTCTTTTGCAGATCACCAATCGAGAACTTTGCCCCCTTACAGGTTTCCAAAAACTCCAGCGCCTTTTTCTCGTCAGTGAACTTTTCAGAAAGCTCCGCAATCAATTGTTTCCCTTTTCCTAAATCAAAAATGGCATTGATACGAAAAGAAGATTTGGATTCAAACTTTTCAATCTCACGTTCTCGCTCAACAACCAAACGTACGGCCACTGATTGAACACGGCCAGCTGACAGGCCGGTCCTTATTTTTTTCCAAAGAATAGGAGAAAGCTCAAAACCAACCAAACGATCCAGTACTCTACGAGCTTGTTGAGCATTGACCAGGTTAATATCAATACCGCGTGGTGTTTTGATGGCGTTCAAGATCGCGTTCTTAGTTATTTCTGTAAAGACAATCCGCCTTGTCTTTTTGTCATTGAGGTCCAGCACCTCTTTCAAATGCCACGAAATCGCTTCACCTTCTCGGTCTTCATCAGTCGCCAAGTAAACTACTTCTGCCGCTTTTGCTAATCCCTTTAAGTTCTTGATAATGTCTTTTTTATCAACAGACACCTCATATTTGGGTTCAAAATTATTTTTAACATCGATTGCTCCGTTTCCCTTTTGCAAATCACGAATATGCCCCATACTTGAAGCCACCTTATAATCTTTGCCTAAAAAGCTTTCTATCTTTTTTATTTTAGAAGGAGATTCAACAATAACCAGATTCTTCGACATTCCTTTTTTCTTTAAGAGCCGCAAATATCAGTAAAATTTCATAACCGCAAGTTCTCAACTCCACAGAGTACGTGTAGACCTACTGCAAAATTCTTAAAAAACATAGATTGTTTCACGCTCATCCATCTGATTAACATTATCTTGCACCCAACTATAGAAGTTTAAAATAAACACACACTCGTTCTTTCGATGGATCTTGCTTCCGAAAACATGACACGCACTATTTACCTCATCCGCCACGCAGAAGCTGCTAGTAAAGAACCCATGCAAACCGATCTGCAGAGGGAATTGACAACAAACGGGAAACAGGATGCACAAATGGCAGGGATTTATTTAAAAAATAAAGGTGTGATCTTTGATTTAGTGCTTTGTAGCCCTGCCATTCGCACTCAGACGACAGCACAGTTAATTACTATCAACATGTCTGATTCATCCACTAACGTAACTATAGTGCCATCTATATATCATGCCACGGACGATGATCTCTTTACTATTTTGCGCAACCTTCCTCTCGGGAAAAAAAGCGTTGCGCTCATTGGCCATAATCCAAGTATCAGTTGGTTTGCAAGTAGCCTCACAAACTCGAAAATTGAAGCTTTCTCTCCCTGCACTATAGCCGCCTTTCAATTTGAGATTGAAAATTGGACTGAGTTAAGACTACAGACAGGGCGCCTTGACTTTATTCATTCACCTTCCATTTTTTGATTCGCCACATTTTCTTTTACTTTAGGGTTTAAATCTCATATGGAGCTTACTCCTGCTGCTTTCTATCTGCAAAACATCGACCAACAAAGAATTTTGGTAACTGGAAATCAAAGGTCTCGTATTGTGAAGTTTATCACCGGCATGCTGGAAGCAAATCATCGCCCCTACAATCATTTCGCAGATGGCAAGCTCGCTCAGATGGTGGCAGCACCTGTCACCATTATCGAATCAACGGTTTCCCATGAAGCACTCTTTTACAAACATCATGTAGTGCTTGTTTCTCCTGTTGAAATTGAACTCGCCAAATTGGGAGAGCTTCTCGATGCAACACCAAAAAGTGGAATGATTATTTACCCAGAGAAAGAACCTACTATCAAAGTACTGGCGGCCAAAGAAAGAACAGACGTACAAACACTGTCCTACAAGACTATTCCTCACGAAGTAAAGGATGGCAAAATTTTTTTAGTGAGTAGCACCAACGAGAAATTTCCAATTAAAATAAGTGCAGCCACGGATCTTGTATTGCTGGCCGCTGCCAAAGAATTAGTTCGGAAAATTGGGGTATCGTCCAGTCAATTTTACAAAGCTGCTTCAACACTCGAATAGCAATTATATGCCTATGCGCGTGAAGGCAACCCATTAGTTAACGCCCTCATAGACCAGAAAAAATGAAACTAAATTTAAAAATACCTCTGTGCTTTTTTGATCTGGAGACGACTGGAATAAATGTTTCGCAGGATCGAATCATCGAAATAGCAATGATCAAATTGATGCCCAATGGAGAGACCTTCCGCAAAAGCAATTTAATTAATCCAACGATACCCATTAGTGCCGAATCCACGGCTATTCATGGTATTACCAATCAAGATGTAGCCGACAAACCTACTTTTAAAGAAGTGGCAAAAGAATACATTAAGTTTCTTGAGGGTGCCGACCTGGCCGGGTTTAATATCTTGAAATTTGATATGCCCATGTTGGTGGAAGAATTCTTGAGAGCTGAATTGGACTTCGACTACAGTCGCAAGAAAATTATTGACGCACAACGTATTTTCCATATGATGGAAAAAAGAACGCTTTCTGCAGCTGTCCAATTCTATTGTGGAAAAGTACTTGATAGTGCTCACTCTGCGGAAGCCGACACACAGGCCACGATGGATGTGTTACTGGCACAAGTGGAACGCTATGAAAACAAAGAGGTGACTGATAGCCTGGGAAAGAAAGTGGGCATGATTACGAATAGCGCGGAAACGCTCAGTCAACTTACCGCTGCCGACTTAGTTGACCTGGCGGGGCGTATGATAAAAAATGCGCAAGGTGAAGCGGTGTTTAATTTTGGAAAACACAAAGGCAAACCAGTACTGAAAGTTTTCAAAGATGAGCCTGCCTATTACGATTGGATGATGAATGGAGACTTTGCGCTCGATACAAAACGTTGGCTTACTAAAATTAAGCTCAGCATTCTAACAGGAAAGCTATAAACACCTATACTTCCTTCCACGTATGGTCGGCTAATAATTTCACTGCTGCTACAAAATTTTTATACGGGTTTTTAGCTCCCCATTCTTTAGGGCCAATCATAGAAAGCAAATGCGAGTTGTCTTTATTTTGATACAAATAATATACCTGTCCGATCACCGGGCTAAAGCTCAACTTGGCATCATAGATAATCATGCTCAGTTCTTTGCGCTGGTAGATTTCCTTCGCCTGTATCGCAAGCAACTCTATCTGCTGGCGAATCTGCGTAAGTTGCATATTCGTCTGCTCCTCCATGGCGGTTAGCGCATGGTGGCGAATAAGCCCCGCTTCGTTGGGCTTGATCACAGCGCCTGACACAGACGATGAATAGGGCAAAACACTCATCTGTTTGTGGTAAACCTCGGTGTTCGTCAAAACCAGTCCATCGGCCTGATGATGCTTTTGAGTAATTTTAAGAAGCCCTTTTGGTGTAATCTCGTGCTGCACGACCAACACTAACTTTCCTTCTTTAAAAAGATGAGTTTCAAAGTTAATCGAATCGATAATGATGCATCTCATTGAATCACCAATAGGTGAATCCAAAAATGGTTGCTCCTCGCCATTCGGCTCAATAATATAACTAGACTCAAATGACTGGTCCTCCATAGAGACCCAATTCATGCTAATCCGCAACTGCTTAGAATTTTCACCCATTTGGATTCGGTAGATTCCAGACCGAGGGCGCATTCCCAGTTCATAAGTACCCTTTTCCGGAAAAAGCTGCCAGGAAGCAATAAAATTATACGCGTCAATCATGAAGAGAAGGACAAAATGGTTTCAAAAGCAAAACAATAGCTTTGCCTCTTATGTAAACCCAAAAAACCGGAATTAGTTTGGCTTATAATAACCTAATGCCTCTGGCATCCATCCTTGCAAATCCTTGATCCTTGTTTCATCGGATGGGTGAGTCGACATGAATTCAGGTGGCTTTTGACCACCGCTCAACGAGGTCATGCGTTCCCAAAACTTTGGTGCTTGGGCGGGATCGTAACCGGCCATCGACATAAAAATCAAACCTATGTGATCAGCTTCCGATTCATGTTTTCGAGAGAATTTTAGCGCACCCAAATTTGCGCCCATACCCACTGCTTCTAAAAATATCTGCTTAGTCGCTGTTGGATTTTGCCCCATTGCTGCACCGAGCGTTGATAAACCAAATTGTTGAATAAGCCCCTGACTCATTCGCTCACGACCATGGTTAGCAATGGCATGGGCAACCTCGTGGCCCATAACAACGGCAACGCCTGTTTCGTCTTTGCATATTGGCAAGATGGCCGTATAAAAAGCTACTTTACCTCCAGGCATACACCACGCATTCACGGTTTTATCATCTTGTATTAAATTAAACTCCCAAGCAAATCCAGCCAATTGATCAGATGCACCCTTTTCGGCCATATATTGTTCAACTGACTTTTGAATCTTACTTCCAACCCTTTTGATCATTGCGACTTGCTCCTGATTTGTAGAAAGCGGCCCCGTCTTGATCACTTCCTGGTATTGTGTAGCAGCCATTCCATTGATTTCTGAACTTGAGACTAAGCTCAATTGACTGCGACCGGTTACTGGCACGTTAGCACAACGAAATAGTAGCGAAGCACAAATAAAAAAAGAGCTGATTCTCATGATCATAAAAGCGTGGTTTAATGAAGTTCAAAGATAAAACCGATAATCACAAAAATTAGAAAATTCGTGGCAAAAAAGGGTTTTTCCCCTTAGAATGTTTATAAATTTGCAAGCTATTAAATCATTACCATGAGAATTTTTGCTATAGGCCGAAACTATGCTGAGCATATTCAGGAATTAAACAATGAAAGGCCTGACGAGCCGGTTATTTTCACAAAACCCGACACAGCCATTTTGCGCAATAACGCGCCTTTCTACTACCCTTCCTTTTCAAACGATATTCACCATGAAGTAGAACTCGTTTTAAGGATCTGTAAAGAAGGTAAGAATATAGAGGAAAAATTTGCTTCTAAGTATTACGATGCTGTGGGTATTGGTATTGACTTTACCGCAAGGGACATTCAGTCGAAACTAAAGGCAAAAGGCCTTCCGTGGGACATAGCCAAGGGCTTCAATGGCTCTGCTCCAATCTCAGATAAATTCATCGCCATCGACCAATTCGCAGATAAAAAAGCGATTAACTTCAAATTGGAAGTGAATGGAGAACTAAAGCAAACGGGCAATACCAGTTTGCTGCTTTTTTCGTTTGACTACATCATCTCCTATTTGTCAAAGTTTTTCACACTGAGAACGGGAGATTTGATTTTTACCGGAACTCCAAAAGGAGTTGGCTCTGTTGTTATTGGAGATAAGTTAACCGCCTACATCGAAGATGAGAAGTTGCTGGAGTTTGAGGTTAAGTAGTTTTTCGTTTGCTGTCATCTGTTTGGCATTTGCGCACTTTTCAATTGCGCAGTTCAGTCTGCCAAACGAAATCATCCTTAACAAGGCTCCCGAACTTGAACCCTACCTATTCCCTGTTAACCCCGGTCAACCAAATTTTTTAGCCGGAACAATGGGTGAATTGCGTACCACTCACTTTCATGCTGGCATTGACGTCCGAACAAAAAGTATGATTGGCGTGCCCATATTGGCTACCCAGCAAGGCTATGTATCTAGGATTATTGTTGGTGCCTATGGTTATGGACATGCCCTCATGATTAAACATCCGGATGGCAACACCTCACTTTATGGGCATCTCGACAAGTTCAAGGGTCCGATTGCTCGCTACGTGTTGGAAGAACAATACAAGCGAAAGTCTTTCGATCTGGACATCAACTTTGAGGTTAGTCAATTTCCAGTTCAGCGAGGTGACACGATTGGCCTGTCCGGTAACACCGGTGGATCAAGCGGCCCACATCTGCACTTTGAGATAAGGGATCAAAACAATGAAGCCCTTAACCCACTGTCGCTTGGATTTACTGAGGTAAAAGATAAGTATGCCCCCATTGCATTGAAAGTTGCATTGGTAACGATGGACAGAAATTCACGGGTAAACGATCGTTTCGGGCGATTTGAGTTCAGCCTCGTTCGATCTGGCAATAACTACAAACTGCCCTTTCCCATTTTTGCCAATGGAAGAATAGGGGTTGAAATTTTGGCGCATGATAAGATCGATCTCTCTCAATTTCGATGTGGTATTAGTCAAATAGAAATGCGAGTTGATAGCGCTCGTATCTTCACTCAGGAAATCAAAAAATTCAGTTTCGAGGACAGTTATGATATTGTCACATTGATGGATTTTAAAACGTTGAAAACAAAAGGCGCGAGATTTAATAAACTTTATGTTGGGGATGGCAACGCACTTAAATTTTATGATGGCGTCATATCAAAAGGAATAATTGATGTGACCGAAGGCCAGCGAAAAATAGCAATCTCCTTGCGCGATTTCTCTGGAAATAGCAGTAATGTCAACTTCAGCTTAAAATCAGATCCACCGACAAGCAATGCTCGTTTCTTGGAGGCAATGCAAAAGCCAATTGACTTTGATATTGTCGAGAACACACTCGTCATAAATTCGAAGCCATGTTCTAATCAAAAAGATGGAAAGGCCATCATTCACGTCAATGGAATTCAAAATACTATTTCACCCAGTTATTCTAACTCACTTCGAAATGTCCATCTTGTTGACCTACGCAATGGGCTTCCCGACTCGGTTCAAACCTGCTCTGGCACAGTTCCACTATCCTTCAAGGGCGTAATTCCTTCCGGCACTGACTACGACTACTATAGTGACCTCATTGACATCAAATTTAAAAATGGCAATCTTTATGACACCTTGTATCTTATTACAAGTCATGAAATTTCAGAAAAAGGTCGCGAGAAATTCACGATCGCTACACTTACTACTCCCCTACATAATACCATAACCGTCACGTTAAAACCAACCATCTCCTACTCGAAAAAGGAGAAGACGTTTGCTTATCATATAGAGGGAAACCGATTTGAATTTGTGGGAGGCGAATGGGTGAATGGCCACATCCAGTTTAGCACAAAAGAACTAGGACAGTTTACTGTTTTGACGGATTCTACGCCACCAAGTATTGGTAGAATTTATTGTAATTCACGCACTGCCCGTTTTCGAATTTATGATAACCTGTCAGGAATTGCGAAGTATGAAGCAAACATAAATGGTGAGTGGTTGTTAATGAAGTATGATTATAAAACAGGTATAATTCAATCCGAACGTCTCGACTCAAAGAAACCATTGAAGGGCGACTTTCAATTAAAGGTTACAGATCGTGCAGGCAATGAACGAATACACACACAAAAGATACTTGAACAAAAACGTTAATTAAGATGGCTTTAACAGTTGGTACCTCGGCACCCAATTTCAAGACGACCGATCAAGATGGTAATACAGTAACACTCTCCAGCTTGCGTGGAAAAAAGGTAGTGCTCTACTTCTATCCGAAGGATATGACTCCTGGGTGTACGGCAGAATCATGCAATCTGCGTAACAACTACAAAGCACTTCAAAAGGCAGGTTTCGAAGTCTTAGGAATTAGTTCTGATGACGAGAAATCTCACAAAAAATTCATTACCAAAGAAAAACTTCCGTTTCAACTGCTTGCTGATGTCGATAAATCGGTCCACCACCTTTATGGAACTTGGATAGAAAAATCAATGTATGGAAGAAAATATATGGGTACTGCGCGTGTCACTTATGTCATTGACGAAAAAGGAATCATCACGGAAGTCATCGAAAAGGTAGACACCAAAAACCACGCAGAACAAATATTGGGTGGTGGCAAAACGTTTGCCTCAATAAAACCTGTTAAAGTAAAAAAGGCTGCGGTAAAGAAAGTGGCCAAACCAGCAAAGAAGGCAGCGAAAAAAGTAAGGAAAAAGTAACTATTTGTTTTCCCACCCCATCGTTCTTTTTACGGCCTTTTGCCAACCTTTGTATAGCTGGATTCGCGTTATCTCCTCCATATGCGGCATAAATCTTTTTTGAATTTTTCTGTTCTTCACAATATCTTCTTTCTTCCATAGCCCAATTTGTATGCCGGCCAGATAGGCTGCTCCTTGTGCGGTCGATTCAATTACTTCCGGCCGCTCAACGTCTGCTCCGAGAATGTCGGATTGAAATTGCATGAGAATATTGTTCGCACATGCACCTCCGTCTACTTTTAAACTCGCCAATTTTAAACCGGCATCTTCCTGCATGGCGTTGAGAATATCTTTTGTTTGATAGGCCATCGACTCCAAGGTAGCCTTGATGATGTGATCTTTGCCTGTATCACGTGTAAGTCCGAAGATGGCACCGCGCGCATACATGTCCCAATAAGGCGCACCTAATCCCGCAAAAGCAGGAACCACGTAGACTTCATTTGAGCCTAATGCTTTCATCGCAAAATACTCCGAGTCTTTTGACTGATCAATTAAATGCAAACTATCTCGCAGCCATTGCACGGCTGCACCTGCAATAAACACGCTGCCCTCTAAGGCGTATTCTACCTTTCCATCCAGACCCCAGGCAATCGTGGTTATCAATCCATTCTTGGATAATTGAATTTTTGATCCGGTATTCATCAACATAAAGCAACCTGTACCATAGGTATTTTTTGCCATGCCGGGTTCAAAACAAGCTTGACCAAAAAGTGCTGCTTGCTGGTCGCCTGCTACTCCCGCAATCGGAATTTCAATTCCATTTAAATTCCAAGTTCCAAACGCGGCCGCAGAAGGTTTTAGTTCTGGTAAAAGTGATTTTGGAATCGTTAATTCCTGCAACAACTTCTCATCCCATTTTAAGTCGCGAATGTTGTACACCATGGTACGTGACGCATTGGAATAGTCAGTAAAGTGACTATTCCCATTGGTCAGTTTCCAAATCAACCAGGTGTCAATCGTACCAAAGGCAAGATCTCCCCTTTCAGCTTTTTGTCTGGCACCAGCTACATTATCCAAAATCCATTTGATTTTTGTTCCTGAGAAATAAGAGTCGATAACTAAGCCGGTTTCTTGCCTAACGTAATCTGTAAGGCCACGCTTTTTTAAGTCTTCGCAAATAGAGGCCGTCCGCTTGTCTTGCCAGACGATCGCATTGTAAACAGGCTCTCCCGTCTTTCGATCCCAGATTACGGTGGTCTCCCTTTGGTTGGTAATACCGATGGCGACAATCGCCTTTGGCTCAACCTGATTATCTGAAATTAATTTCTGGAGCACACCAAGTTGCGAACTCCAAATTTCATTGGCACTGTGCTCTACCCACCCCGGCTGTGGAAAAATTTGTGTAAACTCTTGCTGCACCATTCCAACGATGGAACCTTTCTCGTCAAACAACACTGCACGTGAACTGGTAGTGCCTTGATCGAGAGCGATGATAAACTTCGGCATAGTAAAAAAAGTTAGAAAATAGAAGTCAGAAGTAACAATTTAGAATTTTCTTAACCTTTAGAACAACAGTTGATATGTCAATGCACCAAGTACGCCACCTATGATTGGCCCCATAACAGGTATCCAAGCGTAACTCCAATCAGATTTTCCTTTGCCATGTATCGGCAAAACAAAATGAGCTATCCGTGGGCCTAAATCACGCGCAGGATTAATCGCAAAACCGGTCGTTCCTCCGAGGCTTAATCCAATGGAAATAATCAAAAGGCCTACCACAATCGGATTGAGACCTTTGGTAAACTCATTGGCGCCAATAAACAACAAAGCCATGATCAACACCATGGTTGCAATGATTTCACTAATCAAATTGGTAACCGTATTGCGAATGGCAGGTGCATTGCAAAATACACCCAGTTTTGCTGCAGGATCAACCGTCTCTTTCCAGTGTGGCAAGTAATGCAGCCATACCAGCGTGGCACCAACTATTGCACCGATAAATTGCGCTACGATATAGCCAACCACCAGACTTGAAGCAAAACTTCCGTTGATTGCGAGCGCGATGGTAACGGCTGGATTGAGGTGCGCGCCACTAATACTACCAACAGCATAAATCGCAAGCATCACCGCGAGTCCCCAACCGATAGCAATCATGAGCCATCCTCCATTTTCGGACTTTGACTTTCTCAATGACACAGCCGCATTTACTCCACCTCCCAAAAGAATCAATAAAAGGGTTCCAAAAAATTCAGCTAAGTAGGGACTCATACAAATCAGTTTAGGTTAGATTTAGAACTAATGACCTGAAGATGTCAGTTGCACTTCTTGATCGGTCGGTTTTGCTTTGATCAACAGCGTTGCGAGCGCTGCCAGCACCAACAGTACTCCGGCAAACAAAATAGCATGACTACTATTGTTTCCCAAGAAATTCTTCAGCACGTAACCAAAAGTCACCGTTTGTAAAATCATGGGCACCACAATCATCATGTTGATAATACCCATGTATACTCCATATCGCTCTTTAGGAATATTGCCCACTACCAACAGATAAGGAATACCCATCATACTCGCCCAGCCAATACCAAAACCTGTGATGGCGGGAAACAATAAGTACTTATTTTCGATAAATGGAAAAAGTAAAAATCCTGTTGCTGCCAAAATTAGACATGTAAAATGAACCATTTTCGCAGATGACTTCTTAACAAAGTATACCAATGCAAAAGCGGAAAGAAAGGTAACCACGTTATACCAGCCATTGACCAGGCCCGTCCAACTTACAGCTTGTTCATATAGTTCAGGATTCGTAGATGGTGTAGCATTCCAAACAGAAAGGCCAATACTCTTAGACGCGTTTTGCCAATAACAAAATAACGCATACCATTGAAACAGATAGACCAACGCCAGTTGCCACATCACTTTTGGCATCTCCAAGATTGCCTCTACAATCTCAATATTTTGAGCAAAAAGTATTTTGGTGGTTGAATTGTTTTTTATCGCATCCAAGACTTTCCTGAATAGAGATTTATAAAACAGAGATGGCAAGAATAAAACAAGCATCATCGTATAAGCAAGAACAGAAGTGATGATTGAAATGAAAAACTGAATAATCAAATGAGGCTGACCTTCATTTTTTTTATTGATTGCGTTTATTTCTTCTTTAGTGGGTGGAATTTCTGGAGTGGTGTGCATGCTCCACCAAATAGTTCCAATAGAACAAACCGCACCTAAAAAGAAAGAGGCAAACACCCAATTGGGGATGGCGCCAATTCTACCAATAATTAAAAGGGGAAAAATGAAAAGGGAAACATTAGCAAGGGTTTGGCCTAGACCAGTGAAAAAGCTTTGCGTTTGAAAGCCAGTCGGTCGCTGATCGTCATTTAATTTATCGGCAATAAATGCACGATAAGGTTCCATGGCTGTATTGTTTCCAACATCCAAAATCCAAAGCAATCCGGCTGCCATCCAAAGCGCGCTGCTAAAAGGGAAAAAGAAAAGGCAAATACTGCAAAGCATCGCGCCAATAAAAAAATAGGGTCTTCTTCTCCCAAATCTTGGGCTCCATGTCTTATCACTCAAGGCACCAATAATTGGCTGAATCAATAAACCAGTTACTGGTCCCGCCAGGTTCAACAAAGGAATTTCATCAGGGCTTGCTCCCAGAAAATCGTAAATGGGATTCACAGCACTTTGCTGCAATCCAAAACTATATTGGATTCCGAAGAACCCAACATTCATATTAATGATCTGCGAGAAAGTGAGTTGGGGTTTTGGAATAGTCATTCAGATTTCGTTAACCGATTAAAGTTGACGAAAGGAAATGGAACAAGCAAGCGGTCTTTTACTAAATTGAACTAGCTACTTTATTCGTTTCAAAATCATAGCCTCCATCGACCCCAATATCAGCTGGCCAGTAATAGGTTTCCTTTTAGAAAGAAGATCAGTATATGCTGCTTCCGAAGGGACCGAAAACGGATATGGCTTTTCATCCAAATTAAATAATACAATGACTTCATTCTTGCCATCAAATCTCCGATAACCCAAATGCTTTCCCTGCGATTGAATAAACTCTATTTCTCCCGAAATCAATACTGGATTACTCTTTCGAATAGTAATGAGCTTTTTGTAAAAATCAAAATGCACTTGATTAAAAGCGATCGGGTCATACTCAGTAGGTCCGGGTTGAAAGTTGTTTCTTGGCTCCTCTTGAAAAGTGAACTCTTTCCACATCAAGGGCTTTCTCGGGTATGGATCATCCGCTCCCCACATACCCATCTCTTCTCCGTTCCAGATATGCGGTGCGCCAACTGAGGTATAGGCGTGCACCAGGTAGAGCCGAAGCCGCTTGTACGTTTCCTCATCCGGCTTGCCGGTTTTATAAAGAGGATTATCACTGGGAGAAGCACTGAACTTGTATTTGTTTGGATTGTAAAAATCGGTTAACAATCTGGGGGCATCATGACTGGAGGCCACGTTCATCATCGCATACCGATTTGATTTATTCAATCTGTTCCATTGAAACTCTAAACTATCTTTTAGCGTCTGCGCATCAATCGCGTTGTCATTTTTGGCAAAGAAATACCGAGCTGGTCGATAGGCCTGGTAAAACATAACCGCATCGAACACATCCCCTTTAGTGTAGGGCACGGGATTCATCAAACGATCCGGCCAAGCTTCCCACCAAATCTCTCCAATTAAATACGCGTTGGGTTGAATGGTACGTACTTGTTTCCTAAAGTCTCTCCAAAAACCCAACCCGATCTGATCTGCTACATCCAACCGATATCCGTCAATTCCTTGTGATGCATCTCCGTCTGGAGCAAGCCAACGTTTGGTCACTGCAAAAATATGTGCCTTCGCACCTTCGTTGATGTTTCCTTCGTAGGGATGCCCCGCCTGCTTGAATGTGGTGACATTCACTTTCTTTAACTCGGGCAATGACGGAATGTTTAACCATCCATTATAAGAGAATTCATTCTCAGACGTAGCCGGATTATCGAATGATTTAATATCGAACCAATCTTTGTAAGGGGAAGCCTGTTGGTTTTTTAACACATCCAGCCATGCCCAGAATGTGGTACCTACATGATTCCAGGAATAATCAAGGATAATCTTCATCTTACGCTTATGAACTTCAGCGATCAGCTTTAGAAACAATTTATCGGCACTTGTCCATTTCCACGTGGCTGGATCAGCAGGATTTTCACTGGCAATGATTTTATTGTCACCTACCGGATCTGGGCCAAAGTTTACATCTACATGATGATAATTGCGCGCATCATACTTATGTAGTGAAGGCGCATCGTTAATAGGATTAATAAAAAGAGCCGTAACGCCCAAGTCCTGAAGGTAATCTAACTTGTTGAGCACACCTTGCAAATCTCCGCCATATCTTCTGTATTGAAGCATCTCTCCAAAAGACTTACCCGGTAGTTTTGCCCAACTTTCTTGGTCAAACCAATTGTTTGTCCAGGGTGTAACGGACCAGCCTTTGGGCGCATGCAAATTCAAAGGAGCTATATCAATGTCAGTTGGTGTAGGGTCATTGGTTTTGTCTCCATTATTAAAACGTTCTACAAAAATTTGGTACCAAATAACTTCTTTCGACCATGCCGGTGGTTCATTAAATGGAGTGCTTGATTGCGCACTCGAGTTAAACGAGTTCAAAAAAAATAATAGAAACAAAAAGCGTGCATTTGCTCTCATAGCTTACTTTTTTAGTAAAAACAATAGGGGAATAGCCAGGCGCTTATTCCATGCCTTTTCAGAATGGTTCTCACCCGGGAAAAACTTTGTCATCCAATTCTTAGCAGTATATCCTTTGGACTTGATCACTTCGTCTGCCTTCATTTGCAAAGGAGGATAGAGAGCGTCTAACGTTTGATCACCGTAATCGAAATACAACTTGTGCGACTTAGGATTTGGCAGATTTTTGGCTAGGTAATTGAAGAAGGCCTCTGGAATTGGGTTGCCCTCTACTTTAAAAGTGCCTGGCCAATGGGTGCTTAAGCAAGCCGCTCCGCCAAACACGTTAGGATACTCGCATATGGCGTACATGGAAATCAATCCACCCATACTCGAGCCCGCCACGAAAGTATTTTTTGTGTCTGTCTTCGTTGAAAAGTTTTTATCGATAAAAGGCTTTAACTCCTCCACTAAAAACTTCAAGTAATTATCTGATATTGGCTTAAACATCTCCTTTGTCCTTCCCATTTTTTGCAGCTGTGCTGTAATTGTATCCCTTTCTACTTGAGATAAACTCTCATATGGTTTTTGCGGAAAATACTCGGGGTGGCGCGTACCTTCAGAATTCCAGGCACCTACTACGATACAGTTCTTTACTTTCCCTTCTTTTAACAATCTACCCAATACCTCATCTACTCCCCACTCCTGCTTGTTCCACATGATAGCGGAATCATAAAGACCCTTCCCATCGTGCATATACAACACCGCATACTTCTTTTTGGAGTCATAACCATCCGGAAGCCAGACGTCCACATTACGAGAAACCACATATTTTGATTCAAACTTTTCGTAGTGTTTGATGGTTCCTGAAGAAACCTTGGGCACTTGAGAAATCGACACGAGATGACAACATACAAATAGAGTGATTATGAATATCGGTTTCATCTGTTTGAGTTAACTTTCTTGCACTTGTTACGCGGTCATAATACTATCGATTTCCACTGACAAACTCAAGTTTTCCACCTGTGATAAGAGTCGAATAGGCTACAGAATGATCTAAAGTTTTCTTACCATTTAACTGTACTTCAAAAACCGAAACGTTCTGTTTGTTCGAAGTTAAACTGATAATTAACTCTTTGCTCTTAGCTAGTTTAACAGCTATCTTTTTTGCCTGAGGAACTCCAAACACAAAAGTGCCATTTCCCGGGTTAACCGGATAAAAACCTAGCGTTGAAAAAATGTACCACGCACTCATTTGACCGCAGTCATCATTGCCTATCATTCCTGTGGGTGTGTTGTTATAAAATTGATTGCAAATTTGCGTGATCAATTCTCTGCCTCTTTGTGGCTTCTCTGAATAGGCATATAGGTAGGCAATATGATGACTTGGTTCATTGCCATGCGCATATTGCCCAATCATTGCTTCTTGTCCTAGGTGTTTATTTGGGTTGAGTGCGCGGATGGTAAAAAAACTATCCAATTGTGCAGTAAAATTTCTTTTGCCACCTAACAAACGCATAAGCCCCTCCGCATCATATTGGGCAGGTGTCCAAAAATATTGCCATGCATTTGCTTCTGTATAATCACCCGGGTTGTTCATGGGCGATGTTGCCATCAGCGGATTGAAGGGGGTTCGCCATTTAGCCAAGCTATTCTTGCCACGCATTTGCCTGGTTGTGCTGTCGTATAGGTTTTTGTAAAAAGAAGCACGCTTAAAATATTGTGTCGCAATATCTCGTTTACCCAACTGTTCGGCCATGGTGGCAACAAAATAATCATCTACTCCATGTTCTAGTGTTCTTGAAACAGCTTCGTTGTCCAAACTATCAAAAGGATAATAGCCATACTTGTTCAACAAAGGCCAATTACTGTTGATGTGTTTTTCGGATGTGGTTTTAACCATCTCGCTCAAGGCAGCATTTGCATCAAAACCTGTAAAACCTTTCTTGTATGCATCGGCCATCACCGGAATGGAATGATTGCCGATCATACAGTAGTTATCCTGACCCCATGCTGTCCAGATCGGTAAGAAACCGGCAGCCTTGGAATGAGCGATCATCGATTGCACAAACCCGTTGACTTTCTCAGGAGCGATCAGCGTATAGAGTGGGTGAGCCGCGCGGTAAGTATCCCACAAGGAGAGTGTAGAATAGTACTCATTGTTTTCCGCTTGACGGACGACATCGTCTGCACCCCTGTACTTTCCATCTACATCTGCAATGTTGGACGGCTGAATAAACAATCGATACATACAGCTATAGAAAATCTCTTTTTGTTTTTGATCTGCTTCTATTTCAATACGAGATAAATATTCATTCCATTTTCGTTTGGCTTGTGCTACAGTCCCATCAAAATCCCATTCAGGAATTTCAGCTTTTAGATTTGCTAGTGCACCCTCTACACTTACGGTCGACAATGCAACTTTTGTTTTAAGCACTTTGTCCTTAAGTTCAAACTCCAAAAAGTATCTTGGCGCTTTCTCCTTAGGTTTCTTAACCAATTCGGTGTTGATGACAAATGGTTGATCAAACTGGATAAAAAAGAAATACTTTCGATCCACCCAATTTTTGGTGTGGCAAAAACCCGAAATACTATTTTGATTGCTCAATCTTACGTCACTCTCTAACACTAACGAATCCGTAAGAAAACGAAGTCCATGTTGTAAATCTACCAATAGCTTTGCTCGGTTGGACGGATAGGTGTATTGATGAAAAGCAACCCGTTCACTGGCAGATAACTCGACCCTGACTTGATTACGGAGCGTAACAGAATAATAACCTGGCGTTGCGCGTTCTGATTGTTTGTTGTAACCCTCACCAAATTTCTCAATCCTGGAATCGGTAACTGGCTGCAAGAGCACATCACCAAACTCACTGATGCCAGTGCCATTGGCACGTGTCTGAGAAAATCCAATAATGGTTGAATCCTGATATTGATATCCACTGGTGTAGTCCCAACCTTGGTCTCTGTTATCCGGTCCCGGTTGAACCATCCCAAACGGCAAACAAGGGCCGGGAAAGGTATGACCCGTTCCTTCTGTGCCAATGAATGGATTTACAAATTGAGTAAAATCCTTGTCATCATTTGCTTGATTCTGGCAAGCAAAAAACAAAACAACCAACCCAATCGATACCAAAAGTCTATTTACCAATTTATTCATTTGCTATTTCTTTCATTCTGAAATTAACTCAGGAAAATCCTTTCTATTGTATTCCTCAAGTAAGTTACTAGTAACGAGAGTCAAATTCATGTTGTAAGTAATCTTTCATTCTTACATTAATTTTCCATTGGTCGCCCAACGGTTTTTGTGTGAATGGTATGGTTGGCATATAAGGTACAGGCCCAAATTCCGGACAAATTGTAAAAACGTCTTCGGTCATTTTTCGCGCACTCATTATTTTTCTCCACCAAACCATGAAAGCCTCTAGAGTTGACTTCCATTGAGGAGCAAAAGGATCATTCACTTGTGGCGAATGTTCATAGCCCACGCGGGCATGAAGATGGTAAACGAAAGGAATTACTTTCTCAACTATATCATTTTGATCGCTCAAAAGGCTTTCGGAGACAGTGCACCAATGTGAAAAGTCTGCTGTTAGTTTAAGTTGTGGAAACCGTTCTAAGTAGGGAAGCAATGAAGCAGCATGGTAAGTAAAACGTCCGCGGTGAGTCTCATGTAAAATTTGTATTCCCGACTGCTGTGCTATGTTTTCAACCATTTCAATAATCCTACAATTATCATCAAATGAAAAATAATCTTTTCCTGTGTGACTATTGATGAAATTTGGCTTGAGCGCAACAATAGTATCAAGTCGCTTTTTTAAGCAAGCTGCATATTCCTTAACGCTCTCTTGCCGTAAAGTGAGAACTTGTTGTGCAATGAAGACAAAGTTCTTATCCATTTTACGCGCGTATTCCAATTCAATTTGAAATTCCTTTGTAAAATCCGATGACTCGGGCATGTTTATCTCCACACCGTCATAACCCTCCTGAAGAATACGCCTGAAAAAGTCGGAAGGTGATGTTCCCTCTTGCCCCCAATACGGACAGACAAACTTGATCTCCATCAATACTAGCGTTGATAAATGATCGGGTTAATCGGGCTGTTAATTACTTCTCCGACAGTTGCCCCAGGGCACCATGTATTCCAGTCGTTAATTTGATTTTTGTTTTCCGGTGTCTTCAACTTCATGTCTTTGTCCATAAAAATAATGGTCATCACCTTGCGCATTTGATTAGTCACATTGGCTCCTGCTCGATGAAACACCCATCCCGAATGAAAACTTATTTCACCAGCATCAAAAGGTTCAATCACATGTTTGAAATCCGTAACCCGTAGTTTTTGTTGAATAACGGCTTCACTTTCATCGCCTATTTCAAGTTCTCTTCCTTCCACGATCTGATGGCTTGCTGCACTAAATTCAAGCGGTCCTAGCTCCAGTGGGGTCGCTTGTAATGGCATCCAGGCAGTAACTGTTTTATCAGTTTCCAATGGCCAATAATATTGATCGGCATGCCAGGGCGTAATTCCGCCACCACCCTCTTTAAAAAGTGCCTGGTCGTGGTAAATTCTAACCCCATCAGTCTGCATCAAGTCGGAAGCGATTTTTCCCAAACGCTTACTAAATATCAACTTCTTCACGACTTCATCTTCGCACCAAAGATTGAATAACTGCAAAAATGCTTTTCCATAAGTGCTTCGTTGCTCCAGAGGGGTGTCAATTGCTTTCATCTGATTTACCCTATCTGTAATTGCTTTGTTGAAGAAATCAAGTGTTTCTTCATTCAGCACTTGTTTCAATTTGATATATCTATTTTTTTGATAAAGAGATACCTGATCGGCCGTTAACGGATGAGGCTCATCTAGAAACTTTAAAATAGAATCTGAAGGTTGCATAGCTGGTTTGTTTTCATCAAAATTACGTTGATTGCTCAATTGCACATTCATCGTAATGGCAAATACCAACACTATATTGACATGTCAAGTCTTATAGTTGTTTTAATAAGTCCAGTATGTCTTAGTTTTAAGCAGTTGTATCTTGTATCACACAATTACGAAAGCTTGGTCAACGAGGTGTTTGAAAGCCAAGCGTTAATAATTGTATTTTGGCACTATTCTATTTTTTTAACTCCAGCACCCACATGGTTTTAGTGGGGATTTTGGTCTTTGTGGAGAGGTCAAATGAATTACTACCCAATACATCGATAGCCCTAGAGAATTTGGACGTCCGCTCGCCATAGTTAGCAAAGTCTACATCCATTGGCTTATCACTTGTATTCATCACACACATCACCGTCTGTTGGTCATCATAGCGGAAATAAACATACAGCCCATCTTTAGGAACATATTGCATCATCTTACCTGTCTTTAAGGCCGATGACTGCTTTCTGTAATTCGCCAATGTCTTTACCAAAGATTGGACGGAAACTTCGTTTTCTGTCAAGCCTGCGCCTGTAAATGCATTTTTTTTATCGCCTGCCCAACCACCCGGAAAATCCAACCGGACCCATCCATCGGGATTAGTAAAACCTTTCATAATAATTTCAGTTCCATAATACATCTGCGGAATGCCTCTGCACGTAAGCAACCATTGAATTCCGATTTTTTGTTTCGCTACATCCTCACCTACCACTGAAAAAAATCTGCTTACATCGTGATTATCCAAAAACAAAACATTGCGGTAAGCATCTTTATACAGGTAATCAAACGCAAGCGTAGTGTACAATTTATTTACACCTTCGGTCCAGCCAAAGGGTTGAGTTAAAGCGGGTACAATACCATAGTCATGAGTTTGAAAATCAGTTGCTCCCTGTAAATTACTTTTGAATGGTGCATCTACGTTATTCTCCACGAAATAGGATTGTGAGGGTACGCCATGTACCCACAGTTCGCCAAAAATGGTAAGCTTCGGATATTCCGCATACAAGGTCGCATTACACCGATTCATAAAATTCAAATCGTTATACAAATACGTGTCGACCCGCCAACCGTCCACACCAAATTCTTCTACCGACCACACTGCATTTTGAATCAGATAATTGGCGACATAAGGATTGGTCTGGTCTAGATCAGGCATCAGCTTGGTGAACCAGCCATCAGTCGTGATCTTTCTATCGGCCATTGCACTATATGGATCGAACAGTGGCTGATCCTTATAAGCTGTGCCCGTATAAGACGGCCAGTTATGAAACCAATCTTTTGCAGGCTTTTCCTTGAAAAGAATATGATCAATATCTACATGATTATAAACTGCATCCTGAATCAATTTCAATCCATGTTTATGCAGTGAGTCGCTGAGCTGTTTATAGGCCACATGCCCGCCCAAGCGAGGCTCAATTTTATATTGATTGGTGAAACCATATCCGTGCTCGGAGCGTTCTGTCCGATCATTTTCTAAAACGGGCATTGACCACAAAGCCGTGACACCTAGATTTTTTAGATAATCAATATGATTAATTATGCCTTTGAGATCACCACCGTGTCGGTGAAAGATCGAATCTCTGTTGAGCGTTTGATCACGCATCCCGGCAATTTTATCGTTCTTCGGATCGCCATTGCTAAATCGATCAGGCATGATCAGGTAAATGAAATCTCTAGAGGTGACACCCAATGCAAAAGCAGAACCATTTCCAGGTCTGCGTGGATTCAATGGCCAGTTGAATTTGCTTTTCTTTTTTCCATCTACTCCGGAAAACGTAACGACACCCGGCTTCGCTTCAGACGAAACTAAAACATCCAACGCCTGGTATTTTCCATTCTCAAATAGATGGCTTTTTACTATCGATACGCCCGGATAATTAACAGTAAAAGTCTGCTTACTAAATGTCGGATCTGTGCTTCTCAACAATACTTGAACCGTATTTAACTTCATACCCACCCACCAATGTGGAGGATATACTTCTATCGATTGGGCGTGAGACAAAAAACATAAAAACCAACAGGCAAAAAAAAGTGAAAATCTCATGGCTATCTCAGTTAATCAATGGCAACATATGTCCACCAATATACCAATTTATCGATAACAGAAAACAAGCTTCTCGTCTCGATGTTTCACATCCTATTGTCTTTGAAAGGTAACCTGCCGCAGAATCGTCTTGCCAATTGGTACTAGCTCGCGATTTTCCTGTTTTCGGGTTCTTTCATTCAGAAAAATACCTGTGATTTTGGAGTCATCGCCCGTCAAATTTGACGCGGTTGGCAACAGGTATTTTGCAAAATCAAGAGGGCTATATTGGTAATCATGAAATCCCGATACCGGGAAATTCTTACTGATTGTTTCTTGACTGGAAATTGGTAACGCGTAGACTAACGATCCATAAGTGAAATAGACCTCGTCCTTCTTAAATGAGTGCTCTTTGATACTTGTTTTGAAAGTAACTTCGAAGTCCATTAACTCCTTTTCAGATATGAAGACAAGTAAATCACCTTCTTTTTGGTAATCTACAGAAGAAGTAATTTCATCCGCCCAGAAAGGTTTACGGATTTTCAGCGTCAGTGTCTTATTGCCGCTTTTTTCAACCACAAATCGTATGGAATTACTGTAAGGATACTCTGTTATTTCTTTGATCAACACATTTTCACCATTTATTTCAGTGCTTACTTCAGATGGCCCCAATAAAGTGGCAACCAAGCCCTCAGTGTCTTTCATCCACATACTTTGAACATAGTAGGGTCCTATACGGCCAGCATTAGGCACACAACAAACTGCAGCATCCTGATGAGCCGGGGAATACTTATAACGGGTTTGTTTTGGCTGAGTGGTATCATCATTGCGCTTACCGTTCATAGAGAAAGAGTTATCCGTTTTTAAATAGGCAATCGCGCTGTGCTGTGGGTGTCGAGCACCTTGCGCAGCATTAAAAAATACCTGCTCCACTTTTTCTGCGTACTCCATAGCGCCAGTCTTTCCCAAGAGACTTATGTAGGAATGCATCAACTCGTGTGTAGAACAAAACTCATAGCCAGTAGTGGTTGCATCCGCTTCTCGTTGTCCAATCCATTCGTCTCCTATCGGCCCACCTGAGGGAGCTGTTGTGCCAGCTATTTTCTTAAGGAAGTTATCCAATGCATTCATTAATTCAGTATCTTCGGATGAATAAGCCGCTGCCGACAATGCACGGAGGTGCTCATACGTATGCGCGCCATGCCCGCGAAGTTTATAAGCACTGTCCATCAATTTCGGTATCTGTGCATCTTCGTTCAGTTTATTCGCAGAAAAATCTTTATAAAGGAAAACACAATAGGATTTGTACTCACTCTTTTTAGTGAGTTGGAATAGTCGTTCAAATATGTCTGTAATCATTAACCCATGTGTCAGTCCACTGGCATCGGGGTTAGTAGAGTAGAATGGATGAGACGCATTGATTGGATAGTTGTTTATAATATTTTGGGCAGCTTTTTCTATTGCGTCTAGCACTTTCTCGTCCTGGGTATATTCATACCAACCTAAAAGTCCCCTGAGCAACGTTGCTTTGGACCAAAGCTCTCCGTTTTCATTGTCAAATTTATACCTTAGTTCCTGATCATAGATCCCTAAGTAACCATCCTCATCTTGCGTCTGAAGTATTTTGTTTACATATTTTTCTGCTCTTGCCAGGTGATAAGCATTGCCCGTTAGAATTGCGTTACGTATGTAGCCGTCCCACCAATTGCTTTGGGTTTCTGAGTTCCACCAAAGAAATTGAACCTGCCACAGGCCGTCATCAGTGATAGCCCCTACGTCTTTCGTTTTCACGCTTTTTGAAAGTCTGTCCTCTCCATAAATATCGTCTTTCAAAATCAAGTCGGGCACGATGCTATCCAAATGCCCGGTGAAGCCATCCAAATCGCCAACCATTTGCTTCTCGAGCCAACCGGTTGGTTTAATTTCTGAAAAGCGTAAGAGCTGAAGTTTTTCAGAGAGACTTTGGTGTTGTTCAGTTTCTTGAAGTTGTCCTGAGCGTTGTTTAGAGCAGCTTGTGACAAGAACAGTGCCTAAAAAAATAAAGGTTAATAGATTAAGTGCTTTAGCCATGTGAGTTAAATTATCAACAAACATATCCATTCTCAAACAACTGAGTCGAAACAAAACAATCGAATATTAGCACTATATTGTACTTAAATATCTAATAATTGCAATATTCTTAACCATTCTGTACCATGAAGGCTTCCTTTGAAGATATCCAATCGAAGAAGAAAGATCAATCGTTTTTAGCCTATTCATTTAGTACCAAACAATTTAAATTCAAATGGCACTATCATCCGGAATACGAATTGACTCTGATTACCAAGGGCAGCGGAAAACGATTTGTTGGAGATAGCTATCAGGACTTTAGTTCTGGTGACTTGGTATTGATAGGGACAAACCTCCCCCACACGTGGGTTAGTGAACTGACAGACTCCCGCCTATCATCAGCTGTTGTCATACAGTTCTCTTGCAATTTAATTGAGCCGTTGCTCGAATTGTCGGAATTTCAGTCTATCAAAAAAATGCTGTCTCTTGCGAATCGTGGTTTGCATTTTTCCACAAAGAAAGCAGATGGAATAGTCACAAAAATAAGTAAGCTGACAGAAAAGACAGGCGTTGAAAAGATTTCAAATCTCTTGCTGGTTTTGAGCGAATTGGCGGAACGAAAAGCAGCCTTCCTTTCCTCAGCTAAGTTTGAGCCAGCCATCGGTGGCAAAAATGAAAAGCGGATCAATACGGTATGCGAATACATTCAAAAGAATTCAACTAAAAAATTTACGCTAGGTCAAATCGCTCAGCTTATTTATCTTTCAGAAAGCGCTTTCTGTAAATTTTTTAAAAGGTTGACCGGAAAAACGTTTTCAGATTACGTGAATGAAGTACGAATAGGTCACGCGTGCCAAATGCTAATTGAAACTGACAAACCAATTGCAGAGGTAGCATGGGAGACTGGCTTTGAAAGCCTCACTTATTTTAATCGAGTTTTCCTAAAAAAGAAAAAAATGAGACCCAAGGAATTCCGGTCGAAACATCTTTCAGGATAACCATTCTACTTTCTAGTGACCACTCGTTGAGCAATCAACTCACCTACAGCCCTACCCTGTTTCCCGCCCACCTCAAAGGCAGGACGGTAGTGTATGCCGCCATACATTCTGCTAATACCTGCTTCTTCTGCCGCTTGGTAAAAGGAAGTAAACTTTCTTGCGCCCATACCAAACTCAACTTCTGTTGAATCGGTAAAGGCATAGTTATCGCCAAACAATTTTGTCAACGCTACTGAAGCCGATGAAGAAATGACGCTGTGACCACTGGTATATTCCGGAAATGGAGGTGTTTGCAAGATAGGCACCCAATCTTCGTTGATATATTGATTGATATAGGTTTCAGGGCGAATCAAACGACTCCTGTACTTTTCATCCCAACAGCTTATGAAACCATCCACGAGCGACAAAGAAACTCTGGTGTACGCTTCCGCGGACTGAACCAAAGAGGCTTTTGTTTGTGCACATACGGTCCGGGTGATATTGATCCAATGCCCTCCGGGAGATATCTTCTTCGTGGCGAACATCACATGGCCTCGCACGTTCATAGCAAACGGATTGCAGTCCCAAAAGCTGGCAATCGCTCGTTGCTCCTCAGTAATATTCTTCACCACCTCAAAAACCTCATAAGCTTCTTTATAGAACTGGCTAGTCTTCTCAATCGAAAATGGCGTTGGAGAAACCGGTTTAAACTGGGCAGCTGAATCAATTACAAATGTTCTGATCTTGTTCCAGTGAGGTTCAACTGCATCCATATAAGCAGGTGGCGTTGGCTTCCAGGTGGCGGGGTTGTTTTCGATTGAATACTTTGGGAAACTCCGTGACTGCTTATAGTTATCTTTTGACGACCAATTTAGAATGTGTGCTGCCACCTGATCACCATAGGCTATTGATCTATCGAAAACATCATCCGGAATTCCAGTTGCCTTATATTCTTTCATGACCTGTTCAATAAAAATATCCAAGTCTGCCTCCGAAAATATCAACGTTCTACCAACTTTTAACATGGCTTGCGTGGCCGCCAAGTCAAAACTATATTCTAATGCGCGGTCTGGCTTGGGCACCACTTCCAATCCATGTAATTGGCCAGCCAAAGTTCTGTAACTAGAGTCTTGCTGGATAGCGGCTTCATACGCGGCAACGCTAACATAGGTATAGATTCTGCTCGCCACGGGCGGAGAAAATATGTCATGCACGATTCGGTCCGTGATTGCTTTCATGGATCGGTGAAGGAACTCTGGGTTCTTCGCTTTTTCCTTATACTCACTATTGTTCGAAGCGCAACTGGTTATAACCAACAGCAAAAAACCAAAACCTATTAATCTCATCTCTTCTTATTTAACAACGTATAAAACTTCCTCCGCTTGTTCAGAAACAAAATCATAGAGTACATCAATTGAAAATATTACGTCCTCGTTTTTTCCCCAAAAAATATTCCCGTTTTGCACATTGAATTTCTTAAACTTCTCTATGGCAAAGTATTTGAGGTTTGCCCCCTTAACGTATCGATGAAACAAGGGTAGAAAATCAACCACTTTAACTTCACCTGTACTGAATTTTATTGAAATCACGAAGTCATGGACGTAGCTGGCCGAGAGAACCAAAACTACTTTCTCTTTAGTTTTAGTCTTATTACCTCGCAGGTTACGTCTTGTTGATAAATGAACACTTTTTGCCATTTCTCGATTATTTTTACTTTGTAAGCCTTTAAAAAAACTGATACTTCGTTTACTTGAGTTTGGCTCAAAGGTCTTTTACCCTTCACTTTCCTAAACAACAAAATTAAGTCATTCTCGTGAATCAAAAAATCAACCTTACACTCTTGCTCTCGACCTACTTGAACATGCACATGGATTGGAAGATGATCATTGGAATAAAATCGAATCACATAATTCAGATATTGAAATATCTTAGGCATAGGTAAGTTCCAAAACTACTTCACTGAAAAACTGACTTTCGTCACCCCTACCCCTTTTATCTCCAATGATTTCCAGGTCTTTGGCAGCTTGGTTTTTATTTGCGTGATGCCTGCATCAGAAATGGTTAATCCACCAAATCCATTCATGACGGCTTGTAGAAATCCGCCAGCTCCAGTTGCAAAGTAAGGATTAGTTCCACCGGCTGTTTCCGATAAAACTCCAAATGGTGGCACCTCGTTTGGTTTGTACGATTTCGCAAACAGCTCCGTTGCCTTCTCCAGATTCCCGATGCGAGAATAGATAGCAGATAAAGCTGAATGCCCCATTGCAGGTCCTTCGGGTGAGTAGCGCGGTACATAGTACTTCATATCCTTTTCGATCTGGGCTTTGTCCGAAATGAAGTCTAAGGGAAATGCCAACAAGTTTACGTCTCCTTGCTTGATAGTTACACCATCATAAGTTGCATTTTCCTTTGTCGTACCATCGGGAAATTTCAAGATAGGAATGTTTTGGGCTACTACTTCCCAATCGGGATTCGGAGCAATGCCCATCTCCTTGGCCGCTTGGGTCGCATACCGAAGTGCAGTAATAGCCATGCCATTGGTGAACGCATTGTTGTCAATATTTTCTTGCCATTCGTTTGCACCAATTACATTGTTGATCTCAAATTTCCCTGGGCCTTTCCTCTCTACACGGCTGGCCCAAAAATCAGCTACTTCTTTTAGCACAGGATAACCACGTTCTTTCAACCACGTTTTATCTTTGGTTACCTGATAGTATTTCCAAAACGCCCAACCCACGCAGCCGGTAATGTGGTGCTGAAAGGGGCCAGTAAGAGCCCACACTGGAGTATCCTCGGTGCCTTCAGACGATGACTCCCAAGGGAACATGGCTCCTTTGTAGCCATGCGAAAATGCGTTCTGCTTGGCAGCTGGCAGGCGATTGTAGCGATACTCTAAAATTGATTTGGCAATGTCTGGCTGCAGCATAAGGATAGGCGGATACATCCACAACTCCGTATCCCAAAACACATGACCATTATAACCCAAACCAGAAAGCCCCATAGGCGAAAGGCTCAAGCCTGTCCCCTCTCTGGCGAACGAGTAGAGATGGTATAGTGCAAATCGAACATCCTTTTGTGTTTGTACATCTCCCTCAATCACAATATCGCTCGTCCACAATTTTTCCCATTCTGCCACGTGGCGTTGGAGCAATCGTTCCGTCCCTTCCAATCGCGCGAAAATGGTGAGGCGTTCCGCTTCATTTAGCGGATCTTGAAAATTTGCAGTAGACGTTGCTGACGAAACAACACTAAACGAATAGCTCTCACCTGCTTTCAATTGCTTGTCGAATTTCGCTAAGTGCATGCTATAGTCCCAATCTTCATGAATCAATTGTGGCTCCTTGCCGTGTGGCTCTGAAAAAATGATACTGTTACTGGCCGCAACAGTATGCTTACCCGAAGGACTTTTACCAACCGAAGAAAGAAGTGGCAACTTCACATGAGGTCGATCGATCTCGCTATATGTATTGCGGACATCAGCCAAGTGATTAGGTGCTTCAATGACACTCATCGGTGTCACGTTGACATCCTTTTTTGCTTTTAATTCCACAATCGACATCGCTGTATAGGGCAAGTGTCGAAGTGCCATCATCGAGTGTTTTACAGATAGTTTATCGCCAACATCAAAGGTTGTAACCAAGATCGCCTTCTTCATATCCAGTGTTTGGCGGTAGTTTGTAATATCTTTTATTCCGATTCGTCTGCCATCAACATCCAAATTCATATTGGCATGGTTAAACGTTTTGAGGATATTAGAAACACGCCCACGTTGATAGTAGTCGTAGACACCATTCAATACCACGTCTCTCACTTTCATGGGTTCGGGCGAAGAGACCAAACCGACCATGCCATTGGCTACAGTCACTCCGTAATAATTGTTTGGGTCAATGGCTTTGGCTTCGATGAGCCACGGGTCGCTTTGCTGAGAAAAAACTTCAACTCCGCACAGAATTAAGATCAACGTGAGCAAATGCTTCATTGTGATACTATTTTAAATCCTACGATGGACTGATCATTCCTTGAAACTAAGATAATTTTCTCATTTTTGAAATTACTGAGTACCTGAATATGCCGTGTTTCTCCCTTCACCACAAATCCGGATTCTTGCGCGTCCACAGGCTTCCAGTTACCCATTCCGTCACCCAGCATAATCAGACCGATACTCGCATCATACCTACCAAAATCGGGCTGCACCGCATCTAAATTTCCGCCTAGGAGCAAGTCGTTGAAGCCATCCTTGTTAACATCTTCCATGGCGATCGCATAAACTGGAGCGAGTTGTGCTTCGGCTGGCAAATTCACTAGGGTTAATTTGCCTTTATCATTTCTTAGATAGGATGAACTGAGCGTTTCCACCTGCATGCGCGCTGAGTTTCCCTTTTGTTGGGGAGTGACAATGTCTTCCAGATTTACATTGCGGTAATCTTGGTAACGAAGGAATTTCCTTTTCAAACCTGGAAGCTGCTTTATCAACTGATCGCGCGAGGCAAACGGGTAACTTTTGTCTCCATTGTAGTAAACCAAAATATGGTCTGACCCACCGTTGCTATCAAAGTCACCTAAGTACAAGGATAAAGGCTGTTCGGTAGAAACTTTTAATCGGGAGTTCTGACCTAAGTTGCCAAGCACATAATCGTCATCTCCATCATTGTCGAAATCAGATGCCTCGATTGCGTTCCACAAGCCGCTAGTAAAAGTAAGGCCAAACTGTTCGGTCTGGTTTTCAAATTGATGATTCTGATTTTGGATTAAAGCGGTAATGGGCATCCACTCCCCCACTAAAATCAAGTCAACACGGCCATCCTTATTCACATCCGTCCAGGCAGCATCCTTCACTAAGCCTGGTCGTATTTGCGTTGGATTATTAAACCGGCTATTGCCAAGCCAATTCGGCACATCCGAAAAATCACCTTTACCGTCATTTCGCAATAAATAGCTTTGGGGAGCCATTCCGTACAAAAAAGGTATTACACTTGCCCCGATAAAAACATCTGTATCTCCGTCTCCATCATAATCAAATGGCTTGATACATGATGCATTCAAAATTATTCTTGGAATTGAATTATTGTCTCGTTGAAAATTTCCGCGTCCATCGTTTTTGTAAAGTCTAGGTCGCAAAGCCTCCGGTTTGTTGCTTGGGTCTTGCCCACCAGCCGCTACCAATAAATCCAAATCATGATCACCGTCTACATCGATAAACTCGGCTGCTATGTCCTCGGTAAACGAATCAGAAAAAAAGTCTTTATTGCGTTTCTCAATCCACCCACCTTGCTTTGTTTGAATAAAAATTGAAGCAGACTGATCTTTGCCACCGCCTACAAAAATATCTGTTAAGGCATCCCCATCCACATCACCTTGGGCTAACGGTGGTCCCTGGGTCGTTAGCATGTGGGGTATCAAGCCTTCGTTGTTGAACGAATTGTAATCATCTTCTTGGTGAACAAAATTTGGGACTGATGATTTCGGTAGCGGCTCAACCATCCGCTTACTTGGCAGCAGGCGCTGATAATCAAATCTTTCTTTTGCGTCTGACTGTTTTGCGGAGATAGTCTTACCTGCCTCAACACTATTCAATTTCTGGAAAGTTCCTTTCGGCCAAACAATAAGAATTGAATCAGCTTTGACAGAATTTCCTAAACCAACAATTATTCTCGTATCGGAAGAAGAACTAAATCCACGTGTAGCCGAAACTTCGCAGGATTGAAAGTCAGTACCTGTGTAAGTTAAAACTTTAGCTCCTATACCGAATGAATTTGGTTTACTTCCAATTAAACTGATTCTTATGCTTTGCGATCGGGTATTATTTTGATATACGAAAGCCGGTTGATTGATGTTATTTACGACCACATCCAAATCTCCATCATTGTCCAAATCAGCGTACGCGCTTCCATTTGAAAAAGACGGAGTGTTGACTCCCCACTCCGTTGAAACGTCCTTAAAATGAATACCATCTACATTTTTAAAAACAAAGTTAGAAACCTTGCCATCCGGCATTGTATTCAAGATATTCAAGTCGGATGATTCGATGGTTTGAAGCGAATCTTGAATCGCTTGATTAGAAATGAAGTTGATATAGTCGAGGTCATTAGGCCTACGAACGATACCATTCGAAACAAATAAGTCTTTCAGTCCATCGTTGTCAAAATCTGCCATCAAAGGAGACCAACTCCAATCGGTAGCTTCCACTCCCGCCAAAGGCGCGACATCACTAAAAGTAAGCAATGAGTCTGTGATGTACCGATTGAGTTGAAGGCAATTACGAGCTACTTGATAATGGTATCCGAATTTTAATTTGTATTTGTAAACTTCGTATGCATCCTCACCCGCAGAAGTTTTAATTACTGATTCATCCCTTGGTAGCATATCCGTTGTAATGATATCAGGCCGCCCATCGTTATTGATGTCCGATATATCATTGCCCATGGAAAAGCGGCTTGAGTGAGCCAATGATTTTTCAAGAATCTGTTTAAACGTTCCATCTTTCTGGTTGATATACAAATAATCGTTTTCCTGAAAATCGTTCGATACGTAGATATCAGGATATCCGTCAAGATTAACATCTGAAACACCTACACCTAAGCCATACCCCAATCGACTGCTCAATATTCCAGCCTCACTGGTGACGTTTACAAACTTGATCAATCCAGTATTTCTTCCGTTGCTTAGCAATTCGTTTCTAAAAAGCTGATCACCACTCAGCGAATCAGACCTCACCCGGTTGGATATCGAAACATATGAGCTTGCACTATGTACAGAATGATTGAGCAAATAACAATCTAAATCACCATCTAAATCATAGTCAAAAAAAATAGTTTGGGTTGAAAATCCTTTAAACTTCAACCCAAACTCCTCCGTTTTATCGGAAAAAGTTAAATCACCATTGTTGATCAGCAACTGGTTTTGAGAATTGAAACTTTTGTAATTGCCCACTCCACAAACATAGATATCCAAGAAGCCATCTCCGTTTACATCGGCCATAGTAACTCCCGTCTTCCAATTCCCAATTCCCTTTGCGCCCGATTTTTCGGTAATATCTTCAAACCTAAAACCACCTTTATTGAGATAGAGCCTATTTGAATACTGATTAGAAGAAAAATAAATATCCAATAGCCCGTCATTGTTGATATCGCCACAGGCAACGCCACCCCCATTGTAAAAATAGAGATACTCGATAATGTTGAAATTCTTATCTTCAGTCAGTTGATTAGTAAATTGAATACCGGTCTCTGTTGGTGGCTTTAATGAAAAGAGAGGAGATGAAGTTTTTTCATCTGTACACTGTGCGAGTAAAAGGGAAGCGAACAAGCTAGCACATCGTAGCCACTGTTTATTCATTCACTTTCAGAAAAATAGGTGTGTCATTATTACGTGCAACAAGAATTAAGTTATCCTTTCCAACCTTGATTCGTTTGATATCCCGAACCTCACCGTCAATCATCAATCCGCAATCGCGATTAGGTACCGCTTTAAATTTTCCCTTTCCATCACCCTTTAGAAATGTCCCAAAGCTGGCATCGTACCGACCTACTTCGGGTTTCACACGATACAGGTTCCCCCCAAGTAACAAGTCAAGATTGCCATCCTTGTCCAGGTCATCAACCAGTATTGCATATACTGGAGAAAACTGAGCTTCCATTGGCAGAGCCTCAATTCTGAAGTTGCCCTTCCCATCATTAATCAAGACTGAACTAGCTAAACTTGTCGCTTCAAACTCAACGGCAGTTTTAAGTTGCTCTGGCGTAAATATGTCAGTGATAGTCGCATGCTTGTAACTTTCGTACTTTAAAAATTTCTTTTTCAAGGATGGTATTTGCGATAGTAAATCGTGCTTTAAGGCTAACGGATAACTCTTATCGCCATTGAACATACAAATGATTTGCTCCACTGTGCCATTTTGATCAAAATCACTTACCCACATGGTTGCCGGTTTATCTTGACTAGCCCTGAATCGGGAATTCAATCCATGATTTCCAACCACCAAATCAACATCGCCATCACGATCGAGATCGCTGGCCTCTACCACATTCCACCAGCCTGCGTTGGAATTCAGCATTTCGTTTTTCTCCTCAATTAAAACTCCTTTTTGGTTTCTAAATATTTTTATCGGCATCCATTCCCCTACTACCACTAAATCATCGTCATGATCTTGATCAATATCCACCCACTTCGCATCCTTAGTCATTCCTAACTTGTTAAATCCTGACGCCAATTCAAGGGCTTGATTCATAAATTGCCCCATTCCATTATTCACAAGGAGATAGCCATCTACCGGCCATCCATAATAAAATGGTTTTAGCCGAGCGCCCACAAACAAATCGATGTCCCCATCTTTGTCAAAATCACTCGCTGCAACCGTGGAAGAAGTAATGAAATCCGAAGCGGGTAGTAATTGATTCGATTTTGTAAAATTTCCATTGCCATCATTGAAGTAGAGCCTATCCGCCAAAGCACTCGAGCTAGATGGAAATTCTGATCCACCGCTACAAACATAGAGATCAAGATCGCCATCGTTGTCCGCATCGAAAAAAACATTTTGTGCGTCCTCTGATACTTTGTCCAAATCAAAAACAGATTGATTGGAATCGGTAAAACTAGTTTTACGTTGAATCATTAGTCGTCCAGCCTGATCCTTAGAACCTCCAAAATAAAAATCCGCTAAGCCATCTTTGTTTACATCTCCGATTGAAACTCGAGGATATTCAGAACTATTCATATGAAAAATTAATCTGTCGCGATCAAAATCAACGAAACTATTTTCTTGATGCTTACCAATGGGATAAGCATTGCTTACCTCTTCGAATAAACGATTGACCTTTGGGTGCGCAGATTTAACTACTGGTTGATAGGATTCGTTTTCATTCAGGTGAATGGTCTGATTTGTTTTTACATTTTTTAAAGATGTGATTTTACCTGTTGGCCATTTTACAAGAATACTGTCAACTTGTTTACTATTTCCCAGCCCAACATTCGGTCGATGATCGACCGAGCTTTGAAAGCCCTTGATTGGCATTTGTTCGATATAGAAAATCTTATCGCCCAAGAAAATTGTAATTTCTGCACCAAGAGCATATTGATTAGGTCGAGTTCCCTTCAAATCAAACTTTAAAAAATGATGGTCATTCATCGTTTTATTCAAATCGTTTCGGTAGACAAACGCAGGCATATTCACGTTATTAACGACCAAATCTAGGTCACCATCATTGTCTAAATCACCGTACGCAGAGCCATTTGAAAAACTGGGGGTAGCCAATCCCCATGCTTTAGAGAAGTCTGTAAAACTCAAACCATCTAAATTTTTGAAGGAATAATTCGGGACTTTTTGAGCAGGTATTAAATCAACTAATTTTTTATAGTCGACCTTGCCTTGCTTTAATACTGATTGTACAACATCTTCGCTTGTTACAAACTGTAAGTAATCTTGGTTGGTCAAATCATGATTGATTCCATTGGAAACAAATAGATCTTTGTAGCCATCATTGTCAATATCGAAAATAAGAGCACCCCAACTCCAATCAGTCGCTTCAACTGTAGCCAGCCTGCCAATTTCGCTGAACGTATTGTTGCCATTGTTTAGTTGCAACATGTTTCGGGTGAATTGGTGATAATAGTTATTTGAAAGTGCGTATTGATACCGATCCCAATTTTCGAAGGTAGTAACTGTTTTAACACGATCATTTTCGTGGGGTAACATTTCTGTCACAAAAATATCCGGGTACCCATCGTTATTAACATCCGCCATATCTGCGCCCATGGATGCACCGCTGATTGATTTCATTTGATGGACTAAGTCTTCTTTGAAAGTTCCATCATGATTGTTGATATACAAATAATCGCGTTCAAAAAAATCATTACTTACATATATGTCTTGCCAGCCGTCTCGGTTAACATCGCCAACCGTAACACCGAGTCCAAAACCGATTTCACTTCCGTAAATGCCTGCTGCTTCGCTTATGTCTTTAAAAACATGGCCATCATTTCTCATTAACTTGTCGCCTCCCAATTTATTACGAGTAGCGCGCTCGTTCTTCATCATATTAAAACTACCAATGGCACGATACGAATTATTCAGAATGTATAGGTCTAAGTCTCCATCCTTGTCATAGTCAAAAAAAACAGCATGGGTGGAGAATCCCTCATCCGCTACGCCATATTCTTTGGCTCTATCGGTAAATGTTAAATCTCCATTATTGATAAACAATTCATTTTGTTTGTTATCTCCTTTTACATCACCAGAGTTACATACATAGATGTCAATAAATCCATCGCCATTAACATCCGCCATGCTTACTCCGGTTGACCAAGCTTTTGTTCCTGCTACACCAGCTTTTGTGGTGATGTCTTCGAATTTAAAATTTCCTTTATTTAGAAATAATTTATTGGGCAGCTGATTAGCCGTAAAATAAATGTCAACCAACCCATCGTTGTTTATGTCAGCAATTCCTACTCCTCCACCATTGTAAAAATTACGATAGGTATAGATATTGAATTTCTCACTAAAAGATAGTTGGTTTGAAAAAACAATCCCAGTTGAATCGGCCGGCAGCATTTTAAACAATGTATTACTTTTTTCCTCGTTGGGATGGCTGCACCGAAAACAAACAAGAACCACCAAGCAAATAACGAATCGAAAACTAAGCTTCATGTTGACTAAAAACTCGCTACAGGTTATGCTTAAAGGCAGGATGCAGGATGTCTTGAATATTTACCAGCACGTGTTGTTCACTTTGAATGTATACCATAATTCTCCTGTTGCCATCTAGCTTAACAGGAATTTCCTTCTCACCCACCTTAGCTGTAACAAATTCATTTCCTTTATACCAACTTAAAATAATCTTCATTACTTTCTCTTTCAATACATCGGATTGATACTGCTTATTCCATGGCGACCAAGCCACGTAAGCAAATTCTAAGTTCATTTCATTAATCTTTTCGGTTTGATCATATTTCGGCATAAACAGAAGCCTGATTTTGGCAGGAGGCTCGTGAAACAACGAATCCGTAAAAAGGTATTGCACCGAAGCATTGCCAGGACCTTCTGTTACCAATTGTTGCCTATTGAGATCAAAGCACTTTCCAAAGAATTCATCCTTTGAATTTCCAAAATTCACACCAAACAAAAGAGAATCTTTCCTGATCCCTTTTGCTAATTCTGATTTAACAAGTTTGGTGTAGTCAGACTGTACGCAACCGCTCAAGCTAAACCACAATAGGAGAGCACTAATTAGATATTTTAAAAATCTCGAGTTCATCATCGTATTTAGCAAATAAAATATATTTCGACCCATTAATTTCAACATATTGAATATCCCTGATCTGTCCTTTTATATTCAAGTCAACACCTTTTAAAAATTCAAACTTTCCTTTGCTCAGGGAACCCTTAAAAAACCAGCCGCCAGACGCGTCATAACGACCAAATTGTGGCTTAACTCCATACTGATTTCCACCTGCAATTACGTCTTCTATTCCATCATTATCAATATCGTGAACGAGTATTCCATAAATGGATGAGTATTGCGCTTCCATGGGTAAGTCAATCAATTTAAAGCCATTGGCTGAGGATAGGAGCGCAACGGACGAAAGTTTCTTTACCTCAAATACCTTTGATTGTGACAGCACAGAAGATGGCCAAATTTGCTCGACCGATTTTTTGGCATAGTCTTTAAAATAAAGTAAATCCTTTTTAAGTGATGGGAGTTGTGCGGTCAATTCATCTTTATCTAAAACGGGGTAATAGCTGCCCGCCATTTCGGTGCAAAAAATCTGCTCGCTAGAACCGTTCTTATCAAAGTCTCCGATGTACATTCTATCGCCTGGCTTAAAAAAAGAATTGAGCCCATGGTTACCCACCACAAAATCAGGCTTTCCGTCTTTATTCAAATCTCCTGATTCAATGGAGTGCCACCACCCTTCTGTTTTATCCAAGCCAAGCTCTACGGACACGTCCAAAAAATGTCCCTTGTCATTTTTCAAAACGATTATTGGCATCCAATCGCCCACTATAGTCAGGTCCACCCATCCATCGTTGTTGATATCTTGCGCTTCCGCATCCGTCACCATTCCGATGTTCTCTAATGATCCAGCATGTTGTTTGGTTGCATCTGTAAAAAAACCCTTCCCATCATTTTCAAAAAGAAAACCTCTGCCTCCAACCCCATAAGAAAAAGGGTCAAATCGTTCGCCAATAAACAAATCCATGTCCTTGTCATTGTCGAAATCAATTGGCTTAACTACACTGGTAGAGACAAAATCAATAAAAGGTAGGGAATGTGGCGACTCGGTAAATTCACCTTTTCCGTTATTCAAAAAAAGTTTGTCGATCAGGGCACTGGACGATTTTGGAAAAAATCTACCACCGCAAGCCATGTAAAAATCTAAGTCACCATCGCCATCAACGTCAACCAGAGCTCCCTTGGTTTCCTCTGACAATTGGTACGTGGCGAACAACTTTACTTTCTTAATTTTTAGGTCATTATTTTTAAAATCCAAAAACGTTCCGGCTTGACCTTTACCTCCTCCGACATAAATGTCGGGCACGCCATCCTGATCGATATCGCCTTTAAGCAAAGAGGGAGTTTCGTCACTGAACATCATCGGTAGTAAACGATCCCGGTTAAAATCAATCAACTCACTGGATTGGTGTCTAAAAAATCCTTTCTGCACCTTAATCAATTCTATAGAATTTGACTTCCTTGGCAAGTTAAAGGTTTTCGAGGGTACGGCTTTCGAGTCGTTTAGAATTAACTTTTTATTGACCGGTGTATTATGTACACAGGATAGACTTCCATCCGGCCACTTGATTACGAGAGAATCAATTTTAGTAACTCCATTTCCTAGGCCAATCGTAATATTCGATTGCACACAGCTTTGATATCCTCTGGTTACAAAGTTATCTGCCGAAAAAACAGTGTCACCAACATGTGCTTTCACTTCCGAGCCTAGAGCAAACTTGTTGGCGCCTGTTGATCGCAACTGAAGGGTTATGCTTTTGTTGGTTGACGTATCGGTGTTATTCCTATAGACGATTGCCTTTTCGTTGATATTACTGATCACCAAATCCAAATCTCCATCATTATCCAAATCTCCATATGCGCAGCCGCTGGAATAATGAGGTTCAGAAAGCCCCCAATCCGATGCTACGTTTTCAAACCGCAAATCTCCTAGATTCTTAAAGGAGTAATTCTGAAATGGAGAGGATGGCATTTGACCGATCAACTTTATGATCGCATTTTTCTCCTCCTTGATAATCTTTCGAACATTTTCTTCTGCCCCTGTATAGGCCAAGTAGTCACGATCAAGTAAATCTTTGTAAATTCCATTGGCAATAAATATGTCTCTTTTTCCATCGTTGTCCATATCAAAAAGTAATGCACCCCAGCTCCATTCCGAAGCTGCTACTCCTGCCAGCCGTCCGATTTCAACGAAATGCTCTCTACCAACCTCCTTTTGTAGTACGTTGCGCGAAAACTGATGGTGATACCCTGCGTTCACATTGAGCTGGTATCGATTCCAGTTTTCATACACAGTTTTGTTCTTTCTTCGGCTGATCGAATCGGGTAACATTTCGGTCACGAACAATTCCTTTAACCCATCATTGTCCAAATCAGCATAATCCGCGCCCATGGATCCCAGGCTAATCGATTGGAAGTAATCTGTTAATTGTTCTTTAAATGCACCTTTTTGGTCGTTGATGTAAAGGTAATCGCGTTCAAAAAAATCATTTGATACGTAGATATCAATCCAATCGTCATGGTTGAAATCACCCAATGTGATGCCCAGCCCAAATCCGATATTACTGGTATAAATATTCACGTCTTTTGAATAATCAATAAACGTGTTGCCGGTGTTTAAAAAGAATTTGTTTCCTCCTCCGTCTGCATCTTCAATTTCTCGTTGATTTTTAACAATATCATAATTGCCCACTGATTTAAATGAATTTGTTAATAAATAGCAGTCCAAATCTCCATCATGATCATAATCAAAAAATGCCGCTTGTACCGACAGGCCAATAACGTCCAACCCATATGGTTTGGATTGATCGCTAAACGTTAAATCGCCATTATTGATGAACAACTGATTATGTCTGTTGGGCGAATGAGGACTACCGGATTTACAAACGTATAAATCGAGAAACCCATCTGAGTTTACATCTGCGAGGGTTACGCCCGTTGACCAAGCACCTGAGCAGGCTACCCCTGCTTTTTCGGTTATGTCTTCAAAGCGAAAATTATCTTTGTTCAGATACAATTTGTTCTCGACCTGGTTGCCCGAAAAATAAATATCCAAGAGTCCATCGTTGTTGATATCGCCAATGGCCACGCCCGCGCCATTATAAAAATTGCGGTAGGTATAGGGATTAAGGGTGTCTGAAAACGTTAGTTGATTTACAAAGCTGACTCCAGCCTCTGATGTGACATCTGAAAATAATGAGGGGCGAATATTCGATTTAGTACATCCCCAGAGGGATACTACAAATACTATACACTTAATTCGATTTGACATGCAGGTAAACAAATAGCGCCCGGCAAATTGCCGGGCGCTATTTCAAAATTATAAAAATCTTAATTAGTTAGATCTAGCTCAAATTAAATCTCTCTTACAAATAATCAGGGTTTTGGGTCAGTGTTCCAGCTGAAGAAGAAATCTGTTCTGCAGGAATTGGGAAAAGAATATACTTGTCGGCTGGGTGAGAGCCTTTTTCCCACCAAGCATTACCCCACGCTCCAAAGCGAATCAAATCAGTCCTTCTCAACGCTTCTTGGAACAACTCCCTTCCACGTTCGGCCAAGAACGCACCATCAGTCAAAGTACCAATACTCGGTAGTCCAGCCCGTGTTCTGATTTGGTCAACAAGTGTTTTTGCTGTTGCATCACCAGCATTTTTTCGGTAAAGAGCTTCTGCTTTATTCAACAAAACTTCTCCATATCTCAACACTGGAAAGTCATTGTCCATATCAGGGTTTTGGCCAATTTTGAAACTGAACTTACCTAATCGTGCGCCAGCTTGGCGAGAACCATTTGGAAACAGTTCGTTGATTTTTGGAGTATAATTTATTGGTGCACCATCAGGGTCGGCTTTATCAAAAGCAAGATCCAATATCGGGTTTCCAGAGATATCTGTCTGTGGGCCGACAATAAAATTAGCTGCCTTTCTTTTATCAGCTGCATCATAGGAATTATAAAATTCTTCTAGTGTAGAATAACCATTCCAAGGTTGCTGCCCTAGCTTATAAGTCAACTGGCTAGGGTAATGAAGCGTCATTTGTGCAAAATTCATTCCTCCTCCAGTTGCCTCATCAAAAGGCGCCACAAAGATGTGCTCAGCATTCTCCACATTATCTGGAGCAAAGACCTTCGCATAATTTGGATCAAGGCTGTAAACACCAGAATTAATCACAGCATCTGCCGCTGCAATTGCTTTGTCCAAATCGGCAGGATCGTGGGAAGGCAAACCTTTGTAAACTTTAGCATTTAGATACAACCGTGCTAACAGCGCATTTGCAGCCCCTTGGCTAACTCTACCATACTCTTGCTTTCCAGCAGGCAAACTTGGAAGTACAGCTAAAAGCTCAGATTCTACAAAGTTATAAACCTGTACACGTGTTGCCTGAGGTGCGTCCTGCCCTGTAACTGTGACAATCTTAACTCTGCCAAACAAATCAAGCAATCTCCAATAGAAATACGCCCTCAATGTTCGCAACTGCGCTTTCCCTGCAGCGGAAGTGCCTGCCGCTGCAATCAAATCATTGCACTGGAAAATACCTCCATAAATATCACTCCATGCACCATTGATACCACCAACCGTAGGGGTAAACTGATGCTTGTGCATAATCAACCATATCCCCCCATCAAACCAGTCACCACCTTTTTGGGTGATGACAGCCTCGTCGCTAGAAATTTCTTGAACTGAAAAATAACTACCATGGTTTGCAGTGCCGTTCAATAACCGCCCAAATGCACCCGAAAGCCCATCAGATGGAGTAGGCTTGTTAACGTTAGTCTTTGTACCAACACCTTGATTAGCTGGAGTAATTTTAGTGGTAAAATCACCTTTTATCTCCTCATCTAAATTGGTACACGAAGATCCACCGACTAAAAGTGCGATGATCAATGAGTATTTCAATAAATTTTTCATATTTAATTGTCTTAAAATTTCTAATTATAATCCAATAGATACACCAAAGGTAAAGGTTCTAGAAGTAAAGTATGCATTTCTTCTATCAATACCGGGAGACAATGGATCGGGCGCTGGCAAGAAACCGCCATTATCAGCAGCACCTTGATCTTGCAAAACCGGCTCAGGATCTATTCCTGTATATGAAGTCAGTACAAATATATTTTGACCTGCTGCATACAATCGGATATTTTTAAACGTGCTTGTAGGAGAGAGTTTCACATTATACCCAATCGATATGTTGTCCAATTTTAGGAAGTCAGCATTTTCAACATATAGCGAACTGAACTTTGCTTCCGTTAAACCTGCCACAGCTTTAGATGTAGAGATTCTATTGTAAGAGTTGATTGCGCCTTTGTCAATTGGCTCGTAAAAAGCTCTGAAGTTGTTAGACAAGCTATGACCAAATGCCCCTCTAAAGAACGCATTTAAATCCCAATTCTTGTAAGTTAGCTTATTAGTCCATCCAATTTCCATAGTAGGAATACCACTTCCTAATTTTTGGTAATCTGCCTTAGGATCCAAGAACGTTTGGTCGGTAACTGAAACTGTTCCATCTCCATTTAAGTCTTTGAAAGACACTGTTCCATCAGCATTCGCCCCAGCAAAAACCGGACCCCAAATCTGACCGATCTCTTCACCTACGGCAATTCTCACCTGGTTTACACCCGATTGCCCAGGCGCACCAAGAGGCGCTCTAGCTTGTGCAACTACTCCCGGAAGGTAAGATTCCAACGTTGTCTTATACGAGCTTAAAACGATACCAGGAGTCCATTTAACTTGACCCAATTGGATGTTTGAATAGTCAACCTTCAACTCGATACCTCTAGTCTGTAATGACCCAAGGTTTTCGAAGCGTGAATTTGAAGGGAATATTGTTACGTCTAATTTATCGTTGAGTAAAATAAAGTCCTTGATATCTCTCGTGTAAACGTCCAAACTAGCCACCAATCTGCCAGACATCGCAAAGTCAACACCAAGATTTATCTCGGTCTTTTGCTCCCATTTTAGATCAGGGTTCGCAGCTCTTGCAATGGTAACTGCACCACCACCTGTAAAATTGTAATTATACAATTCCTGTGAAATGCCATAATCATTTGGAAGTGACCCTGTAATTCCGTACCCCACACGTAACTTCAAGAGATCAACTTTCGCCAATTGGAGATACTTATTAAAATCAACCGCCAAACCGGCAGAGGGAAATACACCAATTTGATTGTTCTTGCCCAATTTAGTTGACCCTTCTCTTCTTACTGATGCATTGAAGAAAATCGCATTGTCATAACTCAAATTTAGGCGTCCGAAGAACGCGATGATCTTGTTCTTAGGAGATTTGTTGCTGGAAATATCTGTTAAATTAGGGTTACCTGATATTCTATCCCCAGCTGTTTCTATTGCATTGTATCCCAGTAGATCACTAGGAAAATTTCCCAACTCCACAAACAAATTATCAAATTGATCTTCTTGGTAGGAATATCCGCCTGTTAAATCCGCATTGACTTTACCAAAAGTCTTGGAATACTTTGCGTAGGCCTCTATCAGTGTAAAATTTGCTTCGTAATTATTTCTTCTGGCCAAACCTCCCCGATTGTATCCTCTAAAAAGTGAATTTCTAGAATAGTACTCATAAGAATTGCCCGTTTGATACTGCTGTCCGTAATTAAGACTAACTGTCAAATCCTTTAGGATATCATATGAAACCTGCGCACTGAAATTGATATTCTTTGTTTTACGCTCACTCGTATTTTGATCAATAATGGCAACGGGATTAAAATTATCAAACAGAATGGCTTGATAATATTCGCCATTGGTAAATCTAACGGGAGCAGTTGGGTTGTACAAAACAGCATAACGCAAAGCTTCGTTGAATGATACATCTGTATTTCTGCTTGTAAAAGAAGTTCCGATATCAATTCTCAATTTATCGTTGAAAGCTTTGTGGGTGAGTCTTGCTCTACTGTTGATTTGATCAAAACCAGAATTTTTAAGAATTCCATCAATGTTTCTGAGGTTAGTTGAGATACGAAATGTGGTATGGGCGTTGCCTCCAGAAATACCTAAATTATGGACTCTGCTAGACCCATTTCTGGTAACTAAACTTTGCCAATCCGTGTTAGCACCAAGGTCATTGCCGCCAGCAGCAATATATTGACTTGCTGACATAACCGGCTGTCTGTTGAAAACAGATGATGAAGCTACGTAGGTGTTAAAGTCAATTGAAACAGCTCCTGGCTTATTAGAACCGCTTTTCGTAGTTACCAAGATCACACCACTTGAACCCCTGCTACCATAAATAGCAGCGGCTGATCCATCCTTTAAAACAGTTGTTGATTCGATATCATTAGGGTCAACGTTATCCAAAGACGCACCTAGAATACCGTCAACTACGATCAGGGGCTGTGAGTTTGCGCCAACAGTAGAAAGGCCTCTCAAGCGAATAATAGATGCTGAGTTTGGATCACCGCCTCTATTGTAGATACTTAATCCGGCCACTTTACCCTGGAGTAATTGAGTGGGGTCGTTGATGTTTCCTTGGTTGAAATCTTGTGCATTTACGGTAACCACAGAGCTGGTGAGCTCTTTCTTATCCTGAGAACCATAACCCACAACAACTACTTCTGTTAGCGAAGTGACGTCCGAGGCAAGGGTGACATCGAGTGTAGTTTGTGATCCAACTGATGCTTCTTGGGTAGTATACCCAACAAACGAAAATACAAGAGTCGCATTAGCTCCTACACTGATGGTATAATTTCCATCGGCATCTGTAACAGTTCCGTTAGTCGTTCCTTTTTCGAGGATGTTTACACCGGGAATTCCTGAGCCATCGTCAGATGACTTTACTTTACCTGACACGGAACGCTCCTGTGCGAAACCCACCAGGGTTGCGAACATCAGAACCACCGCGAGATACCTGCGAACAAACAGATACAATTTGGTCATAGTTTAATTGATTTAAGGTTTTAATTAAGTTGTCTAAACAGGATTTATTAAAAATCCTACTCAATGTTATCAATTTGTTACAAAACAACCTAAAGAAAAGTTGGAAAACGGTATCGCAAACGTTTGCAAAAACAAAGATTTTTAAAAAAAGTCGCTTTCGGTCTGAAATAGACGTTATGCCGCACCAATTTACTTTTTGATGCGATTGGATATACTTCCACTAGATGCTCTAATTATAGATAAGCTACTGTTGTTTCTGGTAACTAAAAGAAGATGCCCACCGCTCGCTCTCTTAAGTCGACTAACACTTCGCACATCACCAGTTAACCAAAGACCTGTTGCATATGAAGGGATTTCTTCAAATTGTTCTTCGGGGCCTCTCCTAAGCAGCAAACCGACACCGGCATCTGAATTTCCATACTGACTCCGATAAGCGTAGTTATTACCTGCCACAAGGATATCTATTTTGCCATCTCCTGTAAAGTCATCAGCTACAATACCATTCACACTGGAAATCTGAGCCGCCTTCGGTAGTGGAACAAGTGCAAATCGATCGTTGCCCTGGTTTTCTAAAATTGACGAAGCCAATGTTTGAACGCTTAGTTGGTTGGTATTGACTGCTCCCAATCTTGAAAAAATTTCTCCAGATGTCGCACGACCATATGAAGCATAATCACCAAATGTTTTTCGTAATGGATTGAGTTGATTTAGCAATTCATCGCGCGAAGCAATGGGATAACTTTCTGCTCCATTAAAACAGGAAATGATGGGATCCATTTTTCCATCACCATTGAAGTCGCCTACAGCAAGATGGAGGGGATGTGCATCAGAGGCTTTCCAAGGCAGGGTCAATCCTTCATTACCTAATACAAAATCAATGTCACCGTCACTATCAATGTCAGCCGCAATCACCCGGTTCCAAAGGCCGCCAGATGTCGATAAAGTTTCATTATTTGACTCGATTAATTTGCCTTTCGCGTCATTGTAATAAATGCGAATCGGCATCCAGTGACCCACCACGATCAAATCCAGCCAGCCATCTTTATTAACATCTGCCCATAGCGCATCTCGCACCACTCCTAACTCTCGCAAATCCGGATTGACTTCTTTGGTGGCAACCACTAGCTTGAATTTTCCGGTCAATGGATCCGACTCATTTCGTAAGATGGCTCCAGCTGAAGGAAGAGGAAATTTACCCGGCAACGAACTTCCTCCCACGAATAAATCAAGGTCGCCATCGCGATCGTAATCTCCAGCAACTACGCAACTGCCACTTACATGGTCAACAGGCGTACTGCCCTCAATGGCTTTTTGAAAATCTCCGTTCCCATTGTTAATATAGAGTCTGTCTTCTTGTTCAGTGGTTCCATTTTCAAATTCGTTTCCACCACTTACCACAAACAAATCTTGGTCACCATCGCCATCCACATCAAAAAAAGTGGCTCCCACGTCTTCTTTTGCAGCATCCATCTGCCAGGGCCGATGAGCCGCTTTGTCGAATCTTCCCTTGTTATTGCTGAGGAACAATTCTCCCGACTGACCTGCGGCACCACCAATGTAAAAATCATCATCTCCATCACCATTAACGTCAGCAACTGCAAGGGGAGGACCAATCATCGACAATCGATAGGGCAACAACGGCTCTCGATCAAAGTCAACAAATGAATTTTCCTGATGAACAAAGTCAACGTTAAGTTCCTTGGTCATATCTTCAAAATAGGGCTTTGCCACAGCTGCCGATTTTGATAAATCAACAATCGAGCGACCATAGTCAATTTCCAGTAGTTGATTGGAGGTTTGCTTTTCCACCACGGAAATTTTCCCATCTGGCCAAGTGACCCTGACTTGATCGACCTTTTTTTGATCCCCCAACCCAAACAACAGCAAAGCATCCACTGCAGATTGATAGCCACGCGTGAGCATTAACTCTTGCACCTGTGTTCGATCTGCGGTCTGAACCTCTACGCGTGCACCGACCCCAATCCTATTGTTCTCCGGCCCCTTCAGTTTAATTTTTAAATAGTTTTTGTGCAACTGATCGCTCGCATGATTTTCCCAGATAGTAGCGTGCTCGTTCGTGTTATTCGTAATCAGTTCCACATCGCCATCATTATCCAGATCGGCATAGGTGGCACCGAAAGATAAATTGGGCTGATAGATCCCCCACTCTTTGGAACGATCAGTAAACGTTAGATCGCCATTATTTCGAAACAAGTAATCGCTGGTTTTGGTAGAGGACATCTGGCTAATAAGTTTATACAATTCCAACTCTTTACCTTCCTTTTGCGCTTTGTGTTTTTCATCCTCCACCGTATATTTCAAAAAATCCATACTGGTAAAATCGCGCAGGTACCCATTGGTAACAAACAAGTCTTTATACCCGTCATTATCCACATCCACCCAAAGCGGAGCCCAACTCCAATCAGTGGAAGACACATTCGCCAGCTGACCAATTTCAGAAAATAGTGGGAACCCATCAGGGCCAACTCCATTATTAAGCTGGAGTGTATTTCTCATTTGTTGATGATGGAATCCGCTGTCCAACATCAACTGATACCGCTGGTAATCATCGGGGCCACGCAATAACTTCTGCCGAAAGTTATCTTCAGGCCACATGTCCACCTCGATCAAATCAAGTTTACCGTCATTGTTAAAGTCTGCCAGATCAGTGCCCATTCCATTTCTCGACAAATGACCGAATGACTTTTTAGTGGCATCGGTGAACGTACCATCCTGGTTGTTGAGATAGAAATAATCTTGCTCTTCGTAGTCGTTGGCCACATAGATATCTGGCCACCCATCACTATCTACGTCTCCTATTGAAACACCCAAACTGAAATTGAGCCCTCCACCATGTATGCCGGCTTCCTTACTTACTTCAGTGAAAAACCGCTTCTGTGAACTTTGTTTTGTAGAATCAACTACAAGATCATTGCGATACAATCTGTTTCCAAAATTGGGGTGTCGCTCGTTTCGTAGTTTATTGGTGTTGATAAATGGAGAATAAAAATGAACTCCGTGATTAATTAAAAACATATCCAGATCCCCATCGCGATCATAATCAAAAAAAGCAGCTTGTGTAGAAAAAGTACCTGGCGCATCCAACCCATACGAAGCAGCTTGCTCCTCGAAAACAGGAATGGATCCGGTAGATGAACCTCCATTAACATACAGTTCGTTGGAAAGGATGTTTTTTGAATCCGGGCCTGAGTAGCAAACATAAATATCCAGCCAGCCATCGTTGTTAATATCGACAACGGTTACACCCGTTTTCCAAAGGTTTCTTCCGGCTACTTTCGCTTCTTTGGTTACGTCTTTGAACCGCAGGTTACCCTGATTGAGATAGAGGCGATTGCTAACGGTATTACCCGTAAAATAAAGATCACAGAAACCATCGTTATTAAAATCTCCCGCAGCTACTCCCCCACCATTGTAGGTATACTCATAGGTAAGAATATTGATCTCTGGTGTTTCTACTATAGAATTTTCAAAATCAATTCCTGATGCAGCAGATTCTAATCGGGTAAACAACGAGGCATCTTTCTTGTCGCAACTCTGGCAGAAAAACAACAAAAGAAATCCTACTGCTGCACTATACCATGATGAAGCCCAACGCGGTTTCAAAAAGTCAAAACGAGCTAACAAATGTATTGGCACAGAAAGATGCGATTACGCAAAAGTAATAAAAGTCGTATCAGTGCAAGGAACTCGATCAATGGCCTTGCAAACAAACTTCAACCTTTACTCAACTATTTTTTGATCACTCGCTTTCGTACAACACCCCCTTCAGTTCTAATTTCCGCGATGTACAATCCGGTAGCGATTGAGGCAACATCCCAACTTGTGTTGTCAATTCGAGTCAATGGCTGCTTACTCCCCTGCGTTGAAACAAGACTAACTGAAATGATTTGTTCGGGTGACTCTATTTTGAGTACGTTGTTTGTTGGGTTCGGGAAAAGTTGAATAGCCAATTCGTCATTTTCTTCAGTTCCGGTAACTACTTGCGCTCCTCCAATATTGACATCCGTATACAACTTGTATTGACCCGGCTGCAATTCAATCGTAAAAGAAGTACTGCCAACAGTAATTGTCTGGCCTCCTCCATAATAGTCATACCATGTGCCTGTATGAGAAAACGTAACCTGTGGCGATTGTACAGCAACATCAAAATTGGCAACTGCAACCACATTCATAGTTGCTGTTGTTGTTGGTGCAGGATTGAACGGTTTGTTTTTAATCGAAACTTGCTTTACAAAGCCACTGCCTGAACCAACGGTTGCATCACCATTGGTGAATACTGTATGCGTCTTTCGTAATTTGATCAGGTCAGCTGTCACATCAAACAAACTCTTGCGTACCGGATCTGAACGATACTCCCACTTTACAGGCTTGGGAGCAACTCTACAATTCGAATTAACCGATAAATCAGGACAAGTATTGATGCTAAACTCATAGCCTAGTTCACCAAACTGCCATAGCATCTTAGGTCCTGGGATAGAATAAAAAATCAAACTGGCTGCTTTGATGCGATCCAATGCTGTGCTCAGCGTTTTGATATTGTAGCTTCCACTCGAACGTCCCGACTGAAGGTTGCCATACATCAACCGTTCTTCGTCATGGCTTTCCATATAGCCAATGTTGTGTGGCACTGTCCATCCTCGATTGGCAAAATATATTCCACTGATATCTGTATTAGAGGACTCACCTTTTGTGCTTTGACCAAAAGCACCATGAAAGCCAGACCAAAGCATCATACCCTTACCTTCGCTCGCTTTGTATTCGGCTAATTCCTTTTCCTCCGAATTATCTGCAAAATGTTCTAACATCACGTAAGCGTTTGGAGTGTGTGACCATATCTTATCGGACATGCGTTTGAGAAGGGCAATGCGTGACGCATCATACGCACCCCATGCTCCTACATTACTTGGGTTATTTGTTTGCGTAAATCCTTTTGACAAATCATACCGATACCCATCAATCTTATACTCATTCAACCAATAGTGGTTGACCGTATCTAGGTACTTTTTAGTATAGCTACTCTCATGGTTCATATCAAAAAAGACATTGAAAGGATGCCGCGCATCAGTATTAAACCATTTATTATTTGCCGTTGGTTTGAACGCAGTGAAGTCAAAATCCATCATCACATAGGGGTTAGGTACGTCATGGTGGTTCATTACCATATCTAAAATGACTGCAATGCCATTTTGATGACACTTGTCAATAAATTCTTTCAGTTTGTTTTTAGTACCGTAATATTTATCGGGCGCAAACATGAACGTAGGATTATATCCCCAACTTTCATTGCCGTTGAACTCGGTAAAGGGCATTAGCTCGATGGCATTCACACCCAAGCGCTTAAAGTAGGATAGCGTATCAATCAGGTTCTGGTAGTTTCTTCCATTTGATCCAAAAAAATCACGAACCAACAATTCATAAATCACTAACTTCTCTTTTGCGGGTTTTTGAAAATTCGCGACTTGCCAAACGTAGGGTGGTTGGCCCGTTTGCAGCACTGCTAATCTGTTAAAATACCATTTATCAGAAACTGCCTTCGAAGGGAAAGTCTTTAACGATGGATAAGCAGCTGCTGGAATAAACGAGTCATCCGGATCTAACACCTTATCAGTATAGGGATCAGCAATTCGAAGACTTTCATCCACCAAGTATTGAAAGGCATATTCAACGCCTGACGTCAACCCTGAAATCTCTAGCCAAAACCGCTCGCCATCTTTTTTCATTAAGTAGTTTGCGTTGATATCCCAATTGGTAAAGTCACCAATCACGTACACTGAACTTTTCCCTGGCGCCCACAAGCACAAGGTAGCTTTCGTGGGATCTGCCGAATAATTGATACCATCTTTTAGCCCTGCTGGGCGAGCCTGATTGACTGTTGTTGATCGGATCGTGTAACTAAACGCAAGGTTTTTTGTCTGGGTGCCAGCAACGGCTTCGCACGTAACCTGCGTGGTGCCGCTCGTCTCTGTTACAGTGTGCGTATAACTTAGCGTGGAGACACCAGTCTGTGACGACACAGTAGTTCCATTTACTTTGATGGTTAGAGTCGCACTTTCTGACGCATTCACCGTAATAGGAATTTGCTCTCCGGTGTTTTTGAAAAAGGAAGTTTCTGTTGGGGAAGCGAATGAAGCGTTGAAGCCTGAGGAAAAATCAATGAACTTATCTACATCGGTTTGCTTGTTCTCGTTCCAATTTTTCGTTTTCAACTTTAATCCAATCCGTGGAATATCAGCCGCAGTTTTGTTGAAGAACGTAGTGGGTGTAAAAGTGATTGAATATACATTCGTAGATACACGCGTACACTTGGCGGCATCTTGTGCGCTAGTGGCGGGATTGACGTTTGTGGGGGCATCTGCATCAGGTGTGCCTGACTTTCTGATCCACGTCCAAATGTATACTGGATTTGTAGTCGCATCATAGGCGGTAAAATTCGCAAGCGATGTACCCGTAACATCCACTGTAATTGTTACTGGTTGATTTGCCACTGGAAATGCAGGTGAGGTAGTGACAACCTGTGCATTGCTCTTTTGCGATAAAAGCAAGCCAACAAAAGCAAACCATACAACCCCTCTTAGCATAACATAAAACTTTAGGTAGATAAAATAAAAAATCGGGAGCCCTTATAAAGCCCCCGATTTTCTCTGAAAATCATTACTTGGTGAAGGTATATTCGCCAGTTAACGTATTAAAAGTAATCTGGTATGTTCCAGCGGTAACATTCTCAATGTTGTCACCACCTTGTGTAGCAACGCCAGTTGGGAAGGGCTTAGACCCCCAATTGACGCCCCAGTCGTTGTTAGCTCTGAATTTTGCCTGGCCAGCAACAAGTATTAACTTTTTAGACCACTTGAACGGATTTGCAGGATTCTTAATTAAGTCAGTATCACTACCCCATCCATTGGGAGTAGAGTCACCTATAACTCCAATATCAGCAAAAGGGGTACTTCTATTGGCCGGCCCAAACGCATATTCACCAGTGGCAATGTCCAATCTAACAAAATAGGTACCTGCCTTAACGGGAATATTCGGACCCCCCGGAGTTCCATTTCCGGATGGATAGGTAGTAGAACCCCAATTCGTATCCCAATCACCGGTCTTTCTAAATTTAGCTTCTCCATCTGTCAACACAACTGTGCCCGTAAATATATTTGGGTTGGTGCCGTCTTGAGTAAGATTGGTGTCAGCGCCCCAACCACCAGGCGTACCTGAGCCAATAATACTTACTGCTGACAACGATGGCACAGTTAATAATGTGAAACTATAAGCTCCCGTTGCTGCGTTAAACGTTACGCGGTAGTAGCCAGATGTAGGAACAGGGATATTGGGTCCATTTTTTGTACCGGTTCCGGTTGGAAATCCAGTTGCACCCCAATTGGTAGCCCAATCGTCATCAAGTCTAAACTTGGCTTCCTTTCCACCAATCAAATACAAAATAACTGTCCACTCAGATGGCTTGGAAGCATCCGGGCGATATAAATCCGTATCGGTGCTCCAATCGCCAGGCGTAGCGTTACCAATAATACCTACTGAATTGATCGCGATGTATGGAGTTATTGCTACTGACGCTGTAGCTGAGTAAGAAATGGCACCCAATTCATTGGTTGCTTTCATTCTAAACTGAACGTTGCCTGCCACCGAGGGCGCAACGTCATAACCAAGTGCAATGGAGTTTAACTCTAAGTGAGTAAACGACTTGCTAAAACCAGTAACAGCTACCGTTGTTGGCGAGGCAAACGAAGTCCCGTTTTTTGCATGTTGCAACTCATAGGTAATTACACCCGTAAATCCACCGAACGCTTTGTTCCAAGAAAACGTAACACCAGTAGCGGAAGGTGTTGCGGGATTAGTAGTAATAGCTGCTGGCGAAGCGGCCAGACCAAAGCCAGAAAAAGCAGTAACACTAACCTGAAATACATTTGACTTCTTCGGCTCGTTATTATTTACTTGAGAGGCAACCACCATCATATCTAACGCTATCGGTTGACCGATGACACCACCAAATTTCAAGGCCATTCCATTCAGGTCTTTCCCTGTCAAATCACCAGTTAATGCGTTTGTAAATTCTTTTGAAGCAAATGAAGTGAAGTTAGTTCCGGCCTTTGCGACCATTACTGTAAACTTGCTGTTCTTCAATCCAACCGAGAACTTAGGGTCGTTCCATGTAAGGGTAAGTGCCGCTTTTAGTGAATCTGCGGCCGCAGCCGCTACCGAAGTAGCAGATGCAGAAGCGCTGAACGCAACTGTACTTGGCGCAAAACTGGGCGTTGGCTCTATTAACTTGACGCAAGAAACAGCAAGCGTCAAAAGGGCAATGCCCCAAACTATTCTAATTTTATTGTTCATAACTATTGATCTTATAGTTTTTCAAGTGAAACTTTGGCCGTCTTAAAATTCACAGTGACTTTGTAATTGCCACTCTCAGCAGGTGCTAAGAAATCCTGGCCGTCATTAAGTTTAAAAGTGTCCCCCAAACGGTTATTTTGATCCTTCGTCCCGGGAAAAGCATACTTACTATCCCAGCTCCCAGCTACTGGAAGAAGCAAATAGTACTTACCGCCAGTAAGTGCTATTGAATTTAACCGGAAAGTATAAGAATTTACAACCTCGAATTTTTGAGCCGGGTCAAGATTTCCGACCGTGTTGGTCCATCCACCCGGTGTTGCGTCACCAATCATAAATAGATTTGCTGGAACGGGGTAAACTACATCCAAATACGTAGTGATTTTAATCTTCACCACGTTTGAATAAACAGGCACACTGTTATTCGATAGCGTTGCTTTGATTCTAAATTCAAAATCCTGCGGTACAAAATCCGCCAATTCGAGACCGGATAATGTATTGTTTAGTTCTTTCACTGTAAATGACCTGGACACTGCATTCGTAAATCCGAGTCCAATCTGCTTTGCACTTCCAAAATCCTTTCCACCTTGGTCTATTTGAAGCACATAACTTACGTTTTGTGTGTTTACTCCATTGGAGAATTCAAATGTTGGATTGGTCCATTGAAATTGCAAAGAACTAAAATTCTCTTGCGCCTTATTCAACACCAAATTAGCTGTGCTGGAGACCACCAATTCGGGTGGCGTGCTCTTCAAAAAAGTGACCTTTGTCTCCTCTTTATCGCAGGAGAAAACCAAAAAGGCACTTACTAGAAAAAAGATATACTTTAGGTTTTTCATAGTATAATTAATTGTTTGATTGTTAATACCCATCACTTTGTTTCAAATTAGGATTCGTTCCCAAATCGCTGGAAGGAATAGGGAAAATCTTGTACTTATCGTCAATGGCTGTACCATTTTTGATACCACCCTTCCAAGGCCATAGGTAAGAGCCACCCGTGAATTTGCCAAAGCGAATCAAATCCATTCTTCTGTGTCCTTCCCAGTACAACTCTCTCGCACGCTCATCTAAAATAAAATCTAATGTCATTTGAGTATCTGTAATTACACCGGGAGCGTTTCCTGCGATTACATCAGCAGATCTAGATCGAATGGCGTTTATGTAACTAAGTGCATTGGCGCGTGTGCCTCCAGCACCGCCACGTAGTACTGCTTCCGCATACATTAAGTAAGCATCCGCCAAGCGGAACATGGGGTAGTCGGTATCAGGGAAACCGGTTGAATTATTCGGTGCATCAACCCCAGCAGCCGTAATGTTTCTAAATTTAAATACGCCATAGCCTTGCGTACTTACATTCACCGCGTCAATTTCAAGGCTTTGCCCTTTACTTTCCGTAGCAAAAATAGCGCGCGCCTCTGTTAAAGCAGGGAATTTGCCGACAAATGCTGACGTTGTGCGCAAGCCCGCCCAACCGCCATTGCCAGCATTACCGTTGATCATCACCTGGGTCATTGAATAAGCTTGTGATCTGGCTCCATCAAACGCCTGTGCAAAAATGATTTCACTGTTGTTCTTGTCATTGTCTGCACGGAACAAGTTGGCGTACCGAGGAGAAAGCACGTAACCGGCCGCAATCACTTCGTTCAATTCAGTCAGTGCTTCGGTGTATTTTGGCTGCGCGATGTAAACTTCTGCATTCAAATAAAGTTTTGCCAACAACATCGCACAAGCTGCCTTATCTGCGCGTCCATACTCAAAACGAGGGGCACCCATGTCTGCCTTGATCGCTTTCAACTCCTTCTCGATGTAATCAAACAAAGCCGCCCGTTGGATCATAGGAGGGAAAAATGAACCTGGTAGATCCTTTTCAGTCAAGAAAGGCAAACGGCCATACAGGTCCATTCCATAGAAGTAAGCCAAGGCTCTCAAAAAACGCGCTTCTGCCTGGAAGTTCTTAAAATCCGGATCGTCTGTTTTCCCTGCCGTGACGCGAATAAACTCATTGCTCAAAGCAGCCACATTGGCGATACGCGCATACAACGCTTCTGGAATACCATCTGAAGGCAACCATGTATTGAAGTGTAAATTGAAGATGGTTCCGTTTGCGTCATTGCCATACGTCCAAACCGCCTCATCGGTGGTCAACTCCTGCATATACCAAAGCGAGCGGACGAAACTACTGAACCCTTCATCCACGCCACCTACATCTTGATTTCCAGCTGGACCTCGTTGGCCTGTAAGCCCAAAGGTTGCATACAACTTCGCCAGACCTTCCTTGTACAAATCCTTGGTTGTATAAACCTTATCTGCACTCTTAACAAATGGGTCAATCGGTTTTACGTCCAGATCGCTGACACACGACATCATCAGAACCACTAGCGTGAGTGTTCCGATGGAATAGCGATTAAAATATTGTTTTTTCATACTGATATGAATCATTGGTTAAAAAGTAAAATTAACACCTAACAAAAACGTGCGAGGACGGGGATAGATATTGTTATCTATTCCATTCTCGATTTCGGGGTCAATGCCTTTGTAGTTTGTGATCAGGAAGGCATTTTGAACCGTCAAACTAAGTCTTGCTTTCAAGCGGTCAACAAACACTCTGTCAAAGCTATAACCCACACTCATATTGTCCATTCTGAAAAACGAACCATTTCGGATGTAGTAATCAGACAAGAGTTGTTGTGTGGTGAATTGAGCATCATTGATAGAAGTAGGTACATTCCGGAAGTGTCCGAGGTCATAGACGCCATTATAAAAAGCACGACCCGACTCAACATTATTATACACGTAGTTTCCAATGCTCAAGCGACCAGAAAGAGAGAAATCAAACTTCTTATAATTTCCTCTTGAGTTGATACCAATTAAGAAATCGGGTTCAGGCCTTCTGTAGCGGAAGCGATTTCTATCATTTCCTAACACGTTACCTCCATCGCCTGACCGGTCAACAAACAAACCTTCGATAGGCTTGCCATCTGTATTGTAAACTTGCTGGTAAGGGAAAAAGGAACGAACCGGAAAACCGACTTGGTTATTTTGAATATTGGTGGCTACACCAACTCCTCCTGTGAAATTTCCAATGAAGTTCGGATCGTTTGTTAGATTAAGCTTGGTGATCTTGTTGTTGATAGCGGTAAAATTTGCACCCACATGCAATGTGAAGTCCTTTTTTGTCACAGCACGTGTACTCAACGTAACCTCAACGCCCTGGTTTTCCATAGATCCTACATTGGTAGTAAGGAAGTTGGAAAAATTAGAACCATTAGGGATACGAACATTATTCAACAAATCCTTTGTGTCGCGTTGAAATACCTCAACCGAACCAGTCACCTTGTCGTCAAAAAGACCGAAATCCAAACCCACGTTGATAGTAGTGGTGGTCTCCCATCTGATATTTGGATCATATGGGTTTGGTCTTTGCGTATTGTAAAAACGTGGGCTACCGTCTGAATTATATCCCAACTGATACTGAGTTTGTGCATCCGACACCTGATAAGTGGCCAGATAGGGATAATACTCTCCAATATCTTGTTGTCCGGTTTCTCCGTAACCAGCCCTTAATTTTAAATCAGAAATCGCATCGATTTTAGAAAGAAACGATTCGTCTTTCATCCTCCATGCCAAGGCAACGGACGGGAATAAGCCCCATCGATTGGCAGGTGCAAACCGGGACGATCCGTCATTTCTCAATGTTGCCGTTAACAAGTATTTTCCATTAAACGTGTAGTTCAAACGGCCAAAAAATGATACCAAATAGTTTTCACTTTTTGAAGGGTTTGACACGGTTCGAGATTGATCTTTGTTGATACTATAGGCTTCCCGATAAAAATGCTGCCAGCCATAACCAGCGGTGAAATCAATTTTATGTTGGCCAAATTGCTTTAAATAATTGGCGTAGATATCTAATAACTCAGACTGGTTGCGACCTCCATAAGTATTGTCTCTTCCTACTAATACCCCGTTGTTGTTTGCAAAAGCGGCTGTTAGAGGTGCTCTGTTAAAACCGTCACTTACAGATCTGTCAATACCGGCATTCACCGTCAATTTAACAGCCGGAAAGAAAGGGAGCTTGTAGTCAGCCTTGATACTTGCAATCAACCGATTGGAAGTAGATTGATTATTGGTTTGATTCAATTGAGCCACAGGATTGGCTGTTCCATTTAAAATCTTTGGTGTTCCATCCGTGTTTCGTTCTTTATTCAGCCAAGAAAAATACCCACCATACTCTTGTGCCGTTGCATCTTTGATGGGCTGAGTTGGATCAAAGGTCACCGCATTTCCTACAGCTCCTGCTTCTCCAAAGTTGTTGAAGGTTACACTACCTTTTACACTCATGTCTAGTTTTAAGTCTCCATTCAAAAACGATGGACTGGCATTAATGTTCAACGAGTGGCGTTGCAAACCAGTCGTTTTCAAAATACCCTGTTGATCTGTGTATCCATAAGAGACGCGATAAGGCATGTTTTTCAATGAACCTGAAGCACTCAAATTGTGATCGTGCGAAATAGCATCTCGAAAAATCTCTTTTTGCCAATCGGTGCTTGCGGTGCCAAGTTTCGCCACTGCAGCGGCATCGATCCCTGATGTGCCGGTCTGTGCTAGTGTATTTACAAGTGAGCGATATTGAGACGCGTTCATAACGTCTACGAATTTGATCGGTGATGCCACGGAAACATTGGCGTTATATGAAAATTGTGGCTTTCCTGAAACACCTTTTTTGGTAGTGACAATAATAACCCCACCTGTTGCACGTGAACCGTAAATGGCTGTTGCCGATGCGTCCTTTAATACTGTAAAGGTTTCAATGTCGTTTGGATTAAGTGCAGCAAGTGGATTTGAAACTCCTGCAAGTGAACCCGCACCTGTAGGAGGCATGTTATCGACCGGAAATCCGTCAATTACAATTAGTGGGTCGTTACTTGCCTGCAAAGATGATCCTCCACGGACGCGAATGGTAGAACCTGCTCCTGGGGCACCTCCCGCAGAAGTTATTTGAACTCCGGCAAATTTACCCACTAAAAGATCTTGGGGCGAGGTAAGAACACCTTTGTTGAAGTCCTTATTCGAAATAGCAAGGACTGCACCAGTTGCATCTTTCTTCTGAACCTCACCGTAACCGATTACAACTACTTCCTGCAAAGCGGTAACATCAGAAACCAACACTACATCTATGTTCGTTTGGGTTCCAACCACAATTTGCGTGGTTTTGTACCCAATAAACGAGATTGACAACGTTGCATTGGCACCCACGTTGACGGTGAACTTGCCATCTCCGTCTGTTACTGCTCCGTTCGTGGTACCGATTTCCAGAATGTTTGCTCCTGGAATTGGTGATCCATCATCGGAAGAGGTAACCTTACCTGACACGGTACGCTCCTGTGCTTGCAGCCCGAGGGACGCAAAAACCAGGAAAACCGCCAAGTACTTACTCACTGTTCGGTAAAATTTGGTCATAGAATAAAAATTAGGGTTAATTAAAAAAACTTGTATTTAATCGAAATCAAATTTGTTAGATTGCACTGATCAGCCAACAAATTTTGGTTAAATATATTGAGTGCATTACTTTGAAACACTATAAAAACCCTTAAAAATTTGCTGAAAACGTGACCGCAACCGTTTGCGAAAATTTTTTTTAATCAACTGTTTTAAAAACCTCCATGAAGTTCAACCAAATAACGATCAAAGACATTGCCCGCGAGCTTAACATCTCCCCCTCCACCGTTTCGCGCGCATTGAAAGACCATCCCGATATTTCGGTAGATACCAAAAAGGCGGTGAATGCACTAGCTGAGAAACTGAACTATCAGCCCAATATCGTAGCACTCAATCTACGACAGAAAAAGACGAATACGATTGGAGTGATCATACCCGAAGTGGTGCATTTTTTCTTTTCTACCGTCATCAGTGGAATCGAAGATGTTGCCTACCAGGCAGGATACAATGTAATCCTCGCTCAATCGAACGAATCGTATACCCGCGAAGTAGCACATGTAAAAGCACTTTTTAACAGCCGCGTAGATGGCATGTTGTTATCGCTCTCTAGAGAAACGACCAATTTTGACCACGTTGAATCGATCATCTCCAAAGGCGTTCCTATTGTGTTTTATGATCGGATGTACAATAGCCCTACTTCCAGTAAGGTGATTGTTGATGACTACGCAGGCGCGAAGGAAGCAACGAACCATTTAATCTCGCAGGGATGCAAGAACATTGTGCATTTGGTAGGCGCACCCAACCTGATCATTAGCATCGATCGGTTGCGCGGATACAAGGACGCTTTGAAAGAAAACAAAATGGAAGTCAACGAAAAACTCATCCTTGCCTGCAATGAGGGTACCTTTGAAGAAGGGAAAACAGTGATGGAAAAATTCTTAAAGGGTTCCATCAAGATAGACGGGTTATTCGCAAACAATGACCCTATGGCAATGGGCGCCATGATGGCCATTAAAGAAAAGGGGCTGAAAATTCCGGAAGATATTGCCGTCATTGGTTTCAGCAATTGGTTTATTGGCGAAATGATGGAACCCTCTCTTTCAACCATCGATCAACCGGGTTTTGAAATGGGCCAGGAAGCTGCCCGTTTGTTGATCCGTCAAATCGAATTGAAAGTGAAGGACCAATACGAAGCCGTGGAAGAGATCAAAATTCTAAAAACCAGACTGATAATCCGAAACTCTTCTTTGAAAAAACAGGTAAAGAAAAAGTAGCCCCGGATGCGTTGTTTATTCTTGCTTTGACAACAACTTCTTTAAAACAATAACATTGTCAGCCTTGTCAAAAACGGCAATGGCGGGTATGTCAAATCCTTTCAAAACTTGGCAGAAAATGATCTCTTGATTTTGTGCTTTGTGCTTCAATGCGTAATTGCCTGACTCTAGAACATACTGTTCGATAGTTTGGTTCTCGGCATCGACAATCCAGTATTCAGCAATGTTGTGCTGCGCGTAGTCTTCAAACTTCACACCTCTATCGATCTGCTTTGTGCTCTCCGACAAAATCTCTACCACCAAGTCTGGCGCAGGAAACTGCATTTGTTTTCTCTTAAAGTCTATCGACTTATCTTTATTCCAGAAACAAATATCTGGCTCATAGTCATTTCGAGTAAGCGAAATGAGCATTTTCTCATAACCGACAAAGCCCAATTGGCTGGACTCAACAAAAATATCGATTAACCTCAGCAAAAACTTTCCCGCTTCATTATGTTGTAACTTTACAGGCGATTGAAAGTAGATTTCTCCATTAATAAACTCCACCTTGCGGTCGTCCATCTCTTTATAAAATTGCTTTCGCCTACCCTCTTCCTTGTGCCAGAAAACCTGAATTTCTTCCAAGTAGCGGGGTAAAAGGGGCGACTGAGTGATTTTATCAACTGGGTTTTCCATACGCAAACAATGCCGATCTGATGTTTCAAAAAACTTAATGAAGTGAAACTAACATAAAAGTTGGCCGAAACCAAGTGCAATCGTTTTCTGATTTTTGATTAAGGGTTTCGTTAGGATTAACGAAACCCTTTATTTTTATTTCCAGAACTTTCAAAATCGACTATGCAAGACCGCCCGACTCAATCAGCCAGCAAGGGGCTTGGCAAACTTCTCTCGCACAAAAAGAACGAACACGGAATAGACATAGAAACCTCTTTTGGGAATCTGAGCATTGCGTTCTTTGACGAACGGATTGTTGAAGTTTGGGCCTATATGGGAAAACGGACCGAGGCCTTTTCCTATGCAGTAGTGGGCACGCCTCTAAGCATTGCATTCTCCATTTTTGACGGGCCTGAAAAAATTCAGCTTGTTACGTCTGCACTCAAAGTAACAATCAGCAAATCACCGGTAAGAGTTCAAATGACCGACTTGCAGGATGTGCTGATCAACGAAGACGATGCCGGCCTGGGCATTCAGTGGATCAACGATCAAGTAAGTTGTTATAAAAAGTTGCAGGAAGGCGAACGCTTTCTCGGATTGGGCGAAAAAACTGGCCCACTCGATAAACGTGGACGAGGATACATCAATTGGAATACAGACGCCTATGCGTATGGTACGGATACCGATCCTTTGTATTGCTCAGTTCCTTTTTACATTGGGGTACATCACCAAAAAACCTACGGCATTTTCTTCGACAATAGTTATAGAAGTGTATTTAACTTCGGTGCTTCGAATGATCGATTTGCGAGTTTTTCCGCAGACAGCGGGGAGATGCGGTACTACTTCATCGCAGGTGAATCTGTAGGTGATATCATAAAATCGTATACTTATTTGACGGGGCGCACTCCCCTTCCTCCGCTTTGGAGTCTTGGGTATCAACAATGTCGTTATAGTTACTATCCCGATCGAGAGGTGTTGCGCGTAGCGGAAAACTTTAGCGAACGGGACTTACCAGCGGATACGATTGTACTAGACATCCACTACATGGATGCCTACAAAATATTCACCTGGGACAAAAAAAACTTTCCGGACCCAAAAGGCCTGATTGATCAATTAAAAAAGTTGGGCTTTCATGTCGTTTTGATGTGCGATCCTGGTATCAAAATAGAGCCTGGTTATGAGACATACGACTCAGGGATAAAAGAAGACATTTTTCTAAAATATCCTGACGGTGGGCTTTACAGTGGGCAGGTGTGGCCTGGTTGGTGCCACTTCCCCGATTTTACAAACCCTGCCGCACGCGAGTGGTGGGCCACTCATTTTAGAGAATATGTAGCAATAGGCGCAGAAGGATTTTGGAATGACATGAATGAAATTGCCACGTGGGGAAACACACTTCCTGATCTGGTTGAATTTGATTTAGAAGGCCGCAAAACAACAATGCGTGAGGGGCGAAATCTCTTCGGGCTAATGATGGCGCGAAGTACGTATGAAGGAACAAAAAAATTGATGAACAAGCGCCCCTTCAACCTGACACGTTCTGGATATGCAGGTATTCAGCGTTATGCAGCTGTCTGGACGGGCGATAACGTGGCGTACGATGCGCACATGCTGGCGGGCGTTCGACTCGTGAACAGTATGGGACTTTCGGGAATGGCCTTTACCGGCTACGATATTGGCGGATTTGTAGGAAACACCGATGAAAAACTTTTTGCAAGATGGATTTCTATCGGGGCATTTTCTCCCTTTTTCCGTGGGCATACGATGATCAACACACGAGATTCTGAGCCTTGGTCGTTCGGAGAAAAAGTGGAAGAGATTGCCCGCAACTACATGAAGCTACGGTACCGACTGATGCCTTATCTTTATTCCTTATTTTTTGACGCTGCCAAAACAGGTATGCCCATCAACAGAAGCCTTGCGTTCTATTTTCCATTCGATGAAAAGATATACGATCATCAATTTCATAACCAATATCTTTTTGGCCCGGCATTATTAGTGGCACCGGTAGAAAGTAACAAGGATTTACTGAGAGTTTATTTACCGCAAGGCAGTTGGTATGATTTAATGACGGATCAATTGCGTGGGGGAAATCAACAATTCGTGGAAGATTGCCCGATTCACCACCTTCCGGTGTATGTGAAAGGATCGTCAATTATTCCCATGAAAGAAAAAGCCGGACGAAATACAAATGACTGTGGCGACACGCTTGAAATCCATGTTTACAAGGGTGATACCTACAACGATTTTACACTTTATGAAGATGATGGAATATCCTTTGAACACGAGCAAGGAGTATTCTCAAAACGAAAAATTGCCTACACACCAGAGAAGAACGAAATAATAATTCAAGAAAAAGAAGGATCCTTTACATCTCCTTACACCAACTTGAAAGTGTACTTACATGGATTTCATTCGATCACCGAAGTACGTGTTGACGGAGTAGCTACACCAGTTAGTTGGAAAGAGTATCGCTTTGTTGAGTCGATTCGGAATTATGATCCGGTGAATACACAGCCGGAAGGACCTAAAATAAATTTACCTTATGTCACCACTACCAATGAATCCAAAAAGATTGTTATCAACTGGTAATGTTGGTTATGCTTTCTTGGCCATCCTTTTAATTGTTCTAAGCTCTTGCGAAAAAAAGAGTAAGATTCAATTTAATGATACTGGCTTGATTACAGGCAATGCGTCTCCGATCCTTATCAATCCCGATTCTACGTTAGTAAATCTGGAAGACTACGTTCTTGACTTAGCCAAGATTGATTCGATTTCTGTCCCAACAGGGCTTACTCAAAACAGAGATGGCAGGAATCTATCATTAACGGGCGAAATGAAATCCACGATCGCCTCATTGCAATTGTGGAGTAGCGGGGTGTCGTACACAATTCCTCTTCAAAAAATAAATAAGAAGCTAGTCACGTTTACTTATGCCGGTAACGCAAAAGAGGTAAAAACGAAAGGCGAGTTCAATGCGTGGAATGCCGCTGCTTCTGAATTTAAAAATGAGGATGGAGTTTTTTCACTTTCGCTTTTACTTAACCCGGGCAATTATCAATATCTTTTCGTAGTTGATGGGAAAGAAATCCGTGACCCCTCAAATAAAGATTCAATTGACAATGGAGCAGGAGGATGGAATTCTGTGTTAAAAATCGAACGTCCAGATGCCAAAAACCTACCTTACCTAACTACCTATAAAACGAGTGGGCAATCGATCACCTTGCAGCTGTCGAATCCGGCTACGGAAGTGACCGCTTATTGGAAAAACTTTTCGTTGCCCGTTGTTCAGAAAAAAGATCAGTTGATCATACCCATCCCTGACCAGGCTACAAAAGAAATGAGAAGTCACGTTCGTGTGTGGGCGGCAAATGAAACGGGCATATCCAACGATGTGCTGATTCCATTGCAAAATGGAGAAGTGATTTTAGATGCAGCGGCTCTTACTCGTCAAGACAAGGAGGCGCAAATACTTTACTTCATGATGATTGATCGCTTCAACAATGGAAAAAAAGAAAATGACGAACCGTTAAAAGATCCGAACATTTTGCCAAAGGCAAATTATTACGGTGGTGATATTGCCGGAGTAACTCAAAAAATCAAAGACGGCTACTTTAAAAAATTGGGAGTGAATACGATTTGGCTCTCCCCTATTTCGCAAAATCCAAAAGGAGCGTACGGAAAGTACATCGACCCACCAACTACTTTTTCAGGCTATCATGGGTACTGGCCTGTGTCACTTCAACAAATCGACTATCGTTTTGGAAGCAAAGCCGAGCTCGAAGAGCTTTTGAATGAAGCCCATGCCCAGAATATGAATGTGATTCTTGATTATGTAGCGCATCACATTCACCAGGAACATCCGCTTTTCAAACTTAAACCGGAATGGTTCACTCCTCTTTACCTACCGGATGGCACCATCAATACCGAGCGGTGGGACGACCAGCGATTAACAACGTGGTTTGATGTCTTTATGCCAACGCTCGATCTGCGCAAGCGAGAGGTTGTCGATCCCATGACCGATACGGCACTTTTTTGGCTCGAGAAATATGAGCTGGATGGGTTTCGCCATGACGCGTCCAAACATATTGACTTGCTCTTCTGGCGTGAGTTAACCAAGAAAGTAAAATCAAAAGTGAAGCGTCCCATTTATCAAATAGGAGAAACCTATGGCAGCCGTGAACTCGTCAACAGTTATGTAAATACCGGCATGCTGGATGCACAGTTTGACTTCAATGTGTACGATGATGCAGTAAACGCATTCGCCAGAGACGAAGTACCGTTCACTCGACTGAGCAATTCGTTGACAGAAAGTATGTCTTGGTTTGGCGATCACAACCTGATGGGAAACATCACCGGCAATCAGGACAGGGCTCGGTTTATTTCTTATGCCGATGGCTCAGTTCGCTTTGACGAAGATGCGAAGAAAGCAGGCTGGAAACGAAAGATAGAAATAAAAGACACCGTTGCCTACGCGAAACTTCAATCGCTAACGGCTTTCATGATGACAATTCCGGGCATCCCCGTTATCTATTATGGCGATGAAATTGGAGACCCTGGTGGCAACGATCCCGACAACAGGCGGATGATGCGTTTCGAGAATCTGTCAGATCAAGAGCACCGCAATCGGGCTACAACAGAAAAGTTGGCTCACTTACGCAGAAACTCAATGACTCTATTGTTTGGCGATTTCAATTGGTTAACAACCTCGGATAACATCATGTTGTATCGGAGAAGTTATTTTCAAGATCAGGTTTGGGTGGTGTTTAATAAGTCGGCAGAGGTACAAAAAATAGACATTGGCGAAGTGCCCGCCTCAGCGAAAACAAATTTTACCGGAAAAATAGAATTTGAAAATAAGAAGGCAACGCTTACCTTAAACCCGCATTCGTTTGAAATACTAACTTCATCTACTTCAAATTAACCCACCATGACCTCACCTTCTCTTGGCAAACCAAAACCACAACTCAGCTTCTGGCAGATTTGGAACATGAGCTTTGGATTTTTAGGAATCCAGTTTGGATTTGCCCTTCAAAACGCCAACACAAGTAGAATTTTCGAAACCTTAGGGGCAGAGCCTAGCAGCCTCGCTCTATTTTGGGCAGCCGCACCCATAACCGGATTAATCGTACAGCCTATAATTGGTTTCTATAGCGATAGAACCTGGCACCCTACCTGGGGTAGACGGAGGCCATTTTTTGCGGTGGGCGCGGTACTGGCGTCTTTGGCGCTTTGCATGATGCCCAATGCACATGTTTTGTGGATGGCTGTAGGTGTGCTGTGGATCATGGATGCTTCGATCAATATTAGCATGGAGCCATTCCGCGCATTCGTAGGTGACATGCTTCCTCCTTCTCAACGAACCAGCGGTTTTGCTATGCAGAGTTTTTTTATTGGTGTAGGAGCTATTGTAGCCTCCTTTCTGCCTTATATTTTCACAAATTGGTTTGGGATTTCAAATACTGCTGAAAATCCGGGTGAGATACCACCCTCAGTTCGTTACGCCTTTTACACGGGCGCGTTTATGCTTTTTTCAGCCGTTATGTGGACCGTATTTACAACCAAAGAATACCCACCAGAACCACACCATGACAACTTGCGAAATCGCGAAAAGAGAAAAATTGAGGATGAGGAAGGCACCAAAACTAAGTTGCAGAAAGTGGGTGCGTTTCTCCTTATCCTGGGAATGATTCTCACCTGGATCGTTAACTATATGGAGTTGGAAAAAGAGTTGTATGTGCTTGGCGGAGGGTTGAGCATTTTCGGCTTTGTTCACCTCCTCGCAGTTTTATACATCCGTCAGGGAAGATCTTATCTGGGACTGGTGCACATTGTAAAAGACTTCAATACCATGCCCAAAACAATGGTGCAGTTGTCATACGTACAGTTTTTTTCATGGTTTGCTTTATTCTCTATGTGGATCTATACCACTCCGGCTGTCACGAGTTACATTTATAATACGAATGAACCCACCTCTACTGCCTACAATGATGGCGCAGATTGGGTGAGCTTGCTTTTTGGTATCTACAACGGCATTGCAGCCGTGGCGGCCCTTCTTCTTCCCATCATTGCCAAATATACCAGCCGAAGGGTGACCCACTTTATCGCATTGATGTGTGGGGGTATTGGGTTGATATCAATTATTTTTATTTCAAACCCGGATATGCTTTTGCTTTCAATGGTAGGAATCGGCATTGCCTGGGCAAGCATTCTTTCCATTCCTTACGCGATGCTTTCCGGGTCGTTGCCTCCAGAAAAAATGGGCTATTATATGGGTGTATTCAATTTCTTCATCGTAATCCCTCAAATCATTGCGAGCACGGTACTCGGTTTTTTATTGAAAACAGTTTTCGGTGGCCAGTCTATTTACATTTTAGTTTTTGGAGGCGTCTGCATGATCATTGCATCGTTGCTTTCACTCCGAGTGAGGTCGTCTGAAGAAGTAGTTGTTTAATTGACAGCATGCGAGCCATAGCGGTTGTAGGATTTTTGATTACCTCTCGCCTCTTGGTGAGCGCTCAAGACTATTCTGGTTTTACCAACACTATTCAGTCGCTCAAAGACAGTGTGCAGTTTGAAGTTTTCAAAAAGAAGAACACCATTCCTTTTATTGTCGAAGACTCAGTCGCCTTTATTTTCTACGGCAAAGCAATCAGCGTGTCTTGGATGGGCGACTTTAACGGGTGGGGTTATGACAAAACATTCATCAGCACAGGAGTAAACGTAAAAGGCACCTCAATATGGATCCTAAAGGCAAAGTTTCCGAAAAACGCACGACTAGACTATAAGATTCTAGTAGACGGCAACAATTGGATTCTTGACCCATCCAATCCCCACCAACAATGGAGCGGTGTAGGCGGAGGTAGCGCCAACTCAGAGTTGCGTATGCCTGATTGGAAAGAATCGGTTGAACAGCAAGCCAAACAAGTTGAACATGGCACGATCAAAAGTGATATTCTGATCAATAGCAAAATCCTGAACTATCAAGTGACGTATAGCATTTACTTGCCAGCTGGGTTTCAAAAATTAGGTCAACTCCCCGTGATCTATGTAACGGATGGTTACGAGTATCTCCATCCACAACTAGGAAACATGACAACGGTGCTCGACAATTTGATCGCGGAAAAAAAAATCAAACCTATTGCTGCTGTTTTTGTCGATCACCGAGAACCAATCAATCGTTCTAACAACAGAAGGATGCAGGAGTTGGCAATGAATACACAATACCTCGACTTTTTTACGAATGAGTTAATCCCAGAAATAGAAAGAAATTTTCCCGTCTCTAAACTGGCAAGCGAACGAGGCATCATGGGAACATCGATGGGAGGACTGACCGCCACGTATTTTGCCTTCACTAAGCCTGGTGTATTTGGGCTAGTCGGCATCCAATCTCCCGCATTTTGGACCAAGCCTCAGATCTATCAACTTTGCACCAATCAAGTCGCTCCTTCAATCAAAATCTCGATGACATCTGGAGTGATTAATGATACAAGCAAAGAAAGCCGTAAAATGAAAGAGGTATTGGAAGCCAATAGTTGCATATACCATTATCGGGAAGTGAATGAAGGCCATAGCTGGGGTAACTGGAGAAACCTGATCGATGATGTGCTTATTGATCTATTTGGTATTTAGTCATTATTCTAACCACCTTTAAAAAAATTGATACAGAGAATGAAATCGAAAACGTTGGTGCTTTTTATAGCTCTTATTTCGCTTTTAGAAGCTTGTTCATCAGGGAAAGCGGCACTTAAGAATGGAAACTATTACGAGGCGGTACTTGAGTCAGTGACCAGACTGCGAGCTAAACCTGATCATAAAAAAGCAAAAGTTGTTTTGCAACAAAGCTATCCGCTTGCCATCGATTTTATTCAGACGCGCATTCAGAATGGAATAACTGCTGACGATCCTCGGAAATGGCGGAATGCGGTGGAAGGTTATAATCAAATAAACAACCTTAACACACAAATAAAAACCTCGCTGGGAGCGATGAAGATTATCACTAACCCGGTAACGAGATTTAAAGAATTGGCGGAAGTAAAAGTGAAGGCCGCAGAAGAAAGCTATAACGATGGCATTCAATACATGCTAAAAAATACACGCGATGATGCGAAGCTGGCCTATTTCAGCTTCAAAGCAGCGAATGAATACGAGTCGGGTTATCGGGAAGTAATTGAATTGATGACGCAAGCTGAATTTAACGCCACGTTACGAGTTGCCTATCAAGAGATTAATGCCTCTCGAATTAATTATGGAAGCCTCCAGCCAATAATCAATTCTTTGCAACGGCAGTTCATCTCGTTTCGACCCATCGAGCAACAAGATACAGTGCCCCCACAACAATATTTAAAAATTATTTTCAATGATTATCGGCAGGATGCGCGCCCGCAATTTTCATCCAGAAACGAAAACCTTGAGAGAGAAGTAAAGGTGGGAGAAAAAAAAGGTGCCGATGGAAAAATGCAAGATGTGAAGGAAAAAGTGACCGGAACTATCACGTACTACACTAAAACCAAGAGAGCCTATAGCAATGCAACTCTTTCCGTGACCGATGCAAAAAGTAATGCCTTTCTGTTGAACAATGCTGTGGAAGGCAATTCACAATGGCAATACACATGGGCAACTTTCAAGGGAGATAACCGGGCGATGAACGCTGACCAGGTTAACCTCACCAAGCGAACGGAGGCTTCTCCAGATGACCAGAGTTTGTATAATCAGGCCATCTCAAACCTAAAAACCAATCTCTCTCAACAGCTGGCTAACTTCTACAGAAGGTATTAATTGAAAATGCTAGAACCTTTCCGTTGAAAATTAGGTTATAGATCGTGACTGGTTTTTTAAATCCAAATCAAAAATTATGAGCGATAACCAATTGGAGTTGGCCACTTTTGGTGCCGGGTGTTTCTGGTGTACCGAAGCCGTATTTCAAAATGTAAAAGGGGTCAGTAAGGTGGTATCAGGTTATGCAGGCGGCAAGGTAAAGAATCCGACTTATCGGGAGATTTGCAATGGGACAACCGGTCATGCAGAAGTGGCTCAAATTACCTTTGACCCTTCAAAAGTATCATTTGAAGAGTTGCTGGAAGTTTTTTGGAACACCCACGACCCCACTACCCTCAACAAACAAGGTGCTGATGAAGGCACACAATATCGTTCTGTTATTTTTTACCACAGCGATGATCAGCGACAGGCTGCGGAAGAATACAAAAGTCAGCTAGAATCTTCAAAAGTGTACCAAAATCCCATAGTGACAGAGATCAGCCCTTTGCCGGATTATTATCCCGCTGAAAACTACCACCAAAATTATTTTGAGTTGAACCCCAACCAGAGCTACTGCCAATACGTAGTGCGCCCGAAGGTTGAAAAGTTTAAGAAGCAATTTCAGTCAAAATTGAAATAAACAGCTCTTTTTAGAGTCGCAAAAAAAATTAAACTTTAATCCGCAACCTGTTAAACCGAAGTCCGTTGAATGGGACATATAGAGTAATTCTCACATAGGTTTAGGTTTAGGTAACAAAAAGCCCCATCAGACGGACGGGGCTTTTTGGTTTTTGAAGATAACCTATCATTGCTTCTTCTTATAGGGGGTTATGTCTTGTGCTATCTTCATCAACCGGATCACGTCTCCATCTATGTTGAGAACAGGAGCATAACTAGCTACTATCCAAACCTCCTCACCGTTCTTATTAATACGTTTAAATTCTCCAGACCTTACCCGACCAACTGCTAAATCTTTCCAAAACTGTCGGTAGCCCTCGGTGTTTCTTTCTTCCTTGGGCATAAAAATACGGTGATGCTGGCCCACGACCTCATTTAATGAGTAGCCCATAGTCTTTAGAAAATTAGTATTCGCTTTTAAGATTATGCCGCCTTTGTCAAACTCGATGGTGGCCAAATTTTTTTCAACCAATGAAAGAATAGAAGATGTTTCTGACTGGCCCCGCTGCATTTGTTCTTGCGTGGCTTGTAGTTCCTCCATGTTTTGCCTCATCTCCTCCTCTTGCGCTCTCATCTCTTCAGTCATCTGCTGAGACTCTGTCAATAACTTTTGCGTTCGTGCATTAATTTTCACTGTAGATACCGTAGAGGAAATGCTCTCAGCCACCTTCTTCACAAACTCAATTTCATGTTCGGCAAATGTCGAAAAAGACGCTAGTTCAATGACACCAAAAATCTGATCATTGACTTTTAATGGCATGATAAGAATGGAGGTAGGATTCGCATCGCCCAATCCAGAGGTAATCCGTATATAGTTTTGCGGTACGTCTGTAATGTAAATGGTATCCATTTCTTGCCAGGCTTGTCCTGCTAATCCTTCTCCCTTGTAAATTTTCTGGTTGACGAATTTCTTTTTGTCCCACGCATAGCAGGACGTCATCGACATTGTTTTTTCTTCTGAGTCATCCGTATCATCAATCAAATAAAGGGCACCTTGGTTGGCATTCATGTACTTCACTATACTACTTATGATTTCGTCACATAGTTTTTGCACATCGCTGTTGTTGCTTCTGAGAAGCTCTCCAAACTTCGCAATGCCTTCCGTTGCCCAATTTCTTTTCTTGTCCTCATCGGCTACCTGTGACAGGTTCGCTCTCATATTCAATAGCGCGTTCCCTAGTACATCGTTTTCACTCAGTGGTGTAAATGCTGAATTATATTTACCACTACCAATATTTTCCGCAAAAATAGTGGTAGCCTTTAGGCCAGAAACCAAATTGTCTGTGGCAATCGCCATTTCCCCAATCTCATCCTTACTAAAATTCCGCTTTTTGCCTTCCACTAGTTCCCCACGGCCTAATTTGACAACCACGTTCTTAACATAGTTAATCGGGCCTGTAATATTTCTAGCTAGAAGTGTAGCGCTTAGTAAACCAATGATGATAATGGCGAGCCCAAGCGCTAACGTGATCGTTCGGAGATTACGCGTTGATTTACTCAGAGCCATGGCCGATTCTTCTGTCAGCATTTCTTGCTTTTCCTTAATCTTTGAAAGAATGTCAATGATATCGTTTGCTTGAGGGATGATTACTTGATCGACATAATCACCAGCCAAGAGTTTAGTGGTTGGGTCTTCATAAGCATCAAATCCGTTAAGTGTGTTGATAATATTTTCACTGGTTCCGCTCAAGAGCGAATCAAATTTGTGAAACGCACGGGTCATCATTACCCGTTGAGAACTGTCTTTCTTGAATTTGGCCGAGGTACTATCGGAATCCCAGTTTTTCATCAACTTAACAATTCGCTCTTTGTTGGCAGGATACTCAAGGCTAATAATCTGACGGAGTGCAGCCTTGTCGTCATCATTGGTTTGGAGGAAAACCCAGTTTGTAGCTAACATCCTTGAGCGATGAACCATGGTAATTAACTCGTTGATCGCATCCTTCGAAGGGTTGATCGTTTGAGAAGACGACATCACGCTATTGTCTATTTTATTTCCAGTAAGGAAAATGATACTGGCATTGATAGCAAAGAGTGCGATGAGCACCAGAAAACCTCCAAATATTTTATTTCCGATAGACAACCGAATGTTGAATCTTTTTCCGTTAGAATTTTCCATAATACAATTATCAAATAAGAATTGCCAATCTGGTTAGTTCGGTAGACGCCTTCAGCATATGCTTAGCCAACGCGCTCTGATTTAATTCAAATGCCAATTTACCACCTTTTATCACAAAGTTGACATCACTGCCCTTGGCACCCAAGCCAGCCTGTTCAGTGATCACCATTGTTGACTTACCGCCTACCTTCGAAAGAACCTCTCCGAGTTGACTCGATAACGTAGAGGGTACAAAAAGCATATGCCCTTTACGAAACTCAGCAATTGAATTTATTTTGGAAACTTTAATAGCTCTATCTCCCACCTTTTTCTTTTCTGCCATCTTCTGCAATTCAGCCGTCAACGGAGACTCGCCTATCACTACTATTTCAAAATCAGTCTTTTTATCGTCCTCAGGCCATAGTACAAACTTCGCAAAGCCATGCATGTAGAGTGTATAGGTCTGATAGTTCTGGGCGGCCAAGTTTAATGTTCCCAAAGTGACGAAAAATAAAGCTGCAAGCGTGTTTCTCATAACTACGGTTTTCAATAATTTATCAAGATCAAAAATAAGAAGCACAACACTTAAAAATACTTCAAAAAAGACACTTTTCCCACGTCAAAAGGTTTTAGCAGGTTTTGTCCTTTTGCTGACAAAGCCAAATAATCGAAAAACCTTTTTAAACATGAAGAGTTTAAATTACATTGAGAATCACTACCTGCTAAAAAGTGACCCCAACAAACTTTAAAACCGCCAAAAGACTCTAAAATGAGAACAAATCTTTTATCTCTATTCCTTATGTTTTGCATTGCCCTGACGGGCGGATGCCAATCCAAGCCTGTGCAGGAAAAAGCAAAAATAATACCTTTGAAAAAGAGCAATGAAGAATGGAAAAAGATACTTTCGCCCGAACAGTATCACGTGCTTCGAGAAGCTGGCACAGAACGGCCTTTTACCGGAAAGGATTGGGATAATCATGAAACGGGTATCTATTATTGTGCCGCTTGTCATCTAGAGCTATTCAGTTCTGAAACCAAGTTTGAGTCAGGGACAGGGTGGCCAAGCTTCTATCAGCCGATTAAGGAGGGTGTGGTAGCAGTGGGAACGGACAACAGCTATGGAATGGTTAGGGATGAAGTAGAATGCGCCAGATGTGGAGGTCACTTGGGGCATGTCTTTAATGATGGGCCCGCGCCCACCGGGTTACGTTACTGCATGAATTCAGTGTCTATGGTTTTTGAAAAGAAAGCAAAAAAGTAGCGAGTTCTTTACATGGTGAAAAATCCGATGGTAAAGACAATCGGCTTTTTTATTATCTTTTCAAAAATGTAATTTCTATGTGCAGACTAATGGCCTATAAAGGAACCCCGATCGTCATCGATGATCTGTTGTACAAGCCAAAGAACTCACTCATCAACCAAAGCATCAATGCGCGTGAAATTGAAGAACCCCTGAATGGTGACGGTTTTGGCGTTGGTTGGTATGTGCCTGGACTTAACCTTGAACCCATCAATTTTGTATCGGTCAACCCAGCGTGGAGCAACCGAAACCTACGCAACCTGGCACCCAAAACAATGACAGGTTGTATGCTAGCTCATGTGCGAGCAGCCAGTGTAGGCGATGTATCCGAATCTAATTGCCATCCCTTTCAATACAAGAATTTCTTAATGGCACACAACGGAGGAGTAGAGGAGTTCGGAAAAATCAAAAGACACATTCGCGAACCTCTCACCGATGAACTTTATAATTGGATCAAAGGCCAAACTGACTCAGAACATATTTTCGCCCTTCTACTCAGTAATCTATTCAAGAACTATGAGACAGTTACGCCAGAAGCGGTTGCGGATTCGTTCGAAAAAACATTTAAGACCGTGAAACAGTTGATCACCAAGCACGGTGTGAGTGAGCCTGCTTATTTAAATATGGCCTTCACAAATGGATCTTTTATTGTGGCAACGCGGTATATAAGTGATTCTTCCGAAGAACCCTTAACCATGTACCATTCCGAAGGTGGTCGATATGTTGTGGAAGACGGCAAGACCAGAATGGAAGCACCGCATGACGATGACAATGCTGTATTGGTCGTTTCCGAGAAATTGACCGATGACAAAGACTGGACGATGATTCCGGCCAATCATTTGGTGATTGTGGAGGAGTCGCTCAACATCAGAATAAGAGCGATCAACGCCTGATTCCATTTGACTTCTAACTACTTTCTGAATTTTTAGTCCTATTGGATTAGTTCTATTTTTGGGGAAATAAGATTCTCGTGAAATTTGATGTCATCATTATTGGCGGTGGGATTGTAGGCCTAGCCACAGCTCTCCAAATCAAAAAAACAAATCCAACACTTCGGTTTCTCGTTCTTGAAAAGGAGAATGAACTTGCTAAACACCAAACCGAAAATAATAGCGGAGTCATTCATTCCGGCATTTACTATAAGCCCGGCAGTTTGAAAGCGACCAACTGCTTTCGTGGCTACAGATTGCTGATCGACTTCTGCCGAGAACACGAAGTGCCGTTTGAGTTGTGTGGCAAATTGATTGTTGCCACCGATGAGCACGAACTACCTCTACTGCAAACTCTATTTACTCGAGGTGAACAAAATGGTCTCACCCATTTAAAGAAGCTCGCAAAAGAAGAATTGAAAGAATACGAACCACACGTTGCGGGTATTGAAGGGATATTTGTCCCTCAAACCGGAATTGTCGACTACAAGCTAGTGGCGGAAGCTTACGGCAAGGCGCTACAAAAAGAACAAGCTGAAATTCGTTTGAACGAACGAGTTATTTCTCTAAAAAAAGAGACCAATAAAACAATTGTTGTCACGGACAAACAAAGCTATGAGGCAAAGTTGGTTATCAATTGTGCCGGGCTCTACTCCGATAAAGTGGCTGCCATGACAGTCGAGAATCTAAATGTAAAGATCATTCCTTTTCGTGGTGAGTATTATAAGCTAAAAAAAGAAAAGGAATACTTGGTAAAAAATTTGATTTACCCTGTGCCCGATCCCAACTTTCCTTTCTTGGGCGTTCACTTTACACGAATGGCAAAGGGAGGTGTAGAAGCCGGACCTAACGCTGTGCTTGCATTTAAACGGGAAGGCTACAAAAAATCGCAGATCAATGTGGCCGAATTAGCCGAGACATTAGCTTGGCCTGGCTTCCAAAAAGTGGCGGCCAAGTATTGGAAAACCGGACTGGGTGAAATGTATCGTTCATTCTCAAAATCTGCTTTTACAAAGGCACTTCAAAAATTGATTCCCGAAATTCAGGAGTCAGACCTAACCGAGGGTGGCGCTGGCGTACGAGCACAAGCTTGCGATCGTGAAGGAGGTTTGGTGGATGATTTCTTGATTATTGAAGATGCAAACGTGATTCATGTATGCAATGCGCCATCACCAGCTGCCACTTCATCACTGGCTATTGGCGAAACGATTGCACAAAAGGCAGCGGCACGTCTTTAATATTTCTTGTTATTTCTGTATTACTTTTACAGTTAAACAGTTTGCCTTGTTATGAAATCAATTATCCAATTTATCATTCTGGTTTTCGCACTCGCTATAACCGTTGGCTGCAAAAATAATTCAAATGCTCCTGACGCAACGCCAGAACCAGAGCCGGTAGTATTCGCCAAAGGCGCAGACGTGGGTTGGATCACAGAGATGGAGGCTGCAGGTGTTAAATTCTATGATAACAGCGGAATAGAGAAGGAGTGTATGCAACTGCTGAAGGAAAAAGGCATTAACTCAATCAGGTTGCGGGCATGGGTAAATCCTGTCAAGGGATGGAACAATACTAAAGATCTTGTAGTAAAATCAAAACGAGCAAAGAATCTCGGGATGAAGTTAATGATCGACTTTCATTATAGCGATGATTGGGCGGATCCGGGCAAACAAGCCATTCCGGCTGCCTGGGCAAAAATGAATCTTATCGAAATGCAGACGGCCTTATTTAACTATACAAAATCTGTAATGGACACGCTCAAGTTAAATGGAATTAATCCCGACTGGGTGCAAGTGGGCAATGAAACAAATGATGGCATGCTTTGGGAGGTGGGCCGAGCCTCCAAGTCCATGGCAAACTTCGCAAGTTTAGTAGCGTCCGGGTATAATGCAGTTAAGGCAGTAAACCCAAATACACCTGTTATTGTACATTTATCCAACGGATACGATAATGGTCTTTTTCGATGGATGTTTGATGGCCTGAAAGCCAACGGAGCAAAGTGGGATATCATTGGAATGTCGTTGTATCCTACGTGGGCACAGGGCGGCATCGATGCATGGGCTTCAACAAATGCGAAATCCCTGGCCAATATGAATGACATGATTGCGAGATACAATACACCTGTAATGGTGGTGGAGGTAGGCATGCCAAATGATCAACCAGAAAAATCAAAAGCGTTTTTGGCTGACATCATTACCAAAACGAAAGAGATACCAAATGGAAAAGGCTTGGGTGTCTTTTACTGGGAGCCGCAATGCTATAAAAAATGGAATGGCTACGGCCTAGGTGCTTTTGATGATACAGGCAAACCTACCATTGCCATGGATGCTTTCTTGGAGAAATAGTCCAACGCTGATTGGGAGTAGTCGGTCGTTAGTAAATTGTTCAAGCATTCATTTTCCTCTGAATTTTCGTGATATATAAACTGAAACAAAACAAAGCCCTCCAAACAAAGTCCATATTCCGCCCATAACCATAGTGGCTTCGTATTCGGGTAGGTTTAGCCATAACCAACCGAGAATAACAAAAAGACCCGCAATAATAAAACCGTGGCTAATCAGAAACTCCTTTTTGGCGAGTACTTTCAGTGGTCTTAAAAATAAAAACATAGCCAATGTAAGTCCGATGATAAGTGCTACTAAAACAACTATTGGCATTCCAATTTTTTTTAACCGAAATTAAGAAATAGAATCGACCAACCTATCAAAACAACTTTCTTTGTGATACTTTACACTCCAAAATTGCTGCGAATCTTGGTATCTGCCGCGACTAGGCGCGCATCTACACAGAGGATCTAGAAACGATGAAGCCTCATTCGACTTCGGCTTTCCTCTTATTACTCAAAAAAATCATTCCAACCACAAAGCATAGTGCCGCCACGATGATCGGATACCACAATCCTGCAAAAGGATCCCCTGCAGGATTGCTTTTTGTTTTGCTCAACTCGTAAAGAGCGGTTGCAATAAACGGAGTTAATCCACCAAAAATTCCATTGCCGATGTGATACGGCAATGACATAGAAGTATAGCGAATGCGTGTCGGAAATAATTCCACTAAGAAAGCTGCGATAGGCCCATAGACCATCGTCACCAAAACAATTTGTATGAAGATCAATCCTACCATCAGCCAGTAATTAACGCCATTCAATGAAACTTCTCTTTTGATTTCCGGTTTGGATGAATTCTTTTCTCTCTTTATTTCTGACAGCGTAGTCTGGTCGCCATAAATGTGAATCTGCTTTACGGTACGAATCGTATCTCCTACTTGAACTGTCATTGATCTCTCGATGCTTTCCCCTCCTTTTATCTCCGTCTTTAGATTTATATCTGTCAATGAATACATTTGTTGGTAAATCGGCCGGTATAGAAACACAGCCAACAACATACCTGTGAGCATAATAAATTTTCTCCCTACCCTATCCGACCAAGCTCCAAAAAAGATAAAAAGTGGAGTACCTATCAGCAATGCAATCGCCATGATATAGTTAGACTGCACATACTCTAACTGACAGCTTTTTTGCAAAAATGAAAGTGCATAGAATTGTCCCGTATACCATACCACTCCCTGCCCTGCCGTAGCTCCGAAAAGGGCAATCAAAACGAGTTGAAGATTTTCTTTCTTTCCAAAACTCTCTTTAATGGGATTAGTAGAAATTTTTCCCTCTGCTTTTATTTTTGCGAACAACGGTGACTCGCTCATGCGCAGCCTGATGTAAATAGAAATTCCAACTAGCAATGAAGAGAGTATGAACGGAATCCTCCATCCCCAACTGGAAAAAGCTTCGACTCCGACAGATTGCCTGACCACTAAAATCACTCCGAGCGAAACGAATAACCCCAGTGTGGCAGTGATTTGAATGAAGCTTGTATAAAATCCCCTCCTATTTGCTGGAGCATGTTCGGCAACATACGTTGCAGCTCCACCATATTCTCCTCCAAGGGCCAATCCCTGTAACAGGCGTAGCATCAATACGATGAGTGGCGCGAAAATACCGATGGTCTCATAACTAGGAACCAGTCCAATCGCAAAAGTTGACCCGCCCATCAATACAAGCGTGACTAAGAAAGTATATTTTCTTCCTACTTTATCTCCCAGTCTACCGAAGACCAATGCCCCAAAAGGACGTACGACAAACCCTGCCGCAAATGTGGCGAGTGTAGAAAGAAACGCAGCTGTAGGATTTGTCTTTGGGAAAAATTGTTCAGATAAAATGGTCGCGAGGCTTCCGAAAATAAAGAAGTCGTACCATTCGATCAGTGTACCAACAGAAGAAGCTGTGATTACCGACCAGAGGTTTCTTTTATCAGTGGGGGAAACGGCTTGTGTCACTTGGTTGAAGGTTAAAGTCGGAAGTCAGGAAGACCGAAAGTCAAGAAGCAAAATGCTTTCGGGCTTCCGGACTTTCAAACTTTCTGACGAACTACCAGAAAGCAATATATAAAGCTGAGATAACTCCTAAGAGAATAATTGCACCAATGGCGAAAGACTTTTCAATCTTAAACATGTCAGCCGTTACTTCAATGCCATCCTTCTTAGGTTTATACGGTGAGATTAAACTGACGATGACGATGATGGCGATCAGGGTTAAGAACACGAAGCTCATTCTATTCAGGAAAGGCATTTCTGGAAAATACTCATTGAATGCGATCCCCAGAGGCAAGGTGGCAATAGCAGCTAGTAATGCGGCCATTCCATTTGCCCTTTTCCAAAACATACCCATCAAGAAGATGGCAACAACTCCCGGTGATATCAATCCGCTGAACTCTTGAATAAACTGGAAAGCCTGGTCAAAACGACTTAGCTGTGGTGCCATAAAAATCGCGATGAGCATGGCCACCAAAATCGCGCCTTTACCCACATTCACTAAGTTTCTTTCTGAGGCACCTTTCTTGAAAAATTTCTGATAGATGTCCAGTGTAAAAATGGTTGAGATACTATTTGCCTTACCAGCCAGCGAGGCAACAATCGCTGCCGTGAGCGCAGCGAACGACAATCCTTTTAATCCAGTCGGTAATAAATTCAGAAGCACCGGGTAGGCTTTATCGGACTTAACTACTTCTTTCGTAACTCCATCAATCGTAACCGACTCCAACATCTCTGTTTGGAAGAAACCATTTTTATAAAGCACAAAAGCAGCAATACCAGGTAGAACAACGATCACGGGCATTAGCAGTTTCAAGAAGGCAGCGAAGAGCAGTCCTTTACGCGCAGTTGGGAGATCAGCTCCCAAGGCACGTTGTGTGATGTATTGATTGCATCCCCAATACCCAATGTTGGCAATCCAAAGGCCACCCACTAAAACAGCAATGCCGGGTAATTTTTGGTAGGCATCTTCCGTCCCGCCTTTTCCATCGGGCATCATCATATCTCCTTTTTGTAAAATCATTTGAAAATGGTCGGCTGCATTTTCTCTTACATAGCCCAAAGCGGTCCACACATCGCCCCCACTAATTTTTTGCGCCACTAACTCGAGCGCCAGATAGGTAGTAGCCAATCCACCTAACACCAAAACGATCACCTGAATCACATCGGTGTATCCGATCACTTTCATTCCGCCAAGGGTAATAAAAATCGCAAAAATAGAAAGGCCAACTACGCAAGTAGTAAACCCTATCCCTGTGATCGTATCCACTGCTAATGCACCTAAATACAAAATAGAAGTGAGATTCACGAAGATGTACATCAACAGCCAAAACACCGCCATGATGGTGGCCACCAATGGACTATACCGCTGCGACAAAAACTGCGGCATGGTGTATATTTTATTTCTCAAGTAGATCGGCAGAAAGAAAGCCGCCACCACAATCAGCGTGACAGCTGCCATCCACTCATAAGATGCAATGGCAAGACCCATGGCGAAACCGGAGCCTGACATACCAACAAATTGCTCGGCTGATATATTTGACGCGATCAAAGAAGCACCAATGGCCCACCAGGTAAGTGACCCTTCCGCCAGGAAAAAATCCTTGGAGTCAATATCCATCCGTTTTTTCCTTGAATATATCCAGTAACCGTAAGAAGACACGATTACAAAGTAGACCAGAAACACAACGTAATCGATGAGTTGTAGTTTTTGCATTTATCTAAAGTTAAGGTTCGAGGTTCAAGTTGTAAGGTTATAAGGTTTCGCTTTTACCGTCCATCAAGCTAACACCGTCCACCAAGTTAACCAAATAAAATTCAGGTTGAATATTAAAATTCGCAGCATATTGACGAATCACTTTTTCTTTAAATGATTCCGCCTTATCGTTTTGGGCTAGATTGATCGTGCAACCCCCAAATCCACCACCCATCATCCGCGCACCAGTGATTTTCTCCTCTTCGGCCAAGGCAACCAAGTAATCCAACTCCACACAACTTACCTCATAAGCTTGACTTAGCCCCCAGTGGGTATCGTACATTAACTTACCAAATTCTACCAACTGACCCAACTTTAGAAACTCGGCTCCTTGGAGGGTGCGTTGTATTTCGTCTACTACATAAAGGCATTTTATGAAGATGTCCTCACTCATTCTATCCCGATGTTCATGTAATAGAGTTCGACTCACATCACGAAGAGACGAAACACCTTTATTTCTTTGACGAATGATTTTTACCCCTTCCTCACAGGCTTCGCGTCTTTCATTGTAGGCAGAAGAAGCCAATGAATGCTTGACTTTTGTATCAACGAGAAGAAGGGAATGATCGGTAAGATGAACGGGTATCACTTCATGTTTCTGCGATCGGCAATCCAATAAAAGAGCAGCATTTCTTTCACCAAACAAACTTGCATACTGATCCATCAACCCACACAAAAGGCCAGCAAATTCATGCTCGGCATATTGCGAAATTTTCGCCAATGCCAACGGATCCAAACCGCACTTATAAAGTTCGTTGAGGCCAAAGCCGAACCCGTTGCATAAAGCTGCCGATGAAGACAGACCTCCGCCTACCGGAATATCTCCGCCAAATACACAATCGACCCCATGGATGGGCAAGCCTTTTCGCTCGAAGCCGTCCATTACGCCCATCAAGTAATTGACCCAGGCTTCCCCCGGGTTTAAATCAAGAATGGAAAATGAAACACCTTCTTCCATGTCGGCCGAATAGATATTACATCGTTCCGTACCGCTGGGGGCCATTGCATAATAAATAGCGCGGTCAATGGCTGCTGGTAGCACATAACCCTCGTTGTAGTCTGTATGTTCACCAATAAGATTGATCCTACCGGGCGCGCGAATGACCAACGGCTCTCTCGAAAATTTTTGCTTAAAAATAGAGACTACCCTTCTTGCAATATCCGGCATCTTACAAGTATAGCGATCCCGAATTTGAAACCCAAAATCGGACACCCAAAAACAATTATGGACAGTACGTCTGGCAATAATCCGCAATGAAAGGTGATTTCAGGCCATTACGTGGTTGGTCTATTCTTTGCAAATACAAGCGAAATCAGAAACCATGCTCAAGCAATACGCGATCCACTTCTATAGAAACCTAAAAAGACAAAAGCTTTTCACCTTCATTAATATACTTGGACTCACGGTTGGTATCGCCAGTTCTCTACTCATTTACCTATACGCCCGCCATGAGTTTAGTTACGATACTTTTCATGAGCATGCAGATCACATCTATCGCGTCAACCAAACTTTTATTTGGGGCGAAAGCACCGACAACGAATTTGCCTCTACAGGGCCTGGCGTAGCTTATGCTGTGAAGGAAGAAATAACTGAAGTAAAATTGATCACCAGCATCCATACTCCGGGGGATTTTTTGATTTCTTATACCAATACCAAAAATGAAGTCATCTCTTTTGAGCAAACCAATGTATTGGCTGCTGATACCAACTTCTTCAAAATGTTTAATTTCAAGCTGGTAAAAGGCAATGAGGCTTCTGCGTTGCGACAAGCCAACACCATTGTGCTAACAGAATCAATAGCCAAGAAATATTTCGGAAACGAAGAGCCGATAGGGAAATTGATTTTGATGGGCACTGGCGAAAATCAAAAGACATACGAGGTAACTGGTGTGGCCAAAGACTTACCAACCAATACGTATCTTCAATTTGATATGCTCATGTCCATGAACAGTTTCCCTCAGGTGAAAAAGATGTATTGGAGTTGGATATGGACTCAATTAGAAACATACGTTTTACTTGACGAGAACGCCAGCATCGAAACTGTAAAGGCAAAATTAGCAACCATACCACGCAAACATGCCCAAGCTACTCTTCAACGGACAATGAACATGTCGTTTGACGATTATATCAAGTCAGGAAAAAACTGGGAATTGTTTCTTCAACCTATCACGGGTATTCATTTACCAGCAAAAATTGTTTATAACCGCTTGATCAATGATGGCAACCTCATAATTATCTACTCACTAATCGGTGTGGCAATTTTTATCATTCTCTTATCATGCGTCAACTTTATGAATTTGTCCACTGCGCAGTTCACAAAGAGAATCAAAGACGCGAGTGTTAGAAAAATATTGGGATTAGGAAAAGCAGAACTGAGCATTGGTTACTTTATGGAAGCCTTCATCTTTTGCTCGATTGCTTTATTGATCGCCTTGGCTTTGATCCAAATCTTGCTACCAGATTTTAATCTTTTGGTGGGAAGGGAATTGCAATTTAGCTTATTGAGTGACCCTCGCCTGCTCACAACACTGTTAGTTCTAGTTTTAACAATGAGCTTTTTATCGGGAAGTTACCCTGCTATATTTCTCAGTGCATTCAACCCAATCGAAGCCATGAAAGGGAAATTGAGAACTGGCAAGGAAGGCAAGTCATTTAGAAATGGGTTGGTTGTTTTTCAATTCAGTGTGTCAATAGCACTCATCATTTGCACGGCTGTGGTATTTCAACAATTGAAGTTTGTCTCAGAAAAAGATTTGGGGTTTGATAAAGAGAACTTAGTAGTGCTCAGTCATGCTGAACGGTTGAGTGATGGAGAAAGTACCGTCAACTCCGCCCTCAATGTATCTGGAGTAGTAAGTGCTTCGCTTTGTACCTCTGTGCCACCCAATACATTTGGTGGCGATAAGTTCAGTGCCGAAGGCATGGGGGCAAATACTTTTTCGCTCAATTTCACTTCTGCAGATGAACGATATCTTTCTACCCTCAACATTAAGTTGAAATACGGAAGGAATTTTTCGTTGAACACACCTGGCGACAATAATCGAGTAATCCTCAACGAAGCAGCTATAAAGAAAATCGGCTGGGAGATGAACGAATCTGTGATTGGAAAAAAAATAGAATCTCCAGGTGGCGAAGTGCGTTTTGAAGTAATTGGGGTGGTGGACGATTATCACTATTGGTCGCTGGGCAATCCCATTGAGCCAATGGCCATCTTTCATATTAAAAATAAAAATCTGTTTGGCGCAGGAGATAAGCAATATGTGGTACTACGTATTGAAGGACAGACCAGTGCGGCATTGGAGAAAACAATTGCCTCGCTAACTACTCTATGGAAAGAAAAAGCTGGTGATGTTGCTTTTGATTACTCGTTCGTTGATCAGGCTTTTGCCAATACTTTTAGAGCCCAGCAAAATTTCGGCAAAACATTAACGGTGCTTGCAAGTCTTGGCATATTGATTGCGGCACTGGGATTACTTGGCATGATCGTTTACACATTAGAGCAACGCACCAAAGAAATTGGGATTAGAAAAGTTTCGGGTGCTTCGGTAAAAGATATTTTGATTTTGGTCTCGAAAGGCTACATCAAACTTATCCTCATCGCCTTTTTCATTGGTGCTCCGCTCTCCTATTGGCTAATGACCAAGTGGCTACAAGGTTTCACCTATCACATTTCGCCTTCGCCATACATTTATGCTTTTGCAGGGGTGGGTACATTGCTTATCGCTTTATTGATCACAAGTTATCATTCCATAAAAGCAGCTCTTCTAAATCCTGTAGACGTTTTAAAGGACGAATAAAATGTTATTCTAGATAGAGCGCCAAAAGCATTTCCTAAGGACTAAAACGGGACTCTTATTGACCAATTTGGGACAAAAAGTTGTGGATTGACTGATTTTTAACTAAAAACAGGCCACCCAATGCATCAATATCCCTCTGGCATGATTATTTCCAATCGGAAGTCGGTTAACCGAAAATCTTATGAATCTTTTTGAACGACTAGGACTGTTGAAACACCGGGATGCCTCCGCGAAAAGCCATATTAAAAATTTGATTGAGGTTGCAGAGGCAGACGGGCACTTCGCGCACGTAGAAAAAGAACTATTGAAATCTATTGCTAAAAGAAATGGATTTAACGAAAAACAGATTTCAGAAATTCATAAAAATCTCGAAGAGATCAAATTGGTGATACCTGAAGATAGCAAAAGCAGGTTTCATCGGTTTTATGATCTCATCCATATGATGAGCATAGACAACGAGATACATGACGAGGAATTGAAGCTCTGCAGCCAGTTGGCGCTAAGGTTTGGCTACCATCGCGATAATGTTGAAGACTTGATAAAATCAATTTTATCGTGCATCGAATATGGAAGAGATGCTGACGACACCATGGGGCGCGTCATTCGGTTAATAGCATAAAAAGAAAACCTTAAAATCCATCCTTGTCTTTGACTGAAAGGCCAATGCAACTCAACAAAACAAATAGAACTACCCAACTAGAGGCAAGCGTTACTTTGTTACCCACTATATAGGGTTGCGGTTCAAACTTGAATTCAATGGTGTGTTTTCCTTGCGGGATTTCTAATGCTCGCAACACATAATTTGCACGAAGTATTAAAATTTCTTTGCCATCAACGAAAGCATGCCATCCTTTAGGATAGTAAACCTCGGAAAAAACAGCCAGCCCATTTTTCGATGACTGCGATTCATACTTTAGGTAAGCCGGCTTGAACTCCTGTAAATGAATGGTCGACAAGCTGTCGTACTCGAAATTTTGAATTTTGAATTTTGAATTGTCAATAACGGCAAAGGATCTGGATTTCAATTCGCCCGTTTGCTTTAGCTCTTCTGTTGGCGAATTTACACCTACCACCTCCCTTACAAACCAAGCTGCTCCGTTTGCTTCCGGGTTTGGAATGATGTTACCTGCTTCATCACCATATTTTACATATTTGGCGTTCAGCATATTTAAAACACCATACTTTTTAAAATCCAATCCTCCGGACTGCGCATCGCGATACAGTTGTTGGGTTTCGCGCAGCAGGCAAGAATCATATAAATCCTGATACCTGCGCAACTTAGCCCCGTGATAGCCGCCTAGCGAATGATGGTTGTAGGAAGTTCGCGCTTCGGCCATGGGATTTTGTAGATTATACACCCGATAGTAGCTTTTGTCTTTTAAGATTTCGTCATCTGCTGCTGAGTTGGCATGGTAAGAGGTATCGCGCTTGCGTTGGAAGTTATCTTTTGAAAAATAACGTCTGTCAACAATAGCAATATCGAGAGTGATCATGAAAATCAAAAAAGCGTAGAAACCAAGCTCAGAAAACTTCTTTCCTACATTGAAATAGAGCATGATAAAAATGGAAACAATAAAAGCGAAGGAGCGAAATGCGTCTGCCCTTAACAAACCTCTTCTATCGGCACTCATTGCTTTTGTAAACCAAACCGGCAATTGACCTTCGCCATCTTTGAGAAAACTTCCAAATCCCGCAAAGAGTATCAGTGCTAAACACAATCCACCAGTCGCACCCAATGCAATCAGCAACTTTTTCTTAGCTTCTTTATCTACCCCGTTGGTTAGCAATCGCTCCACACCGATCATGCCAAGCAACGGCATAGCGAGCAGTATAATAACCAATGCAAAATTGACCGAACGGAATTTGTTATAACCCGGAAAATAATCAAACATAAAATAGTTGAAGGAAGAAAAACTATCTCCCCAACTTAACATCAAGCTTAATGCGCTTAATGGCACCAGCCACCAAACAAACTTCTTATCGGCAAACAAAATACCTACCACAAAAAGAAAGATTACAATGGCACCGGCATAGTAAGACCCACCCGTGAAATCTTGCGGCCCCCAATAAGCAGTTGCATAGTTGGCAAGTCTGTTGGCCGTCTCATTATCTCCCGAATTCACGAGTGCTTTGTAGGTTGCGCTATTTTCATCTTGCACCAATGACTTCGCACTTGAGCCTCCGTAAAAATCAGGTATCATCAATACGAACGATTCCAATACTCCGTATTTATAAGCAAATGCATGGTCCTTGCTCAAGCCATTGGGTTGGGTTTTCGAATTAGGCTTTACCAATTCTGAAGGACCTCTAATAGAATAACGTGTATACTCTGTGATCGACCAAAACTGCCCGAAGAAAGTACCTACGGCAATAATTACGGCCGACAGAAGTAGTCCTAACGTTTTAAAGAAGTCGCCTATTTGCTTGGCGCGGATGGCATATACCAATTGAACTAATCCATAAACCGCCACCATCAACACTAAATAGTAGGTAATCTGCAGATGGTTTTCTCGCAGATGCAATGCCATGGCCATGGCAGTTAAACCAAAACCTAATATCTTTTTTCCGGAAAACGCCAAATGAATACCTGCCAAAACCAAAGGCATAAAGGCAATCGCCCCAATACGTGCATTATGCCCTGCTGAAAGGCCGATGATCATGTAGGACGAAAGCCCGAATGCTAACGCTCCTGCGATGGCCAGGTAAGGTCGCACACGAAAGGCCAATAACATAATGTAATAACACAGAAACGCAATCAAGATATTGTTGACAGGGTGTGGGAGAAAGAGTCCCATGATCTTTTTGGTCCAAACCACGGGGCCATCGCTCCACTTTAAACTTACCAAATAGGCAGGCATCCCACTAAACATGTTTGAAGCCCACAGCCCCTCTTCTCCTGTAGAAGCGCGGTAGTCACTCAACGTCTTGCTCCCCCCCTGAAACTGGTGTATATCGGGTTGACTCAGTGATTTGTTATCAAAGAATATCGGGCTAAAAAAGAAGACCGTGACCAGCAGGAAAACAACGATAGCAATGATGTGTGGAAGGACATCTGAACCTTTAATCTTTCGCATGAAAATGGCAATTATTGAAGCGCAAATGTGCAAATTTGATTTGGTTATTGGAAGAGCTCACACCTGCTTGCGAGAAGTCGTAAAGATTGTAGCACCGACCTAACCCTCAAAAAAGAAAGAAAAATGAAAGCAATTTTGGTTTATCTACTACTCTGTATTTCGACTTTTTCTCTGGCACAGAAAAAATTTGATCAACTCGCTGAGGGAAATGCCATTCGTGCCGTGCTGGCGCAACAGGTAGCCGATTGGAATAACTTCAATATTGAAGGATTCATGCAAGGCTATTGGAAATCAGATTCTCTCCTGTTCATCGGTGCAAAGATGACACATGGTTGGGATAGCACATTGGTGCGTTACAAAAAGAGCTACCCTACCAAAGAAGCAATGGGTGTTTTACGATTCGAGATTATCCGGCTTCAATTTACCTCAACGGATGCGTGCCTAGTAACTGGTCGTTACTTTCTCCAACGAAAAACCGATAGTCCAAGCGGGGTTTTTACTTTACTATTTAGGAAGAAAAGCGGAAAGTGGGTGGTGGTGTACGATCATACTTCGTAGCTCAATTGAACTTCAACAGCGCATAACCCTTCAATTGATACGTTGTTAATGTGGTCAACATCGAGGTGGCAATTTTTACCTCAGGCACTATTTTGGTACGATCTACCTTACGATTAATTAATGATTGGCCGCAAACAAAAATCTTTACTCCCGTTTTCGACAGTTCCTCAAACAAGCCAAGATTAGGATTGTCTTTCTTGTACTTCTTTTGGTATTGGTCATTATTCATAGTGATATAAGTCGCACCTCCATGAAGAACGATAACCACGTCTAGGTTTTCTTTTGGCACACCGCCCATTACGTGCAAGTTGACCAAACGAGCAACATTATTCAAGGCCCAGCTAAGTGAATCGGGTTTCTCGCTTTCCCGCTCCACCTCCACCACAATATTGTACTTCATTGTTGGGTCGGGCTTCTCAACTGCATAAGGGATTTCGAAAATACCTCCGTAGCGTTGCACGGCTGGGAAAACACGAGTTTGGGAGTAGGTCGTTGCTGCTATAACGATTAGTAAAGCTGTGAATAAAGATTTCATAGTAGGCTTGGTAACTGGTGATCGAGTATTCGGTATTCGGTATTCGGTGTTCAGTGTTCAGTTTAGTCTGCTGCATTCTATCTTCTTACTCCTGTATTCAATATTCTTTGAGACTACAAGTGGTCTTTCAGAATATTTAACGCAGCCAGTAAGATCAATACTGCTGTAATTCTTTTAATGTACAATGGATTAAGGCGAATCGCGCCCAAGCGTGAACCCAGCTGCCCACCTATTAAAACTACTACTAATAATGGTAAAATAAAACTCCACTCCAAGTTCATGCCTCTACCCAAAAACTGCCCCAGCAATCCACTGATCGAATTGACTAAAATAAACACGCTCGCCAATGCTGATATTCGCTTGGCCTCCGCCCAATTCGTTAGATGCAAAATCGGAGAAAGAAAAATGCCCCCGCCAATACTTACCAATCCAGATAAAAAACCGATCAAACCTCCCAGCGCAATCTTTGACTCGATTCGCTGAAGAAATCGATTTTCGCCTTTCACCGTTTCTGGCTGTATCCAAAGCAAAACCGATACAATGATCAGCGTAATTGCCAGTAAAAGAAAAAAAGAGTGTTGATTGAGTTTCCACAATCCACCCAATAAAGCCAAGGGAACACTTGCCAGTAAGAAAGGCCAAACCTCTTTCCAGTCTATTTTATTTTGCTTGTAAAAAATAATTGTTCCGCCTGTCACCACTACAATATTGCAGATTAGTGCCGTAGGCCGAATGGTATCCGGAAGTAATTGAAAGAAAGGTTGGGCAAGCAGCGCTAAGTAACTGCTGCCCCCACCAAAACCCACAGAAGAATAGATGAATGCAATGACAAAAAAAGAAAACAAGAGTACGTAAAATTCCATCTGACTATTGAGCGCGTTTTACTTCTATGAGTTGCAAAGACTTGATGTGCCTTCGACCTGTTTTAAAATCTTACGGTGACAAGAGCAAAATTGATTCCGGTAATTGTCCAGCAGGTTTTCCCTCTTTTTCAGTGATAATGAACACAGCATCACCCACCTTATTGTTATGGATTTCATTCCACGAAAAAACAACCTTGTAACCGTCTGTTGCTTTGCAAACAAAATAAAACTCACTCAGTTGCTTGGGGCTTTCCGATTTGATTTCGATTGATTCTAATACATCGCGTAGTAAAACGCCTTTCAGTTGCTTGGCTTCTCCCCTCCTCTCGCCTGTGTGATTGGTGATAACAACATCACCGATGTCATGCATTTTCCATTGAGATAGATCGCTAAGCATAACTGTTTTTAGTGACTTGATTTCGCCTAGAATCGTAAACGAATCAGTTGATTTGATTTCCTTTTGCGAAAATGCAATAGTCGCAAGGAAGAGAAATAGCAGTGTTGGAAAAGTCTTCATCTTATATAATTTTCAAATAGCCTTGTTCTATTATCCACCAATGGTAGACATTGACTCCATTATGTTCAATGTTTTGCGCTTTTCCTCCGCCTCAAATCCGTCCTTCGGCCGATGAGCAAAAGCTCTTAACAATTCATTTCTTAAATCATCATTACCCTTCCCTTCTCGCATCAAATTCTTGATATTCAATGCACCATCGTCAAACAAACATGTTTTCAAAACTCCCTGAGCGGTAATCCGGATTCGATTACAGGTTCCACAAAAAGAGCGCGTAAACGCTGCAATGATACCGATGTTTCCAGCATAGCCTGGTATTTGGTAATGATAAGCCGTAGAGTTTTCAGCATCTTTTACCTTTTTAATGGTAGGATAGAAAAGCTTGATGTGGTCTAATATCTCTTTGTGAGTCCATTTTAATTTGGCGTAATGATTCCCCTCACCATTAAAAGGCATCTCTTCAATAAACCGAACGGAAATGGGGTGATGTTTAGTAAGTTCAACCATCGATGCAATATCTTCGATGTTTTTATCCTCCATCACCACCGTGTTGATCTTCAGCGGAATTTCATGCTTTAACAACAGTTGAAGAGTCTCCCACGTATTCTCAAACTCATCTCTTCGGGTTATCAGTTTAAAGCGTTCTTTATTCAGGGTGTCCAAGCTGAGATTAACGGAAGCAATGCCCAATGATTTCAATTCCGAAATATGAGGTCGGGTAAGAATGCCATTAGTGGTAAGATGAATATCTTTGATTCCTTCGATGACCGAGATCCTTCGAATAAGTTGCATCAAATCAGTGCGAACAAATGGCTCCCCGCCTGTCAGTCGGATTTTTGAAATACCCATTGAAGCCAACAACGTTACTAACCGCTCGATCTCTTCAAAAGTTAAAAGGTCTTTCTTGGGGAGATACTTGATGCCTTCTTCAGGCATACAGTAGAAGCAACGTAAATTGCATCTATCAGTCACCGCCAGTCGCAGATAGTTGATAGGCCGACCGTGATTGTCGTAAAGAGTGGTAGCTGACATTACCTCGCGAAGATAAGGAGGATCAGTCAGAGATAACTAGTCACTATATTTGCTGGATGAGAATTCAGCTGAAAGCGTTTGGCATCTGCAAAGACATATTGGGAGGACGAGAACTGACCGTTGAGTTCGATGGAGAAACCGTAGCCGATCTCCGAAAAGATTTGACCCAAAAATTCCGGGAAATTGAAAAGTTGAATTCTCTTCTAATTGCCGTAAACGAAGCCTATGCCGAAAATGATCGGGTGTTAAAAGAGTCGGATGTGATAGCTCTTATTCCTCCTGTAAGTGGTGGTTAACGACAACCTATAAATGATAGTAATCACTCATAATTCAATTGATATTCAGAATGTTATCCGTTCTGCTGAAAGCGCAGATGCAGGTGCTCTAAACGTGTTTATTGGTACAGTGCGGTCCAAGACGGGTGAAAAAAAAGTGATCAGGCTAGAATATGAAGCCTATGAACCAATGGCGATTCTCGAACTTAAAAAGATCATCGAAGTGGCCAAGGCAAAATGGAACCTTAAAGGCTGGGCGATAAGTCACCGTGTTGGTGTGCTAAGCGTAGGTGATGTGGCTGTTGCGGTGGCCGTTTCAACGGCTCATCGAAAGGAATCCTTCGAAGCATGCCAATTCATTATTGATAGTCTCAAACAAACTGTGCCCATCTGGAAGAAAGAGATCTTCGAAGGTGGAGAGGAATGGGTGTCGGCCCATCCTTGAAATCAAAATCGACTTACTATCATCACCACCACGGTCCCAACAGATAATGCAATCATAAGCGCGCCCAGCAAGGTAGTGGCCAGTTGCAATTCGATCGAATTGATGTGAATGGGTGGCAAAAAATTCTTCACTGCTTTCATAGGTTCCTTATTTTAATAAAGGTATTATTTGCGCAGCATATCTAATTGGCAAATTCGCTCAAATTGACCTTATGTAACTTTTTTTCATAATTTTCTCTTTCAGCATGTATCTTTTGAAGATATCCACATTTTAATAATAGTTTTTTTGCCTATAATGACCGAACCGACACTTAAAATGACTGAGGCCGAAAGGTTAGATGAGGACCTATTAATAAAGAGATCACAGTCTGATCCAGAAGCATTTAAACCTCTCTATGAAAAGTATTTTAAGAAGATATTCTTATTCATTTTTCATCGTACGGGTGATAAAGAACTTACTGGTGACCTAACTCAACAAGCATTCTTAAAGGCTCTGAACGGGATAAGTAAGTTTCAACTGCGAGGATTACCTTTTTCGGCTTGGCTTTACAGAATCGCCATCAACGAATGCTACGATTTCTTTAGGAAATCGAAAAGAGCGCGAGTGGTTTTGCTCGATGAAGCGATAACTGAAAATCTTTTTGAGGAATTGACGGCAGACAATCAGATTGATGAATTAACAAGGAGGTTGCCAGAGATTCTTCAGAAACTTAAACCAGCCGATCTTCAATTAATAGAGTTTAGATTCTTTGAAGGGCGATCGTTTAGGGAAATTGGTATGCTTCTGGAAATAACGGAAATACATGCAAAGGTAAAAACATATAGGGCACTAGATAAAATGAAAATATTATTCCATTTGAAAAAATGAAGAGGAACTATAAAATCATGAAATCTCCATGAGCGACTAGCACACCCGAACGAAGATGAATTTTGCTAATTTTAGTTGGCCATTTAGGCCACCTAAAATTATATGGAAAGCACAGAAATAAGTTTTGAGC